>Ga0209006_10000076_pt1 | contig 103241 bp, 103 predicted proteins | sample JacPin_JW_Ref_O2_FD_188567 | JGI IMG/M metagenome (GOLD analysis project Ga0209006, IMG submission 188567) | Forest soil microbial communities from Algoma, Ontario, Canada - Jack Pine, Ontario site 1_JW_Ref_O2 (SPAdes) (version 2) | ecosystem: Environmental > Terrestrial > Soil > Boreal... | reverse complement strand
GCCTACGCCCGCGTGTGGTTGTCCGAGTTGAAGGACAGGAGGATCCGGGTCAACGTGCTGACCCCGGGCCAGGTCGCCACGCCGATACAGGAGCAGTTGTTCGACGAGGAGACGAAGGCGCAGTTTGAGGCATTGATCCCACGGGGAAAGATGGGCAGCCCTGAGGAGATTGCGACGGTCGCACTGTTCCTCGCCTCGGACGACTCAAGCTATGTCAATGGTATGGAGTTGATTGTCGACGGCGGCACCACGGCAGTCTGACTACGCACCACGCTTGAGCGGAGGAATGGACCGATCCGCGGAAGATTTTTCAAGACCTTGTCCGAGGGGGCCCGTTCATTTCGCTGAACTGGCGGAATGATGGGCCACCGCGGCTATACCGAACTCCGCTTGTGCTCTAGACCCAGCAGCTGAACCCTTAACCCTTGCATCATGCGGTCGATGTCGCGAACCTCAGCGCCAATCGCCTTGATCCGCCGCCGCTTACGCCGAACTCCGGCTGTGTCGTGACTCCGCGCGTAGCGGCTTAACTTGATCGCTTGCTCATCGAGAAGGTCACACAGCTCCGCCCGCCGCTCAGCGAGCAAAGTGTGAAACACCTGCGCCTGCTCGGCGTCGGCCTGGCGCTCCACCGGAAGCGTTACGAATCTTCCCCCATTTGTCACCGACGTAAGGTAACCCGCTCGCGAACCAACCGAAAGTCGAATCGAGCAATCGCCAGGGGACGACCGACCGCGCACAATGGAAAGGACCCGGTGGCAGCCGGGTCCTTTGTGTGCGCCTGAGATGGTGCGCAGTTTGACCGTAGCGGCCGCCGCAGTCTGCGGAACGACCGAATTTGTGGTGTACATCCAGCGGTAGTGATGCGTTCAACCACCGTTCGACTTGACGCCACCCGTGGGAGGTTGGACGCTGTCGAACATGCCAGGCTTCAGCAGCGAGGCGGCGTTGATCGACGAGGTGCAGCAGCAGCTCGTGCGCAAGTTCTCGCGTGTCACCAAAGATCAAATCTCCATCACGGCGGCGCAAGCTCATGCACGGTTCGAGCACAGCCGCATACGAGACTTTGTTCCCCTGCTAGTGGAGCGGCGCGCCCGCGCGGAACTCGCCAAACTTAGCGAACCTGTCGCCGCGTCCTCGTAGCGGGGATCGGCGCGCGCCACGGAGCGCATAGGCAGAGCCACACGCTGCGGTTTCCCGCAGTTGAACTATCCGCGACCGCTGAATGAAAAGCCCGGATTCGGATCGCCCCGGCCATTGGCGCTGACTACGGTGAGGGAGCGCATTGCCGCAGCACCGCGCAGAGAAGGACCCGGCCGGTGTTCTCCCCCGCCGGGTCCGAACACCTGGATTCGGCTGGGCGCTGTTTCACGAGATCCGAGCCGTGGCAGGTAGTGACGCGGCCATAGTTCGCCACATACTGTGCGACCTGGACTTCACTGCGTTCGACAAGTAGGCGTGCGTCGGCGCGGAGTCTGCCGCCAACGTCCTTTGAAATGTTCTTTGGCCAGTCGCTACCACGACCGAAAGAAGAAGTACGGCCCTGCCCGAAGGGGTCGATCGGCATGCCGGATAACGCATAGCCTCTGACGATGCCTAGCAGCAATGGGGCGATGCTCGGCGGGGAGGGATTGATGCCGATCGGTCCTTGGCTTCCGACCGCTGCGCGTTTCTTGCCCTACCGGAGAGGGCTGTTCGCGCGGCACTTGCGTCTTATGCGAGCCGGAATGGCACTCGCGGGTCGGATGACGGCCCTCCGTGACGTGGAGGTCGTTCCGGTGTCGGCCACCGCGAGCGTGCGGGTTCACAGGCCGGGCGGGCTGAGGGAGAGGCCGCCTGCTCTGCTGTGGATCCACGGCGGAGGTTACGTGACGGGGTCGGCGGCCATGAATGACCGCGCGGTGCGGAAGATGGCCGCGCATCTCGGTGCTCTGGCGGCCAGCGTCGAATATCGACTCGCCCCGGAGCACCCATATCCAGCAGCACTCGACGACTGCTACGCCGCCTTGCAGTGGCTGGCCGCTCGTGACGACATCGATCGACGGCGGATTCTGATCGCCGGAAAATCAGGTGGTGGTGGACTTGCCGCGGCGCTCACTTTGCGCCACATGGATGCAGGACTGGTCGGCTTGGCTGGGCAGATCCTCATTTACCCGATGCTTGACGATCGAACGGTTTGGCGATCGACCGCCACCGCAGCGAGAGGCTGGACACCGCAAGACAATTCGTTCGGCTGGCGCTGCTACCTAGGTCGTGAACCCGGCACGGGTGATGTGAGCGCCTACGCAGCACCGGCACGCCGCGACGACTTGTCGGGTCTACCGCCGACCTGGATCGGTGTCGGCGCCGCAGATCTTTTTCACGATGAATGTGTCGACTACGCCAACCGGCTGCGCGCAGCAAGAGTGCCGACACAGCTCCGGATTGTTCCCGGTGGCTTCCATGGATTCGACGTCGTCGGAGCACGAACTCTGGCCGTGCGGCAGTTTCGCGCGGATCAACTAGCCGCGATGCGTCAATTTTTGACGTCCTAGGGAACAGCCGGGTTGAACGGGCGAGCGCGGTAACGCGGCACGCCCTTGAGATGGTGAGCGCTGCGTCGTGCGCATAAAGCAAGGCACGCCAGTCACGATCACCCATCTCCGCGGCCCGACGCGTCGAGTCGTCGTCGATTCCCCCGCAGGCACTCTCAAATTCTGGACCGGTGACCGTAGCTCGGCGGGCCGGCGGCTGCCCGACGGGCGCGCTATCTGTATCGCACGATCGCTGGAGCCGAGGATTGTCATCATCAACACCCGCAACCTACGCTGATACCCGGATCTCCCTCTCAGCGGCCCGCGAGCGGGATCATGCCCCGCATCGAGTCCCTCGCGTCCCCCACGACGAGGCGATCAACCGAAAGGGGACATGAAGTGAACATCAATCTCACAAAGGTGGCGTCGGCGGCACTTGCGGCCCTGACCGTGGCGGCGATCACGATCGCCACAGAGGCATCCGCCCCGGCGGCCAGTCCCACAGCCGGCTTCGTTGCCCAACAACGGCTCGGCGATGATGACGGCACCGGGGTCGGGCCCAACACCGGCCCCGACCCCAACCTCTGGAACGGGGGCGACCCCGCTGGCGGCACCGGGATAAGCGCCGGGCCCGATACCGGCAGCGGCCCCGGGTACTTCAATGGCGGCAACCCCGCTGGCGGCACCGGGATAGACACCGGGACCGACACCGGCACCGGCCCCGGCATCTGGAACGGTGGCGAGTCCGCTGGCGCTTCCTGAATGACGTAGCCGCCGGGCAATCACTGCGGGTCTGCGTGCCGATGCCAATTCGGACGGCGGACCTCAGGGCTGACGCTGCGACACTGAGGTCACGATGACCACCAGGAACGTTGGGTTGGCCGCGGTGATCGGCGTTCTCGTCGCCGCTGGATCGCTGGTGGCTGCGCCGGTGGCTCAAGCTGATATTGATTTTGAATGCAAGCCAGGATGCTGGGGCGCAGCCGCGGCGTCGCCCTCGGCCGGACAAGAAACGATGCGACTCAACTATCGGACTCGACAAGGCGCGGAGGACGCAGCCGTCTTGTGGTGCGACGTCCTCGGCAAGACGAACGACTGCCAGATGCTCACATCGGGACTGGGCTGTCTCTCGATCGCGGTGAGCAGCGACGGGAAAACGTTCGCGGGAGGGGTCGCGTTATTTCAAGACGCCGCCGACGCGGCAGCCTTGGACGGTGCTCCACCCGGCTCGAAAATCGACCTCCGCGACTGCAACGGCTAATTACCCGGCCAGCGCCGCAACTCCGAGCCCGCCACCCAGGTGGAGTGCGTGCCGCTGGAAATCCGTTCCGGCAGTTGGAGTTTGCACACCGGACCGACGCCGACCCGCCCTGCGTCGAAAACCAGGCAGTAGGACGCGTCGGCATTCATGTCGGTCGTCAATGTGACCAGGTAGCCGTCGTCCTCCCCGGTGCCACCCACGCGCGGCGCCATCGCCGTTTCGCTGCCGTACACGCCGTCCTCGAACGCATACCGCTCCTCCGCGCCGGTCTGCAGGTCGTGCTTGACCAGGCCGTCGAACAAGAACCATCCGGGCTTACCGGTGGCGGCGTAGGTGTACCGATATGCGCCGCCGGCATACCCGCTGTTGATCATCCCGAACTCGGTGATGCTGTCCGACAGCTGCTCCTCACGAACGGCGCCGCTCACCAGGTTGAGCCGCCACCGGTGCAGTCGCGCCTGCATCCGGTCGAGCGCCAGGAACCGGAATGCGCGCTGCCACTTGTCTCCTGACCCGTTGTCAACCGGTTCCGGATCGCCCTGGAAGAATCCGTCGAGCACGATCTCGTCACCGTCTTCGTACGCGTTCACGAAATGCAGCACGTAGGTGGGCTCAGCCTCGAACCACCGGATGTCGTCGGATTGCCCGCGGCGCGGAATCACCGCAAACCGTGACGGCATATCCGGGTGAAACCGCGCTGCGTGCACGTCTCTCTTCAGCAGCTCGGCGTCCCAGAACAGTGGAAAGTCGTTGAGGATGGCGTAATTTCGGGTGAACGCCATGTCGTGGGGCAGCCGCGGGCCAGGCAATGGGATATCGACGTAGTGCACGAGCTCGCCGTGCTCGTCCACCACGCCGTAGTGCATGTACGGCGCCTGCTTGCTGTAGTTGAAAAACAGCAGTTCGCCGCTGGCATCGTCGACCTTCGGGTGTGCCGAAACTCCCCAGTCGAACGGGAATCGCCCGTTCCACGTTTCCTTGCCAAGGGTTTCGGCCGAGAACGGGTCGATGCGGTAGAGGTCGCCGCACTGGTAGAAGCTTGTCAGCGCGGTGCCTCGGTGCACGATCACGTCGGTGCTCGACGCGTCCTTCATCCGGCCGCGCGCCCCCCACCCGCCACGTTCGGCCAGCTTCGGCGGCTCCCCCAACCCGGCCCACAACGGCCGACCCGCCTGATTCTCCGCGAAAAATCCCTCGGTGCGGATAAACCTGTTGCGGTAGAACGCCTTTCCGCCCCGGAATCCGACGACATGAACCATCCCGTCACCGTCGAACGGGTGATAAAACTTCAACGCCGGGTGCAGCGGATTCTCGGTATTGCGCAGATAAACACCGTCGATGTCGCCGGGAACTTCACCTTCGACCGCCAGAAGGTCGTCCGCGGACCATTCCGTCGTTTGCGGCCGCCACGGCCCGGTCCGGTACGGGTGGTCGTCGTCCTCGGGCAATGTCGACAGGAACTTGCCGATGACCTCAACGTCCATCAGCGGCACCCACCACGAAACTGACGGCCGTTGCAGTGCTTCCACCGATGTTCAGCGTGCCGAAGGTGCGCGCGTCCTCGACCTGGTAGTCGCCCGCCGAGTCGCTCACCTGCCGGGCGGCATCGACGAGCATCCTGACACCGGATGCGCCGACAGGATGGCCACCGCCGATCAGCCCACCGCTGGGGTTGATCGGCAACCGGCCGCCGTTGGCGATGTCGCCGTTGTCGATTGCCTGCCACGACTGGCCGGGCGGCGTGAGCCCGATGTGGTCGATCGCGAGGTACTCGCTCGGCGTGAAGCAGTCGTGCACCTCGAACCCGTCGAGGTCGTCGAGCGTGAGCCCGGCCCGATCAAATGCATCCTGCACGGTGGTCCTCAGATGTGGCAGGACGTACGGGTTCTCGGCGGAACGCTCGAGCTTCTGCCGCAGCCCCAGCCCGACGGTGTGGTGACCCCACCCCAGGATCCGTGCCAGCGGCCGGGCGTCGGGATGCGCCTGCAGAAACTGATCGGAAACCAAAACCACGCCGGCGCCACCGTCGGTGACCTGACTGCAGTCGAACCGGCGCAACCGGCCCTCGATCACCGGATTGGTCTCCGCCTGCGTGAGATCTGGAATCTGCCAGTCGCGCGTCTGTGCGTTCGGGTTCTTGCGGGCATTGCTGAAGTTCAGCTCCGCGATCGCCCGCAGATAGGCCTCGTCGAGCCCGTACCGCCGATCGTACTCGTCTGCGATGTCGCTGAACATGTAGGGCCACATGTACTTTGCGTCTTTACCCTCGTGCCCGATCCAGGCCGCCGCACCGAGGTAGCTCGTCGCGGTGTCCCCCGGCACCGTTTTCTCCAACTCGACGCCGAGCACCAAAGCGCTGGAATACGCGCCCGATTTCAGGTCCGCGATAGCGGCCAGCCCCGCGACGCTGCCCGACGCGCAGGCCGCCTCATGCCGGGCGGCCGGAACTCCCCACAGGTCGTCGCAGACGGTCGCAGGCATTGCGCCGAGGTGGCCCTGGCCGGTGAACAGCTCTCCGAACGCGTTGCCGACGTGCACGACCCCGATTTCGCCCGCGTCCACTTTCGACGACTCGAGAGTGCGCCGCACCACCTCGCCGGTGAGATCCGCGAAGTCGAGGCCTTCCCGGCTGAAGTTGCGTGCGAAGTCCGTCTGGTAGCCGCCGAGCAGCCACACATCTGACGTGCTCATGGCCGCAGGCTACTCCTTTGACGCCCCCTGACCACCGTATAAGCGAACAGACCCCACGACACGATGACGACAGCGAATACGACCCCCTCGACGACTCCCACGGCGTCGGCCGGATACAGCACCCCGGTGATGTACTGGGCGATGAAACCGTCGGACGGCAGCGGCGACATACCTGCGCGTGCCCGCGCCCCGCGTTCCAGTTCGGTCAGCGGACACAGCAGGTGAAGCGAGACGAGGCCGACCCCCAGACGACGGCCAACACCAGGTAGCCGATGAACGCAAAATGCGCGACGACCACCACGGCGACGACGATGATGTACAGATTGCTCATCCCTCTGACCCACGGTAGGTGCGTTGTCTCACTCCACTGTGGCACTTGCGGCCACCAGACGCCTTGTGCCCCTTCTCTGCGTACTGGGCCTGCTCGCCGGCTGCGGCGCCCCGTCGAACTCGCCACCCGCCGCGTCGACGGATACCGCCAAGGCTGACGCCGTGCTGAAGATCGTCAAGGACACGCTCGCGGAGCGGCACCTGAAGGCGGTGATCGTCCGCGTCACCGTGAACGGCAAAGAGGTGCTGACACAGGGGGTTGGCGATTCGATGACCGGGGTGCCCGCCACTCCACAAATGCACTTCCGCAACGGGGCGGTCGCGATCTCCTACGTGTCCACCCTGCTGTTGAAGCTCGTCGACGACGGGAAGGTCCGCCTCGACGACAAGATGTCGAAGTGGCTGCCCGACTTCCCGCACGCAGATCAGGTCACGTTGGGCCAGCTGGCACAGATGACGTCTGGCTACCCGGACTACGTCCTTGGCAACGACGCGTTCGATGCGGCCCTGTACGCCAACCCATTCAAGCAGTGGACCACCGACGATATTCTGGCGCAAATACGTTCGCGGCCACTGCTTTACCCACCCGGAACCAACTGGAACTACGCCCACACCAATTACGTGCTGCTGGGGCTTGCGCTGGAGAAGGCGACCGGCCAAGACATGCCAACGCTGCTGAACGACAAGGTCCTTCGTCCGCTCGGCCTATCGCAGACCGCCAACTTCGACACCCCCGAGATCCCGTCGCCGGCACTGCACGCATTCTCGTCCGAGCGCCGCGCGGCGTTGATGATTCCGCCCGGCATGCCCTTCTACGAAGAATCCACCTACTGGAACCCGTCGTGGACGATCACACATGGCGCGATCCAGACAACGAACATCTACGATCTCGAGGCCACGGCGGTGGGCATCGGGTCCGGCAAGCTGCTGTCCGCCGACTCGTACAAGGCGATGGTGTCGACGGACCTTCGGGGCAAGACTCACGCGCAGGAGGGCTGCCCAACGTGCTTCGAACAGAACGACGTCTACACCTACGGGCTCGGCATCATCATCTCCGGGCACTGGCTCCTGCAGAACCCGCAGCTTGCCGGCTACGCAGCCGTCGAAGGGTACCTGCCGTCGCAGAAGATCGCGGTCGCAGTGGCAAACACATACGAGCCGCAGGCCTTCGACGACCAGGGCAACTACTCCAACGAGGCCGACACCTTGTTCCGGCGGGTCGCCGCCGAGATGGCGCCGAATGACGCGCCGCCGATGCCGCCCGCGAAATAGCTGGCTGGGGCACTGGGGCCGACGAGGGTATTCGATACCACCGGTTGTCCGGATTGGAGGACACTAGTGGGGAGGGAACCGCGATGCGACGATTCACCGGCTTGGCCCGCGGCGCCACGGGCATATTCTCCGACCGACGGGAGGCCGGCCGGGTCCTCGCCGACGCGCTTTCGGCCTATCAGGGCGCTGAGGGCCTGCTTGTGCTCGGCCTACCGCGGGGCGGTGTCCCCGTCGCGTGGGAGGTCGCAGCCGCCCTGCACGCTCCGCTGGACGTGTTCGTCGTCCGCAAGCTCGGTGCCCCGCGCTGGGAGGAACTCGCGGTGGGAGCGCTGGCCAGCGGAGGGCTTGTGGTGTTCAACGACGACGTGGTGCGCAGCTTGCGAATCAGCGACGAACAGCTGGCGCAGGTGATCGAGAAGGAATCCGCGGAGCTAACGCGCCGTGAGGCGGCGTATCGCGGCGGGCAGCCGCCCATCGAACCCGCCGGCAAGACGGTCATCCTGGTCGACGACGGAATAGCCACGGGCGCAAGCATGCTGGCGGCCGTTCGCGCTATCCGTACAGCGGGCCCAGCGAAAATCGTAGTCGCGGTGCCGGTGGCCCCGCCGAGCGCGTACCGGCAACTGGCCGGCGCTGCGGATGATGTCGTTTGCGTGGAGGTCCCTGCGGCATTCCTGGCGGTCGGCGAGTATTACCGCGACTTCCGTCAGACATCCGACGACGAGGTGCGCGAACTGCTGGCGACCGGAACTACTGGCTAGTCTCGGAGTCTTTGTGCTCTTCTGGCTCGGCCTTCGCGGCGTCGGCAGCCGGCGCATCCTCTTCGCCCGCGTCTTCGCCCGCGTCCTCGTCCGGGTAGTCGGCGTCGGACTTGGTGTCGTCGGCCGCGGCGCCCTTGGTGTCGCGCCGGGCCCGCTCACGCAGCGCGTCGACGATCAGCAAAATCACGCCAATCACGCTGGCGCCGATACAGACCCACGCGATGATTTCGTTGCTGGTGACCACCGCGGTGACCAGCGCGGCAAGGCCGATCACGGCCATGACAAGTGCGACGATGAGCATCGAATCAGCCCCCCGGGCTAGTTATTGCCCCTATTGAATTGGTTGAACGCACCGCTCTCGTTGTTGGCACTCGAGTCGACCGGCGCAGCGGATCCGCGCTGGCCCAGTTCTTCTAGTTGAGACTCTAGATAAGTCTTGAGCCGAGTGCGGTATTCGCGCTCGAACGTGCGCAGTTGCTCGAGGCGACCCTCCAGCACAGTGCGCTGCTGGTTGATGGTTCCCATGATCTCGGAGTGCTTGCGCTCGGCGTCCGCCTGCAGCGCGTCGGCCTTCTCCTGCGCCTGGCGCAGCTGGGTCTCCGCGCGCATCTGCGCGTCGGACAGCATCGCATCGGCGCGCTGCCGGGCCTCGGCGACCGTGGTCTCGGCGGTGTGACGAGCCTCGGCCACGATCGACTCGGCGTTCGCGCGGGCATCCGAGAGCAGCTTGTCGGCCTGGGCCTTCGAGGTGCCGGTCAGCCGGTCCGCGGTGTCCTGCGCCAAGGCCAGTACTCGCGCGGCTTTCAAATGCTGCTCTTCTTCGGAGATGCCTGGCGCCGCAGCCAGCGGCGCCTCGTAGACGGGCTGCGGCTCAGGCTGTGGCTCAGGCTGTGGCGGCGGCGGCTCGTAGATCGGCATGGCCTGGGTGGGCGACACACCGCCGCCGGACCGTGCGCCCGCGAGCTCTTGCTCGAGCTCCGCAACGCGCTGGCGCAGATCGGAGTTTTCCTCGATCAGCCGCGTAAGCTCACCCTCGACCAGATCGAGGAACGCATCGACCTCGTCCTCGTTGTAACCGCGCTTGCCGATCGGCGGTTTACTGAACGCGACGTTATGCACGTCGGCGGGCGTTAGCGGCATTGTCTGCCCCCTCAAGTCTGGACGGTCGAAACTGATGTGGAAGTGTAGACCGAACGGGTTGCCAGCACTGTAACTGGCGTCCATCCTGTCACATCAGACCCGCCGGTTGCGGCCAAGCATAATAATTAAGAAGTAATTTCAATCTAGCGTGCTCAATTTCGCGTTGGGAAAATGTTCATCCCACCTTCGGGCTACGCGGCCTCGCTGAACGCCAGGTTCATGCCGATGAACGCGACCAGCAGCAACACCATGATCGACAGGTCGAAGCGGACTGCGCCGATCGTGAGCTGGGGAATTATGCGGCGTAACAGCTTAACCGGCGGATCGGTGAGCGTCAGGATGATCTCGAGGATCACCACCGTGGCGCCCCGCGGGCGCCAGTCGCGCGCGAACGAGCGGATGAACTCGATGACCACTCGGGCGATAAGCAGCAGCCAGAATACGAACAGCGCTAAACCCAAGATATTGAAGAACAGCCGCAACCTGGCACGACCTCACTGTGACTTCGACGACAACGCCCCGGCGCTGCCAGCCTACCGACTCTGACTGTCGGCCCAGCCAACGAGATCCTACTGGTAGGCGTAGAACCCGGCCTCGGCGATGCGGCGGCGCTCCTCGGCGGTCACGTCGATGTCGGACGGCGACAGCAGGAAGACTTTGGTGGCCACCTTGTCGAACGAGCCGCGCAGCGCGAAGGCTAGCCCCGCAGCGAAGTCCACCAACCGCTTCGCGTCGGCGTTGTCCATGGTGACCAGGTCAATGATTACCGGTGTGCCCTCGCGGAAGCGCTCACCGATGGTGCGGGCCTCGCCGTAGTCCTTGGGCCGCAGCGTGGTGATCTTCGACAGCGGGCTGCCCTCCTCGAACAGCATCGCCATTCGCCGGGGATCCATCGCCAGCGAGCCGCGGGTCGCGCCGCGCAGCGAAAACCGCGAAGACGGACGCTCGAAGTCACGGGTGCCCCTCAACCGCTCGTAACGCGGCTCGTCGTAGCCACCGCGGTAGCCGGGTGGGTAGTCGTCGGGTTCACGATCGTCGTACTCGCGGCGATCGTCGTACCGGCGGCTGTAGCCCTCGTCGCCGAACCGTTCGCCCTGCGTACGCCGCGCGTAGCCACGTCCGCGATCGTCGTCGTCGTAGTACTCATCGTCGTAGTCCTCCATCGGCGCCATGCCGAAGTAGGCCTTGACCTTGTGCAGCGTACTCATCTGTGACCCTTCCGGGAGGCTCGTTCGCGTGATGAAGATGTGACAGGAGTGACTACTGAAGGTGACGTTAGCGGTCTCGGTCCCAACAACGCGGTACCGACACGCACACATGTCGACCCATGTTTCACGGCAACTTCCAGGTCGTCGGACATGCCGGCCGACAGGCCGGTCGCTTCCGGGTGAGCGCGCAGCACCCGCTGGTGCTCCGCGGCAAGCCGCGCAAACGCCTCCCCGGGGTCACTATCGAGCGGCGGAATACCCATCAGCCCGACCAGCGACAGCGCTCGCGCGGCGGCCACCTCGTCGCACAGCTGGTCAACCAACTGCGTGCGGCGGGCGTCCACACCGCCGCGCGCGGGGTCGTCATCGAGGCTGACCTGCACATACACCTGAAGCAGCTCGTCTCGAGCACCCGCATCGAATTCCGCGGCGACGGCGCGGTCCAGCGCGGCGACCAGGCGCGTGCTGTCGACCGAATGAGCGGCGTAGGCCCACCGCGCAAGTGACCGAGCCTTGTTTCGCTGAATCTGTCCGACCATGTGCCAGCGCACGGATTCGCCTATCAGTTTTGCCACCTCCGCGGATTTGGCGGCGGCTTCTTGTTCGCGGGATTCGCCAAAAGAGCGGCAGCCGAGTCGGGACAAAGTCACGACATCGGTCGCCGGAAAGAATTTCGTGATGGGCAGCAGTTCAATTTCGCCGGCATTGCGGCCCACGGCGGCGGCGGCCTCGTCGATTCGTCGTCGCACCGTTGCGAGAGCAACGCGCAATTGTTCTATGCGTTCCGTCATTCCATCCATATGACCGACGCCAGCCGCCCCGTCGTGGCGTCTCTGCGGTGACTGAACAGAGCGGGTTCCGCAAACGTGCACCTTGGGTCGATATCGATCGCCTTCACACCCAAAGTGCTGAGTTGCCCCGCGATTCCGACACGCAGATCCAACGCCGGAGTGCCGTGACGACTGGTGGTTCTGCTGCCGGGCAGCGCCGCTTCAACCTCCGCTGCCATCTCCTCGGGGACCTCGTAGTTGGGGCCGCTGACCGCCGGACCGAGCAGCACCGACACGTCATCGACGTGGGCGCCCGCGGCTTGCATCGCCTCCACCGCCCGTACCACCACGCCGCGCTGTGCCCCCACCCGGCCAGCGTGCACCGCGGCCAGCACGCCGGAACGGGCGTCGGCCAAGAGCACCGGCACGCAGTCGGCCGTCACCACCGCCAGCGCCAGCCGCGGCGTCGTGGTGACCAGCGCATCGGTGGCCTCGACCGCCGTCACGCGCGGGCCGTCGACCCGCGTCACCCGGTCGCCGTGCACCTGGTTCATCCAGATCACCCGGTCCTCCTCGAGACCGATGGCTGCGGCGAGCCGCTTTCGGTTGGCCGCCACCGCTTCCGGCTCGTCGCCGACGTGGTCACCGAGGTTGAACGTTTCGAAGGGCGGTTTGGAGACACCGCCTGCGCGGGTGGTGGTCACCCGCCGCACCCGAACCGTCACCCTGTCAGTATCTAGCGGCGCATGAACGGCGGCACATCCACGTCGTCGTCATCGTCGCCGCCGATGCGCACCGTCGAACCGTTGGTGTGCACCGGCACCGCGGCGGCCTCGACCGGTTCGAACAGCGTCGTCGTCACCTTGCCCGCACTTCCGGCGGCCACCTTGGCGCCTGCGCCAACCACCGGCTTGCGGCTCGAGCTGTTGGCGTCGAAGCCGGCCGCGATGACGGTGACCCGCACCTCGTCGCCCAATGAGTCGTCGATCACTGTGCCGAAGATGATGTTGGCCTCCGGATGCGCGGCCTCCTGCACCAACGACGCGGCCTCGTTGATCTCGAACAGACCGAGGTCGCTGCCGCCGGCGATCGACATCAGCACACCCTGTGCGCCCTCCATCGACGCCTCGAGCAGCGGCGAATTGATCGCGACCTCAGCGGCTTTCAGCGCGCGGCCGTCTCCACGTGCCGACCCGATACCCATCAACGCGGTGCCCGCGCCCGACATGATGCCCTTGACGTCGGCAAAGTCGACGTTGATCAGGCCCGGCGTGGTGATCAGGTCGGTGATGCCCTGTACACCGTTCAGCAGGACCTCGTCGGCACTGCGGAAGGCGTCCATCAGCGAGACTTGCGCGTCGCCCATCTGCAGCAGCCGGTCGTTCGGGATCACAATCAGCGTGTCGCAGCTCTCACGCAGCGAAGTGATGCCGGTTTCGGCCTGCGTGCTGCGGCGCTTGCCCTCGAACGAGAACGGCCGTGTGACAACCCCCACGGTCAACGCGCCGAGCTTGCGCGCGATGCTGGCGACCACGGGCGCCCCGCCGGTGCCCGTACCGCCCCCCTCGCCCGCAGTGACGAACACCATGTCGGCGCCCCGCAGCAGCTCCTCGATCTCGTCCTTGGCGTCGTCGGCGGCCTTGCGTCCGACCTCCGGATCGGCCCCGGCACCCAGTCCGCGGGTGGAGTCGCGGCCGACGTCGAGCTTGACATCGGCATCACTCATCAGCAGAGCCTGCGCGTCGGTGTTGATAGCGATGAACTCCACGCCTTTGAGCCCTTGCTCGATCATCCGGTTCACGGCGTTCACGCCGCCACCGCCGATGCCGACGACTTTGATGACGGCGAGGTAGTTATGCGGGGGGGTCATCGGTCGCCTTCCCTCGGGGCAAACCCTCAACCTCAACTTGAGGTTTAGAGTTATGTCAAGTAGTTTCGTGCACCACGCACGGTATGGCGACGCTGGGCGCTATCCATGCAGGCGCGCCGTATTGAACCCGGAATTTCTCTATTTCACCGTCGGCAAATCGGGGCTCGACACGTCATAGGTGTGGCCCGGCCGGGTGAGCAGAGCCGCGAGTTTCTCGGCCTTCTCATCGGTCCGATCGGTGGTCCCCCAGATCACCACGCGCCCGTCCGACAGCGTCAACGTGATCGACGCGATCGACGGCGCGGCGACGCGGCCGACCTGTCCGGCCACCTCCGGGCGGAGCGCGGTCAGCACCTGCAGCGCGGCCTTGGTGGGCGGATCGCTCGGGCCGGGATTGTCGACATCGAGGTATGCGACCCCGGGCGGTGGTGGCGCAGTCGCGAAATCGACGCCGTCACGGTCGAAGAGATGCGTGCCGTCCGGTAAGTCCTTGACCGCCACCGGTACCCGCTCGACCACCGTGACGCGCAGCGACGACGGATACTCCCGCTGCACCCGCACCGACGCCACCCGGCGGATCGTCGCGACCCGGTTGGCGACCTTGTCGGTGTCGACCTGCAGCAACGGAGTCCCGGTGGGCACGGCCACCGCCGCGACCACCTCGTCACGCGGTAACGCCTGGAGGCCGTCGACGACCAGATTGCGGACCGACATGATCGGGGTGAAGTACAGCAGGAGGCCGAGGCCGACGGAGAGCACCGCAATGACGATCCCCCACGTCAGGACCTTCAGACCCCGAACTACGCCTCTCTCAACAGGTTTCGGTGCAGTCGCGGCGGCAGTGACCCGCCGCTTGGCCTCACGCCGGGCGTCCTCGATCGCGCGGGCGCGAGCGGCCGCGGAGCGGCGCTGCTCACGCTCTCGACGGGCCCGACGGCGCGGACCTTCGAAGTCCTCTTCGGGTTCGGGCGTGGTGTGGACTTCTCCCGGCACCGGCTCGGTCATTGCCGCATCACTCCCGAACGGCCGGGTGCGCTGCGATTCGCCTTCACCTGCAACGAGTTCATGATCTCCGGACCGAGCATCGTGACATCTCCGGCGCCCATGGTGATCACCACGTCGCCGGGCCGCGCCACGTCGGCCACCAGGTCGGGCACCGCGGAGAAGTCGGGCACGTACTGCACCGGGACAGCGACGTGCTCGGCGACCAGTGCACCACTGACCCCGGCCATCGGCTGTTCACGTGCACCATAGACATCGAGGACGAACACCAGATCGGCGTCGCCGAGCGCATGACCGAAGTCGCGTGCGAAAAGCTCTGTGCGCGAATACAGATGGGGCTGAAAGACGGCGATCGCGCGACCACTGCGATCGGCGGCACGCGGCGCCTGCTCGATGAGCGTGCGCACCGCCGCCAGCGTCGCACGGACCTCGGTCGGATGATGGGCGTAGTCGTCGTACACCCGAACCCAGTCGGCCGTGCCCACGAGTTCGAACCGGCGCCGCACGCCCTCGAACCCGGCCAGGCCGTCGAGCACACATTCGGGTTCGGCGCCCGCTTCGACCGCCGCAAGCACCGCGCCGAGCGCGTTCAGCGCCATGTGCCTGCCGGGCACCGACAACCGCATCACCCGCGGCAGGTCCTCGCCCCCCAGCCGCACGTGCGCCACCGCCCCGGTGCCCTGCGGTTCCCAGCTGAGCAGCACGCCGGCCATCTCCGTGCCGTCCCGGCTCCCGTACTTCAGCACCCGGCCCCCACGAGCTCCGGCGCGCTCAGCCAGCGCGGCCGCGCCGGGGTCGTCGACACAGACGACCAGCGCGCCGTCCGGGGCCACTCGGTCCGCGAAGTCGTCGAACACCGCGGTGTAGGCCTGCGCGCTGCCGAAGAAGTCCAGGTGATCCACCTCAATGTTGGTCACCACCGCGACGTCGGGCGCGTATTCCGGGAGCGAGCCGTCGCTCTCGTCGGCCTCCGCGACGAAGTAGTCGCCACTGCCGTGGTGGGCATTGGTGCCGGCCTCCCCCAGATCGCCGCCCACCGCGAACGACGGATCGAGGCCGCAGTGCTGCAGCGCGACGATCAGCATCGACGTCGTGGACGTCTTGCCGTGGGTGCCGGTGACCATCACGGTCCGGTAGCCGGTCATCAGCATGGCCAGCACCTCGGGCCGCAGCACGACGGGGACGCCGCGCCGATGGGCCTCGACCAGCTCGGGGTTGGTCTTCGGGATCGCGGCATGCGTAGTGATCACCGCCGTCGGGCCGCCGGGAAGCAGGTCCAGCGAGGACGGGTCATGGCCGATGCGAACCTCGGCGCCACGCGCCCGCAGGGCCAGCACGCCGCGCGACTCCTTGGCGTCGGACCCGGACACCACAGCGCCACGGTCCAGCAGGATCCGGGCAATGCCCGACATACCGGCGCCGCCGATGCCGACCATGTGCACCCGCTGCAGCTCGGCCGGTAGCGGATGCGGGATCATCCTGGTCTCCCGGCGCGGCGTGCCCTGATCGCGACGTCCAGTGCGACCTGCGCGACCTTCTGCGCCGCGTCGCGATGGCCCACCAGCGCCGCTGCGGCGGTCATCGCGGCGAGCCCCGGCCCGTCGGTGAGCAGTCCCGCCACGGTGTGGGCGACGTAGTCCGGCGTGAGGTCCCGATCGGCCACGATCAGCCCGCCGCCCGCGTTGACCACCGGCAACGCGTTGAGACGCTGTTCGCCGTTGCCGATCGGCAACGGCACGTAGACCGCTGGCAGCCCGACCGCGGAGACCTCGGCCACCGTCATCGCGCCCGACCGGCAGATCGCCAGGTCGGCCGCAGCATAGGCGAGGTCCATCCGGGTCAGGTACGGCACCGCGACGTACGGCGGTTCGTCCGCGACAGGCTCCGGCAGGTTCAGCCGGTTCTTCGGCCCGTGTGCGTGCAGCACTGAAATGCCCGCGGCAGCAAGCGGTCTCGCTGCAGCGGCGATGGCCTCGTTGATCGACACGGCCCCCTGTGAGCCGCCGAACACCAGCAGCACCAGCGCGTCGTCGGCGAGGCCGAAATGCGCGCGCGCCTCGGCGCGCATCGCGATCCGGTCCAGTGCGGTGATCGCCGACCGCACCGGCACGCCGACGACCTCGGCGTGGCGCAGGCCCGAGTCGGGCACCGCCGACAGCACGCGCTCCGCGCGCCGGGCCCCCACCCGATTGGCCAGCCCCGCGCTGGCGTTGGCCTCGTGGACCACCACCGGCACACGGCGCCGGCGTCGGGTGCCGCCGCGGGCGGCGAGGTAGGCGGGCAGCGCCACATAGCCGCCGAAGCCGACGATCACATCGGCCTCGACGCGGTCCAGGATCGCCCGGGTCTCTCGCACCGCTCGCCGCACGCGCAGTGGCAACCGCATCAGATCGCCGTTGGGCTTGCGCGGCAGCGGCACCGGCGTGATCAGCTCAAGTTGATAGCCGCGTTCGGGGACAAGCCGGGTCTCCAGGCCGCGGGCGGTGCCCAGTGCGGTGATGCGCACGGCGGGGTCGAGCTCGGTGAGCGCATCGGCGACCGCCATCGCGGGCTCGACGTGGCCTGCGGTGCCGCCGCCGGCGAGCACCACAGAGATCGACGCGGCCCGAAGCCCTCCGGACGACTGAGCAGCCGTCGTCTGATCGCTTCTCACCGCTGACCTTCCAGAGCCCGTCTGCGCGCACCCCCGTTCCTGGGACTGCGCCGCTGTCCACCATGGCGTTGGCCGATTCTATGGTGTTCTGACCCGCGAACCGCCCCGGCGGCGGCCGGAATGTTGCGCGACGTGTCGCGGGGCAACTTGCGCAACGCCTTCTTCGGCTTGGGCGCCTTGGGTGATTTTCTCGGCTTGGGCGCCTTCTGCGGCTTCGGCGAAGTGGGCCGCGACCGCAGTCGGTCGCGCAATGCCTCGGTGCGGGTCGGGACATAGGGTTCGGGCATCGGCAGGCGCAGCAACCGGTTCACCTTGTCAACACGGCCGCCCCGCAGGGCGGCCACCGCCTCGGGCTCGTGACGCGCCGCGTTGGCGATCATGCCCATGATGAAAAGCGTCGCCGCGGTCGATGTTCCGCCCGCTGAGATAAGCGGAAGCTGCAGGCCGGTGATGGGCAGCAACCCGATCACGTAGCCGACGTTGATGAACGCCTGGCCCAGCACCCACATGGTCGCGGTGGCCGTCAGCAACCGCAGGAACGGGTCCGCTGAGCGGCGAGCGACCCGCATGCCGGTGTAGGCGAACAGGCCGAACAGGCACAGCGTGCCGAACGCGCCGACGAACCCCAACTCCTCACCGATGATCGCGAAGATGAAGTCGTTGTGCGCGTTGGGCAGGTAGTTCCACTTCGCGGTGCCCTGCCCCAGCCCATCGCCGAAGATGCCGCCGTTGGCCAGCGCGAACTTGGCCTGCCGGGCCTGGTAGCCCGAGTCCTGCGGGTCGGCCCCTGGGCTGAGCCAGGACCGCACCCGGTCGGAGCGGTAGCCCTCCGAGACCGCGAGGATCGCGGCGGCACTGACCGCGGCGAACAGCGAGCTCACGAACACCCGCAGCGGCAGGCCGCCGTACCAGAGCAGCCCGAGCAGGATGATCGCCAGCGACACGGTCTGGCCCAGGTCGGGCTGAGCAACGATCAGACCGAGCGCGACGACGGCCGCCGGCACCAGCGGGATCAGCATCTCGCGCAGTGTCGCCCGCTCCATCCGGCGCGCAGCCAGCAGATGCGCGCCCCAGATCGCGAACGCGATCTTGGCCAGCTCCGACGGCTGCATCGACAAGCCGGCGACAACGAACCATCCGCGAGATCCGTTGGCCTCCTTGCCGATTCCCGGAACGAGCACCAGGACGAGCATGACAATCGTTAGCGCGAACGAGAACGACGCAGTGTGTCGAAACACCCGCACCGGGACCCGAAGCGCGACGTAGAACGCGACCAGCCCAACGACCGTCCACATCACCTGACGGCCGAAGATGATCCAGGGCGACCCGTCGTCGTCGAAGGACCGCACGCCGGACGCCGAAAGCACCATGATCAGCCCGAGCGAGGTCAACAGTGCGACGACCGCGATGACGAGATGAAACGACGTCATCGGGCGGCCCAGCCACGACACGACCTTGGATCCGGTGGCGGCGCTCTGTTCCCCGGAGTCCTCGCCCCGACGCAGAAGCCGGGCCAGCATGTCGCGCATCGGCGGTTACCGTGTCGCGCCGCGCACCGCGGCTGCGAACGCGTCGCCGCGATGGGCGTAGCCCGTGAACTGGTCGAACGACGCCCCGGCGGGGGCCAGCAGCACGGTGTCGCCCGGCCGCGCGAGCCGTCGAGCCGCGTCGACGACCTCGGCCATCACTCGCCCGCCAACCGGCTCGGTCACACTAGTCACATCGGTCACATCAGACACTTGAGTCTCACGGGCCCCTTGCACCACAGCATCGTCCCCCGCGGTCACCTCGACGACGGGGACATCCGGGGCGTGTCGCGATAACGCGTTGGCAACCACCGCCCGGTCCCGGCCCACCAGTACAACGGCGACCAGCCGATTCGCGACCTGCTGCACCATCTCGTCGACGGACGCACCTTTGAGCAAACCGCCGGCCACCCAGATCACCCGCGGATAGGCCGCGATCGACGCCTGTGCCGCATGGGGGTTGGTGGCTTTGGAGTCGTCGACGTAAGCGACCCCGTCGAGAACCGCGACCAACTGCGCGCGGTGCGGCGCAACGCGGAACGACGACAGCGCCGCGGCGATCGCGTCGGCAGGCACGTCGACCGCCCGGGCAAGCGCGGCCGCGCCGAGCGCATCGAGCACTCCGACCGGTCCGGGCACGGGGATGGAGGATGCGGATGCCAGCGACAGTGCCTTTCCGGCGGCAGCGAACGCGCAGTCCAGCAGCATCCCGTCGCGAACGCCGAGCTCTCCCTGCGCAGGTTCGCCGAGCCGGAAGCCGACGTGGACGGGCGCCGGTGCGTCGGCCAGCAGCCGCGCGGCCACCGGGTCGTCCAGACCGCAGACGGCCACCCGCCCGCGCAGCGCCCCCGCCTTCGCGGCGGCGTAGTGCTGAAACGTTCCGTGCCAGTCCAGATGGTCCTCGGCGACGTTGAGCACCGCGCCCGCCGCGGGCCGCAATGACGGCGCCCAGTGCAGCTGGAAGCTGGACAACTCGACCGCCAGCAGCTCGGCGGGCTGATCGAGCAGGTCGAGCACCGGGCTGCCGATGTTGCCGCACAACACGCTGCGGCGGCCGGCGGCCAGCAGCATGTCGTGCAGCATCGAGGTGGTCGTCGTCTTGCCGTTGGTGCCGGTCACGACGAGCCAGCGTCGCGGTGGCCCGTAGCGCCCGGAAGCGTCCAGGCGCCAAGCGAGCTCGACATCGCCCCAGATCGGGACGCCGGCGGCCGCCGCGGCCGCCAGCAGCGGTGTGGTCGGCGAGAAGCCGGGGCTGGCGATCACCAGGTCGAAGTCGGCGATCCGCGGCGCCGCCTCGGCGGGTGTCAGCGCCGCCGGATAACCGCGCAGCGCGGCGGGATCGTCGTCACAGACCGTCACCTGTGCGCCCAGCGGCGCCAGCGCGGCGATCACCGCCCGGCCGGTGACGCGAGCGCCGGCAACCAGCACCTGCGGCCCGGGAAGCACGTTCTCGACCATCTCAGTTACCGGTGGCGGCAAGCCATTCGCCGTAGAACAGCGCCACACCCAGCCCGCAGGCGATCGCGGTCAACAACCAGAACCGGATGATCACGGTGGTCTCCGCCCAGCCGACGAGCTCGAAATGGTGGTGGAACGGCGCCATCCGGAACACCCGGCGGCCGGTGGTGCGGAACGCCAGAATCTGCACCACCACCGACGTGATCTCGGCAACGAACAACGCGCCGAGCACCACGGCCAGGATTTCCGTGCGGCTGGTCACCGACAGGCCTGCGATGATCCCGCCCAGCGCGAGCGACCCGGTGTCACCCATGAAGATCTTGGCGGGCGCGGCGTTCCACCACAGGAAGCCGATGCAGGCGCCCGTGGTGGCCGCGGCGATCAGCGCGAGGTCCAGCGGGTCGCGGACGTTGTAGCAGCCCAGCCCGGGGGCGGTCGAGCACGCGTTGCGGTACTGCCAGAACGTGATGATGACGTACGCGGCGGTGACCATCGCCATGCACCCGGCCGCCAGCCCGTCGAGCCCGTCGGTGAAGTTGACCGCGTTCGACCACGCGCTGACCAGGACGACGCAGAACACTATGAAAAGCGCGGGCGCCAACGTGACCGTCGCGATCTCGCGCACGTACGACAGCTGCGCCCCCGCGGGGGTGATCCCGTCGCGGTTGGGGAACTGCAGCACCAGAATGCCGAAGAGAACCGCGGCGACGATCTGCCCGACGGCCTTGGCGGTCTTGTTCAGCCCGAGGTTGCGGGCCTTTCGGATCTTGATCAGGTCGTCGACGAACCCGACGCCGCCGAGCGCCGTCGCCAACCCGAGGACCAGCAGCCCCGAGGCGGACGGACCCCTCCCGTCGAGCGCGAGGCCGACGAGGTGAGTGCCGAGATACCCGGCCCAGATGCCCGCGACGATCGCCACGCCGCCCATCGACGGGGTGCCGCGCTTAGTCTTGTGGCTGGGCGGGCCGTCCGAGCGTATCTCCTGGCCGAATCCCTGCCGGGTGAACAGATTGATCAGCAGCGGGGTCAGCAGGATCGACACCGTCAGGGCGATGCCGACGGCGATGAGTATCTGCCTCATCCCGTGGTTGCCCGGGCTAGAGCCTGGGCCAACGCGCCCAATCCGGCCGAGTTCGACGCTTTGACAAGGACTACGTCGCCGGGCTCCAGCTCGGCGCGCAGCAACGCGAGCGCCGCGTCGGCGTCATCGACCATGGTGGCCTCGCCCCCCCACGACCCCTCCATGACCGCTCCATGGTGCATGGCGCGCATCGACCTCCCGGTTCCCACCACAACGAGTCGAGAAACATCTAATCGCACCGCCAGCCGTCCGATGCGATCGTGCTCGGAAATCGCGTCGTCGCCGAGTTCGGCCATCTCGCCCAGCACAGCCCAACTGCGCCGCCCTGGAGACCGGGACATCCAGGCCAGCGCCTGCAGGCCCGCGCGCATCGAGTCGGGGTTGGCGTTGTAGGCGTCATTGATCATGACCACCCCGTCCGGACGCGTCGTCACCTCCATCCTGTGCGCCGACGCCGGACCCGCTGCTGCCAGAGCCGCAGCGACCTGCCGGCCGGTCGCGCCGCATTCCAGCGCGACGGCCGCGGCGCACAGCGCGTTGGCGACCTGATGCTCGCCGTGGACCGAGAGCGTCACCGGCATTTCGAGATCGGCTGCGTGCAGCGTGAAGGTCGGTCGGGCGAGCTCGTCGAGTCCGACCCGATCCGCCCATACGTCCGCGGCGCTGGATTCGCGGCTGACCCGCACGATGCGGGCCGCTGTCATGTCCGCCATCGCCGCGACCGCCGCATCGTCCACGTTGAGAATCACCACGCCCGATGGCGGAACAGCCTGTGGTAGTTCAGCTTTCGTGGCCGCAATGGCATCACGCGTCCCGAACTCGCCGAGGTGCGCAGTGCCGACGTTGAGGACGACCGCGATCGAGGGCGGCGCAATCGCGGCAAGTTCGGCGATGTTGCCGGGGCGGCGCGCGGACATCTCCAACACCAGGAAGTCGGTTTCTGGCGTGGCCCTCAGCACGGTCCAGGGGTGGCCGAGCTCGTTGTTGAACGACCCGGGCGGGGCCACGACCTCACCCAGCGGTGCCAGCACCGCGGCGATCAGGTCCTTGGTCGACGTCTTGCCCGACGAGCCCGTCACTCCGATGATCGTCAGCCCGCCCGCCACCAGTTGCGCCGCCACGAACGACGCGAGCCGGGCCAGCGCGGCCAGCACCGCGGCGCCGGACCCGTTGACGTCGTGCTCGAGGACGCTGGCGCGCGGATCGACGGCCGCCGTCGGTCTCAGCAGAATTGCCGGAACCCCGACCGGCCGCGCGGCCAGCACCGCGACCGCACCCGCCTGTACCGCCGCGGCCGCGTGGTCGTGCCCGTCGGAGCGGGCGCCGGGAAGCGCGAGGAACAAGCCGCCGGGGGTGATCTTGCGTGAGTCGAATTCGACGGTCCCGGTGATGTGCAGCCTGGCGGCATCGGCGGCAGAGACGTCGGCCAGTTCGCCACCGACGATCTCGGCGACCTGGGCGACCGTCAACGGGATCACGCGGTGGAGGTTATCGCGCTCAGCGCCGCGGCCAGCTCTTCGCGGTCGTCGAACGGCCGGGTGACCCCGTTGGCCGTCTGCCCGGTCTCGTGGCCCTTGCCCGCGATGACGACGACGTCGCTCCGGCGTGCCCAACGGACCGCATGGGTGATCGCCGTGCGCCGGTCACCGATCTCGACGACCTCGGCGGCGCTGTCGGCCTCGGCAGCACCGGCCAGGATCGCCGCGCGGATGGTCGCAGGGTCTTCGCTGCGGGGATTGTCGTCGGTGACGACGACAAGGTCGGCAATCTCTGCGGCGATGCGCCCCATCGGATTTCGCTTCCCGGGATCGCGATCGCCGCCGGCGCCCAACACGACCGCGAGCCGGCCGCCGCCCTGCGGCCGCAGATTCTCCAGCACCGCCTGCAAAGCGCCGGGCTTATGGGCGTAGTCGACCAGCGCCATGAAGCCCTGCCCGCGGTCCACCGACTCGAGACGTCCCGGCACTTGGGCGCCGGCCAGTCCGGGCGCCGCTTCTTCGGGTGCCACGCCGACGACACGCAGAAGAGCAAGCGCGAGAAGGCAATTCGTGACGTTATACCGTCCAGGTAAGCGAATATCGACCTCGTGACGCTGACCGTCGGGATCGACCGCGACGAAATGCTGCCCGCCGTCGGCGTTCGTGCGGATGTCCACGGCGCGCCAGTCGGCGTCTGCCCCCACGGCGCTGACCGTGACCGGGTGCACCGCGCGGCCCGCCATCGCGCGGCCCGCGTCGTCATCGACGCACACCACTGCCGCGCGGGCCCGCAGCGGGGAGTCGGCATCGAATAGCCTTGCCTTGGTGTCGAAGTAGTCCTCCATCGAGTGGTGGAAGTCGAGGTGGTCGCGCGACAGGTTTGTGAAGCCGCCCACGGCGAATCCCACGCCATCAACCCGCCCGAGTGCCAGCGCGTGGCTCGACACCTCCATCACGACCGTGTCCACGTGCTGCTCGGCCATGGCGGCCAGCAACGCCTGCAGCGCAGGGGCTTCGGGGGTGGTCAGTGCGCTCGGCTGATCGACGCCGTCGACGCGGATGCCGACAGTGCCGATCAACCCGGCACTGCGGCCCGCGGCCCGCAGCCCGGCCTCGACCAGATACGTCGTCGTCGTCTTGCCCGACGTACCCGTGACCCCGATGACCTTCAACCGCGACGACGGGTCCCCGTACACCAGGGCGGCGGCGGCCCCGAGCACCGACCGCGGCGCCGGATGCACCAGCACCGCGACGCCGGATGGCAGCATGGCCGCACCGGCCGGGTCCGTCAGCACCGCCACGGCGCCGCCGGCGACCGCGTCAGCGGCGAGCCGGGCGCCGTGCACATTCGCTCCCTGCAGGGCCGCGAACAGGTCTCCGGGCTGCGCATCCTGCGCGCGCAGCGTCACCCCGGTCACCTGAACCGCCGCAACCTCGTCGCCGCGGCGGGCTTCGGCGCCGATCCGCTCGGCTAATTCGCGCAGCGGGACGGACACCGTCACACCGTACCCAGGTGCGGCGTCAGGCCTGCAACGTCAGCCGCGGGCCCGGATCCGGTGACAGCGGCACGTTCTCGCGCTGCAACAGCCAGCCTGCGATGTTGTGGAACAGTGGGGCGGCCGACGACCCGGGCTTGCCGTCGGCGGCGCGCTGCGGATTGTCCATCATTATGCCCACCACATACCGCGGGTCGTCGGCTGTGGTGATGCCCGCGAACGTGGTCCAGTAGACGTCGTCGTAGTAGCAGCCGCAGCCCGGGTTGATCTGCTGGGCGGTGCCGGTCTTGCCGGCGATCTGATAGCCGTCGACCGCCGCCTGCGGCCCGGTGCCCTGCTGCACGCCGGTCGGATCGCGTTGCACGACGGCGCGCAACATGTTCCGCACGGTCTGCGCGGTCTGCGGCGACACCACCTGGACACCGTCCGGCCGCTGCTCGTCTGTGCGCTTGCCGTCCGGGGCGACGACCGACCTCACGATGCGCGGCGGAACCCGCACCCCGTCGTTGGCGATGGTCTGGTACATCGACGTCATCTGTAGCAAAGTCATCGACAACCCTTGCCCGATGGGCAGATTGGAGAACGTCGACCCGGACCACTGGTCGATGGGCGGCACGATGCCCGCGCTTTCGCCGGGCAGCCCGACGCCGGTGCGCTGGCCGAGCCCGAACTTGGCGAGCATGTCCGCGTAGCGGTCGGGCCCGACGCGTTGCGCGAGCATCAGCGTGCCGACGTTCGACGACTTGCCGAAGACTCCCGTGGTGGTGTACTGCATGGTGCCGTGCTCCCAGGCGTCGTGGATCTCGACACCGCCCATGTTGATCGACCCCGGCACGGACACCACCTCGTCGGGCGTCGACAACCCGAACTCGATCAGCGAGGCCGCGGTGACGACCTTGTTCACCGAACCCGGCTCGAATGGCGAGGAGACCGACGGGTTCCCCAGCTGCCTGTCCGCCTGGCGGCCGATGTCCTGGGCCGGGTCGAACGTGTTGTCGTTGGCCATCGCTAGCACTTCGCCCGTCTTCGCGTCCAGCACCACGGCCGCGACGGTGTGCGCCCCGGCGTTGTTCTTCGCCAGCTCCACCTGCTGCTGTACGTAGTACTGGATGTCGTTGTCGATGGTCAGCTCGACCGTGGATCCGTTGACCGAAGCGTGCCGGTTGCGGTAGCTGCCCGGGATGACGACCCCGTCCGAGCCGCGGTCGTAGGTGACCGCTCCGTCGGTGCCGGCAAGAACGCCGTCCATCGCATCTTCGAGCCCGAGCAGGCCGTGGCCGTCCCAATCGATGCCGCCGACGATGTTGGCCGCGAGCGCGCCGCCCGGGTACTGGCGCAGATCCTGGCGCTCGGTGCCGACCTCCGGGAACTTCGTCGTAATCGCCGTGGCCACTGCGGGATCCACCGCGCGCGCGAGATAGACGAAGTTGTCGTCGCTCTGCAGCTTCTTGAGAATCGTTATGGCGTCCGGCCGGTTGTCCAGCCGCTGCGCCACCCCGTCGGCGATCTCGCGCAGCCGCTGCGCGGGGTCGGGCGCGCTGGGCTTCTTCAGCTTGGCGTCGGCGAGCTCCTTGCGGACCTTGACCGGCTGGAACGTCAGCGCGCGGGCTTCGATCGTGAACGCCAGCTTGCCGCCGTTGCGGTCGACGATGCTGCCGCGCATCGCCTTCGCGACATCGGTGACCTTGAGCTGACCCGCCGCCTCCGCGCGCAGCTTGGGCGCGCTGGGCACCTGGAGGTTGAACAACTGCGCCGCGGCCAGGAGCAGCACCGCCAAGATCACCACGTTTCCGACCCGGTGCCGGGCGATGAACGACGCGCCCTGGGTGGTGGCCTCGACAATCGGTCGGATCCGCCGGTCCCGCGCGGAGCGACCCGTGCCAGCCTGCCTGGTCGTCGGCTGTGCGCCGCGGCGCCTCACGCTGGCGGCGGCGCGTCGGGCGCGCTCGGGGCGCCGGCCTGGGGCCCGGGAAGTGGACCGGACGGAACAATGGGTTCGGCAGCCGGCGCGGGGGCTGCAGGTGCTGCGGGCGGTGCGGGTGCGCGAACCAGCACCTCGGGATTGGCGCCCGGCTCAAGCGTGCTCCCCAGCGCCGTCGCGCCAGGCGCGGGCACGGGCTTCAGCGGGCTGGGCAGAAGGACCGGAACCTCGACGCGGTCGACCGGAAACGGCGGCGGCGCAGGTGTCGGATCCGGCAGCTTGGTGTTCAGCGGGGGCGGCGACGCACCCTCCGCGGGCTTGGGGTCACCGACGACCACCCAGTTGCCGGCCGGGTCTTGGACCAGGTGGGCCGTGTCCCGCGACGGGATCATCCCGAGATTCCGCGCGGCCTCGGCCAGCGCCGGGGCGGCCTGCGCCTCGAGGACCTGGCGCTCGAGCGACTCCTTTTGCTGGTTCAGCACCCGGTTGGTGTCCCGCGCGGTGCCGAGTTGGTAGGACCGTTGGGCCGAGTCGGTGGACAGCCACAGCGTCAACCCGAGGCCGGCGGCCAGCGACCCGATGACCAGCACCACGAACGGCACCTTGGCCACCAATGCCTGTGGCCGCAGATCGATCGACGTCACCCGCGCGATCAACCGTTCGTGCAGTGGCGCGCGAACCGCCTTGGGTGCCTTAGCTTTTCGCGCCTTTGCTCGCGCCTTGGCCTGGCTCGTGCTGGCCGCAGGCGCCTTCCTGCGGGTCGGAGTCGTCTCCGGGCCCGAGCGTGTGGGGCGCTTGGCTCGAGCTTCGCGGCCCGACCCGCTGACACGGTCGCGACCGCTGCGCTCAGTGCGCCTTCTCGAGGGTGTTTCGCGCCTGGTCGTCATGAATCACCCTTTCTGCCAACCTTCTCCAGCGCCCGAAGCCGCACCGACGCACTGCGCGGATTGCGGTCGATCTCCGCGGCACCGGCCTTCTCGGCACCGCGCGTCAATGCGATGAACTGCGGCTCGTGGCCGGGCAATTCGACAGGCAGCCCGCTCGGCGTCCGCGACGCCGCGGCACGGGTGAACGCGGTTTTGACGATCCGGTCTTCCAGCGACTGGTAGGCCATCACCACGATGCGTCCGCCCGGCGCAAGCGCGGTCATCGCCGCGGGCAGAGCCGCGCGCAACGAATCGAGTTCCCCGTTCACGGCGATCCGCAGCGCCTGGAACGTCCTCTTGGCCGGATGGCCGCCGCTGCGCCGAGCAGGTGCCGGGATCGCTTCGTAGAGCAGCTCGACCAGTTCGCCGGTGCGGGTGAACGGACGCACCGCGCGGCGACGGACCACCCGCGATGCGATGCGCCGGGCGAAGCGCTCCTCGCCGAACCGCTGCAGAATGTCAGCCAGCGCCTGCTCGTCGTAGGTATTGACGATGTCGGCGGCCGTCAGCTCGGCGTCCGGGTCCATCCGCATGTCCAGCGGTGCGTCCGCGGCATAGGAGAATCCACGATCCGCACGATCCAGCTGCATCGAGGACACCCCGAGGTCGAACAGCACCGCGTCAGCGGATTGACTGGCCCAATAACCGGATTCGGCCAGAACGCCTGCGATCGCGTCATACCGCGCCCGGACCACGACAACCCGATCGGCGAACAGAGCCAGCCGCTCCCCTGCGATCCACAGCGCCTCGGGATCGGTGTCCAGCCCGATGACCTTCAAGCCCTCGAACTCGGTCAGAAACCGCTCGGCGTGCCCGCCGGCACCCAGCGTGGCGTCCACCAGCACCGCGCCCGACCCGTCGGGGCTGTGCCGGGTGAGCGCCGGGCGCAGCAGTTCGACTGTGCGATCGAGCAGAACGGGGATGTGACTGGTCACGATGACCACCGACGAGCGCCTGCGCGAAGAGGAGAAGACCCCTGCACCCTGGTCCCTGCCCGATGACGCGAACCTGGCGTTGGGGAAGTACGCCAGGGGCGGATCGGGCAGAGGCCACGATGCACGGGCATGCGTGTCAGAGGATGTCGCGCAGGGTTTCATGGGTGGCCGCGGAGAAGTCGTCTTCGTGGGCCTGCTGGTAGTGGAGCCAGGCCTCCGAGTCCCAGATCTCCAGGTAGTCAACCGATCCCGTCACGACGCAGTCCTTGGTCAGGTTGGCGTAGTGACGGTGTTCGGCGGACAGGGTGATCCGGCCCTGGGTGTCGGGGTGTTGTTCGTCGGTTCCCGCCGCCAAGTAGCGGAGGAACGCTCGCGCTTCCGGGTTGCTGCGCGATGTACTCGTGGCCCGTCGCGCCATCTGTTCGAACGTGTCCCGGGGATAAACCGCGAGGCTGCGGTCTTGGCTCTTGGTGACCATCAACCCTCCTGCCAGCGCATCCCGGAACTTCGCAGGCAGCGTGAGCCGCCCCTTGTCGTCGAGCTTGGGCGTGTAGGTGCCGAGGAACACTCCGCGTCCTCCTGCCACACCCTCGGAACCCTCGGGGCTCCGATGTCCGCCACTTTACCCCACAATCCCCCACAACGCCCCCCATCCTAGCAATTCCGCGTGTGTCTCCTCCACCCCTCCCCACGACGGAGCAGAAATACAGCGGAAAAGACCACATCAGCTACACAAAGGGAGTCAGTTGAAACAAAAACGGGGCGACCCGTACCGGGTCACCCCGCTAAGAGGTTGCGAGTCTTATTCGTCGAAGCGGCGACGGAAGCGGTCTTCCATTCGGCTGGTAAACGATCCGCCGGACCCCTTGACGCGCCGTTGCCGCCCGCCGGACGCGGGACGCTCGGTGGTTTTCGACCTCCGCGGCCCGGTGATCGCGAAAATCACGCCACCGAACATCACGAGGAACCCGACGACCGACAGCACAGGGAACGTTCCGATCATCGTGGCCTTGAATGCGACGCCGGACACCAGCATCGCCAGCCCGATCACGAAAAGCGCCGCCCCCTGGATCCGCCGACGCGTCGTCGGAGCACGCAGCGTGCCGCCACGAACGCTCGAGGCGAACTTGGGATCCTCGGCATACAGCGCGCTCTCGATCTCGTCAAGCATGCGCTGCTCGTGATCGGAGAGTGGCATACGTCCCTCCTTGCCGCCGCTGCGATCCTGATTGGTGCTCGCCCTATCGAGCAACTGATAGTCATGATACGAGGCCAGTGGCGGCCGTACCACCTTGTTGATCGGCCGATTCTACCGGTGAACAAGGGTGATAGGTAGCGCAGGCCCCATTCGCCGTGCGCACGATAATGGCTTGAGACGGACACGGACGCTTCAGGGAGGGACCCGGACGTGGCGACATTTCTGATTGATCTGTCGCCGCGCGACATGCAACGCCGACTGGGCGACGCGCTCGCGATCTACGTCGACGCCATGCGATACCCCCGTGGGACGGAGGACCACCGTGCGTCGATGTGGATGGAACACAGCAGGCGCAAGGGCTGGCAGGCCGTCGCCGCGGTCGATGTGCCGGAGGGGCACGACGGAGCGCTGCAGTCCGAGATTCTGCTCGACGCGCCGATGATCGGCGTGGCGTACGGCTATTGCGGGGCGCCCGACCAGTGGTGGCAGCAGCAGGTGGTGCAGGGGATGCGCCGGGCCGGGCTCGCGCACTCCGAGATCGGCTCGCTGATGAACAGCTACTTCGAGCTGACGGAGTTGCATATTCACCCCAGCGCGCAGGGCCGCGGGCTCGGCGAGGCGCTGATCCGGCGGCTGCTGGCCGGCCGCGGCGAGGCCTCCGTGCTGTTGTCAACGCCCGAGATCCGCTACGAGAACAACCGCGCATGGCGGCTGTACAGGCGGCTGGGTTTCACCGATATCATCCGCGGCCACCACTTCGCCGGGGATCCACGCGCGTTCGCGATCCTGGGCCGCAAGCTGCCCCTCTAGGATGACCCCGTGCTCCGGCTTCGGCGACGTCACGCGGTTTCGCTTCTCGTCCTGCTGATACTCATCCCGCTGGCCACCGGCTGCGTACGCGTCCGGGCGTCGATGACGATCTCCCCTGACGACCGGGTGTCGGGGCAGATCACCGCCGCGTCCAAGCCGCGCAACGCCGACGACAAGGGCCCGCAGTTCAACGGCGGCGGCCTGCCGTTCAGTGAAAAGGTCGCGATCTCCGACTACTCCAACAACGGTTATGTCGGTTCGCAGGCGGTGTTCTCCGACCTGACGTTCGCCGAACTCCCACAACTGGCGAACATGAACCACGATGCGGCCGGGGTGGATATCTCCGTGCGGAGGGCCGGCGACGCGGTGATTCTGGAGGGCCGGGCCGACCTGACGTCGTTGACCGACCCCGACGCCGACGTGTCGCTTTCGGTGTCGTTTCCCGGCGCCGTCACCTCGACGAACGGCGACCAGGTGGATTCGCAGGTCGTCGAGTGGAAACTCAAGCCGGGCGTCGTGACGACGATGACCGCCCAGGCCCGCTACACCGATCCCAGCGCGCGCTCGTTCACCGGCGCCGCGGTGTGGATGGGTTTGGCGGCGCTCGCGGTGGCCGCACTGATCGGCTCACTCGCATGGGCCAGCCGCGACCGCTCCCCTCGGTTCGCCGAACCACACGACACCGGGTATTCACAGCGAAAGGGGGCGCCGCGCTGAGCGTCGAAGCCGCCGCACCGTCGGCGCCACAGTTGGCCGGCGCGGTCGCCGACCAGCTTCGCGAGTACATGAGCGCGCGTCGCCGCGACGCCGGTTACATCGGCGCCGACTATGGCGCGCTGACGGGCGCGCTCGAGGAGTTCGTGCTGAGCGGCGGTAAGCGCCTGCGGCCGGCGTTCGCGTACTGGGGCTGGCGGGCCGTCACCAACGACCCCGACCCCGTCAATCCTGAGATGTTGCGGTTGTTCTCGGCGCTGGAGCTACTGCACGCATGTGCACTGGTGCACGACGACGTCATCGACGACTCTGCGACCCGCAGGGGGCTGCCCACCGTCCACATGAAATTCGCGGACACGCATCGCGACAGCGGCTGGCGAGGATCGGCACGCCAATTCGGGTTGTCGGCCGCGATCCTGCTCGGCGATCTGGCGCTGGTCTGGGCTGACGACATGGTCGCCACCGCCGAGCTGTCGTCCGGCGCCCGGCGACGAATCCAGCGGGTGTGGGCAGATATCCGGACCGAGGTGCTCGGCGGCCAATACCTCGACATCGTCGCCGAGTCGAGCGGAGTGGATTCGATCGCGTCGGCGATGACCGTCAACACCTACAAGACGGCCTCCTACACCGTCTCCCGGCCGCTCCAGATGGGCGTGGCCGCGGCCGCCGACCGTCCCGACGTGCTCGCCGCCTTCCACGAGGTCGGCACGAACCTGGGCGTTGCGTTCCAACTGCGCGACGACGTGCTCGGGGTGTTCGGCGACCCCGCTGTGACGGGTAAGCCTTCGGGCGACGACCTGCGGTCCGGGAAACGCACGGTGCTGCTCGCCGAGGCCGTCGAACGGGCCGAACAGAGCGATCCGGCGGCCGCCGATCTGTTGCGCACGTCCATCGGTACGGAGCTGTCTTCAGACCGGGTGCGCGAGCTGTGTGAGGTGATCACGACGGTCGGGGCGCTGTCGGCCGTCGAAAGCCGCATCGACACCCTCACCCGGCATGCGGTCGACGTGGTCAACGCCGCGCCGATCGCCGACCAGGCCAAGGTCGGCCTTCTCGAACTCGCCAGATTGGCCTCCAACCGGTCAGCGTGAAAAGCATGTCCGCGCACATTTCCCGGCTGCACGAGTTCATCACCACCCGTGACGGCCGACCCGCCCTGCTCGGGTGCCTCGGTGCACTGCTGATCACTGCGGGCGGCCTCGGCGCAGGCAGCACCCGGTTGCACGACCCCCTGCTGGAATCGCTGCACCTCTCCTGGCTGCGTTTCGGCCACGGCCTCGTACTGTCGTCGATAATCCTGTGGGCCGGCGTCGCACTGATGCTGGTCGCGTGGATCTGGTTGGGGCGGTGCGTGATTGACGGGCATGCCGACGAATACCAGATGATCGCGACCACCGGCTTCTGGCTTGCTCCGCTGCTCTTATCGGCGCCCGTGTTCAGCCGCGACACCTACTCCTACCTCGCACAGGGCGCACTGCTGCGCGACGGATTCGACCCCTACCTGGTCGGTCCGGTAGAGAACCCGAATGGGTTGCTGGACAACGTGAGCCCGATCTGGACCACCACGACCGCGCCTTACGGGCCGGCGTTCATCCTGGTGGCGAAGTTCGTCACGATGCTGGTCGGCGACCACGCGGTGGCCGGGACGATGGTGCTGCGGTTGTGCATGCTGCCCGGGCTGGCGCTGCTGATCTGGGCGGCACCACGGATCGCCCGCCACATCGGCACCAGCGGCGCTGCGGCGCTGTGGATCTGCGTGCTCAACCCGCTGGTGATCATCCACCTGATGGGCGGAGTGCACAACGAGATGCTGATGGTCGGCCTGATGATGGCCGGGATCGCGCTGACGATGGACCGCCACCCCGTGGCCGGGATAGCACTTGTGGCCGTCGGCGTGGCAGTCAAGGCCACCGCCGCGCTGGCGCTGCCGTTCCTGGTGTGGGTGTGGGTGCGCCAGCTGCACGAGCGGCGCCGACGTGGGCAGGCGACCGCGTTCGCCGAGGCCGCGGTGGGCTCGGTCCTGATCTTCGTCGCCGTGTTCGCGGTGTTGTCCGCCGCGGCGGGCGTCGGTCTCGGCTGGCTGACCGCGCTCGCCGGTTCGGTGAAGATCATCAACTGGCTCACGGTGCCGACGGCCGCGGCCAATCTCATCAACGTGGTCGGCGGGTTGTTCGGCAGCGTTCAGTTCTACGCGGTACTCGAGGTCACCCGGCTGGTGGGAATCGGGATCATCGTCGTCGCGCTGCCCTTGTTGTGGTGGCGGTGCCGCCACAACGATCGCGAGGCCCTGATCGGCATCGCCTGCGTAATGGTCGTTGTGGTGTTGTTCGTGCCTGCCGCGCTGCCGTGGTACTACACCTGGCCGCTGGCGGTGATGTCGGCTCTGACGCAGTCGCGGAGGTGGATCGCCGCGATCGCGGGGTTCTCGACGTGGATCATGGTGATCTTCAAGCCCGACGGCTCGCACGGAATGTACTCGTGGATTCACTTCGGCATCGCGACCGCGTGCGCGCTGATCGCGTGGCGGGTGCTGATCACGACGCCGGCCGCCGACGTCAGTACGCCAGAGCCTGAGCCCGCCGCACCACTTCTCGAGCCTGATGAGAGTGCAGGGCATCGACCGGTCGAGCATTCGTGAGCGGCTCGCGCGCGTTGTCGCGAAGCACCGTGAGCGACTCGTCCGGGGTGAACAGCCACCGCAGGATTTCGGTGTCGCGGTAGCCGCCGTCGCGCAGCACCCCTAGCAGCCCCGGCAGGCTTTTGACCACGTGGCCGGTATCGGTGAAGAAAACCTGCGGCACCACCACGATGCCGTCGCGGCGCACCGCGAGCAGATGCCCGTCGCGCAGGTGCTGGTGCACCCTCGTCACTGCGACGCCAAGCATTTCGGCGACTCTGGGCAGGTCGTAGCAAGGCTCGTGCGGTTCTAGTACGTCGTCACCGACCGGAACACTGCTCACCGCGCTCAGTCTAGATCGGCGGTGCCCCTGACTACCATGAACCCGGTGGAGGCCCACCAGGTCAGACCCGACCCGCTGGTCGGTGCCGTGCTGGACGGCCGCTACCGCGTCGGGCCGATCATCGCCACCGGCGGCATGTCGGCGGTATACCGCGGGCTCGACATCCGCCTCGATCGCCCGGTCGCGATCAAGGTGATGGAATCCCGCTACGCCGTTGATCAGCAATTCCTGACGCGCTTCCAACGCGAGGCGCGCGCCGTCGCACGGTTGAAAGACCCTGGCTTGGTGGCGGTTTACGACCAGGGTGTCGACGGCCACCACCCGTTTTTGGTGATGGAGCTCGTCGAGGGCGGGACGCTTCGAGAACTGCTGCGCGAGCGCGGCCCGATGCCGCCACACGCCGTCGCTGCGGTGCTCCGGCCCGTGCTGGGCGGGTTAGCGGTGGCGCACCGTAGCGGCCTTGTCCACCGCGATGTGAAACCCGAGAACGTGCTGATCTCCGACGAGGGTGAGGTCAAGATCGCCGACTTCGGCCTCGTCCGCGCCGTCGCCGAGGCGAAGATCACTTCTGACAGCGTGATTTTGGGCACAGCTGCGTACCTGTCGCCAGAGCAGATCAGCAGTGGCGACGCGACCCCGCGCAGCGACGTGTACGGCTGCGGCATCCTGATTTACGAGCTGTTGACCGGTGACGCGCCGTTCGGCGGCGACAGTCCGCTGGCGGTGGCGTATGCGCGGATGGACGCTGACGTGCCCCCACCCAGCACCGTCATTCGCGGTGTGCCAACTCAATTCGACGACCTGGTGCGGCACGCGACTGCCCGCAACGCTGCTGAGCGGTTCGCTGACGCCCAAGAGATGGCCGTTGAGCTGGACGCGATCGCCAACCAACTCGCGCTACCCGAGTTCCGTGTACCCGTCCCGCGGAACTCCGCGCAGCATGCGTCTGCCGAGCTCTATTCGGCCCCGCCCGCTCCCCCGCAGCGTCACCCGACGCGGCAGATGACCCGCGGTCCGCAGGACTGGGACCGCACCGAATCTCCCAGAACGCCTGGCGAATTCGCGGGCATCGAGCTCAGCGAGTTCCAATTGGCCAGACAGCGGGCCAAGCGGATGGTGTGGTTCTGGGTGGCGGCGGTGCTGATCGTGGCGGGCGTCGTGGCGGCCGCCGCCTGGACGCTCGGCAGCAACATCGACGGCTTGATCTAGCCACCCAGCGGCCTCAGCCGCGCAGCATCTCCGCCACGAGGAACGCGAGCTCGAGTGACTGCTGGGTGTTCAGCCGCGGATCGCACGCGGTCTCGTAGCGTCCGGCCAGATCGGTGTCCGAGATGTCCTGTGCTCCACCGAGACACTCGGTGACGTCTTCCCCAGTGATCTCGACGTGAATGCCGCCGGGGTGGGTGCCCAGTGCACGGTGCACCTCGAAGAAGCCCTGCACCTCGTCGACGATCCGGTCGAAATGCCGTGTCTTGTAGCCGGTGGACGACTCGTGGGTGTTTCCGTGCATCGGGTCGCACTGCCAGATCACCCGGTGTCCGGTGGCCTGAACCTTCTCGATGATCGGCGGCAGCAGGTCGCGAACCTTGTTGTTGCCCAGCCTGCTCACCAACGTCAACCGGCCCGGCTTGTTGTGCGGATCGAGCCGCTCGACGTACTCCACGGCCAGCTCGGGCGTCATCGTCGGGCCGATCTTCACGCCGATCGGGTTCGCGATCACCTCTGCGAACGCGATGTGCGCGCCTTCGAGTTGGCGAGTGCGCTCCCCGATCCACACGTAGTGGGCCGACAGGTCGTACAGAGCGGGCTCGTTCGCTTCGTTTTCTGCGAGTCGCAGCATCGCCCGTTCATAGTCGAGCACCAACGCCTCGTGGCTGGCGTAGATCTCGGCCGTCTGCAGGTTGCGGTCGTCGACGCCGCACGCGGTCATGAAGGTCAGCCCGCGGTCGATCTCGCTGGCCAGGGCCTCGTAGCGGGCGCCGGCTGGCGAGGTCCTGACAAACTCGCGGTTCCAGTCGTGCACAAGGTGCAGCGACGCCAGGCCTGACGAGGTCAGCGCCCGCACCAGGTTCATCGCCGCGCTGGCGTTCGCGTAGGCGCGGACCAGCCGCGACGGGTCGTGCTCCCGCGCCGCCGCGTCCGGGGCGAAGCCGTTGATCATGTCGCCGCGGTAGGCCCCCAGCCCCAGCGCGTCGATGTCCGACGACCGAGGTTTGGCGTACTGCCCCGCGATGCGGGCCACCTTGATCACCGGCACGCTGGCGCCGTAGGTCAGCACCACCGCCATCTGCAGCAGCGTGCGGATGTTGCCGCGGATGTGCGGCTCGGTGTTGTCGACGAAGGTCTCAGCGCAGTCCCCGCCCTGCAGCATGAACGCTTTGCCCTGCGCGACGTCCGCGAGCTGGCCGCCCAGTTTCTGGATTTCGGACGGAACGGTGACCGGCGGCACGCTCTCGAGGACCGTGCGCATCGCCTTGGCCTGATCGGCCGGCCAGGTGGGCTGCTGGGCGGCCGGCTTGGCCAGCGCCGCGTCCAAGCGCGCGCGCAGCTCCGGAGGCAATGTCGGCAGCGACGGCAGCTGGTCGATCGGGATGTCAACGGTCCAGTTCACATGTACATGGTAACTAGGCGAAATGGGAGCTCAGGGGGTTGGTGTGGAATCGCCGCCTCCGGCGGCGATGGTGGAATTGCCGCCTCCGGCGGCGGTCATCAGCCGGAACCTGTGCAGGTTGTGCCGCGCGTCGACCAGCGCATCGTGGGCGTTGCGGGGCCGCGGCGGCATCCGGGGGCACCCCCGCTCCTCCCAGTACTGGCGCAGCTCACGGGTGAACCGCGGGATCGCGGGCGGCAGCGCCGTCATCGGTCCCCACAACTGGCAGAGCACAACGTGGTCATATGCGCCCACCCAGGCCCACAGCTCGATGGACTCGTCACCGTCGATGCCGAAGAAGTCTTCGAGGTCAGACCGGATCTGCCGGTGCGAACGCCACAGCTGTGACGACGGTGGCGGCAGCTTGGGCAGCACGTGCTTGCGCACCCAGCGGCCGGCCCGCTCGGGGTTGAACTCCGTTGAAATCGCGTAGTATTCGCGCCCATCCTCCGCGGCCACCCCGATGGAGATGAGGTCGATCGTACGGCCGTCATCGATGAATTCGGTGTCGTAGAAGTAGCGCACCGGGGCCTAGGCCGCCGTTATCGATTCGTGGTGCCGTGGCGGCGGCGTGGCAGCATGAATCTCACGGTCGAGTTCTTGGTTGACCCGCTTGTCGTCGGGGAAGCGCGGTAGGCCGGAGACAGCATCCTGCAACCACAGCTTGGCCTGCACGATCGGCCGGCGGTACCGCCGCTCGCGCTCCAGCGCGCGATACATCTTGTTCGGCTTGTCGGTGTATCGCCACCGTGCAAATGGCGCGTGCGGACGCGACAGCCGGACCGCGCCGACCACGAGCAGTGGGGTGATGAACATGCCGATCAGCCCGGTCCACACCTTCCCCTTGAGCAACACGACGACCGCCAGCGCCAACGTCAGGAAGGCCGTCGTCACGATGCTGGTCCTGACGAGGATCGAATGGTCGTGGCGCCACTCACCGATATTGAAGAAGGCCAGCGGATTGAAACCCATGATCAGCAGCCCTGCCACGGCGACCGCTGCGAACACCGCATCCACCGAGGTGCGGCCGTCCTCCTCCCAATAGACGTCCTCCAGGTGCAAGATCAACGCGAACTCATCGAGAACCAGCGCCGCACCGATACCGAAAAATATTGAGGCGACGGTGAATACGCGTACTCCTCCGTCGACCGCCAGCGTCACCATCGTGACGCCGGACAGCATCACCAGGATCACGCCGATCACCACGTGATGGATATGCAGCGAGCCGTGGCCGATATTGCGGGGCTGCCACCACTTGCGTGGAGCACCACTGTCGGCGTGGTGGCGGATGTACCGCACGATCGTCCGAGTAACGAGGAAGGTGAGGAGAAAAGCAATCAGGCAGCACAGCAACGGGACCCGCCCGGGCGAGACGAGGTCCAGCTCTATCGATTGGTGCACGGGCAAAATTTACGCCGCGCCGCCACTATTGCGGGTGATATCCCTTCCCCTTCATGCCGGCGGGTCCCGATAGGCTGGTTCGGTCATGAGAAGTTGGCTAACGACGGCCAATTCGCGCCGTCTCGTCTGGCGGCTGCTTCAGCTTCTCACGGTCGTCGTCGTGGCACGTTGCCTCTGGGTGCTGTTCACCCACCTGCCATACCAGATAGACCTAGATGTTTACCGGATGAGCGCACAGGCCTGGCTCGACGGCCGACCGCTGTACCACGACAGCGTATCGTTCCACACGGCTAGCGGCGCCGACCTGCCGTTTACCTATCCCCCGCTTTCGGCGATCGTGTTCACCCCGTTCACGTGGCTGTCCTACCACGCGGCGAGCGTCGTGATGACGGTGATCACGCTGGTGCTGCTGGTCGTGTCCACGATGATCGTGCTGGCGGCACTCGAGGTGTGGCCGACGTCGGCCGTGTCGACCGGCCCGGCCTGGGCGCGCCGGTGCTGGCTCGCGGTCGCGATCGCCGTCGTGGCGATTTACTATTTCGAGCCGATCCGGACGAACCTCGCGCTCGGCCAGATCAACGTCGTGTTGATGACACTTGTGCTTGCCGACTGCCTGCCGCGTCGGACCCCGTGGCCCCGCGGTCTGCTGCTGGGCCTGGCTATTGCGCTGAAGCTCACGCCTGCCGTCTTCCTGCTCTACTTCGCGCTTCGCCGCGACAAACACGCAGCTCTCACTGTGGCGATATCGTTTGTCGGCGCGACGCTGTTGGGTTTCGCGCTGGCGTGGCGGGACTCGCTGGAGTACTGGACTTCCACGCTGCGCGACACCAACCGGATCGGCACCTCCGGCTACTTCAAGAACCAGAACATCGTCGGCGCGCTGGCCCGCCTCCACCTGACCAACACGGAACGGTTCACGATCTGGATGGTCGGCAGCCTCGCCGTGCTCGCGATGACGGTGTGGGCTGCGCGACGGACACTGCGGGCCGGAGAGCCGGTGCTAGCGCTGTGCTGCATCGCACTGTTCGGTCTGGTGGTCTCGCCGGTGTCCTGGTCGCACCACTGGGTGTGGGTCGTCCCGACGCTCTTGACGACGTCTGCGCTGGCGTATCAGCGCCGCAACCTCTCGCTGGCTGCCGTCACCGCGGTCGGGTTGGTGATGATGGTGTGGACACCGTTCGAACTGCTCCCCGAACATCGCGAGTCGACGGCCTCGGTGTGGCGCCAGCTTGTCGGTGCGTCCTACATCTGGTGGGCGGTAGCCGTGATCCTGGTGGCCGGCGCCACGGTGGCGACGCGGGCGGCACCGCGTCCGTACCGCGGCGGCGAGCTGACGCGGTCTACGCGGCGACAGGCGGTGCCGGCTGCGCCGTCCCCTCCTTGACGTCCGCCGCGTACAGGTCGACGTACTCCTGGCCGGACAGCTGCATCAGCTCGTATATCACCTCGTCGATGACGGCGCGCTCGATGAAGCGATTGCCGGCCAGGCCCTCGAAACGGGAGAAGTCGAGCGGCTTGCCGACCCGCACGGTCACCTTGCCGAACCGCCACACCAAGGTGCCGGGCGGATTGACGACGTCGGTGCCGACCAGCGCGACGGGAATGACCGGTGCGCCCGTCTCCAGCACCAGCCGGGCAAGCCCAGTCTTACCCTTGTACAACCGGCCGTCGGGCGAGCGCGAGCCCTCGGGGTACATGCCGAGCAGTTTCCCCTCGTCGAGCAGCCGCTTGGCTGTGTCGAGCGCGGCCTGCGCCGCGTCGGCATTGGTGCGGTCGATCGGCACCTGACCCGCCGCGGTGTAGAACCAGCGCATGAACCGGCCCTTCAGGCCGGTGCCGGTGAAGTACTCCGCCTTGGCCAGGAAGGTGATGCGACGCTTGATGACGAGCGGCTTGACGAAACTGTCGACGACGGCCAAGTGGTTGCTGGCCAGGATCGCCGGACCTGAGTCGGGAATATGTTCAAGTCCTTCGGTTTTCGGCCTGGCCACCAAGGTGAGCAAAGGTCCCATGAAGACGTACTTGAACAGCCAATACCACATGGACCCTCCCGGCTCGGGGCATACCTTCGAAGCTTTCGGCCAACTTTACCCACGCGGCGTGCGCGGCGTCAGGTCATCGGTCTTCCAAAACAATTGGTATCTGCTGATATCGGCCCGACGGTGGCTCGGGGTCGTCCGGCCCATCGCCGTCGGGCGGCGGTGAAGCCCCGTTCGCGTCGACTATCGCGCGCACGGCCGTCAGCAGCGCGACGCTGTGCTCGGCGATCACGTCGAGCATCGGGTGTTGCTCACCTTGCGCGAGCGCGGCCAGCGCACACACCGGGCACCACACCTGCTGGCACTTTCCCGGCGAGTCGCCTCGGCCCATTGCAACCGCCGCTGCGGAACGCACCGCGGGATCGAGGCGATCCAGGATCGCCTGAGCCAACTGCCGCAGCTCCGGAGGGATTTCGGAGTGAGCGCCTCTCACGCCGGCCACACCTCCGGGTTCGGTCTAAAACGCACGGTCAGTTCGCTGCCCCGCATCTGCGCGTCCATAACGATGCATCGCCTCAGCACGGACGCGAGTCGGACCCGGCGCCTCATCCCCGAGGAGCCGATGATCAGCTCGTCGTCGACTCGGCCCAGCGTCAGCGAGCCAGGGTCGACCTGCGGCAACTCTAGTCGCATCCGGTACACCGCATCGAGGCCCGACCCCGACTCGCGGTCGACGACCGGGTGAATCGGCCCCGGCGGGGGCGGCCCGTCGAGCCTGCGCACGGTGTCGAGCAATTCCATGAGCGCCTTCGGGCCGATCGGTTCGCTGGCCAGATGGGGGGCCAGCACCAGCTCGACGTCACCGATGATGGCCGCCAGCTCATCCAGAACGGCCTCCTGGTCCGCGATGCGTTCGGCGTACCAGTCGAAGGCCGGATGGTCGGGCAGGTTGCGGTACTCGTACGAATCGTCCATGACGAGAATCTGATTCACGATCAGCTCGTCGACCCGGACGCCCATCAGCGACAGCGCCCCCAGCGTGCGGACCGCCTCCGCGGCGACAACACGCTCGGCCGTCAACACGAGATGAGCGCCCACCCTCGACCCGTCGGTCAGCAGCTCGCTGAGGTTCTCCATCCCGAGGGTGATTCGTTCCAGCAGCCCCACCATCGCGGCCGAGCCGGGATCGTCGGCCGCCCGCGCCAACCGGCGGTGCCGCGGCCACGCGCGTTCGAGGTACATGCCGAACGTCGCAGGCAGCGTCAGCATCCGCAGCGCGTCGGCGGTCGATGCACAGTCGACCACGACGTGGTCCCACTGCCCGGAGGCCGCGAGTTGGCCCACCTCGTGCAGGCCGAGCACTTCTTGTACTCCGGGCAGCGCTGATAGTTCCTCGGGCGCAATGTCGGCCAGCTCCGAATCTGCAAAGCGGTTAGCCAGCGGGCGGGCGACCTCAAGCCAGCGGGCCTCCAGCAGCGCGAGGGTGTCGAGCGCGAGCGCGTCGAGCAAGCCGCCGCCGGCGTCGACGTCGTCTTCGAGTACCCGGGTGACCCGGCGTTCTCCCGTCGGGACCACGGGCGTGCCGAGCACATCCCCGAGCGAGTGCGCCTGGTCGGTGGACACCACGAGCACCCGGAAACCGGCGCGTGCATCACTGACCGCGGTGGCCGCGGCCAGCGTTGACTTGCCTACTCCGCCCTTCCCGACGAAGAGACTGATCCGCAAGGCGGCGGGCGCTGCTGACTCACTCAGCCTCGACTCGTTTCTTGAGGTCCTTCAGTGCGGTGTCGGTCAACCTACGCTCGGCCTTGCGCTTAAGCAATCCGATCATCGGGAGGAGCAAGTCGACGGACAGCTCGTAGGTGACGTCTGTTCCAGATCCTTTGGGCGACAGGCGGTACGCGCCGTTCAGCGACCGCAGCAGCGAGCTGGACACCAGGCGCCACCGGACCGATTTGTGGTCCGGCGGCCAGTCGTAGGACAACACCATGGTGTCCTTGAGCACGTTCGCCTCGAGGACCAGCCGGGCAGTCTTGGGATAGCCCTCGGCGTCGGCCTCGAGTACCTCGGCTTCCGTGTACTCCGACACCCACTGCGGGTAGGAGCCGATATCGGCAATCACGTTCATCACTGTTTTCGGGTCGGCATCGATGTAAATCGTCTGCGCCGTCGAATCCGCCACGTCTTCGTCTGTTCCCTCGTCGTCGCTTAGCGCTGTTGGACAGAAACGGTACCCTGCTCGCCTTCGGGCTTCCTTCTGGCGATCAGGACGGCCGCGATGTCCCCACCGGTCGCGACCTCTCCAGCGCCGCCTTGACCTCGAACGCCATCCGTTTGCCCGCCACCCTGCGCCGGTGGGTGGCCTTGGCGAGGTCCATCCGCGCCAGCTGCCATGCCGCAACGCCCGCCGGTTCAGCGTGCAGGAAGTAGTTCAGGATCGCCCCGTCGAGCACGGGCTCCAGCCACACCTCCATGGTTCCGGTCAGGGCGCCGGTGACCGTCCAGCGGATTCCCTTGTTACCGCGGTCCTCGACCACCGCCAGCCGCAGATCCGGCCACCAACGCCGCCAACTCGCAACGTCGCCGACCGCCTTGCCGACGTCCACCGGGTCCGCGGCGACGAAGGTCTGATCGGCGACCTGGATGCTGTGCATGGCCCAACAGCTTCCCACGGTTGTTCTCGACATGGCTAGGCTGGTTGGCGCAAAGCCGCTACCAGCGACGAGAGGCGTTAGATCGTGCGTGAGTTGAGTGCTCCGACCACCTTCACTGTCGGTGAACACGACAGCATCGTGCATTCGGTGTTCGCCCACGAGCGCGACGATCCCGACTACCCGATCTTTCAGCGCCTCGTCGACGGCGCGTGGACCGATGTCACGTGCGCGCAGGCCGCGGAGCAGATCCGGTCTGCCGCGCTGGGCCTGATCGCCGAGGGTGTTCAGCCGGGCGACCGGGTGTCCATCTTCTCGGCCACCCGCTACGAATGGCCCATCCTGGATTTCGCGATCCTGGCCGTCGGCGCGGTCACCGTGCCGATCTACGAGACGTCATCGGCGGAGCAGGTGCGATGGGTTCTGCAGGATTCCGGCGCGGTGCTGGTGTTCCCCGAAACCGACGCACATGGCGACAAGGTGGATCAGCTGCGTTCCGACCTGCCCGATCTGCGAAAGGTCCTGCGCATCGCCGGCTCGGAAACCCCCGCACTGGACGTGCTCGCCGAGGCGGGCAAGTCGGTTGACTCCAAGGAACTAGAGGCCCGGCTGGCTGCGATCAAGTCCGGCGACCCGGCCACGCTGATCTACACCTCGGGCACCACCGGGCGGCCCAAGGGATGCGAGCTGACGCACTCCAATTTCGTATCCGAGACCCGCGGCGCCAAGGACGCGTTCCCGTCCCTGCTCGTCGAACGCCAGCGCTTGCTGGTGTTCCTGCCGCTGGCGCACGTGTTGGCGCGTGCGATCGCGGTCGCGGCGTTCGAGAACAAGGTGACCGCCGGGTTCAGCAGCGATATCAAGAACCTCGTGCCGATGTTCGCGGTCTTCAAGCCGACGCTGGTGGTGTCGGTGCCACGCGTGTTCGAGAAGGTCTACAACACCGCGGAGCAGAACGCGCGAAACGACGGCAAGGTCCGCATTTTCGAGATCGCCGTCAACACGGCGATCGAGTTCAGCGAGGCGCAGGATTCGGGCGGGCCGGGCGTGGTGCTGCGCGCCAAGCACGCGGTGTTCGACCGGCTGGTGTACGGCAAGTTGCGGGCGGCGCTCGGTGGCGACTGCCGGGCAGCGATCTCCGGCGGCGCGCCACTGGGGGCGCGGCTGGGCCACTTCTACCGCGGCGTCGGGCTCACCATCTACGAGGGCTATGGGCTGACGGAGACCAGCGCAGCGATCACGGTCAACCGGCTCGATGACATCGAGGTCGGGTCGGTCGGAAAGTTGTTGCCGGGCAACAGCATGCGCGTCGCGGACGACAACGAGTTGTTGGTCAGGGGTGGGGTGGTGTTCAGCGGCTACTGGCACAACGAGCAGTCGACGCAGGAGGCCATCTCCGACGACGGCTGGTTTCACACCGGCGACCTCGGCGCGATCGACGACAGGGGCTTCCTGACGATCATCGGCCGCAAAAAGGAGATCATCGTCACGGCAGGCGGCAAGAACGTCGCGCCCGCGGTCCTCGAGGATCGGCTGCGAGCGCACCCGCTGATCAGCCAGGCGATGGCGGTCGGTGACGCGAAACCCTTTGTTGCAGCACTGATCACGATCGACCCGGAGGCATTCGAGGGCTGGAAGGCACGCAACGGGAAGGCGGCCGACGCCTCGGTCGCCGACCTTGCGAACGACCCGGACCTGATCGCCGAGATTGATCTGGCGGTCAAGGAGGCCAACCAGGCGGTCTCGCACGCCGAGGCGATCCGCAAGTTCAGCATCCTGCCCGTGGACTTCACCGAGGACACCGGCGAATTGACCCCGACGATGAAGGTCAAGCGCAAGGTGGTCGCCGAGAAGTTCGCCAGCGAGATCGAGGCGCTCTACAGCTGAGTCAACCCGTCAGCAGCGTCGCCAGCCGTGCGGCGTGGGTCTGCCAACGCCAACGTTCGAGGATCCATTGCCGGCCGGCCGCGCCCATCCGCGCAGCGAGCTCCGGGTCTTCGAGGATCCGGCTCACCGCATCGGCGATCTGATCGGTAGACCCTCCGTCGACGACGAGGCCGGTGCGACCCTCTTGCACCGCCTCCGGTGCCCCCCCGGACCGGCCCGCGACCACGGGCACTCCACTCGCCGATGCCTCCAGGTAGACGATGCCGAGGCCCTCGACGTCGAGTCCGGCGCCGCGGGTGCGGCATGGCATCGCGAACACGTCTGCCATCGCGTGGTGCGCGGGCAGCTCCGCAGGCGCGACGCCCTCGGTGAAGATTACCTGGTTGGCGACGTCGAGGCTGCTCGCCAGCCGGCGCAGCGTCGGAAGGTACGGCCCGCCGCCGACGATCACGAGCGCGGCGCCGTCGATCCGCGATCTGATCGGCGGCAGCGCGCGGATCAGCATGTCCTGGCCCTTGCGCGGCACCAGCCGCGACAGGCACAGGATTACCGGCCGCTCACCCAGCCCGTAGCGTTCGCGCAGCTCCGCGCGCGCACTGGCGTCCGGCCGGAACCGCTCCGCGTCGACGCCGGGCGGCAGGTGCTCGAGCGCGGTTCGGGGGCCGAACGCCGGCGCGAACCGGTCGCGGGTGTAGCGGCTGATGTAGGTGACCACGTCGCTGTCCTCGCCGATGCGGCGCAGCGCGGAGCGCGCGACCGGAAGCATTGACCAGCCGACCTCGTGCCCGTGAGTGCTTGCCACCACCCGATCCGCGCCGGCCTGCCGTGCGCGGCGGGCCAACAGTCCCAGCGGCGCCGCCGCCCCGAACCAGACGGTGTCGACGTCGTGCGCGGCGATCAACTCGCGCATCCGCGCGTCGACGTCCGGCACGGGCAGCATCAGCGTCCCGGAATGGCGCACCACTTCGAAAGGCGCGCTGCTGTCGTATTGCTCGGCGCGTTTCCAGCGTGGCGCATAGACCGTCAGCGTGTGCTCGCCCATCTCGGCCAGGTTCGTCGTCAGCGCCTCCAGGTACGCCTGGATGCCGCCGGGACGGGGCGGGAAGTCATTGGTGACCAGCAGGACCCGCGTCACGGCTGCCCAATCTACTCAGCGAGCCAGCGTTGCCAGCGCGATAGCAGATCACCCAGCCCGACACGCAGCGCGGCGCGGGACGACGCGTCGGGATCGGGGTGATCAGGACCGCACGCCTCGACATAAAACCTCCTCAGCGCCGTCGGCCCGTACTCATCGGCGACGAACCGTGCGAACCACCACGCACGGTCGTAGGCCGCCGAGCCCTGTTTCCCCCCGGCGTCGAGCTCGGCGTCGGTCGGCAACCGGGCGGGCACCGCGGTCGGGCCGGGTCGCGGCGCGGCCGGTCGCCCGACGTAATCGGCCACGCCCTCAACCAGCCAGCGCGGCGCGTCGAGGGCGGTGTGGGCGCGGGCAGCATAGTGAAACAGCTCATGGCGCAACACGATTCGCAATGCCAGCTCGCTCATCGAGTTTGCTCCCGGCGCGAAGACAATCCGCTGGCCGAACGCCTCACGCTTGTCAATGTCGACGCGATCGGCCACCGCCACCGCTGCGACACCGGACCAGCCGCGGGTCGGCTCACCGGTCTGGGCCGCGAAATCGGCATCGGTGCCGGTGGTCACGACCACGATCTCGCGCGGCCAGTCGTCACCCCAGAACGCCGTCACCGCATCAACCGCGCCGGTCATCTCCTGGCCGATGCGTTGCTCGAGCGCTGCGGGACCGCCCCGATCGACGAGCCGCATCGTATGGGTGTGCACGGTCGTCGCCGTCGGTCGAATCGGCCGACCGAGCAGTGCGGCGGCAGTGACGAGCTCAACGATCAACGCGAGCCCGAGCACGGCAGCGGCGAGCCGCCGCGGGCGGCGCTCAGTAACGCCGGACGTCGTAGATCGGAGCGTTGCCCACCGGCGCGACCCTCACCGGTGTCCCGTAGGTGGACGCGTGCACCATCATGCCGTCCCCGATGTAGATGGCCACGTGCGAGGCGTCGGAGTAGTAGGTGACCAAGTCGCCCGGCTGCATGTCGGACAGCGACACCGGCTGACCGCCGGCGGCCAGCGCCTGGCTGGAGTGCGGGAGCGATTTGCCGGCCTGCTGGAACGACCACATGACCAGGCCCGAGCAGTCGAAGGCGTTCGGCCCCGCGGCACCCCACGAGTAGGGCGACCCGATCCGGCTCAGCGCGGCCTGGATCACGACCGCGGCCTCATTGCCCTGTTGGTTGCCGGGCGCGGCCACGTCGCCGTCCGGCGGGGCCACGTTGGGCGCGGCCAGCAGCGCCATGTCCGGCGGCGGCAGGTCGTCGGGCAGCGCTTCTGGCGCGTCGGGCAGAACAGCCGGCGCGTCGGGCAGCGCGGCTGGCGCACCGGGCCCTGCCAGTGCAGCGCGCTGGACGGGGGTCAGGCCCAAATACTGCGACTTGACGATCCCGATCTGAACCTGCAGCTTGCTTTGCTTGGCCTGCACATCGGCACGGACCGCGGCGGCCTGCTGCGCGGCGGTGCGGGCACTGTCCGCCGACTTCGCCGATGTGGCCTCGGCCGCGGTCGCCTTTTCGCTCATCGACCGGTAGCCGGCCATCTGAATCGCCATCTCGCTGGCGACCGCTTCCTGCGCCGACATCTGGTCGATCAGGTGCTGCGGCGAATCCGCAGTCATCATCGCGCTCAGGCTGTCGGTGTGTGCCCCCATGTACATCGCAGCGGCGAGCTTGTCGACCGTCACCTGATACGACGCCAGCTGCGTCTTGGCGGCATCTGCGGCGGCAAGGTCATCGGAGTGCTTCTGCTCCGCGATCTTCTGGGCGGCGAGCTTTTTCTCGAGGTCGAGCTGCGCCGTGTGCATCTCTTCGGTGGTCTGCTCGGCCTGCCGCGACAATTCGTTGAGTTTGGCTAATGCGTCGTCCGCCGGATCGGCGTGCACGCCTGCCGCGATGATTGATCCCGCGAAAGCTACGACCGTCAGCGCACCGATTACCGATCGCCGAAACCGGCAATTAATCCACCGCGCGCTTTCAGAACTCAAGGTTTGGAGAATCCTTCAGATGCCGTGGCCGAGGCCCCTCGCTGCTTAGGTCTCAGATAGGTTACGAAACGGCATTGGGGTTGTCCAACAAGACAGCAAATCTAAGAGGCAATCTTAGAAGTTGCACGCTACGGGCGAATTGTCAACCGCGGGTTCAGGCAACGCCCGGATCGTCGCGGCGATGGATCGGAACCAGGCGCAGCCGTGGCGCCAGGCCCGCCTCGGCAAGCGCTTCCAGTGCCGCGCACTCGTCGTCGCGCAACGAATCCGGCACGCCGATCAAAACACTGACCACACATTCCTTGCAGGCCGCGCCCCGCACCGCGCAGTCGTCGCAGTCGATGATCACCTGTAGACCGTCCTCTCGGTTGTCCTACGCGCGACGTTAGCGACACCCACCGACAAAACGCGTGGACAGATAGGGCGCCCGCGCGCTGAGCAACAAAATTCTGTCGGTGCCACTGCCTACCGTCAGGCCATGGAGCAACTCAGCTTCGCCGACGTGGACCCGGCGGCGGAGCCGACGCTGCGAGACACCACCTTCGTGGTCGTCGATCTGGAGACCACCGGCGGCAGGGCCACCGCGACCTCCGGCAAGTGCGACGCGATCACCGAAATCGGGGCGGTCAGGGTCCGCGGCGGAGTGGTGCTTGCCGAGTTCGCCACGCTGGTCGATCCCGGCCGCGATATCCCCCCGCAGATCGTGCAGCTAACCGGCATCACCTCGGCGATGGTATGCGACGCGCCGAAAATCGACGTAGTGCTGCCGATGTTCATGGAGTTTGCCCGCGGCGCTGTGCTGGTCGCCCACAACGCCGGCTTCGACATCGGCTTTCTCAAAGCGGCGGCGCGGCACTGCGACATCGTCTGGCCGCGGCCGCCGGTGCTGTGCACGGTGCGCCTGGCCCGCCGTGTGCTCAGCCGCGAGGAAGCGCCCAGCGTGCGGCTCGCCGCGCTCGCGAAGCTGTTCGCGGTGGCCACGCAGCCCACCCACCGCGCGCTCGACGACGCCAGGGCCACCGTCGACGTCCTGCACACGCTGATCGAGCGGGTGGGCAACCAGGGCGTGCACACGTACACCGATCTGCGCGCGTATCTCCCGAATGTGACTGCGGCACACCGACGTAAGCGGGTGTTGGCCGTGGGCCTGCCGCACCGACCGGGCGTGTATCTGTTCCGCGGCCCAGCCGCCGAGGTGCTCTACGTCGGGACGGCGGCCGACCTGCGCCGCCGGGTCGGTCAGTACTTCACCGGCGGCGATACCCGCGCCCGGATTTCCGAGATGGTGACGCTGGCGGCCGCGGTCGATTTCGTGGAGTGTGCGCACCCACTCGAAGCCGGTGTCCGTGAGCTGAGGCTGTTGGCGGCACACGCGCCGCCGTACAACCGGCGGTCGCGCTTCCCGCACCGCTGGTGGTGGCTGGTGCTCACCGATGAGGCGTTTCCCCGATTCGCGGTGGTCCGGGCCCCGCGACAGGCCCGCGCGATCGGCCCGTTCCGGTCTCGTGCCGGTGCCGTCGACACCGCCGCGCTGCTCGCCCTCGTCACCGGACTGCGCACGTGCACGACGCGGCTCGGCCGCTCCGCCCGGCATGGGCCGGCCTGCCCCGAACGGGAAGTGGCGCCGTGCCCGGCCGCCCGCGGCGTCTGCGCGATCGACTATGCCTGCGCGCCGCTGCGCGCCGCCGCGCTCATCGACGGTGTTGACAACGCCGCGCTGGCGGCGGCGGTCACCAGGATCGAGGGCCTCGCGGCGCGCGGCCGCTACGAGTCCGCGGCGCGCCTGCGGGACCACCTGGCCTGCGCGATCGACGGGCTGTGGCGCGGCCAGCGGCTGCGGGCACTGGCTGAGCTGGGCGAGCTGGTCGCCGCGGCGCCGGACGGCAACGGCGGCTGGCACATCGCGGTGGTCCGGCACGGACAGCTGGCAGGGGCGGTCACGGCACCGCGGGGGGTACCGCCGATACCGTTGATCGACGTCGCGTGTGCTGGCGCGCAGATCGTGCTGGCCGCCGATGCACCGCTGGGCGGCGCGCTGGTCGAGGAAACCGCGTTGATCGCCCGGTGGCTCGAGGCGCCCGGCGTTCGGATCGTGCGGGCGGCCGAGCCCGGCTACGCGGTGCCGGTCGGCTCCGCGGGGCGGTGGGCCGCCTGGGCGTCGGTGGCGCGCTCGGCGAAACTGGCGGCGGAACAAGATCTCCGGCGGTTTGACGGGGAACTAGACCTTCTGTGTGAACCGCACCCAACGCGCGAGCAGTTTTTCGGCCGTCCCGGAGTCGATCGCGGTGGTGGCCCGGGCCAGGCCCGACTCCCAGGCGGGCAGCCATTTGGCGTCGCTGGCTAGCCCGGCGTGTGCCACCAGCGCGCCTGCGGCATTGAGCACCACCGCGTCGCGCACTGGGCCCTGTGCGCCCGCCAACACCGCCCGCGCCTGGGTGGCATTGGCCTGTGCGTCACCGCCGACGAGCTGGCTCAGCTCGGCGCGGCCGAAGCCGAACGCCGCGGGGTCGAACCTCAGCCGTTCCACAGTGCCGGCCTGCACCCGCCAGATGGTGCTGGTCGCGGTGGTGGTCAGCTCGTCGAGTCCGTCGTCCCCGTGCACCACCAGCACGCTGGACCGGCGAGTCGCGAAAACGCCGGCCATGACCTCGGCCAGATCGGCCCAAGCGCAGCCGATCAGTCCTGCGCGTGGGGCGGCCGGATTCGTCAGCGGGCCAAGCAGATTGAACACTGTTGGCACCCCGATCTCGCGACGCACCACGGCGGCGTGCCGGTACGAGGGGTGGAAGTGCGGTGCGAACGCGAAACCAATTCCCACTTCGGCCACGCTGCGCGCGACATTCTCGGGATCCATCTCGATGCGAACGCCGAGCGCTTCCAGCATGTCGGCGCCGCCGGACAGCGACGAGGCCGCGCGGTTGCCGTGCTTGATCACCGGCACCCCACAGGCGGCGACAACGATCGCGGCCATCGTCGACAGATTCACGGTGTTGGAGCCGTCACCTCCGGTGCCGACCACGTCGACGGTGTCGTGGCCGATGGTGTCAGTCGGCACCGGGCGAGCGTGCCTGAGCATCACGTTTGCGAGCTCGGTGACCTCCGCGGACGTCGGGCGCTTCATCTTCATCGCCACCGCGAAGCCAGCGATCTGGGCCGGGGTCGCCGCGCCTGTCATCACCTGCTCCATAGCCCACGCGGCCTCGCCGGCGGCCAGCTCACGGCCGGAGGTCAGCGCCGCGAGCACTCTCGGCCATGACAACGGGGGCGGCTGGGCCACGCGCAGATGTTCCCACGCACCGGGGACCCCCACCACGACGGGGCAACATTGCGACCAAATGGGTCCCCCCGCTGGAATTTGACAACTACAAAGCGTCATACTTCTGGTGTGACGAGCGCTGTAGGGACCTCGGGAACCGCGATCACGTCGCGAGTGCATTCCCTCAACCGCCCCAACATGGTCAGTGTCGGCACCATCGTATGGCTGTCCAGCGAACTCATGTTCTTTGCTGGGCTGTTCGCGATGTACTTCACCGCGCGGGCGCAGGCCGCCGGGAACTGGCCCCCAGCGCCGACCGAACTGAACCTTTACCAGGCGGTCCCGGTGACGCTGGTGCTGATCGCGTCATCGTTTACCTGCCAGATGGGCGTGTTCGCGGCCGAACGCGGCGACGTGTTCGGCCTGCGCCGCTGGTATGTGCTCACGTTCCTGATGGGCGCGTTCTTCGTCGGGGGCCAGGGCTATGAGTACATCCACCTGGTCTCGCACGGCACCACGATCCCCGGCAGCGCCTACGGCTCGGTGTTCTACCTGGCCACGGGATTCCACGGTCTGCACGTCATCGGCGGGCTCGTCGCGTTCGTCTACCTGCTCGCGCGCACCACGATGAGCAAGTTCACCCCCGCACAGGCCACCGCGGCGATCGTTGTCTCGTACTACTGGCACTTCGTCGACATCGTCTGGATCGCGCTGTTCGCCACCATCTACTTCGTCCGATGACCGCAGGGCCCGGCAAGGTGAAGGGAGCTCGGGAGTTGTTCATAGCAGCGATGAGCCGCTTGCGCGCAGAGCGAGAAGCGCCGTCGCGCTCGACAAGCCGATCCCGCCGCCGGCTGCGGCGACGCCTCTCCGCGGGCCTGCTGCTGCTGGCGGGGCTGCTTCTTGCCGGCGGCCTCGCCGCAACGCTGACGCCCAAGCCCCAGGTCGCCGTCGCCGACGAATCTGCGCTGGCGTTGGTGCGCAACGGCAAGCAGATCTTCGAGACGTCGTGCGTATCGTGCCACGGCGCAAACCTGCAAGGTGTCACCGACCGCGGCCCAAGCCTGCTCGGCGTCGGTGAGGCGGCGGTCTACTTCCAGGTGGACACCGGTCGCATGCCTGCGATGAGCCAGAGCGCCCAGGCACCGCAGAAGCCGCCGAACTTCGACGAAAACCAGATCGAAGCCCTGATGGCGTATGTGCAGGCCAACGGTGGCGGGCCGACCGTGCCACGCGACGCCAGCGGACAAATCGCGCAGCAGTCGCTGATCGGCGACGACGTGGCGCGCGGCGGCGACCTGTTCCGGTTGAACTGCGCGTCCTGCCACAACTTCACCGGCAAGGGCGGCGCGCTGTCGTCTGGCAAATACGCACCGGACCTGGGCACGGCCAATCCGGCGCAGATCTACGCGGCCATGCTGTCCGGTCCGCAGAACATGCCCAAGTTCTCCGACCGACAACTCACCCCGGATGAGAAGAAGGACATCATCGCGTACGTCAAGATGGCCACCGACACCAAGAACCAGGGCGGCTACGGCCTGGGCGGGTTCGGGCCGACATCCGAGGCGTGGGCGATGTGGGTGATCGGAATCGTCGCCGTCATCGGCGTGACCCTGTGGATCGGATCCCGCTCATGACCGCCGAATCGCCGAAGCTGCCCGACGACAGAGAACTGGCCGAGATGTCCCGCGACGAGCTGGTGAAGCTCGGCACCGCGCTCGACGGCGTCGAGGTGATTTACCGCGAGCCCCGCTGGCCGGTGGCGGGCACTCGGGCAGAGAAGCGCGCCGAGCGGCGGGTGGCGTCCTGGCTGCTGCTGGGCGGGTTCTCCGGGCTGGCGCTGCTGCTGATCTTCTTGTTCTGGCCGTGGGAGTGGAAGCCGGAGGGCGCACCCGGCAGCCTGTGGTACACGCTCGCGACACCGCTGTACGGGCTGACGTTCGGGCTGTCGATCCTGGCGATCGGGATCGGCGCGGTGCTGTTCCAGAAGAAGTTCATCCCCGAAGAGATCTCGGTCCAGGACCGCCACGACGGGCCGTCCTCGGACGTGGACCGCAAGACGATCGTCGCCGAGCTGTCCGACACTTTGGACACCTCGACGTTGCCGCGACGCAAGCTGATCAAGACGTCGCTGGGCGTGGCACTGGGCGCGTTCGGCGTCGGCACGCTGGTGGCGTTCATCGGCGGCCTGATCAAGAACCCATGGAAGCCCGTCGTGCCGACCTCCGAGGGCCCGACCGCGGTGCTGTGGACGACGGGCTGGACTCCGAGGTTCAAGGGCGAGACGATTTTTGTGACCCGCTCCACCGGAAAGAGCGGCGACACGCCGAACGTGCTGCTCAAGATCCGGCCCGAAGACATCGACGCGGGCGGCATGGAAACGGTATTCCCGTGGCGCGAGTCCGACGGGGACGGGGCCACAACCGAATCCCACGAGAAGATCTCCACGATCATGATGGGCGTTCGCAACCCAGTCATGCTGATCCGGATCAAGCCCGACGACAGGTCCAAGGTGGTGAAACGCCAAGGGCAGGAAAGCTTTAACTATGGCGACCTGTTCGCGTTCAGCAAAGTCTGCTCGCATCTGGGCTGCCCGGCGTCGCTCTATGAGCAGCAGACCTACCGCATCCTGTGCCCGTGCCACCAGTCGCAGTTCGACCTGCTGCATTTCGCAAGGCCGATCTTCGGGCCGGCGGCACGGGCGTTGGCGCAGTTGCCGATTACGATTGACAAGGACGGGTATCTGGTTGCCAACGGCAACTTCATCGAGCCCGTCGGGCCGGCATTCTGGGAACGGAAGACGACATGAGTCCCAAACTGAGTCCTCCCAATCTGGGCGAGATCGCGGCCGACCAGGCCGAAGCGATGGATCAGCGCTACCACCTCGCGTCGGGCATGAAGCGCCAGATCAACAAGGTCTTCCCGACTCACTGGTCGTTCCTGCTCGGCGAGATCGCGCTGTATTCCTTCATCGTGCTGTTGCTCACCGGCGTGTATCTGACGCTGTTCTTCGACCCGTCGATGCAGGAAGTCGTCTATCACGGTGTCTATCAACCGCTTAACGGCGTCGAGATGTCGCGGGCGTACGAGACCGCGCTGAACATCAGCTTCGAGGTGCGCGGCGGCCTGTTCGTCCGGCAGATCCACCACTGGGCGGCACTGATGTTCTCCGCGGCGATCATGGTCCACCTGGCCCGGATCTTCTTCACCGGCGCGTTCCGCAAGCCGCGCGAAGCGAACTGGGTGATCGGCTCGCTCTTGTTGATCCTGTCGATGTTCGAGGGCTACTTCGGCTACTCGCTGCCCGACGACCTGCTGTCGGGGATCGGGCTGCGGGCCGCACTGTCGTCAATCTCACTGGGAATGCCCGTGATTGGCACCTGGTTGCACTGGGCGCTGTTCGGCGGTGACTTCCCCGGCGAAATTCTGATCCCGCGGCTGTACGTCATCCACGTGTTGCTCTTCCCGGCGATCATCTTGGCGCTCATCGGTGTTCACCTGGCATTGGTGTGGTACCAGAAGCACACCCAGTTCCCCGGCCCCGGTCGCACCGAGCACAACGTCGTGGGCGTGCGGATCCTGCCGGTGTTCGCGGTCAAGTCCGGCGCGTTCTTCGCGATGACCACCGGCATCCTCGGGCTGATGGGCGGTCTGCTGCAGATCAACCCGATCTGGCAGCTCGGTCCGTACAAGGTGTCGCAGGTTTCCGCAGGGTCGCAGCCCGACTTCTACATGATGTGGACTGAGGGCCTGGCGCGTATCTTCCCCTCCTGGGAGATCTACATCAGCCACTACACCATCCCCGCACCCGTCTGGGTGGCGTTGATCATGGGCCTGGTGTTCATCGTGCTTCCCGTCTGGCCGTTCATCGAGGCCAGGGTGACCGGCGATAGAGCGCACCACAACCTACTGCAGCGGCCGCGCGACGTTCCCGTGCGCACGGCCATCGGTGCGATGGCGATCGCGTTCTACATGGTGCTGACGATGAGCGCGATGAACGACATCATCGCGCTGAAGTTCCACATCTCGCTGAATGCGACCACCTGGATCGGCCGTATCGCCATGGTGGTGCTGCCGCCGATCATCTACTTCGTCGCGTATCGGTGGGCAATCGGCTTGCAGCGCAGCGACCGTGACGTGCTCGAGCACGGCGTCGAGACCGGCATCATCAAGAGGCTGCCGCAGGGTGCGTACATCGAACTGCACCAGCCGCTCGGACCGGTCGACGAACACGGCCACCCGATCCCACTGGAGTACCAGGGCGCCCCGGTGCCGAAGCGGATGAACAAGCTCGGCTACGGCGGTGCCCCGGGCGAGGGCTCTCTGCTGTTCGCCGACCCGCCGGCCGAGCAGGAGGCGCTCACCGAGGTCGCGCACGCTCAGGAACAGCGTGCGATCACCGCGCTGCGTGAGCGTCAGGACAGCATCAACGGTTCCGGTGACGGCAACGGCCAACACTCGAGCTAGATCTGGGTGCGCAGCTCGCGCAGCTGCCGGAACGGGATGAGCGGCATCAACACGGTGATGATCCCGGCAACGACCAGCGCAGCCGTTGCGGAGCCGTCGTCCTTGACACCCATGAAATAGGTGGCGGTCGCCACGGCCAGTGTCGCGGCGCCGATCGCGGTGGCCATCGACGCGGTGAACCGCAGCCACATCTGGTCGACCATCTCCTCCGACATCCCGCGCGCGGAGGGTGTCCGCGCCGGTGGCCGCCGGTCGCCGGGACGCCTTGGGTCCGTGGCGGCGGCGGAGCCGAACACGCGCAGTTTCTCGGTGGTCGGCTCGACGGGGGGACGACGCGGGGTGACAACCGGCTGTCGCCTCGGGGGCGGCTGCTGTTGGGCGGCGCGGCGCGCACGCAGCAGGAGCGGAATGGACCCGAGGATGACCGCCGCTGAGATGCCGATCACCAGGTAGAGCCCCCACGGCGTTCCGGAGTCGGACGGGGCGTCTCCTGCCCGCCCTGAGCCCATTTCGACCAGCGCGACGATCGCAGCGACACTCACCCCGATCACGGCGAGCCAGACCACCGCGCACGCCGCCAGCAAGACGCGGTTGACGTTATCTGACCGTTCCATCAGCAACTCGTCACTGGTGAATTGTCGGCCCGCTGGGACAGCACCGTTCCGTCGCTGGCGGTGATCGAGCAGTTGAGCCTGCTCAGGCCCAGTAAGCTCGACGCCTGCACCGACCCGACATCAGAATTCGAGATCGGGGTCAATGTGAAGGTCCAGGGGATGTACACGTTGCGCTGCATTCGGCTGCGTCCGGACGCGTCGGTGAACGTGATCGTGATGATGTCCAGGGGGGCTTTGGTCCCTGTCACCGAGTAGGTAACCTGCCGCGGGCCCGCCGGTGTGGTCGTGGTGGTCGGCGGCGGCGCAGCGCTCGTCGCCGGGCCGGCCGTCGAGCTCGGCGCAGGCGCCGGCGGAGGCGGAGGCGCCTCGCTGGTGGGTGGAGGGGGCGGAGGCGGCGGTGCCGATGTGACCGTGACCGTCTCGGTCGGCGGTGGGGGCGGCGGAACCTCGGACGTCGGCGGTGGTGGCGGCGTCGTCTTGGTGATCTCGTCCTGCACCGGCGGCGGCTTGGAGGTCGTGGTGGCCGGGGCGGCCTGGTGGCTGGTGAGGCTGGGGAACACCAGCAGCGACACGGACGCCACCAGCGCGACGGCGGCCAGGATCGCGGCTACCCCGACCACCCACGGCCACCGGGGGGTCGGGGGCTGATCGTCGGGTCCGGTGGCGGACTCGTATGCGTCGTAGTCGTAGAGCGCGGGGTCAGCGGCCACATACGGCCCGCTGCTGAACTGCTCCGACTCGGGGGCCGAGTACGCCTGCGAGAATCCTGTGTCGGTCGTCACATCCTGGGTGTGCTCTTCGCCGACAGCGTCGCCGCCCGGTTCCTCCCCGAAAGTCTCAGGCCCTGGGGGATTCGGCCCGCTCATCTCTGCATTTCCTTCTCAACTACCGCTTCACAGGTGTGCGGGCCGTCGTGATTGGCCCTCGGCAAACATTACCGAACGGTCCGGATCGAGCGACTCCGCCGGCGGCACCCAGCCGCCAACTGACTGCCTGATTGTGACCTTCGATGGTTGAGGAGGCTAGTGCTTCTCAGGCCCGACGTAGTACTCGAAAACCAACCCAGCCGCACTGCTGAGCACCAAAACCACACCAGTAACTATCAACCAGGGTAACCACAGCGCAACGCCCACAGCGGCGGCCGATGCGGCCAGCGCGATCAGAACCGGCCACCAGCTGTGCGGCGCATAGAAGCCCAACTCCCCCGCGCCGTCGGCAATCTCGGCGTCCTCGTAGTCCTCTGGCCGGGTGTCCAGACGGCGTGCGACGAACCGGAAGAACGTCCCGATGATCAGCGTCAACCCGGTGGTCATCACCATCGCGGTGACGCCGGCCCACTCCAGCCCGCCGGGGAAGAAGTAGGCGGTCAGGAACGCGTAGACCACCGTCGCGAGCGCGAAGAACGCGGTCAGGATCTCGAACAGCCGGGCCTCGATGTGCATGGCGTGACCTTACTTCTGCGCGGCCATCGACTGTTCGCCGCGGCGGGTGTCAAACGGCACCGTGGTGACGGCTGTCGGCGGCATCCCGATGGTCTGCAGGGCTTCGGCGTTGGTCTTCCCGGCGATGCGAGCATCGAGGTAGGCCTTGAAGTCGTTGGGCTCCACCACCCGCACCTCGAAGTTCATCATCGAGTGGTAGGTGCCGCAGAGCTCGGCGCACCGGCCGACGAATGCTCCCGTTTTCTCGATCTCAGTGACCTGGAACTTGTTGTCCGAGTGGTTGGCCTGCGGGTCGGGCATCACGTCGCGCTTGAACAGGAAGTCCACCACCCAGAACGCGTGCACGACGTCAGCGGACACCAGCTGGAACTCGATGCGCTTGTGTGCAGGCAACACCAACACAGGGATCTCGTTGCTGGTGCCGACCGTTTCGACCTTGTCGAAGTTGAGGTAGCTGCGGTCCTCGGGGTTGAGCCCGCGGATCGCGCCGACCAGTTCCCCACCGTGGCTGTTCTTGCCCTCCGGCTTTGACACCTCCGCCAGCTTGCGCTCGTTGTCGGCGAGGTTGATTTTGTATGTGCCGTCCTTGAAGTTCACACTCTGGTAGCCGAACTTCCAGTTCCATTGGAACGCGGTCACGTCGACGACGACCTCGGGGTCGGATTCCTTGTGCAGCATGCGTTCCTGCACGACGACGGTGAAGTAGAACAGCACCGCGATGATCAGGAACGGGACGACGGTCAACACCAGCTCGAGCGGCATGTTGTAGCCGAACTGGCGCGGCAGCTCGGTGTCGGTCTTTTTGTGCCGGTGAAATGCCGACGCCCAGAACATGAAGCCCCAGACGATGACGCCGACCACGAGCGCGGCGATCAGACAACCGATCCACAGCTTGAGATTGTCACGGCCCTCCGGCGTGATCGGATCAGGCCAGCCCAACTTCAGCGCCTCATACCAACTGCATCCGCTGAGAGTGATCGCCAGCACACCCAGCGTGGCAGTTAAGCCGAGCAGCCGCAGCCGTCTCACGTCGGCGCCTCCTGTGGTCGGGAGAACAGGGAGAAGTCGAATACTACGCAGCGTAGACCACCCGATGCTTGCGGCATACTTGGCCCGATGTGCGGACTGCTGGCCCTCGTGCGCGACCCGTCGGCCGCCGTCACCGCCGAGACTGTTGACGCCGTGTCCGATTCGTCGCACCTGATGCGCCACCGCGGTCCCGACGAGCCGGGTACCTGGTCGGACGTCGGAGCCGCAGGGTCGGCGACATCGGGCGGAGCGGTCGTATTCGGCTTCAACCGATTGTCGATCATCGACATCGAGCACTCGCATCAGCCGCTGCGCTGGGGACCCCCCGACGAGCCGGGGCGGTACATGCTCGTGTTCAACGGCGAGATCTACAACTATGTGGAGTTGCGTGCCGAGCTCGCGGCCGAGCACGACGCGGTGTTCGCCACGGACGGCGACGGCGAGGCGATCATCGCGGCCTATCACTACTGGGGCGCCGACGCGCTCAACAGGTTGCGCGGGATGTTCGCGTTCGCGCTGTGGGACACCGAGCGGCACGAGCTGTTCTGCGCCCGCGACCCGTTCGGCATCAAGCCGCTGTTCATGGCGACCGGGCCCGGCGGAACCGCGGTCGCCAGCGAAAAAAAGTGCCTGCTCGACCTCGCGGAGACCCTCGGCATCGACCTCGGCATCGACGAGCGTGCGGTGCAGCACTACACGGTGCTGCAGTACGTTCCCGAACCCGAGACCCTGCACCGCGGCATCCGCCGGCTGGAGTCGGGCTGCTACGCCATGATCCGGCCCGGTCAAGCACCGGAGATCACCCGCTATTTCGTCCCCCGGTTCGCCGCGGTGCCGTTCGTCAACGGAAGCGAGCAGGCCCGCTACGACGAGATCACCGCTGTCCTCGAGGACTCGGTGGCCAAGCACATGCGCGCCGACGTCACGGTGGGAGCGTTTCTGTCCGGCGGCATCGACTCGACGGCCATTGCGGCGCTCGCGATCCGGCACAATCCCCGGCTTATCACGTTCACGACCGGGTTTGAGCGCGAAGGGTTTTCGGAGGTCGACGTCGCGGTCGCCTCGGCCGAGGCGATCGGCGCCCGGCACGTGTCGAAGGTGGTCAGCCCTGCGGAGTTCGTCGAGGCGCTGCCCGAGATCGTCTGGTACCTCGACGAACCGGTGGCCGATCCGGCGCTCGTGCCGCTGTTCTTCATCGCCCGCGAGGCGCGCAAGCATGTCAAGGTGGTGCTGTCCGGCGAGGGTGCCGACGAGCTGTTCGGTGGATACACGATATATCGGGAACCATTGTCGCTGAAGCCTTTCGAGTATCTGCCGGGCCGACTGCGCCGGTCCATGCGGAAGGTGTCGGCCCCGCTGCCCGAGGGCATGCGGGGAAAGAGCCTGCTGCACCGGGGGTCGCAGACCCTCGAGGAGCGCTACTACGGCAACGCGCGCAGCTTCAACGATCCGCAGTTGCAAGCCGTGCTGAAGATCTTCCGCCCGGAGTGGACCCACACCGATGTCACCGCGACGATGTACGAGCAGTCGCGCGACTGGGATCCGGTGGCCCGCATGCAGCACATCGACCTCTTCACATGGCTGCGCGGTGACATCTTGGTGAAGGCCGACAAGATGACGATGGCCAATTCGCTCGAGTTACGCGTGCCGTTCCTGGATCCAGAGGTGTTCGCCGTGGCGTCGCGCCTGCCGCTGGATCAGAAGATCACCCGCACCACAACCAAGTACGCGCTGCGTCGGGCGTTGGAGCCGATCGTGCCGTCACACGTGCTGAACCGGCCGAAGTTGGGATTCCCCGTTCCCATACGCCACTGGCTGCAGGCCGGCGAGTTGCTCGATTGGGCACACGAGATGCTGGCGACGTCGCAGACCGACGAACTGATCGACATCCCCGCGGTGCGCCGCATGCTCGACGAGCACCTCGCAGGCACCAGCGATCACAGCCGCCGGCTCTGGACGGTCCTGATCTTCATGCTGTGGCACGCGATCTTCGTCGAGCACAGCGTGGTGCCGCGGATCGCTGAACCGCAGTACCCCGTTCAGCTGTGAGGCTCGGCGAATCAGCCCAGGGCCGTGCCGATTTCGTCTGACACCTCTTGGCCGTACGTGTCGGCGAGGCGGGACAGCGCGACACCCCGGTCCCACTTCCACTCCTGAGTGCCATTGGTCTCCAGCACGAACACCGCGACCAGCGAGCCGAGCTGGGCCGAGCGCTCCAGGCCCAGGCCTGCGCTGCGGCCGGTGAGGAAGCCAGCGCGGAACGCATCGCCGACACCGGTCGGGTCGACCTTGCCAGTCTCGGGCACCACCCCGACATGGATGGAGGTGCCGTCAGGGCTGACCATGTCAACACCCTTGGCGCCCAACGTTGTAACCCGCAGGCCCACCTGGCTGAGCACGTCGGCCTCGGTCCACCTGGTCTTCTGCAGCAGCAAGTCCCATTCGTAGTCGTTGGTGAACAGGTAGGTGGCACCGTCGATCAGCGCACGGATCTCCTCACCGGACAGCCGCGCCAACTGCTGCGACGGGTCGGCCGCGAACGCCAACCCCAGCCTGCGGCACTCATCGGTGTGCAGAAACATCGTGTCGGGATCGTTAGCGCCGACGATCACCAGTTCCGGTGTGCCGATGGACGATACGATCTTTTCCAGCGATATGTTGCGGGCCTGCGACATCGCGCCCGGATAGAACGATGCGATCTGGGCCATCTCCATATCCGTCGTGCACACGAACCTCGCGGTGTGCGCGGTCTCGGAGATCAGCACGTGATCGCAGTTCACTCCATGTGCCTGCAGCCACTCGCGGTAGTCGGTGAAATCCATGCCTGCAGCACCGATCAACACGGCATCGCCGCCGAGTGCACCGATCGCGTAGGCCATGTTTCCGGCCACGCCGCCGCGATGCACCACCAGATCGTCGACCAGGAAGCTCAGGGATACCTTCTCGAGGTGATCGGCCAGCAGCTGTTCGGAGAACCGGCCGGGGAACCGCATCAAATGGTCGGTCGCAATCGAGCCGGTCACCGCAATCGTCACGTGGCACCCTTTTCTAAAGTAACGCGCCCGTCCGCCCCGGCCGGCGTGCGCTAGCCTGCGTACCATGGCCGGCCCGTACCCGCAGTACTCCGACGCTGCGCTTAGTCAGCCAAACTATACCGAGCCCTACCCGAGCCACCCAATTCCAGCCGCGGCATCCGGGTACCCGGGGATGCTGCCGCCGCCCGTGCCGTACCCCTCCCGCCGCCGCTGGCGGCTGATCGCGGTCATCCTGCTCGTTCTCGCGATAGTCGCGGGTACCACGACCGCGATCGTCTCCGCCGTGAACTCCGGCTCGGGCAACCCGGATGGCGGCCAACTTACCGAGGCCGCCGCGAAGACGGCTATCCAGAATTACCTGGACGCTCTTGAGAAGGGCGACAACGAAACCGTGGCCCGCAACACGCTGTGCGGCTTCTTCGACGCGGTCAAGGACAAGCGATCCGATCAGGCTCTGGCGCGCCTGTCCAGCGAGACGTTCCGTAAGCAGTTCTCCAAGGCCGACGTGACGTCGATCGACAAGATGGTGATCATGTCGCCGAATCAGGCCCAGGTGCTGTTCTCGATGCAGGTTGTTCCGGTGACCAGGGGCTCACAAAAACACCAGGAACAAGCGATCGCGCAGGTGTTGTCGCAGGACAATCGCCTGCTCGTGTGCCAGTACCTACTGCGGTCGGCGGGTCAGTACTGACCGTCAGTTGAACGAATCCCCGCACGCGCACGAGCCGGTGGCGTTCGGGTTGTCGATCGTGAAGCCCTGTTTTTCGATGGTGTCGACGAAATCGATGGTCGCTCCCTGCATGTAAGGCGCGCTCATCCGGTCGACGGTCAGCGTGACCCCGGCGAACTCGGCGACGTGGTCGCCGTCAAGCGACCGGTCATCGAAGAACAGGCTGTAACGCAGGCCCGCGCAGCCCCCCGGCTCGACCTGAATCCGCAAGACCAGGTCGTCACGGCCCTCCTGGTCGAGCAGCGCTTTGGCCTTCGCGGCCGCGGCGTCGGTCAGGACCACATCATGCGTGGGGGTGCTGGTGGCCGACTCGTCCTGAACAGTCATTGTGTCTCCTAGAAGCACGTATCGCGTGAAACCCGCGAGCTCACTTTGTCAACGGTACCTTGCTCGGGCCCTATTCCCTTATTTCTCCCCCCGTCGCTGCGCTCTACCCCCGAGGCCATCGTGATGCCGTCGTACGCGCCAGCGCCCTCAGCTGGTTCGCCGCGTCTTCGATGGCCAGCCGCACCGAACCGGCATGATCGACCAGCGAGAAGGCCGCCGATATGCCCGCCGCATGCAGCGCCGCATCATCGAGCGTGACCTGACCTGCCAGCACGACCACCGGCGTTGAGCGGGCGGCCGCCCCCGCGGCCAGGGCGCTGATGACCTTTCCGTGCAGTGACTGGTCGTCGAACCGGCCCTCACCGGTGATCACCAGGTCGGCCGTGGCCAGGTCGTCTGCCAGCCCGGTGTGCGCGGCTATCACCGCGGCGCCGGACTCCCGCCGGGCGCCGAGCGCCAGCAGCGCGGCGCCGAGCCCGCCGGCCGCGCCCGCGCCGGGCAGGTCGGCTACCCGACGTCCGGCGACAGCCTCGAGGTCGGTGGCCCACCCGGCGAGCCGTCGCTCAAGCACGGCGACCGTGCGGTCATCGGCGCCCTTCTGCGGCCCGAATACCCGCGCCGCGCCCATCGGGCCCAGCAGCGGGTGCTCGACGTCGGTGGCCGCGATCAGCTCCACGCCCGCCAGCCGGCCCTGCGCGCTCCTGGGTCCCCCGAGCGCCTCCACCATGCCGCGGCCGCCATCGGTCGATGCGCTCCCGCCGAGGCCGACCACGATCCGGGTGGCGCCCCGGGCCAGCGCTGCGGCGATCAGCTGGCCGACGCCCGTGGTTTGCGCCGCGAGCGCCGTCTGCGGTGTCGGCGGCCCGTCGAGCAGAGCCAGCCCGCATGCTTGCGCGGACTCGAGGTAGGCCGTCGGTGGCCCGGCCGAGTCGAACACCCAGTGGGCGTCGACTTCCGCGTCCAGCGGGCCACAGACCCGCAGCGTCTCCGACCGCCCCAACCGGCTGGCAAGCACATCGACGAACCCGGGCCCGCCGTCGGATTGCGGCGCACGGGTCAGTTCGTCATCTGGCCGCGCCTGGCGCCACCCTGCGGCGATCGCCTCTGTCGCCGCCACGGCCGACAGGGAGTCGCCGTAGCAGTCGGGAGCGATCAGCACCCGCATGAGGTCACCAGACCTGCCATTCGTGCACCATAAGGTGCCGCACCATCAGGTGCATGCTGGGCTGCAGGTGGTAGCGAAGTACCCTGACGGCGTGAGTCTGCTTGGCCGCAAGAAAGACACGGCGGAGGAGGCCGGAGCCGCCGACGAGTCGGCCGACGAGCCCACTTCGCCGGGCAAAACGACCGCCCCGAAGGGCCGCCCGACACCCAGGCGTGACGTCAAGCGCCGGCCGGTCGCCCCTGCACCGATGACCTCCGGCGAGGCCAGACGCCGGCGCAGGGATACCAAGCTGACCAGGGCCGAACGCCGAGAGGTCAAGGCGGCGCAGCGCGAGAACATGACGGACCGCCGCGAGCGAATGATGGCAGGCGAGGAAGGGTATGTGCTGGCCCGCGACAAGGGTCCCGAGCGCCGTTATGTGCGCGATGTGGTGGATTCCCGCGGCAACGTGCTCGGCCTGTTCATGCCGCTCGCGTTCGGGCTGATCCTGCTGTCGTTCGCGTCGCCGCCGCAGATAGCGGTGCTCCTGTCGTACGGGATGGTGGCGCTGGTGCCGATCATGCTGATCGCTGGCTTCTTGTTGGGCCGCAGGATCAACAAGCTGGTCGATCAGAAGTTCCCGAAGAACACCGAAAGCGGTTGGCGGTTGGGCTTTTACGCCGCCAGCCGAGCCTCCCAGCTGCGCCGGATGCGGGCGCCGCGCCCGCAGGTCAAACGCGGCGACAAAGTCACCTGACCGGCGTGCGCACACTGGTGCTCGGCGGTATCCGGTCGGGCAAGTCGCGATGGGCGGAATCGGCGCTTGCCGAATCGGTTGCTCCCGGCGAGCCGGTGCGTTACGTGGCTACCGGACCGAAAACCGACGCCGACATCTCCTGGTCGGAGCGCGTGGCCGCCCACAGAGCACGCAGGCCGGCGGACTGGTCGACGGTCGAAACCGCCGACGTCGCAACTCTCTTACGAGAGAACACCGCGAGTGCGACCCTGATCGACGACTTGGGCGGCTGGCTCACCGCGATGCTGGACAGCCACGACGCGCTGGCCACCGACCGGACATCGGTGAGCGCTGATACCGACGAATTACTGGATGCCATCAGCTGTTTCGGGCCGCCGCTGGTGGTGGTCAGTCCGGAGGTCGGGTTGACCGTGATACCCGCCACCGCATCGGGCCGGCGGTTCGCCGATGAACTGGGCGCACTCAATCAGCGCATCGCCGAAATCTGCGACAGGGTGGTGTTGATCGTCGCCGGACAACCTGTGAACGTGAAGGAACCAGATGACCGACAGTGACTTTCCGAGGATCGTCGCGCCCGACGACGTTGCAGCCACTGCCGCCCGTGACCGGCAGAAGTCGCTGACCAAGCCGCCAGGCTCGCTTGGCCGCCTGGAAGACTTGTCGGCGTGGGTCGCGGCATGTCAAGGTGTCTGTCCACCAAGGCAATTCGAGCGCACTCGGGTGGTGGTGTTCGCCGGCGACCACGGCGTGACGGCCTCGGGGGTGTCGGCATTTCCGCCGGAGGTCACCGCGCAGATGGTGGCGAACTTCGACGCCGGCGGCGCGGCGGTCAACGTGCTGGCGGGGGTGGCCGGGGCCGGGGTGCGGGTGGTGGACATCGCCGTCGACTGCGACGAGCCGCTGACCCCGGCGATCGGCGCGCACAAGGTGCGCAGGAGCAGCCGCAACCTGGCCGTGGAGGACCCGCTGACCGCCGACGAGGTGCGCGCGGCCGTCCAGGCCGGCAAGCAGATCGCCGACGAAGAGGTCGACGCGGGCGCAGATCTGTTGATCGCCGGCGACATGGGAATCGGAAACACCACCGCGGCAACCACTTTGGTCGCGGTGATCGCCGGGACCGAACCCGTCGCCGCGGTGGGACGCGGCACCGGGATCGACGACGCGGGGTGGATGCGTAAGACGACCGCTGTCCGCGATGCGATGTACCGGGCAAGGCACCACGCTGGTGATCCGATGGCTCTACTTCAAACCTGCGGGGGCGCGGATCTCGCTGCGATGGCGGGGTTTTGCGCTCAGGCCGCCGTGCGGCGCACCCCGCTTCTGCTCGACGGCGTGGTGGTGACCGCCGCGGCGCTGGTAGCCGACCTACTGGCGCCCGGTGCCCGGCAATGGTGGCAAGCGGGCCACCGGTCCACAGAGCCTGCGCACAGTTTGGCGCTCGCACGGCTCGATCTGGAGCCGATCGTCGACTTGAAGATGCGGCTGGGTGAGGGCACCGGCGCGTTGGTCGCGGTGCCGATTGTCCGCGCCGCCGTGGCCACCTTGGCGTCGATGGCAACGTTCGGCGAGGCGTCGGTTACTGATCGACCACGATGATCCGGTCACTCGCGAGCGCATTCGCGTTCGCAACGGTGACGCCGATTCCGGTTCGCCAGAGCAGGATCGGACGCGGGACGCTGACCGCCTTGCCTGCCGTCGGGATCGTGTTGGGTGCGGTGGCCGCGGCGGTGCTGGGGGTCGCGTGCCGGGCGCTCGGCCCACACAGTCCGCTGACCGGCATGCTGGCGGTGGCCGCACTGCTGGTCTCCACCCGTGGCCTGCACGTCGACGGGCTCGCGGATACCGTCGACGCGCTGGGTTGCTACGGGCCGCGTGAGCGCGCGCTGGCGGTGATGCGCGACGGGTCGACGGGGCCGTTCGGCGTCGCCGCGGTGGTGCTGGCGGTCGTGCTTCAGGGCCTGTCATTCGCGCAGTTGCCTGCCGGGCCGGCGGGCTGGGCGGCGGTGGTCACGGCGGTGACGGCGGGCAGGGTCGCCGCGGTCTGGGCCTGTCGGCGCGGCATCCCGGCGGCGGAGGGCAGCGTGCTCGGCGGTGAAGTGGCCGGCACGCAGCCGCTGGTTGTGGTCGCGGCGTGGACGGCGGCGATCGTTGCGGTGTCTGTGACGGCCGGTCCGAGGCTGTGGCAGGGACCGGTCGTCGTCATGGTCGCGCTCGCGGTCGGCGCGCTGATGGTCGCGCACTGCGTGCGCCGATTCGGCGGGATCACCGGCGACGTGCTCGGGGCCGCGATCGAGGTGACGACCACAGTCACCGCGGTGGGGCTGGCGATCCGCTAGCAGCTAGCCGAGTCGCGCCATCCAGCCGTGCGTGTCTGCGAAAGTGCCACGCTGGATGCCAGTCAACGTGTCGCGCAGCGCCATCGTGACCTCGCCAGGCTCGCCGTCGGCGATGGTGAACTCCCCATCGGCGTAGCGCACCAGCGAGACGGGCGTGATCACCGCCGCCGTCCCGCAGGCGAAAACCTCGGTGATCTCCCCTGCCGCGGCCTTCTTCTGCCACTCGTCGACGTCGATCTTGCGTTCCTCGACAGCGAAACCCGCGTCGGTGGCCAGCTGCAGCAGCGAGTCACGCGTGATCCCCGGCAGCAATGTGCCGGTGAGCTCCGGCGTGACCAGCCGGGCTGACCCTGCGCTGCCGAACACGAAGAACAGGTTCATGCCGCCCATCTCCTCGACGAAGCGGCGCTCGACGGCGTCCAGCCACACCACCTGGTCGCAGCCGTTGGCAGCGGCCTCGGCCTGCGCCAGCAGCGACGCGGCGTAGTTGCCGCCGAACTTGGCGGCGCCCGTGCCGCCCGGAGCCGCGCGCACGTACTCGGTGGACAGCCACACGCTGACCGGTTTGATACCGCGCGGGAAGTACGCTCCCGCCGGCGACGCGATCACCAGGTAGCGGTACTGCTTGGCCGGCCGCACGCCCAGCCCCGGCTCGGTGGCGAACACGAACGGCCGCAGATAAAGCGATTCCTCGCCAGTCGCGGGCGGCACCCACGCGCCGTCCACGGCAATCAGCTGCCGCAGCGACTCGACGAACACCTCTTCGGGCAGCTCGGGGATCGCCAGCCGTCGTGCCGACGACCGCAGCCGGGCAGCGTTGGCCTGCGGCCGGAACGACACGATCGACCCGTCGGCCCACCGATACGCCTTCAGGCCCTCGAAGATCCCCTGCGCGTAGTGCAGCATCGTCGCCGACGGGTCCAGCTCGATCGGGCCGTACGGCAGCACCTGCGCGTTGTGCCAGCCCTCGCCGTCGGCGTAGTCGATCGACACCATGTGGTCGGTGTGGAACTGCCCGAACGGCGGATTGGTCATGGCTACGGTCCGCTGCGCGTCGGTCGCCGGATGCGCATTGCGCTCAACGGTGAACTCGAGGGAACGGCTTTCCATGCGAGCGATTGTACGTCGGCGCGCTACCGAGTTTTCGCCTCGACGAACGGCGGATCGACGACCTCACACTCAAGTTTGCGACCCCTGACGTCGACGTCGACGAGCTGCCCGGTCTCAACGCCGGCCCCGGTGTCGATGAGCGCCAGTCCGATGCCGAGTTTCAGTGTGGGAGAGAAGGTTCCCGATGTGGTGACGCCCACGGGGGTGTCATTGGACAGAACCGTCAGCTCCGGTCGAAGCACGCCGCGGCCCGTCGCGCGCAGGCCGCGCAGCAGCCGGCGCGGGCCCGCCGACTTCTCCGCGAGCAACGCGTCGCGGCCCCAGAACGCGTCTTTCTTCCAGCCGATCGCCCAGCCGCAGCGGGCCTGCAGCGGCGAGATGTCAAGCGACAGCTCGTGGCCGTGCAACGGGTAGCCCATCTCGGTGCGCAGCGTGTCGCGCGCGCCCAGACCGGCCAGCTCGCCGCCGAACGCGTCCACGACGTCCACCAACGGGTCGAACACCACCTGAGCACTGTCCCAGGGCGGCAGCAGCTCATAGCCGTGTTCTCCGGTGTACCCGGTGCGACACACCCGAACCGGCACACCGCCCAACGTCGCGTCGACGTAGCCCATGTAGTCCATCTCCATTGGCAGCCCGAGGCGGGCCAGGACGTCGGCCGAGCGTGGGCCCTGCACCGCCAGTACCGCGAACGATCGATGTTCGTTGGTCACAGAAATATCCTGGGGAGCAGCTGATTTCAGTGCGTCAACGACGGCGGCGGTGTTCGCGGCGTTGGGCACCAGGAACACTTCGTCTTCTGACACGTAGTAGGCGATGAGGTCGTCGATAACACCGCCGGATTCGTTGCAGCACAAGGTGTACTGTGCCTTGCCCGGGCGAATGCGGTTCAGATCGTTGGTCAGCGCGGAGTTGACGAACGCCGCGGCCCGCGGGCCGCGCACGGAGGCCTTTCCGAGGTGGCTCACGTCGAAGAGGCCGACCGCCGTGCGGGTGGCCGTGTGCTCGGCGACGGTGCCGGCATACGAGACCGGCATCAACCACCCGCTGAACTGGGCGAACGTTGCGCCCAGTTCGCGGTGACGTTGTTCGAGTGGCCCGTGGAGGATCTCGCTCACCGCCGATACCCTAGACCCGTGGACGATTTCGATGCGCTGGAAGCCGCCGGAATCGCGAACGCGCGCGAACGAGCCGGTCTCATCAAGTACCTCGACAGCCTCGGATTCACCGTCGAGGAAATGGTCGAGGCCGAGGCTCGCGGTCGGTTGTTCGGGCTGGCGGGAGACGTGCTGCTCGGGTCGGGGCCTCCGAGGTACAGCATCCGGACCGCGGCCGAGGCGCTGGAGGTCCCGGTCGACGACGTTGCACACGCCTGGGCCTTGCTCGGCCTGACCGTCACCGACCTGGACGAGATCGCTCTGAGCCAGGCCGACGTTGACGGCCTCTCGGGATGGTTCCAAATGAAGCTGCTGATGGGCGACGACGGCGCGTTCGGATTTCTGCGCGTCCTCGGCTCGGCGATGGCCCGGCTGGCGGAGGCCGAGTCGACGTTCGTCCGCGCAGCAACGCCGGACATCCAGATGGACCACACCCACGACGAGCTCGCCACCGCGCAGGCCTTCCGGTGGGTGGGAGAGTTCATCCCTCGTATTTCCGTGCTGGTCGATGCCGTTCACCGCCAACACATGGTCAGCGCCCGAACCTATTTCGAAGGCGTTCTACGCGACACCTCGGCGAACGTCGTCTGCGGCGTCGGTTTCGCCGATTTGTCCGGCTTCACCGCATTGACGCAAACGCTCTCGCCCGCGGAGTTGTCGATGCTGCTCAACGAGTTCATTGCCGGCGTCAGCGAGGTGATCCACGCCGACGGTGGACGGGTGGTGAAGTTCATCGGCGACGAGGTCATGTGGGTGAGTTCGACGCCCGAGCTGCTCGCCAAGGCCGCGGTCGACCTCGTCAACCATCCGAAAGCCCGTGAAGAGGGGATACACGTCCGTGCCGGCCTCTGCTACGGCGGGGTTCTGGCCATGAACGGCGACTATTACGGCAACGTGGTCAATCTGGCCGCCCGGCTGGTCGCCGCAGCGAAGCCCGGACAGGTCCTCGCCTCCCAGGCGGTTCGCGACGAACTGCCTGACTGGGCCGCCACCGCCCAGGACGCGTTGACCCTCAAGGGTTTCGATGCTCCGGTGAATGCGTACGAATTGCACGGGAACGGTGACCGATAGGGTGATTGCCCGTGAGCACAGAAGTCGGCTATCAAGCGCCGTCGATCACCGTTCGTTCGTCGCTGCCGCGGCGCAAATCGGCACCAACCGTGTTGATCGTGCCGATGGCGACCAAGGACGACAAGGCAACCGTGGTGGCTGCCGAACCCTACCTGGACAGCGACGCCGTCGCCGCGATCGAAGATGCCCTGCGGGCGCTCGGCGTGACCGGCGGAGCCGACCAGGTGCACCGGATCGTCGTACCGTCGCTGCCGGTGGCGACCGTGCTGGCGGTCGGGCTGGGCGCTGCCCGCGACGATTGGCCGGCCGACAAGATCCGCCGCGCCGCCGGGGTGGCGGGCCGATCCCTGGACAAGGCGCAGTCCGTGGTGACCACCCTGTCCGCGCTTGACCTGGCCGCCGCGGTGGAGGGGCTGATCCTCGGCGCGTATCGATTCAACGATTTTCGCAGCGCCAAGACCGCCCCGAAGGAGCCCGGGCTGCGCGACATCACGGTGCTTGCGGCGGACACGAGGAAAGGCACGAAAGCAGACGCCGGACGCGCAGCCGCGATCGCGACAGCGGTGGCTACCGCGCGCGATTTCGTCAACACCCCGCCCAGTCACCTGTTTCCCGCCGAATTCGCCTCGCGTGCAGAGGCTTTAGCGCAAAGTGCCGGCCTCGAGGTGGAGGTACTGGACGAGAAAGCGCTCGCCAAGCGCGGCTACGGCGGCGTGGTCGGAGTCGGCAAGGGGTCGTCGCGGCCTCCGCGACTGGTGCGGATCACGTATCGCGGTGCGCCGAATCGCAAGGACGCCAAGACCGTCGCTCTCGTCGGCAAGGGCATCACGTTCGACACCGGCGGCATCTCGATCAAGCCCGCCACCAACATGCACCACATGACCTCCGACATGAGCGGGGCCGCAGCCGTGATTGCCACGACGGTGCTTGCCGCGCGTCTCGGGCTGCCGATCAACGTGATCGCGACCGTACCGATGGCCGAGAACATGCCGTCGGCAACCGCTCAGCGGCCAGGTGACGTGCTTACGCAGTACGGCGGCACAACGGTCGAGGTGCTCAACACCGATGCCGAGGGCAGGCTGATCCTCGCCGACGCGATCGTGCGTTCGTGCGAGGACAACCCCGACTACCTGATCGAGACATCGACTCTGACCGGTGCGCAGACCGTCGCCCTCGGCACGCGAACCCCGGGTGTGATGGGCAGCGACGACTTCCGCGACCGCGTGGCCAGGATCAGCCAGCAGGTGGGCGAAAACGGCTGGCCGATGCCGCTGCCCGAGGAGCTGAAGGACGACCTCAAGTCGACGGTCGCCGACCTGGCCAACGTCAGCGGTTCGCGATTCGCGGGAATGCTCGTCGCCGGTACGTATCTGCGCGAGTTCGTCGCTGACGGCGTGCAATGGGCCCACATCGACATCGCCGGACCGGCGTACAACACCGCCGGCCCGTGGGGCTACACCGGCAAGGGCGGCACCGGTGTGCCGACGCGCACGATGTTCGCGGTCCTCGAGGACATAGCCGCGAACGGCTGAGCTACATCACCTGTCCGCGGGCGGCGCTGCGCAGCGCCTGCGGCGCGAGCCGCGAGGTGCCGTAGAGCAGGTAGGCCTCGGGCGTCACCGGACGCATCGGCTTGTTCTTCTGAACCGCCGACACGATGGCCTTCGCGGCCTTCTCCGGGCCGAATCGCCGTGCGGCGAACAGCTTTTCCCATTGCCTGCGCCGTCGGGATGCCTGGGACGCCTTGCCAGGGGGCGCGTTGAACCTGGCGGTGTTCACGATGTTGGTGTGGACCGGACCCGGGCACACCGTCGTCAAACCGATCCCGGCGGCGTCGAGTTCGGCCCGCAGGCAATCGGAGAACATGTACACCGCGGCCTTGCTGGTGCAATACGCGTTGAGCGACTGCAGCGGGGCGAACGCCGCGGCGGACGCGACGTTGACGATGTGCCCGCCGGTGCCGCGCTCGACGAGCCGGCACGCGAACGCCCGGCAGCAGTTGACGACGCCGCCGAGGTTGATGTCGAGGACCCGGTCCCACTCCTGCGCCGGGGTGTCGATGAACCGGCCCGCGTGGCCGACGCCCGCGTTGTTCACCACGATGTCTGGCACCCCGTGCTCTTTGCACACCTCGTCGGCGAACGCCTCGACAGCATCGGCGTCGGAGACGTCGAGTGTGTACGCGTGCGCGATCCCACCCTGCGCCGCGATGCTCTTCGCGGTCTCACGCACGCTGACCTCGTCGACATCGCTGGCCACGACCTCGGCGCCCTGACGCGCGAATTCGATCGCGGTGGCCCGACCTATTCCGCTGCCCGCGCCCGTGACCGACACCAGCACATCGCTGAACGGGTCGCGCGGCCTGCCCACCTGCGCGCGGCGCATCGCCCGGCTGGGCGGCAGGCCCTCGGTGACGTCGACCATTTCGGCCACCGAGCCGGCCAGCACCTGCGGATGTGAGAACGGCGACCAGTGGCCGGCCTTGATGTCACGGCGCCAAAATCGGGGCACCCAGCGGGCTTCGTCGTCGTAACCGTGCGGGCGGACCCACCGATCCTCGGTGTTGACGATGACCTGCACCGGCACGTCGACGTAATGGTCTCGCCGCACTCGTCCGGAGAACGACCGGAAGTAGTTGGCGCGGTAGATCTTCAGCGTGTTCGCCGCCTCGCGGGCGATGTCGTCGGAGTGGTGAATCTGGTTGGCGGGGATGCCGTCGGTAAGCGTCAGCGCCCGCTGCACCCGCACCGGTGTCACAACAGCCCGCACCATCGCAGGCGTGAGCACCGGCACCGAGAACACCGCCATATAGGTCAACCGCAACGCCTGGGACAGCGCGCGGAAGAAGGTCTTTGGCCGGTACGGCCGTTTGAGGCTATCGAACATCCACGCCACGAGGTGGTCCTGGCTGGGACCCGACACCGAGGTGAACGACGCGACGCGGCTGCTCGCCGCCGGACGCGCAAGGTATTCCCACACCGAGACGGAGCCCCAGTCGTGGGCGAGCACGTGCACCGGCCGATCGGGGCTGACCGCGTCGATGACGGCCGCGAAGTCGTCGGCGAGACGCGCCATCGTGTACTCGGTGTACTGCTTGGGCGATGACGACGGGCCGACCCCGCGGTTGTCGTAGGTGATCACCCGGAACCGGTCGGCCAGCAGCGGCACGACGCCGTCCCACAGCACATGGCTGTCCGGCCAGCCGTGGACCATCACCACAACCGGCCCGTCGGGATTGCCCTGCTCGTAGATGGCGATCCGGATGTCGCCGTTGCTGACGAATCGCTGAGTCGGCGCGGTCTCAGACACTGCTGTCATAGGTCGGCATCGTAAGTGCCCTCCCCCGACGTCCCGCCGCGGCCCGGGTCAGCCCCCCTCGGCCGCCCGACGGCGCTCGGCGCGGCGGCGCGCGTCGTACTCCCGCATCCGCTGCGGGTATCCGACAAGCTGCACGTCGTAGACCGGGATCTGCAGCTCCTGACCGAGCCGACGTGCCCCGGACTCGCCGCCGGCCCGTCGCCGCGTCCATTCGCCGTCGCCGGCCACCAGGACCACTGTCACGTCGGTCACACTGGTCTTCGGTTCTACAAATGCCTCCACCCCGGCGCGCGCGCTTGTCCAGTCACGCAGATAGCGACGGTCCGCGTCGGTGTCCACGTCGGACCCGCCGCGGCGTCCACCCCGAAATCTGTCGAAGAATCCCAATGAACCTGTCTCCTCGATCCGTCGTAATCGATAGTGCCACGTCGCCGGAGACCCCCGAGGGCTTCGGCATTCGGCGCCGTGGGGAAAGATGAATCGTGCTTTCCACTTAGCCGTGTCACCCACGACGCTGTGCTGTGGTAAGCCAGAGGTCGACCAGGACGACTGAGCTCGAGGAGTCAGCAGACATGGCCTTCTCCGTGCAGATGCCAGCACTCGGTGAGAGCGTGACCGAAGGCACAGTGACCCGTTGGCTCAAGCAGGAAGGCGACACGGTCGAACGCGACGAGCCGCTGCTCGAAGTGTCCACCGACAAGGTCGACACCGAAATCCCGGCGCCGGCCTCCGGTGTGCTGACAAAGATCGTCGCTCAGGAAGACGACACGGTGGAAGTCGGCGGCGAGCTGGCAGTCATCAACGAGGCGGGCGAGGCCGCCGCACAACCCGAAGCGGCCGCGCAACCCGCGCCAGAACCAGAGCCCCAGCCCGAGCCGGAGCCGGAGCCGGAGCGTGCGGCCGAGCAATCCGCGCCCGAGGAACCCAAGCCCGCGGCCGCCGCGTCAGCAGGCGGCGCGGCTACTCCCGTGCTGATGCCTGAGCTGGGCGAGTCGGTGACCGAAGGCACGGTCACCCGCTGGCTGAAGAAGGTCGGCGACCAGGTAGCGGAGGACGAGCCGCTGGTCGAGGTGTCCACCGACAAGGTCGACACCGAAATCCCCTCCCCGGTGTCGGGAACGCTGCTGTCCATCACGGCCGAGGAGGACGTCACCGTCGCGGTCGGTGGCGAGCTGGCGAAGATCGGCCAGCCCGGGGCAGGCACCGGCGATGCCGCGGCGAAGCCCCAGCCCGAGCCGGAGCCCCAGGAAGAACGCAAGCCGGAGCCAGCACCCGAACCCAAGCCGGAACCGAAGCCCGAGCCCAGGCCGGAACCCAGGCCCGTGCCCGCACCGGCCGCGGCGTCGGTGGACACCGACGGCGCGACATACGTCACTCCGCTGGTGCGCAAGCTGGCCTCGGAGCACAAGGTCGACCTCGCGAGCGTCACGGGCACCGGAGTGGGCGGACGGATCCGTAAGCAGGATGTGCTGGCCGCCGCCGACGCGGGCAAGGCACCGCCCGCGCAGGAACCCAAGCCGGCCCCGGCCAGCGGACCCGCCGCCGCGGTTCCCGTTTCGGCGCTGGCCCACCTGCGCGGAACCACGCAGAAGGCCAGCCGAATCCGTCAGCTCACCGCCAAGAAAACACGGGAATCCCTGCAGGCGACAGCGCAACTCACGCAGACCCACGAGGTCGATATGACCCAGATCGTGGCGCTGCGGGCTCAGGCCAAGAACAAGTTCGCCGAACGCGAGGGCGTCAACTTGACGTACCTGCCGTTCATCGCGCGCGCAGTCATCGAAGCGCTGAAGATCCACCCGAACGTCAACGCGAGCTACAACGAGGAAACCAAGGAGATCACGTATTACGGCGCCGAGCACCTGGGCATCGCGGTGGACACCGACCAGGGTCTGCTGTCCCCAGTGATCCACAACGCCGGCGACCTGTCGCTCGCCGGGCTCGCCCGCGCGATCGCCGACATTGCCGAGCGCGCCCGTAACAACAGCCTCAAGCCCGACGAGCTGTCCGGCGGCACGTTCACGATTACCAACATCGGCAGCCAGGGCGCGCTGTTCGACACGCCGATCCTGGTTCCGCCCCAGGCCGCGATGCTCGGCACCGGAGCGATCGTGAAGCGGCCGCGGGTGATCGCCGACAAGCTCGGCAACGAGTCGATCGGCATCCGGTCGGTGTGCTATCTGCCACTCACCTACGACCACCGGCTGATCGACGGCGCCGACGCCGGGCGTTTCCTGACAACGATCAAGCGGCGGCTGGAAGAAGGAGCGTTCGAGGCCGACTTAGGGCTATAGAGAAGGGCTTTGCTCACTGTGGCCGATGCACTGATCGCGATCGCCGGATCCTCGGGTCTGATCGGCTCGGCACTCGTCAGCGCGTTGCGCGCCTCCGACAACCGGGTGATGCGGATCGTGCGCCGCGCGCCGTCCAACGCCGACGAGCTGCACTGGAACCCGCAGACCGGCCAGTTCGATCCCGACGCGCTGCGCGGGGTGGACGTAGTGGTGAACCTGTGCGGGGCCGGCATCGCCGACAAGAGGTGGTCGGGCGCGTACAAGCAGCAGCTGCGCGACAGCCGGATCACGCCCACGGAGGTGCTTTCGGCGGGGGTCGCCAAAGCCGGGGTGGGGACTCTGATCAACGCGAGCGCCGTCGGCTACTACGGCAACACCGGCGATCGGGTCGCCGATGAAACCGCCTCTGCCGGAACGGGTTTTCTTGCGCACCTCTGCGAGGACTGGGAAGCGGCAACATTGCCCGCGCAGCACGCCGGCGTCCGGGTGGTGTTCGCGCGCACCGGGCTGGTCGTCTCTCCCAGCGGCGGCCTGCTCAGCCGTCTGCGCCCGCTATTCTCGCTCGGTCTCGGGGCCCGGCTCGGCAACGGCCGCCAGTACATGCCGTGGATCAGCCTCGAGGACGAGGTCCGCGCGCTGTTGTTCGTGATGTCGAACGAGCTGTCCGGGCCGGTCAACCTGACCGGACCGGCGCCCGTCACGAACGCGGAGTTCACTGCCGCGATGGGTCGTGCTGTGAACCGGCCGAGCCCCTGGCTGGTGCCCGGGTTCGCGCTGCGCCGGCTGCTCGGCGAGTTCGCCGACGAGGGACTGCTCGGGGGCCAGCGCGCGATACCGGCCGCGTTGGAGCGCGCTGGTTTTCAGTTCCACCACAACACGATCGGCGAGGCGCTGTCGTATGCGACGACACGCATCGAGTCGCACTAGTACCGTCGAGATATGCGTTCCATCCGCGCCAGTGCCGCACCGCTGGAGGTACGGCAGCTGGGCACGATCGGCTACGACGAGGCGTGGCAGATGCAGCGCGACCTGGTCGACAGGCGGGCGGCCGGCGGTCCGGACACGCTGCTGCTGCTCGAGCACCCGTCGGTCTACACCGCCGGGCGCCGCACCGAACCCCACGAGCGCCCCGTCGACGGCACCCCGGTGGTCGACACCGATCGCGGCGGCAAGATCACCTGGCACGGCCCCGGCCAGTTGGTCGGCTACCCGATCATCGGCCTCGCCGAACCCATCGATGTTGTGAATTATGTTCGGCGCCTCGAGGAGTCGCTGATAGCAGTGTGCGCGGAGCTCGGGCTGTCGGCAGGCCGCGTCGCGGGCCGTTCCGGAGTGTGGCTGCCCGCGGACAGCGCCCGGCCTGCACGCAAGGTGGCCGCGATCGGCGTTCGCGTGCAACGCGCGACCACGCTGCACGGGTTCGCTTTAAACTGCGACTGCGACATGGCGGCATTCGGGGCGATCGTGCCCTGCGGCATCGCCGACGCGGGCGTGACGTCGCTGTCCGCCGAACTGAGTCGTCAGCTGAGCGTCGACAACGTGCGGGCCCGGGTGGCCGACGCGGTGTGCGACGTTCTCGACGGCCACCTCGCATTAACATCGATCCCATGACCGTGGCTCGGGGAGATCGCAAGCTGCTGCGCCTCGAGGTGCGCAATGCGCAGACGCCGATTGAGCGCAAGCCGCCCTGGATCAAGACGCGCGCCAGGATGGGACCGGAATACACGGAGTTGAAGAGCCTGGTCCGGCGCGAGGGGCTGCACACCGTCTGCGAGGAAGCCGGCTGCCCCAACATCTACGAGTGCTGGGAAGACCGCGAGGCGACGTTCCTGATCGGCGGCGAACAGTGCACCCGACGGTGCGACTTCTGCCAGATCGACACCGGAAAGCCCGCCCAACTCGACCGCGACGAACCGCGCCGTGTCGCCGAGAGCGTGCAGGCGATGGGTCTGCGGTATTCCACTGTCACCGGCGTGGCCCGCGACGACCTGCCCGACGGCGGTGCCTGGTTGTACGCCGAAACGGTCCGCCAGATCAAGAGCCTGAACCCGAACACAGGCGTGGAGCTGCTAATCCCGGATTTCAACGGCCACCCGGTTCAGTTGCAGCAAGTGTTCGATGCGCATCCAGAAGTGTTGGCGCACAACGTCGAAACCGTACCGAGGATTTTCCGCAGCATCCGGCCGGCGTTCGGTTACCAGCGCAGCCTCGACGTGCTGACCGCCGCGCGCGACGACGGGCTGGTCACCAAGAGCAACTTGATCCTCGGCATGGGCGAGACCACAGACGAGGTGCGCGACGCGTTGCGCGACCTGCGCGATGCCGGCTGTGACATCGTCACGATCACGCAGTACCTGCGGCCGTCGGTGCGTCACCACCCGGTGGACCGCTGGGTGCGGCCCGAGGAGTTCGTCGAGCTGGCCGACGTCGCCACCGGACTGGGCTTCGCGGGCGTCCTCGCCGGGCCGTTGGTGCGGTCGTCATATCGCGCGGGCCGACTGTACGAGCAGGCCATCGCGGGCCGGACCCGGGCCTGAGGCCTACCCGTATCCTTGGTTGCATGGCCAAGACCCGCGATCAAGAAGCCACCAAGGCCGCGAAGGCCGAGGCGAAAACAGCCCGAAAGGCGGCGTCCAAAGAGCGCCGCAGCCAGTTGTGGCAGGCCTTCAAGCTGCAGCGCAAGGAAGACAAGTGGCTTCTGCCGCTGATGATCGGCGCGTTCGTGCTGATCGTCGGCGCCTCGGTAGTGGCGGGCTTGTTCCTCAAGGGCTTCGCGGGGCTGATGTTGATCCCGCTGGGAGTGGTGATGGGGGCGTTGGTGGCCTTCATCATCTTCGGCCGTCGCGCGCAGAAATCGGTGTACAGCAAGGCCGAGGGCCAGACCGGTGCTGCCGCGTGGGCCCTGGACAACCTGCGCGGCAAGTGGCGGGTGACGCCAGGGGTGGCAGCGACAGGTCACTTCGACGCCGTTCACCGGGTGATCGGGCGACCGGGCGTGATCTTCGTCGCCGAGGGGTCGCCGAGCCGCGTCAAACCGCTACTGGCACAGGAGAAGAAGCGCACGGCCAGGCTCGTCGGCGATGTCCCGATCTACGACGTGATCGTCGGCAACGACGACGGCCAGGTGCCGCTGTCCAAGCTGGAGCGCCATCTCACCAAGCTGCCGGCCAACATCACCGCCAAGCAGATGGACTCCCTGGAGTCTCGGTTGACGGCGCTGGGCACACGGAGCGGCATGGCCCAGATGCCGAAGGGGCCGACGCCCCCCGCCGCGAAGATGCGCGGCGTGCAACGCACCGTGCGGCGCCGTTAGCGCTCAGCGCCGGACGACTGAGGTGAGGGTGACCCGGTCCTGCAGGCCGTTGCCGTCGGAATCGACAAACAGCGGCGGCACTACCAGCGCCACCAGCAGACCGCGCACCACCGCACGGCCAATGCCAACGTGAAGGCGTTCGTCAACCGAGACCACCATCAAGCCCAGCGCGAACTGGCCGGGTGTAAAGCTGAACAGCCGCACGAAGATTGCTCCGAGAACGAACCAGATGATCAGCACCGCCGTGGACAGCATCGCGGGCGTCAACCACCCGAACACCAGCGCAAAGCCCGCCAGCCCGTAGGCGATGAGCCAGTCGACGAGCAGCGCCAGGATCCGCCGGCCGAACCCTGCCACCACCCGGGGCTTCGACATCGTCACGCGCCCCAGGATAGGCGGGCGAAACGACGGTCCGGAACCTTCACCGGGGACCCCATTGCGTAACGTCGCTGCAACATGCGGTTGACTGGCGTGCAACATCGGCTCCCTAGCGTCAGTCCGCGGGTTTGATCGCTGGCTTGATAAAGAGAATGGAGATCAACGGAGTGACCGAAAAGACGGCGGACGACATCTTCAAGCTGATCAAGGATGAAGACGTCGAATTTGTCGACGTCCGGTTCTGTGATCTGCCGGGTGTCATGCAGCACTTCACGATCCCGGCTGCGGGTTTCGACGACAGCGTGTTCAAGGACGGCCTCGCCTTCGACGGATCGTCGATTCGCGGCTTCCAGTCGATCCATGAGTCCGACATGATTTTGCTGCCCGACCTCGACACCGCCCAGATTGATCCGTTCCGTGCCGCCAGGACGCTGAACATCAACTTTTTCGTCCACGACCCGTTTACGCACGAGGCGTATTCCCGCGACCCGCGCAACGTCGCCCGCAAGGCGGAGAATTACCTGAAGAGCACCGGGATCGCCGACACCGCGTTCTTCGGGCCCGAGGCAGAGTTCTACATCTTCGATTCGGTGGCGTTCGATTCGACAACCAATAGCTCCTTCTACGAAGTCGACTCGGTCTCGGGCTGGTGGAACACTGGGGAGTTGACCGAGGCTGACGGCAGCCCGAACCGCGGCTACAAGGTGCGCACCAAGGGCGGCTATTTCCCGGTCGCGCCCAACGACCAGTACGTCGACCTGCGTGACAAGATGCAGACCAACCTCATCAACGCCGGCTTCGGCCTCGAGAAGGGCCACCACGAGGTGGGCAGCGGCGGGCAGGCCGAGATCAACTACAAGTTCAACACGCTGCTGCACGCCGCCGACGATTTGATGCTGTTCAAATACATCATCAAGAACACCGCGTGGCAGAACGGCAAAACCGTCACCTTCATGCCGAAGCCGTTGTTCGGCGACAACGGGTCCGGCATGCACGTGCACCAGTCGCTATGGAAGGACGGCGGCCCGCTGTTCTACGACGAGTCGGGCTACGCCGGGCTGTCCGACCTTTGCCGACACTACATCGGCGGTGTCCTGCACCACGCGCCGTCGCTGCTGGCGTTCACCAACCCGACCGTCAACTCCTACAAGCGGCTGGTGCCCGGTTACGAGGCGCCGATAAACCTGGTGTACAGCCAGCGCAACCGGTCGGCGTGTGTGCGGATCCCGATCACCGGCAACAACCCGAAGGCCAAGCGGCTGGAGTTCCGCTGCCCCGACTCGTCGGGCAACCCGTATTTGGCGTTCTCGGCGATGATGATGGCCGGCCTCGACGGGATCAAGAACAAGATCGAGCCGCAGGCCCCGGTGGACAAGGACCTCTACGAGCTTCCGCCGGACGAGGCCGCGAGCATCCCACAGGCGCCCACGTCGCTGTCCGACGTGATCGACCGGCTCGAGGCGGACCACGAGTACCTTACGGAGGGCGGGGTTTTCACCCCTGACTTGATCGAGACCTGGATCTCCTACAAGCGCGAGAACGAGATCATGCCGGTCCAGATCCGGCCGCATCCGTACGAATTCGCGCTGTACTTCGACGTGTAAGCCGGCCCGCCGCCCATGCGAGCGGGCAACACTGCCGCAGCCGTCCTTGCATTCAGCCATCTGGATCTCCTTACCCGCTGACCGGTATCGAGGTTCCGCGCCAGCGTCAATGACACAGGCGGGGCAGCGTTGGATGCTTCCGACATGACTCGCTCGCACCCGCAGAAATGGATCTGCTACACGCTCGGCGCGCTTGCGATTGCCATCGCCACCGCACCTTCAGCCGCAGCAGATGATCGAATTTGCACCGATGGCGGTTTAGCGACCCAGTGCCAAGCTTCGGCGAACGTGCAGATTGTCGCCAAGCCGGAGGCTTTGTCTTCGTCGGGAAAGTCGACCTACGGACCATTCGTCGGCCTCCACAACGGCCGCAACGGAACAGGTGTATATGGACCGTTCGAGGGCTACCACGCGGGGCACCCGTGATGTGGGAACTGCTGCGCCGCTACCGCCTCTGGCGCATCCGTAGATGGCAGAGGAAGTACCTGACTACCAGCGCCGACCCCCGGACGCGCTGCTGAACAGCGCTTTTGGGGCTCGTGGGGAGATGCCGATGATCGACATGTTCGTCAGGGCGAACGGGGGATGCCGCGCTCATCGCACGGCGCGGCGCTCCCGTGATCAATGAGCGCGAGCGTGTTGCGCATCTCAGTCGGCATGATGCTGCCGGTCTCGCCTGAGTACGGGTAGTCGAGGAACAAGACCACGAGCAGGCCCGCGGTCACGAGAGCGGTGACGAAGCCGATCGGTATCGACTGGATAAGGACCCCCTCGCGCCGGTCGGCTTGGGCGCACATGTAGGCGATCATGAGCGAAGCGCCGATGCCCAGCACGAACCACAGCTGGAGAGGCACGAACGGGGTCGCCTCCCCGATGCGCTCGCGCCGACCCTCGCGGCGCTGCGTCTCTCGTCGAGCCACTGTGCGTAGGCCGCCTCCTGCCGCGCGCCCTGGGGGTCGGCGATCGCGAACTCCCGGTCCAGCTCGCTGATCCAGGACTGCACCCGCTCGCTGGAACGTCCCTCCCTCATCGCGGGCCATTCGTCCTCGATGACGGCGCGCGCGTAGCAGACCAGTCCGCCCCGCAGACGGTCGCTTGTGGGCGCCTGGAACACCCCAGCGACGTAGTGGAGTTCCCTGACGGCGATGGCCTCGACGCCCGACCCCTCCCGCGCGCGCTGATAGCTCTGGAGCGCGAGCAAGATCACGAACCCGAGCATGACCGCGAATATCGTGCCGATCACCGACAACGAGCCGGCGCTACGAGGCGAGTCGGTGAACCAGCCGCCCACGGGCGCGCGGCGGCGCACAAGCAGCTTCACACTGATCGCCGCCGTGACCATCACGACGACCACGAGCGCGGCGATCCAGGTCAGCACGGCCAATACTCTAATATTTTGGCGGGCAGTACTGCTGGTCTTAACCCAGTTAGGCTGGGACGATGGCGCGCATCGGTCGACTGAGGGAACGTCGGCTACTTGGCCGAGCCGCTGAACAGGCTCCCGGTGGTCGCCAGGTCGAACAACTTCTTGGCGCTCCAACAGATTCTGCGCAAAACCCCGACGCAGGCCCCCACGGCGACGATGTACCCCAACGCGCTGATGACATGTTCGGCGGTCTCGTTGTGGCCCCTTGGATGTTCACCATGCGTGCCCGGCCGTGGTATCGCACCAGGCCGGCGGCGATCGCGTTCGTCGGCGCCGTGGCCGCAGTCGTGATATCGGGCGCTCTGCTGGCGTTGCGCACGCCGACCACCGCTATTGAGAAGCCAACGACCGTAGCGACTACTCCCTCGACTCGTGCCACGCCGCCGGCGAGTTCGGAGCCGCCGGCGACCAGCATCCCGCCCGGCCCGCCGATCGCTCCGCCACCGTCATCACCGTCCGCACAGCCGCCATACGCACAGCGGCTCGACCCCGAACCCGTGACCGCCGGCCCAGGATCCCTCGAAGACCCGCCACCGGCCGAGCCGCTCGATCCCGAACCCGCGATCTCCGGCCCAGGACCCCCCGAAGAACCACCACCGGCCGAGCCGATGGACCCCTAACCGTGAGTCCTGGGTGGACCGTTCTCAGATAGGGCCTATTGCGTGGGCAATGATAATCGCGGGGATGAAGATGAGCAGCGAGACAGGTGCCGATATGCAACCAATCAGCATTCCCCGGCCCGCCTGACCGAGTTTTCCCGCGCATCTGGCGAGCATCGCGGAGACCGCCAGATCAACCAGTATTACCGGTAAAGCGAAAAATGCCAGGATCAGCCAAGGGATAAAGAGCCACGTGACAACTTCGAGGACAAGGATGTTCATCATTGCCGCGGCAAAACCCACCGGACCGTAGCGCGTCGTCGACGGGTCGATCACCAAGCCTTCAGCCATCATCTGACCTCTTCACCAAAAAACCCAGAAGGCATAAATTACCCCGCCGATAAGCACGACCGTGGCCGAGCCCGCGAGGCTGACGGCAAGACCGCGACCACGCGACGACCGCGAGGTCAGCAGCAGGACACCACTGATCGCCAATGATCCCAACGCGGCGATCCCCGTCGCGGTCAGCAACAAGGCCCTTTCAGCCTCGAAGGTGCTGTGCTGGGCGAAAGGCCACTTGCCCAACAGCCACATGAGGATTAGCAGCGCCGCCACGACGAGCTGAACAACGAACGGCGCCGACCACGTGGCCGTGCGCCACGCCTGGGTGTCCAGGTGACGAATCCGGGCAACAGGGGGCATGGGTGTGTGCTCCATTTGATCAGAATTGAACTGCGCCACCGGTGGGCAGGGGAGGTACCGACGGCGGGCTGGTGACCGGCCCGAACTGAGTCGACGGCAGGGGTGCCGGCACATCGTAGGTGGGATTCCAGCCGCCCCTGTCGAACGGCTCGAATGCTTTGCCCCCGATCCCGACGTCGTGGTGGAAAGGAAGATTCGTGGCCGGCCCCAGTGAACTGCCCGACTGTGCCGGGTCGATCAGTACGGTGTGGGTACCGCCGCCCGGCAGGTCCTGATAGATCTCCATGGACGGGTAGTCGGTTCGCGTTCCACCCACTTGCACCCCGCCAGCTCCGGGCGTGAACGTAAAGTCACCATTGACCGTTTCCTCATGACCTGCGAAAAGTCCCTGAGGGTCCCGGACGAACCCGGGAGCAAACGGATTGCCGGCGTCGTATTTGACCCGTACCGACCCGTCGGGGGCTTGCATCACGCTGCCCTGCGGATCGCCGACCATCACCCGCCCCGGCGCACCGTCGGGGGTCTCCTCGACGGACGGATTCTGCCGCATCACCACGATCCCGTTGTCGTAATCGATATAGGTCGTCACCTTGGTGTTCTCGGGATCGAAGTGCGGATCGGCGCCCCTGTTGTTTCCGAAATCCCGATTGGGCGGCGGAAAGCTACCCACATCCCGTTGCGGAATCCATTGGGAGACCCGAACCACCCCCTGGCCGGGGACGGGGCGAATCTTCACCACCTTGATTTGTGGTCCGACACCGTTGTACTTGGGGTCATAACTGTGCGGGTCAAGAGCGGCGGCCGTTTCCCAATCGGCGGCTGACGTTGGCTCCCGGCCGAACACCTGCTTGAACGCGTCGATCTCATTCTGACGGTGATCGCCATCCGGCGACGGCGGCGCCTGTTTGAAGGTCCGATAATCCACGGGCTGAGCACCGGAGCCGCGAGCAATAGCGGGAGCGGTTTGCAGCGGTGTGCCCAGCCTGTTGGTGGCGACGGTGACACCGCCGTGGTAGGTCATCGCGGCGTCGACGGCCTGGGCCTGCAATTGAGTGTATTCCCGGGCGGCCTGTGCCACGCCGATAGGGTCTCGCCGTGCCTGAGCTGCGAGAAATTCGCGGCGGACGGCGTCGAACTCCTCGGGAGCGGGGGTAGCGCTCTTGGCTGCGTCGAACTGACCGGCAACGTCGGCGGCGGCGGCGGCGACGGTGCGGGCCCGATCGGCGCTGTCGCGCAGCCAGTGACCGTGCTGGACAGTGTTGGACCCGGCATTCTGGTGCCCGTCGATCCAGTGCTCGTCGATCGCGGCGCCGCGGAACAGGACTTGGTGGGCAAGGTCATCGAGGCTCGCGGCGTGGGTCCGCCACGCGTCGGCGAAGTCGAGCAGGCCCGAAGAGCCCGCGCCGCGGCGGATGAGCGCCGAGAACTGGTCGCCGGTCAGCGCCGGCGGGGGCGTCAACGCCGGAATCTCGGGCAGCATCACATCCGTGGGCGCGGAAGGCACCGGCACAGCGGCTACCGGGGGGGCGGTCGCAAGCGCCGCGCCACCGGCCACGGCTGCGAGGGCGGCCGCATTGTCTTGATCGACGCCGCGCAGCGCCGCCACAACCTGCGACAGCACCGCTCCGCCGTGGGCCCGCAGCGCCCCGGAATGCTCCACGACCGTTGCTAGCGCACCCGAATGGGCCTCAAGCACCGCCGCGACGCCTTGGGAGACCGGATCAGCCGCCGGGGCCACCGCCATGGGCGGCACGATCGGCACCTGGGAGTCCGCCAGGCCGAGCGCGTCCGCAGTAAGTGACTCCGGCTCGACCTGGATGGTTAACGCCACTACGCAACCCTAAGGCCCAGCCGAAGGTCGTGCTGTCGGCAAATGGCCGCGCACTGTCGTCACCCTGGCTTCGGGAGGACACTGGAAGAACCGTCTGTCTTGAGGATCGCCATGTCATTCGAGCGGAAAGCCTTCGCGCTGTTGTTGGTTGCTGCCGGGGGCGCGACATTGATTGCGACCGCGCCGATCGCCGCCGCCGACCCGGTTTGGCCAGTGGCCGGCGCCGAGTCGGCGGCCGACACAGTCAGAGACCTGCAGGGCCAGGGCTACAACGTCTCGATCAACTGGGTCAATGGTCACCAAGGCAGCGATCTGTCTCGGTGTAGCGTCAGCGCGATCTACAACCCCGACCGCTCAGCCGACTCTCCGCCACCGCAATCCACCACCGTCTACGTTGACGTACAGTGCCCGCACGATGACAGGGGCGGCGCCGGAATCAGCTTCGGTTTCTGACCATGCGCGTTCTGGTCCAACGGGTCTCGTCGGCCAGTGTGTCGGTCGACGACGAAGTAGTCGGTGCGGTGCGACCTGCCGGTCAAGGCCTGCTCGCGTTCGTCGGCGTCACCCATAGCGACACCGAGGACACGGCGCGGCGACTCGCCGAAAAGCTCTGGCATTTACGAATACTCGACGAGGAGCGGTCGGCCGCCGACATGAACGCGCCGATCCTGGTGGTCAGCCAGTTCACGCTGTATGCGAACACCGAGAAGGGCCGGCGGCCGTCGTGGAACGCCGCGGCAGCGGGCCCCGTCGCCGAGCCGTTGGTCACGGCATTCGCCGATGCGCTGCGCCGTCTCGGCGCCACGGTGGCGAACGGGGTGTTCGGCGCGCATATGCGGGTCGAATTGATCAACGACGGCCCGGTGACACTGTTGCTGGAGTCGTGACAGCGAAGCCTGCACAACTTCACAGCCTGCGCGTAGTGTCCCCCACCATGACCTCACCGAGCCTCGATGCAAGACTCAACGCCTCCTCGTCCACGGTGATCAGCCTTTTCCGGGCGGTGATCGGCTTCCTGTTCGCACTGCACGGAGCAATGACCCTATTCAACTGGCCCCTGGCGATACCGATGCATGTCCAGGTGGGTGCCTGGCCGCTGTGGTGGTCGGGGCTGCTCGAGTTGGTCACGGGCCTTCTGGTGATGATCGGATTGTTCACGCGCCCAGCGGCTTTCCTTGCCTCGGGAACGATGGCGGTCGCCTACTTCTGGCAACACCAGCCGAAGGCATTGTGGCCGTTCGACCAACAAATCGGAGGCAACAACGGGGAGCTGGCGATCCTGTTCTGCTTCTCGTTCTTCCTTCTGGTCTTCATCGGCCCGGGAAGTTTCGCGATCGAGTCGCGCGTGCGCAGAAAGCGCTAGCTGCCAAACGCCTTGCGCACCACAGCCTTTGCCCGACGCGTCACTCGCAGATAGTGATCCAGGAACTCGCTGCCGTCCGGAGTTGGCCACCCCGCTGCCACGGCCACTGCGTTGAGCTGACGACCGGGACCCGGCAGCTGATCGCTGGGTTTCCCCCGAACCAGCACGAGCGCATTGCGTGCGCGGGTCGCAGTCAGCCATGCCTGCCGAAGCGTTTCCACGTCATCCTCGGCGATCAGCTCAGCTGCGGCGACCGTGTCCAAGGCCTCCAGCGTCGACGTGTTGTGCAGGGCGGGCACCCTGTGCGCGTGGCGAAGTTGAAGCAACTGCACGGTCCACTCCACGTCGGCCAGTCCGCCGCGACCGAGTTTGGTGTGCGTGTTCGGGTCGGCGCCGCGAGGCAGCCGCTCGGCGTCCACCCGCGCCTTGATGCGCCGGATCTCCCGAACGGCCTCAGATGACACGCCTCCTGGCGGGTAGCGCGTGCTGTCGGCCAGCAGCAGGAACCGCTGGCCCAGGTCTTCGTCGCCGGCGACGCGGTGCGCGCGCAAGAGTGCCTGAATCTCCCACGGCTGCGCCCATTGTTCGTAGTAGGCGGCGTACGAGTTCAGCGTTCGCACCAACGGGCCCCTGCGTCCCTCCGGCCGCAGGCCAGCGTCCACCTCCAGCGGCGGGTCGATGCTGGGTGTGCCCAACAGCGTGCCCACCTGCTCGGCGATCGTGGTCGACCAGCGCACTGCCGCCGATTCATCGGCGCCCTCGACCGGCTCGCACACGAACATCACGTCGGCATCCGACCCGTACCCGAGCTCATGGCCGCCCAACCGGCCCATCCCGATCACCGCGATCCGTCCCGGCGCCTGCCCGTCTTCTGGAGTGTTGGACCGGATCACCGCGTCGAGCGCCGCCTGAAGCACCGCCACCCACACCGACGTCAGCGCTGAACACACCTCACGAACCTCAAGCAGCCCAAGGAGATCCGCGGACGCGATGCGGGCCAGTTCGCGTCGGCGCAGACTGCGGGCGGCGGCGATCGCCTTCACCGGGTCGGGGTGCCGCGACGCAGCGGCCAACAGCGACCGTGCCACTTGCTCCGGCTCGACGTCGAGCAGCTTGGGCCCCGTGGGTCCGTCGGCGTACAGCGGAATGACCTCCGGCGCGCGGATCAGCAACTCCGGCACGTAGGCCGATGTGCCGAGCACGTGCATCAAGCGCTTGGCGACAGCGCCCTCGTCGCGGAGCGTAGACAGGAACCACCGCTGATCGGACAGGGCCTCGCTGAGTTTGCGATACGCGAGCAGCCCGCTATCGGGATCCGGAGTATCTGAGAGCCAGTCGAGCAGGGTCGGCAGAAGCACTGACTGGACGCGGCCGCGCCGCCCGGTGGAACCGGTCAGCGCCGCCAGGTGCGTCAGCGCGTTCTGCGGGGCCTGGTAGCCAAGGGCCGCGAGCTGGCGTTCAGCGGCCTCGGTGCTCATGCCATCGGCCAGCCCGAGTCCGGACCCGATGGACTCCAGCAGCGGCTGGTAGAAGAGCTTCGCGTGCAGCCGCGACACCCGCATGTTCTGCCGCTTCAGTTCCTCTCGCAATACCCCCACCGCGTCCTGGAGGCCGTCGGGACGGATGTGCGCGGCCCGGGCCAGCCAGCGCATCGCCTCGTCGTCGTCGAACCTGGGCAGCATGTGGGTGCGCTTGAGCCGCTGCAACTGCAGGCGATGTTCGAGCAGCCGCAGGAACTCGTACGACGCCGTGAGGTTGGCCGTGTCGTCGCGTCCGACGTAGCCGCCTGCGCCGAGCGCTCTCAGCGCATCGACCGTCGACGACACGTGCAGGCTCTTGTCGTGTCGTCCGTGCACGAGCTGCAGGAGCTGCACCGCAAACTCCACGTCGCGCAGACCGCCGGTCCCCAGTTTCAGCTCGCGGTCGCGGACGTCGGCGGGCACCAGCTCCTCCACACGGCGCCGCATCGCCTGGACCTCTGTCACGAAATCCTCACGCTCGCTTGCGGTCCATACCATCGGCATCAGCGCGCTGACGTACTGCTCGCCGAGCTCGGCGTCCCCGGCCGCGAAGCGGGCCTTGAGCAATGCCTGAAATTCCCACGTCTTGGCCCAGCGCTTGTAGTAGCTGACGTGGGATTCCAGCGTGCGCACCAGCGCGCCATGCCGGCCCTCAGGCCGCAGCGCGGCGTCGACCTCGAAGAACACCTCCGACGCCAGCCGCATGGTCTCCCCCGCCACCCGGGTCTCCAGCGCGTCGGCCGTCTCACCGACGAAGATCACGTCGATGTCACTGACGTAATTCAGTTCGCGTGCACCGCATTTGCCCATTGCGATGACCGCAAGCCGCGGCCGCCCTCCTTGTTCGCACACGCGCGTCATCGCCACCTCGAGCGCGCCGGTGAGCGCGGCGTCCGCGAGGTCGGAGAGGTGAGCGCCGATGGTCGCGAACGGCAGCACCGGTTCGTTTTCCGCCGTGGGCGCGACATCCAGCCCCGCGAGCACCATCAACCGGTTCCGGTACAGCATGCGCAGTGCAGAAAGCGTTGCATTGGAGGGTGTTTCGGCAACACAGTCGAGAAATTCGCGGCGCAGCTCATCGACCGTCGGCAGCGAGACGCTGCCCTGCAGTAGTTGCCAGGTCTGCGGATTGGCCACCAGGTGATCGCCCAGCGCGAGTGACGAGCCCAACAGCGCGAACAACCGGCCCCGCAGACAGCGGTCTTTGAGCAGCGCGGCGTTCAGCTCTTCGAAGCCCGCGCCGAGCGCGTCGGCCAGCCGCACCATCGTGCGCAGCGCGACGTCCGCGTCGGGTGCCCGCGACAACGACCACAGCAGCTCCACGTAATCGTCGGTGGTCCAGCCGAGCCGGGCAAGATCGGCGCTCGCACGTGCCTCGATCAACCCCAGACGGCCGGGGCTCGGCAGCCGCGGTCGTCGCGTCGCTGGTTTGGCCACGCCCTCGACCGTAACTGAAGGGCTAGAGCGACAGGTAGGTCTGCAGCTCGTAGGGGGTCACCTGGCGACGGTAGTTCTCCCATTCCGTCCGCTTGTTGCGCAGGAAGAAGTCAAACACATGCTCCCCCAACGCTTCCGCGACCAGTTCTGAGCTCTCCATCTCGGTCAACGCGAGTCCCAGGCTGCCCGGCAGCTCTTTGTAGCCCATCGCGCTGCGTTCCTCGGGTGTCAGGTTCCACACGTTGTCCTCGGCCTGCGGACCGAGCGCGTAGCCCTTCTCCACTCCGCGCAGGCCGGCGGCCAGCAGCACCGCGAACGTCAGGTACGGGTTGCATGCCGAGTCGGGGCTGCGCACCTCGATACGACGCGACGATATCTTGCGCGGCGAATACATCGGCACCCGCACCAGCGCGGACCGGTTGGCCGCGCCCCAGCACGCCGCCGTGGGTGCCTCGCCGCCGACCACCAGCCGCTTGTAGGAGTTCACCCACTGGTTCGTGATGGCGCTGATCTCGCCCGCGTGCTCGAGGATGCCTGCGATGAACGACTTGGCGACGTCGGAAAGTTGCAACATGTCGTCGGGGCTGTGGAACGCGTTGACGTCGCCCTCGAACAGGCTCATGTGGGTGTGCATCGCCGAGCCGGGATATTCGCTGAACGGCTTCGGCATGAACGACGCCCGCACGCCCTCGCCGAGAGCGACCTCCTTGACCAGGTAGCGGAACGTCATCACGTTGTCGGCCATCGACAGCGCGTCGGCATAGCGCAGGTCGATCTCCTGCTGCCCCGGCGCGCCTTCGTGGTGGCTGAATTCAACCGAGATGCCCATCGACTCGAGCGCGTCGATGACGTGACGCCGAAAGTTCGGCGCGGCCTCGTGCACGGCCTGGTCGAAGTAGCCGTCGTTGTCGGCCGGGATCGGCGGCGAACCGTCCTCCATCGTGGTTTTCAGCAAGAAGAATTCGATCTCGGGGTGCACGTAGCAGGAGAACCCGAGATCGCTGGCCTTGGCCAACTGCCGACGCAGCACATGTCGCGAGTCCGCCCAGGACGGCGAACCGTCGGGCATGGTGATGTCACAGAACATCCGCGCCGAGTGGTGCTGGCCGCCACTCGTGGTCCAGGGCAGGACCTGGAACGTCGACGGGTCCGGGCGCGCCACGCAGTCGGACTCCGATACCCGCGCGAACCCTTCGATCGCCGACCCGTCGAAGCCGATGCCTTCCTCGAAGGCGCCTTCCAGCTCTGCCGGCGCGATCGCCACCGACTTCAGGAAGCCGAGGACGTCAGTGAACCACAGCCGCACGAACCGGATGTCCCGTTCCTCCAGCGTGCGGAGCACGAATTCCTTCTGACGGTCCATGACGGAAGCGTAAGCACCGGCTGTTAATTCTGTGTTACATGGGAGCTAGCAATGCAGGTCGCCGGGCCGAGTCAGGTTGACGAAGTAATTGACGATCGCCGTGTCCACACACTGGACACCCTTGAACACCACGGTGTGCTGAGTCCCCTCGAACGAGATCAGCGACGCGTCCAGCTGACGGGCCAGGTCGATCCCGGCCTGATACGGCGTCGCGGGATCGTGCGTGGTGGACACGACGACCACCTTGTTCGGGCCGGGCGAGGTGGCCGCGTAGGCCGTCGTCGTCGGTGGCACCGGCCAGAACGCGCAGACGTCGCGCGGGGCGAACCCGGTGAACTCGCCGTAGCTCATAAACGGCGCCACCTCCCGGATCCGCTTATCGGCCTCCACCCACGGTGCCGAATCGGTAGGCGTCACGTAGTCGACGCAGCGGACCGCGGTGAACGCGTCCTGCAGGTTGGTGTAATGGCCTGTCTTGTCGCGGCCCTGGTATTCGTCGGCCAGCAGTAGCAGCTCCTCGGCCGGTGTGGCGTGCGCTAAGGCATTCAGGCCGTTGGCGAGAAACTCCCAATAGCGCGGCGTGTACAGCGAGTTGGCCGTGCCGGTGATCGCGTCCTGGTAGGACAGCCCACGCGGGTCCTGCGTCGGCCCCGGCTTGGCCACGAGCGGATCCACCAACGCGTGATAGCGGTCGTTGGCCTTGGACGGATCCGCACCCAGGGCGCAATCGGCGACCGTCGCGCACTGCTTGGCGAAATCGGTGAACGCCTGCTGGAAGCTCGCCATCTGGCGCACGTTCTTCTCGACGGCGTCGAGCTGGGGATCGACCGCGCCGTCGAGCACCATTGCCCGGATGTTCTGCGGGAAGGCCTGCGCGTATGCGGTCCCGAGTTCCGTGCCGTACGAGTACCCGAGGTAGTTGATTTGCGGATCACCCAGTGCCTGGCGGACGACGTCCATGTCGCGCGCGACATTGACGGTGCCGACGTTGGCCAGGAATTCGGGTCCGACCTTGTTCAGGCATTCCGCGGCATATTGGCGATAGATGTCCTCGATGTGGGCCACCCCGGCGGGACTGTAGTCGACCAACGGATCTCGCCGGAATGCGTCGAATTCGGCATCGGTGCGGCACCGCACCTCGGGCGTGGAATGGCCCACACCGCGCGGGTCAAAGCCCACAAGGTCGAAGTGCCGCGTTATGTCGTTGTCCGCGAAAGAGGCAGCCATTCCGGCCACGACGTCGACCGCCGACTGGCCCGGTCCACCGGGGTTGATCATCAGCGAACCGATGCGCTGTCCGGTGGCCGGGACTTTGATGACGGCAAGTTGAGCCTGCGCACCGTCCGGCTTGCTGTAGTCGACGGGTACTGTCACGGTGGCGCAGCGCGCGACGGGAATGTCGCTGGTGTTGCCGAGCCACTGCTCGCAGCTCCCCCAATCCGCTTGCCGGACAGTCGACTCCGTGTTCCCAGCGTCGGGTGCGGCCCTTGCCGTCGGCAGGACAATTAGGAATGTCGCGGCGAAAATGAGCGACGTCAAGCCCAGTGGTGTCCGCCGCAACATGGCGATCATGTTCGCACGCCCCCCGTTGTTCCCGCCCTGTCAGTTCCCATCGTGGTAGCGAAACGTTACCTAGCTGGCATGGATTTCAGCGCGACGGGGTCAACACCTCGCGTCAGCCGGCGGCAGAGTCACCTCGATGAGGTACGCGACCACGATGTCGTCGACGCAGGTGTCGCCGGTGAAGGCGGCGGTATGTTGAGTGCCCTCGACCGTGAGCAGCCTGGCCTTCAACTGCTCGGCCAGGTGGACGCCGTCCGTGTACGGGGTGGCCGGATCGTCGGTCGTGGAGATGACGAGAATCGGTGGGCCACCCGAAGCGGAAGCCCGGTGTGGTCGTCCGGTAGCCGGCACCGGCCAGAACGCGCACACTCCCCGTGGGGCGTCGCCGGTGAATGTGCCGTAGCTGTCCCACGGTGAGATGTCCCGCCGCTGCTTGTCGGAGGCCACCCACGGCGGCGGGTCCGTTGGGAACGGGTTGTCGACACACGTGATCGCGTTGAACGCATCGGAGGAGTTGTCGTATCGGCCGTCGGCATCGCGGCCCCAATATGAATCGGCGAGGTCCAGCAGGTCACTTGCGTCGGCGCCCTTGCGCAGAGCGGTCAATCCGGAGGTGACCTTATCCCACAGGCCGGGCGAGTACAGGGAGGAGGTCACCGCGGTGATCGCATCCTGGTAGCTCAGTCCACGGGGATCGTCGGTAGCCGCGGGCTTTTCCACCAGCGGATTAACGAGGGAATGGAACACATCGACGGCCTTGGCCGGGTCGGTACCCAGCGGGCAATCAGGCGATTTCGCGCAGTCGGCGGCAAAGTCGTTGAACGCCTTCTGGAATCCCTGGGCTTGACGAATAACGCTGTCCATCGGAGCGACACTCGGATCGACCGCGCCGTCGAGGACCAGGGCGCGCACACGCTGCGGGTAGGCCTCCGCGTATTGAGTACCCAACTCCGTTCCGTACGAAAAGCCCACGTATGTCAGCTTGTCGTCGCCAAGGGCCGCCCGAATTGCCTCCGTGTCTTTGACAGCAGAGGCGGTGCCGACGTTCTCCAGGAACTGCTTGCCCGCCCTGTCAGCGCACCGTTGCACGAATCCCTTCGTGATTCCCTCGATGTGGGCCACACCTGCCGGGCTGTAGTCGACCTGAGGGTCGGCACGCTCCCGATCGTTCTCGGCGTCGGAGTTACACCACACCGCCGGCCGCGACCGTCCCACGCCACGCGGGTCGAATCCGACGATGTCGAAACGTTCGTGCAACTGCGACGGAAGGTCGCTGAGAATTCCGGCTGCGAACTGCACCCCCGACCCGCCCGGTCCGCCGGGATTCAACAGCAGCGACCCGATCTTGGCGCCGGTGGCGCGGAAGCGGATCAATGCAATTGTGGCAACGCCGCTTTCAGGCTTACTGTAATCGATTGGGACGGCCAGCTGACCGCACTCCGCGCCAGCCGGCATGGAATCGGTAGGCAGCGGCGCGGGATCACATGATCCCCATTCGATCGGCGCACCGAGCGCCGGATGGGCCATTTCACCCTTACCTCCGGCGAGCGTGGTGCACGACGCAAGCACAAGGGCCGCAACGGCGCCCATCGCTACGCGGGAACCCACACGCGCCCAGGACACGGTGACTAGCACCTGGCGCCGGGCGGCGGCAGCGTCAAGTCGATCAAGTAGTGGGTGACGATGTCGTCGACGCAGGAATGGCCCTCCAACGCCACCGTGTGCTGAGTGCCGTTGTACGTCAGCAGCGCTCCGTGCAGCTGATCGGACAACTGAACGCCCGCCTGATATGGGGTGGCCGGGTCTCCCGTCGTCGAGATCACAAGCACCGGAGGCAGATCCTTCACGGCGATGGGATGCGGCTGGCTCGTGGGTGGCACCGGCCAGAATGCGCAGGTGCCCAGCGGCGCGTCACCGGTGAATTGGCCGTAGCTCATGAAAGGCGCCACCTCGCGCAGCTGGCGGTCCTGTTCGATCACCTTGGCGCGGTCAGTGATCGGCGGGCGGTCGACGCAATTCACCGCCGACCGAACATCCGTGGAGTTGCTGTAGTGGCCTTTGGCGTCGCGTTCCATGTACTGGTCGGCAAGCCCGAGCATCTTGTCGCCGTGGCCGTTCACCAGTTCCGTCAGGGCGGCGGTCAGATTCGGCCACAGCGTTGGCGAGTACAGCGGCAGGATGGTGCCGACGATCGCGTCGGGATAGGACAATCCGCGCGGGTCCGCCGTCGGCGCCGGCTTGTCCACCAGCGGGTCGACCAGACTGTGGTAGACATCCACCGCTTTGGCGGGATCGTCGCCCAATGGACAGTTCGACGATTTCGCGCAGTCCGCGGCGTAGTCGTTGAACGCCTTTTGAAAGGCTTCGGCTTGGCGGATGTCGGCCTCGAACGGATCGGCATTGGGGTCTATCGCGCCGTCGAGCACCATCGCGCGCACGTTCTGCGGATACGCCTCAGCGTACGTGGAGCCGATGCGGGTTCCGTAGGAGTAACCGAGGTAGGTCAGCTTTTGATCACCGAGCGCGGCCCGCAGCATGTCAAGGTCTTTGGCGACAGTGGCGGTGCCGACGTTGGCCAGGAACTCTTTGCCCATCTTGTCGATGCAGCGCTGCACGAAATCTTTGGTGGTCTGTTCGATGTGTGCAACGCCTGCCGGGCTGTAGTCGACCTGCGGATCGGCGCGCTGCTTGTCGTTGTCGGCGTCGGAGTTACACCACACCTCCGGCTTGGACAATCCAACCCCGCGCGGATCGAAGCCGACCAGATCGAAACGTTCCTTAAGCTGCGGCGGCAGGTTCTGGGACATCGACGCGGCTGCATTGATTCCGGATTCGCCCGGGCCCCCGGGGTTGATCACCAGCGAGCCGATCTTCGCGCCGGTAGCAGGGAACTTGATGACGGCAACGGATGCGGTTCCGGCGTCGGGCTTGGAGTAGTCGACCGGTACGCCGAGCTTGCCGCACTGCGCATTGGCCAGAATCGAATTCGCCTTGGGCGAGGCTCCCACGCAGTGGTCCCACGCGATCGGCGCCCCAACTTTCGGTATCGCGAGCTTGGGAGCGCCGTCGACGAGCCGGGTGCAGCTGACGACAGCGACGGCTATCGCCGCGACAGCGGCCAGGCGGCGAGTTCGGTTCATGGCTCCACATGCTGCCATGACGCCGCGAGCAGTTCGGACAGGCCGACCGAGAAGGCGTCGGCCAAGTCCCACAAGTCGGGTAGCAACTCGGGGCACGAGATGATTCCGATGTCGAGTTTGCCGTTCAGCGACATCACGGTGATATTCAGACCCGAGCCGTGGAAGATGGGCCCGAGCGGGTACATCGCCTTGACCTCGGCGCCGAGGAAATACAACGGCACCTGTGGTCCAGGCACGTTGGACATTACGAGGTTGTGCACGGGTCGGCTCTCGGTCAGCCGGCTGCTCGAGTACGCGCGCATCGCTATACCGAACACCGCCGGCGCCGCGAATTGGGACCAATCCTGCAGTAGCGTTGCCGCGATCGCCGAACTGTGTTCTTTGGCAGTCGAATTCGCCTTGGCGATGGCTCTGAGCCGCTCTGCGGGATCGGCGATGTGTGTCTCCAGCCGCGAGAACATGCCCGACACCTGGTTTCGGCCCGGCCGATCCGATTTCTCGCGCACCGAGACCGGCACCATCGCGACCAAGGGCTCCTCCGGCAGGTCGCCGCGGTCGAGGAGGTACTGCCGAAGAACGCCGGCGCACAGCGCCATCACGACGTCGTTGAGCTTGACGTCGAACCGGTTCTTCACCGTTTTGATTTCCTCGAGGTCGAGCTCCGCATAGGCGACGTTGCGATGGCCGGTGACCTTCGCGTTGAACGCGGTCTGCGGCGCGCGGAACGGCGCCGTCATCGCCTGGCCGCTGACGCCGCGCCGGACGGTTTCGACCACGCTGGCCAGGGTGAGCGGCAGCACCTTTGCCAGGTGCAACGGCCGGGTCGCGAACCGGACCAACCCGCTCGCCGCGAGTTCGAGCTGATTGACACCGCCGGGACCCTTGACGGGTTCGGGCAGCGGCGCGTCGGGCTCAGTGCTGCACAGCACCGACATCAGGTTGGCGCCGCTGACACCGTCGACGCCGGCGTGGTGCACCTTGGTCATGACCGCGAGCCGCCCGCCCTGGGCCGCGTCGGTTCCGTCGATGCCCTCTATCACCCAGGTCTCCCACAGCGGCCGGCCGCGATCCAGCGGCAGCGCGGCGATGTGGCCGCAGATCTCGGCCAACTCGCGGCGCCCGCCGGGGGCGGGCAGGCCGATGCGGTGCAGGTGCCGGTCAACGTCGAAATCGTCGTCCTCGACCCACACCGGATGGTCGAGATTGAACGGGCTGTCGGCCAGCTTCTCGCGGAATATCGGCATGGCCTTGATCCGCAATGCCAGGTCGTCCTTCAGCCGGTCGAAGCTATAGCCACCCGACATCGTCGCGGTGTCCAGCTCCAAAATCGAGCAGACATGCAGCGGCTGGGTTGCCGTTTCGAGGTACAGGAAGCTGGCGTCCAGTCCGCTGAGCCGTTGCATGCCGCCGATGGTAGAGGTGCGCCCTGAACGTATTGTGAGGAACTCCACTCCACCTCGCGTTCACCTTGAGACCCCGAGATGGCAGACTGAACCCGTCAGACGAACCCGGGGACCCGGCTTGGGCCACGAGGATCGACCCGACCAACGTTATGAAGGACAACGATGTCTGAGCAGACGGTTTACGGTGCTGCCGACACACCGCGCACCAAGATCCGCACACGTCACCTACAGAAAATGAAGGCCGAGGGCCACAAGTGGGCGATGCTCACGGCCTACGACTACTCGACGGCGCGCGTCTTCGATGACGCCGGCATCCCGGTGCTGCTTGTCGGTGACTCGGCGGCCAACGTCGTCTACGGCTACGACACGACCGTGCCGATCTCGATCGACGAGCTGATCCCACTGGTGCGCGGCGTGGTCCGCGGCGCGCCGCACGCGCTCGTGGTGGCAGATATGCCGTTCGGCAGCTACGAGGCAAGCCCGCAGCAGGCGTTGGCCAGTGCGACCCGCTTCATGAAGGAGGCGGGCGCGCACGCGGTCAAGCTGGAGGGCGGCGAGCGGGTGACTGACCAGATCGCGACACTCTCGGCGACCGGCATCCCAGTGATGGCGCACATCGGCTTCACTCCGCAGAGCGTGAACACACTGGGCGGTTTCCGCGTGCAGGGCCGCGGCGATGCCGCCGAACAGACCATCGCCGACGCCATCGCGGTCGCGGAGGCGGGTGCATTCTCGGTCGTGATGGAGATGGTGCCTGCGGAGCTGGCCACCCAGATCACCGGCAAGCTGACGATCCCGACGATCGGGATCGGCGCAGGCCCGAACTGTGACGCGCAGGTGCTGGTCTGGCAGGACATGGCCGGGATGACCGGCGGCAAGACCGCGCGTTTCGTCAAGCGCTTCGCGAATGTCGGGGCCGAATTGTCTCGTGCGGCACAGCAATACGCGGAGGAAGTGGCAAGCGGGGCGTTCCCGGCCGAGGAGCACAGCTTCTAGCTTCCGCCTCGATATGGCACGCTGTGCGTGATGGCCCCCTCCGAAGGCGCCTCCAAGCATCTGGAGGTTGAGCGCAAGTTCGACGTCGTCCAGTCGACGGTGTCGCCGTCGTTCGACGGTCTCGCGACGGTGGCGCGCGTCGAGCGCACGCCGTCGCAGGCGCTCGACGCCGTGTATTTCGACACCCCCGGTCGCGATCTCGCGGCGCACCGCATCACGTTGCGCCGACGCACGGGCGGGTCCGACGCAGGGTGGCACCTCAAGCTGCCTGCGGGACCGGACGCCCGCACGGAGATACGCGCGCAGCTCGGCGACGACGATGTTCACGTCCCGAGCGAACTGCGTGACGTGGTGTTGGCGATCGTGCGCGACCGCCCTCTGGAGCCGGTCGCCCGGATTACGACGAGCCGTACCGTGGATCATCTGTACAGCGCCGACGGCGCGGCGCTGGCAGAGTTCGCGGACGACCAGGTGACCGCGTGGGCTGATGGCGACGACACCGGGCAGCACTGGCGGGAGTGGGAACTCGAACTGTCGGAGGACGCCCTGGCCACCGGCGTCGCGGATGAGGACCTGCTGGACAGGCTGACCAACCGGTTGCTGGACGCGGGCGCGCAGCGTGCGGGCCATGGCTCGAAATTGGCACGGGTGCTGGACAATTCGACGGATGCGGACGCCGCACCCACGCTCGACGATCCGGTGCACCGCGCGGTGGCCGAGGAGATCGACAACCTGCTGACGTGGGATCGCGCTGTCCGGGCGGATGTCTACGACTCCGTGCACCAGATGCGGGTGACCACGCGGAAGATCCGCAGCCTGCTGCAGGCGTCGGAGTCGACGTTCGGGTTGTCCGACGACGCATGGATTCTCGACGAACTGCGGCAGCTGGCCAGTGTGTTGGGCATCGCCCGTGACGCCGAGGTGCTCGCAGAGAGATATGAAGCGGCGCTCGATGAGCTGCCCGAGGAGTTGGTTCGCGGCCCGGTGCGCGAGCGGCTGATCGAGGGCGCCCGCCACCGGTACCGCTCGGGTTGGCGAAAGTCGTTGGTCGCCATGCGTTCCCAACGCTACTTCCGACTGCTGGATGCTCTGGAAGCTTTGGTCGCCGCCGAATCACCCGGGCCCGGGGAAGGCGAGGAGCCGTTGCTCGATGCGACGATCGAGGCGGGATACAGGCGAGTGCGCAAACAGGCGAAGCGCGCCGACAAGGCCGAGGTCGAACAGCGCGATGAGGCCCTGCACCGGATCCGTAAGAGCGCTAAGCGATTGCGCTACACCGCCGCCGCGACCGGCGCGAAACGGGTGTCGGACGCCGCGAAGGACATCCAGACGCTACTCGGCGATCACCAGGACAGCGTGGTCAGCCGCGCGCATCTGGGCCAGCAGGCCGACGCCGCGCATGCCGCGGGCGAGGACACCTTCACGTACGGGCTGCTCTATGACCGCGAGGCCCAGCTCGCGCGTCGCTGCCGCGAACGGCTCGCACCGGCGCTCAAGGCCCTGCGCAAAGCCGTGCGACGAGAGCTGTAGGCGGACGAGCTGGCCTGTAAGCCGGATTCTGTTCCCGCGCCGCAGCGGTTAGCCACGGCGGCGCGGCGGCGACCATCCATCTGGACACACCGTTGCCGGGTGCCTCAAGCGGCCTACCCGCGTGCTCGGGCGAGCAACCCTCGAACGCACGCGCAGCCGCACCAGGTGCGGCCTCTTGGCCTTGCTTCGGGTGGGGTTTACCTAGCCATTCCGGTCGCCCGGAATGCTGGTGCGCTCTTACCGCACCGTTTCACCCTTACCACCGGAGGTGGCGGTCTGTTTTCTGTGGCACTATCCCGCGAGTCACCTCGGATTGCCGTTAGCAATCACCCCGCTCTGTAAAGTCCGGACTTTCCTCGAGCCGTATCGCTACGGCCCGCGGTCGCCCGGCCAACTCGTCCGCTCTATAAAGGTAATACTGAGGGCATGCCGCAGGTACCGCCAGCCCGTTACCTGCTCCGAGCGAAGGACCTGGTCGACTCCCGCTACGCCGAGGAGATCACTGTCGACGACCTGGCGGCGGCGGCCGGCCTGTCCCGGGCACACTTCAGCCGGATGTTCACCAGGACGTTCGGTGAGTCGCCACGGACCTATCTGCAGACCCGTCGCCTGGAACGGGCGGCGGCGCTGCTCCGGTATACCGACAGGTCGGTGGCTGACATCTGCGCGATGGTCGGGTTGGCCAGCGTCGGCTCGTTCACGACCAGCTTCGCCCGGGTGTACGGCATGACGCCGGCGGCGTACCGCGCGAGCATGCCGCCGGCGGTCACCTATGCGCGGGTGCCGAGCTGCATCCTGGCGCGGGACACCCGGCCGCCGGCCGACAGCAGGGTCAAGACAGCACACAGGGAGAAGACGGCCGGCGACGTGCGCCCGTAGCGTCGGGCGCATGATCAAAATCTCCAGCGCCCAGCTTTGGGTACACGACCAGGAAGTTGCACTGAAGTACTGGACCGAGAAGGTCGGCATGGAAGTCCGCGAGGACGTGTCGCTGCCGGAACTCGGCGATTTCCGCTGGCTGACCGTCGGTCCGCCGGGACAGGACGAGGTGTCCATCGTCCTGATGGCGGTACCGGGCCCGCCGGTCATGGACGAGACCACGAAATCGGAAGTGCTCAACATCGTTGCCAAGGGCTTCGCAGGCACCGTGTTCCTGACGACCGAGGACTGCCAGGCCACCTACGACAAGCTGAAGGCCCGCGGCGTCGAGTTCACCGAAGAGCCGCACCAGATGCCATACGGCATCGACTCTGGCTTCCGTGATCCGTCGGGCAACAGCGTGCGTCTCACCCAGCTGATCGACATCACGACCGCGCGCTAGAGGGGCTGGCCGGGGTCATTGGGGCAGCTTAGCGGCGAGGACCTCGGCAGGCAGGATCTCTGGTAGCTCGTCCAGGAGCCGTTCTGCATTGGACAGCAGGCCCGAGGCGATCGCGCCCTCCAGGTGCTCCTGGCGTTCACTCTCGGATGGTTGGCGAGCCGGACGGCGTCGGTGAGGAAGGTGCTGACCTCATCCACCTGATCTGGCTTGGCCACCAGCTTGACGACAAGGGCCACGGTGGGTGGAAGCGTGCCGGTGCTTATGGGTGCTCCTCGGGGGTTGGCGTCGCCAACGATTGTGGGTGTTTTTGAGGTCGTCTACAAGCCATCGTTGCCGATTGAGGCGTTGTTCGCCGACGCGCCGCTCGGCGGCATCAAGCCGCGGTGCTCCCCCGGCGATCTCAGGCGAGCGCGGCTGCCAGCGCCTGAGTGTCGGGCAAGATGCGCTCTTCGACGACCTGGCCCGTGCCGTTGCGCGTCGCGGCGTAGCGAGTCGCAATGCGAGTCGACCACGGGCCGCCCTCGATGATCATGTCCTCCACCTCGAAGCGGCTTCGGCACCGTGAAGGGCTGCCGCCAACTGGTGGTCGCCGAGGTAGACGAAGTGGACGTCATCGGCGAGTGGGATCTCGTCGATGCGCTGATCGGACAGCTTCGCCCACACGGACAGCGACTGCCTGCGCACAAACCAGCGATAGATCATAGGGAGGCAGGGATCCAAACTGCATCCGGACCACCCCCCACGCCTCGCTAATCTCGGCCCTCGCCGAGAAGGCCGAGAAGCTGTCTCAGACTCGTCGGAAAGCCGCTAAGTTGAACGCGGGCAACCCGATTGAGTTCGAGGTCAGCGTGCCCCGTAGGGGCGTCCACAGGGTTATCACTGAACGTCGTTTCCCTGATGGATTGACCGATCATCATCAGCGCCTTGATATGCGCGATCCGTAGCACTTCCGCTCTCGTGGGTGGAGTGTCGGTGTCTTGTTCGATTTTGTGCAGGCTTTCGAACACTTCGTCATAGAGGGCCACAGCGCAAATTCTATGAAACGCAAAAAGCCCGCCCGCCGCGTCAAGCTCGTGGGGGTGTGTCTCACACGAACTCCGTGCCATCGGGCAATTGTGTGCCGGCCCAGCCGCGCCACCGGTGCCCGCACTGCTGGATGGTTCTCGGGTCAGCCTCATCATCCTTCCAGAGACCCGACTTTTGTCAGGCTAGTGCGCACGTAGGGCGTCGATCTTGGCGAAGACTTCGGCGAGGTCGGCTGGCGGAGGTTCGGCGGCGGTCAGGGTGTGGCTGCCGACCACGTCAACAACCACGTCGGCACCGGTGAGAGCGTCGGCGAGGCCTTCCCCGGTAACTGTGTTGAGGCCAACGACCGGATCATCGGCGGTCGGGTGATGCGCACCGCGTTTGAGCGGCAGCGCTGACCTCAGCGTCGGGATTCAGCAATGCCGCGCACAGCTCGTTGATCTGCGCATCGCTGAGCCGCACGTTACGGGCCGACAGTTCGACCCATCGCTCGGTGGAATCGTCCGGCAGCTGTCGCCCGCAGACCCTCAGGCGAACGTCACCGATGCGCCGTTCGACGCTGACGAACACACGGGTTTTGTTCCACAAGGCATACTCGCGGGCGAACAGCAACAGCGTGGATGGCTCGTCACCCAATGCCTCCCAGCTCTCCAGCTCGCCGACCTGCTCCGGTATGAGCTGGTCGGCAATATCGCGCCAGGTTGTGGTGGTCATGGTGGAAGGGTACGCCGACTAAAATGGCACGTACAGAGCAACTTTCGCGTCTCACGCTCAGCGTGGCAGTCAGTCCGACGCAACTCGCGAGAGCAGCGGTCAGGCAGCGCATCAAGGATCGGACCGGCCTGTAGTGGGCAGCAACGAAATCGGGCCACCGCCATTAGCAATCCAGATCAGAAGGGTGGTGGTTCGTAGGTGGCGGCGAGCCAGGCCTCGTATTGTCGCCGGTCTTCGGCGATGCGCGCCTCGTTGATGGCCCGTTCGGCGGTGACGC
>Ga0209006_10000075_pt1 | contig 103413 bp, 105 predicted proteins | sample JacPin_JW_Ref_O2_FD_188567 | JGI IMG/M metagenome (GOLD analysis project Ga0209006, IMG submission 188567) | Forest soil microbial communities from Algoma, Ontario, Canada - Jack Pine, Ontario site 1_JW_Ref_O2 (SPAdes) (version 2) | ecosystem: Environmental > Terrestrial > Soil > Boreal... | reverse complement strand
ACCGCATTCGAGCTCTGCTCTACGCGGGCAAACCGAACTGGCGCGTGCTCGGCTCGATCGTGGTGCGATGAGGGTCACCCCGCCAGATTCCGATGAGCCTGAAATCTTTGCACTCTCAACGACGGGCTTGAGAGCGGGTGACGGGAATCGAACCCGCATGGCCAGCTTGGAAGGCTGGAGCTCTACCATTGAGCTACACCCGCGCGTCTCGCACGAGACCCGAAAGAGTCTAGGGGACGCCGTTAACGTGGAGAGGTGGAAGCCACTTTTTATGACCAAGTTGGTGGTCATGAGTTCTTTCATCGATTGGTCGAGAACTTCTACGGCGAGGTCGAAAATGATGAGCTGCTTCGACCGATGTATCCCGAGGACCTGAGCGAATCTAAGCGCCATTTCGAGATGTTCCTCGAGCAGTATTGGGGCGGTCCGAGGAACTATTCGCAAGAGCGCGGGCACCCTCGACTTCGGATGCGCCACGCTCCCTTTCGGATAACGCGCACTGCCCGCGACGCGTGGCTCGCCGCCATGTCGAAGGCTATGGAGCGTGAACGAGCGGCGATCAGTAGCGAACAGTTCAATGAACTGCACGAGTATTTCGACATGGCCGCGCATCAGATGCGCAACGTCTAAGCCAGAAATTCACACGACTTTCACGAGCAATGTTGTGATTTTGCTTCGCGAAGTCCTTACGCTTGGATTGTGGCACCACGAATGATTTTGCGCGAGGGCGAGATGCGGATTATCTCGGTGACGCCGGTCGCGCGCGGTACGGCCCGCCCCTGCGTAGCCGGCATCGCCTTGCTCGGTCTCGTCATCTTCGGGTCCCAGCACGTGTCCTTCATCCATGACTACGAGTTGTTGTTCTCGCTGATCTTGGCCGGTCCGTTCGCTGTGGTGGCGCTCACGCGCACGTGGCGCTGGCGTTCGCACAAGGTGCACGTGACCAATGAGCGAATCGTGGTCGAGGGCGGCGTGCTGCGCCACCAACGCAGCACCGTCGACCTGCGCGACGTCGTCGCGTTGCGCGTGGATCAGCGAGTTTCGGAACGTTTGACGAAACGTGGCGTCGTGGTGCTCGAGACGAATGGCGGATCCATCGCCATCGGAAAACTCCGTCATCCCGGAGCGCTGGTTCGTCTCATCGACGCCGAGCGGGCGAACAATCACATCGAACCCGTGCCATTCGACACCGTCTTTGGCTTCGAGGAGCCGGAACCCTTCGACTACGAAGTACGCCCTCGGCGTCAGCGCGCTAATCCTTCCTTTGAATGAGTTGGTGAATCTCCAAGTACCGTGACACTGTGACTACTCGCTACCGATGCACCGCGTGCGGGAATCTCACCCGATTCGATGTCGTGGAGACCACGTCCATCCGTTCCTTCCACCACTTCACCGTCGGCGGCGACCTCACGGTCGAAGAGCCCGAGATCATCGCGAAGAACATCGACTCGGTGACGTGTCGTTGGTGCGGCCACGGACGGGCGGTCGAACCGATCGTCGAGTCCAGTGACGTCTGAGTTCGACGCCCGATCCTTCGATCGAACTCGTGAGCGCGCCGCACCCGATTCACTGACCGGCCACTGGTCGAAGGGCGCCGAAGAGACGATTGCGCTGCCCAAAGTGACGCTCGTCGTCGCCATCAAATCGAACTGTGACGGGTGTCGAGCGTTTCTCGATGCGGACCTCGATGAACTTCGCGTGCCGGTGATCATCGTCAGCGCCGAGGAAGACGACACGGGGGAGTGGAACGACTTTCGCCATCGCGTATTTATTTCGCCCGACACCTTTCGACTCCTCGAGGTGCGCTGGCCGCCGCTGTACGTGTTGGTCGATCCGGTCGCACGGCGAGTGCTCACCGAAGGCGTTCTCTTCGGTCCCGCGCAGGTCGCATCGGAGATTGCTGCGTATCTCGACGCTTGACGTGTCACAGCGACCGAGCAAAGTGGTGGAAAGTGAAGGGTGCAACGATGAGCAACGAAATCGAACTTTCCATTAGCTGCAACGACTGTGTACGACGAGGAACTCCGGACTGTGCGGACTGTCTCGTCAGTTTTGTGCTCGGTGAAGAGCCCGATGAACTCGTCATGACGAGCGCAGACGCCGACGTCGTGCAACTCTTCACGTCCCAAGGCATGATGCCGCGGCTCAAGTTTCAACGTAAATCCGCACTCGCGGAGTAATTGTCAACGCGTAGGCGTTGACTAGGTTAAATCAGTGGCTCGACACCTACTGGTGACCAATGATTACCCTCCGAAGACCGGCGGCATCCAGGTCTACCTTCACGAACTGTGGCGTCGACTCGAGCCCAATCGCGCCGTGGTCCTTACGGCGTCGTCCGATCCCAACGCGGCTGAGTTCGACGCGGCTTCGGAAATCGTCGTCGAACGAGTTCCCGCCAGGACACTCTTCTTTCCGACGTGGCGCGCGAAACGAGCAATCGACTCAGCCATTGCTCGCCATCAGCCGGACCTGGTCATCCTCGATCCGGCGTGGCCCTTAGGTCTGCTCGGTCCGACGCTGTCGGTTCCCTTCGGCGTAGTGGTGCACGGCGCCGAAGTGGCGGCGCCCGGGCGTCTGCCCGTCGTGGCTTCCTCGCTTCGGTTCGTGTTGAAGCGCGCCGCGGTCGTGATCTGTGCCGGTTCGTATCCGGAAGCTGAAGTCCGACGGATAACGGCGGAGTACACGCCGCCAATCATCCAGGTCACGCCCGGCGTCGACACGAGTCGGTTCACGCCACTCGATCGCGCGCAACGCGCCACCGTGCGCAGAACGCTCGGGATCAACGACGGTACCTTTTTGATCAGCTCGTATTCGCGACTGGTGCCGCGAAAGGGAATGGACACGCTCATCAAGGCGGCCACGCGACTGAGTTCGGACTTTCCCGACCTGCGGGTCGCGATCGGCGGGACGGGTCGCGACGAAAAGCGACTTCGCGCGCTGGCCGACCGACTGGACGCGCCCGTCACGTTCTTCGGCCGTATACCGGATGACATACTCAACGATTGGCTCGGCGCCAGTGACCTCATGGTTATGGACTGTCGAAGCCGTTGGCTGGGTCTGGAACAAGAAGGCTTCGGCATCGTCTTCGTCGAAGCGGCGGCTGCCGGCGTGACGCAGATTGCGGGGCGTTCGGGTGGTAGTCACGAAGCCGTGGAAAACGGCGTGACCGGTTTCGTCGTAGGCGACTCGCGAAGCGACGAACTGCTCGCTAAAGCGATTCGGGCGCTGATGGTCGACGACGATCGTCGGCGCAAATTCGCCGTAGCGGCGCGCGACGCGGCCGTGGAACGATTTGACTGGAACATTTTGGCCAAACGCCTTTCGAGTGAGCTTGCGTCCTTTGACCACTTTCGAGCCAAACACCGCCTGCCCTAAGGTTGGGGCGAGGAGGGGTTGTGCCACAGCGCGCCACGGAATCAATAACGGTCAATGCCTCGCCCGAGACCATCTACGCGGTGGTCGCGGACTTTGAGCACTACGCCGACTGGGTCTCTGACTTGAAGCGGATAGAAGTCCTGACCCGCGACGACCAGGGACGAGCCGCCGAGGTCGAATTCCGGGCGGCCGCCTTCGGTCGTTCGACCACGTACACCTTGGAGTACGACTACTCCAAGGTGCCTTATGAACTGTCGTGGCGTCAGGTCCGTGGTGACCTGACCGAGATTTTGAACGGGCGTTACAGCTTCGAAGCCGACGGCGACGAGACCAAGGTCACCTACGATCTCGAAGTTGAGTTGCTGGTGCCGATTCCCACCTTCATCAAGTCGCGGGCGGCGTACCGAATCCAAACTCAGGCTCTGCGCGAGTTGAAGGCGCAGGCCGAGAAGCAGCGATGATCGACGTCGCGATCGGCGTTGACGTCGGTGGAACCAAAGCGTTGGCGTTGTTGGTGGCCCGTGACGGTCGCGTCCTCGGTGAAGCGCAGGCTCCGACGCCGCACCTGCTCAGTGACCACGTGGGCACACCGACCGCCGAAGTGGTGACGACATTGATTCGCGACTTGAGCGAGCGCCAGGGTCTCGATCCGTCAACCCTGCCGGTCTGCATTGGACTGCCCGGCATGCTCCGTCGCGACGGGCGGCTGGTCTACGCCCCCAATCTTCGTTCGGCGTCCGGCGCGGATTTAGGCGCCCTGCTCGGCGCGTCGCTGGCCAGTTCGACGGTGTTCTGTGAGAACGACGCCAACTGCGCCGCGCTCTGCGAACACGAATGGGGTGCGGGCAGGGGCATCGACGACTTCGTCATGGTGACCCTGGGTACCGGCATCGGGGGCGGCGTCATCGCTGATGGGGAACTCATTCGAGGCCGCAGTGGCTTCGCCGGTGAGATCGGTCACATGGTCGTGGTGGCGCGCGGCGCCGCGTGTCTCTGTGGAGGTCACGGTTGCTGGGAACGCTACGCATCTGGAGGCGGGCTCAACCGATTGACGCGCGAGGCGGCGATCGAAGGCCGCCTGCCGACGTTGGTCGCCCAACGAGGCAACGCCGCCGCGGTGCGCGCGGAAGACGTGACCGAGGCCGCCGCCCAGAACCTCGACGAGGCGGTGGTGCTGATGAAAGAGATCGGCTGGTGGCTGGCGCTCGGCCTCGCGAACCTGGCGGCGATCCTGGACTGCGGTCACTTCGTCATCGGCGGCGGACTCTCCAGCGCGTCGGATCTCGTACTGCCGTCGGCGCGCGAGTATCTGGTCGATCTCGTCGAGGGGTACCGGGCACGCCCGGCGATCACCGTCACACCGTCGATGTTCGGACCCCGCTCGGGCGCGATGGGCGCCGCGCTCGTGGCCTTCCAACGCACGTCATGAAACTCGGCGTCCTACTTCCCACGTTTCGCAATGGCGCCGCGGACGCCATTGCCTACGCCGACCGGGCCGTCGAAGCCGGCATGGACGGCCTCTTCGCCTACGACCACCTCTGGCCCATGGGGTCACCGACTCGTCCGTCGCTCGAGCCGTTCTCGTTGCTCGCGGCCGTCGCGCGTCGTCACGAACGCGTCGTCGTCGGTCCGCTCGTGGCGCGCATCGGGCTGGTCGGGACGCGTCACCTGGTCGAGCAGTTCTTGACGCTCGAGCGGATCGCCCCCTCACGCGTGATCTGTGCACTCGGTTCAGGCGACAAACTCTCCGCGGCGGAGAACGAGGCCTACGACATTCCCATGCGGAGTGCCGATCACCGGCGGACGCTGATGGCCGAGACCTCGCGAGCATTGCGTTATCGCATGCCGATCTGGTTCGGGGCCGGTAGCGACGAGACCAATCAGGTCGCGCGCGACGTCGGCGCGACGATCAATCTTTGGGATGCCGCGCCCGAGCGCTTGCAAGAGATGTCGGCGAGCGGCGAGGTGAGTTGGGCCGGACCGGTACCGAAGGAGTTGTCCTCTACCTTGAACGCGATACGCGACGCCGGCGCGACGTGGGCGATCTTCGCTCCTGATGCCGACGTCGACGCGCTGCGACAGTGGCGCCAAGAGAACGACCAGTAAAGTTCCTAGATGGAATTCCGCCGCGTCACTGGTCTGCCACCGTACGTGTTCGCGCAGATCAACGCGTTGAAGGCCGAAGCGCGAGGCCTCGGTCGCGACGTCGTTGATTTCGGCTTCGGGAACCCCGACCTTCCCAGTCCCGACGTGGCTGTCGCCAAGCTGGCCGAGGCGGCGAACAACCCCCGCAACCACCGTTACAGCGCCTCGCGCGGTATTCCCAATCTGCGCCTGGCCATGGCCACTCGTTACAAATCGATGTTCGATGTCGATATCGATCCGGAAACCGAGGTCGTCACGACTATCGGCGCCAAAGAGGGTCTGACGCACCTCATGTGGGTGTTACTCGGCCCCGGGGACTCAGCTCTCGTGCCGAGTCCGAGTTACCCGATCCATTTGGCCGGTCCAGGCTTCGCCGGCGCGACGGTGATCACGGTGCCGATGCACGACCCCGGCGCGTCAACGAACGATCCCGGCGACGACTTCTTCGCCGGTCTCGTGCTCGCGTGGGAGCACGCCGAGGTGAAACCGCGAGTGTTGATCTGTTCGTTCCCTCACAACCCGACGAGTGCGTGCGTCGACCTTTCGTTCATGGAACGGCTGGTCAACTTCGCCCTGGAACACGACTTGATCGTCTGTCACGACTTCGCCTACGCCGACTTGGGCTTCGATGGCTACGCCCCGCCATCGATCCTGCAGGTGCCGCGGGCGAAGGAGTGCTGCGTCGAGCTCTACACCCTCACCAAGTCCTTCTCGATGGCGGGATGGCGCGTGGGCTTCCTGGTCGGCAACGCCGAGATCGTGGCGGCCCTGACGAAGTTGAAGAGTTACCTCGACTACGGCACGTTCCAACCGGTCCAGATCGCGGCCATCGTCGCCATGAACGAGGCGACTGATTACCCCGAACATCTTCGCCTGATCTATCAGTCGCGCCGTGACACGCTGATCGAAGGCCTTCACCGCATCGGTTGGGACGTGCGCTCGCCGCGGGGTTCGATGTTCGTCTGGGCACCGGTGCCTGAGGCGTATCGCGAGATGGGTTCGCTCGAGTTCGCGCGCTTCCTTATCGAATCGGCCGACGTGGCGACGAGTCCCGGCGTCGGATTCGGCGACGGCGGCGACGGTCACGTTCGATTCGCCTTGATCGAGAACGAGCAACGAACCGCTCAGGCGATTCGCGGTTTGCGCAAGGCTCTTACGAAACTGGGCTGAACGCAAACTTCGTCGAGCCCTACGGTGAGCCCGCGCCCGCGACGTCGACCCGGACGGCTTCGACGCAGGCGTCGGTCTTCTCGGCGATCTCGAATCGGTCGCTGGAACCCGACGTCATGACGAAAAGTGTGTCGCGGTCCTCACCACCGAGCATGCAGGCGAAGGCACGTTTCGAACAGTGGACGATCCCGGTGATCTCACCACCTTCGCGCACACGAACGCACTGACGAGTCAAGGCATTGGCAAACCAGATCTGGCCCTCAGCGTCCAAACACATGCCGTCGCTGGCGGCATTTTCTAATGGCGCCCAGACCCGGCGATTCACGAGCGCGCCATCGCGCTGGATGTCAAAGGCGGTGAGTCGTGAGCCGAAGGTCTCACCAACAATCAGCGTCGCACCGTCAGGCGTGATCACCGCGCCGTTGGGAAAGGCCATGTCGGGCACGACCTGGACGATGTCGCCTTCAGGACTCAGTACGACGAGATTCGTCGTGGGCGGTGGCTCAGCGATGAAACGCTCAACACCGAGTTCCTTGAGGCGTCCGTCGAGGTCGAAGCCGAAGTTGCCGACGTAGCTGAAGCCCGTGGGAGCGACGACCATGTCGTTGGCCCAGAAGCCGCAGTACTCACTGATGTCGGCGAAGGTACGTACCTGGTCATCATGAAATCGCAGGACCCTCATATCGGTCATGGAGACGCTGAGGAGATCACCACCCGGCAGCCAGCCCAGCCCCGATGGTTGGGTCGGGACGTCGTGTTGGAGAACCTCGTCCGATCCGTCGGCGGCCATGGAGAAGATCCCGTGACGATAGAAGTCCGAGTACCACAGGCGACCTTCGTGCCAGCGCGGACCCTCGCCGAAGCCGAGTCCCTCGCGCACCACCGTGGCGTTGTATTCCTTCATGACCCCCCGATCGGCGTTTCTCGAAACTACAACTCAGGCGTGTTCGAACGCGCGACGCCACGCGGCGTAGCCGAGGTCGACGAAGAGTGGATCCCGCGGCTCGAAGCGTCGATCGAACGTCCAGAGGTCGTTGAGTTCATCCACACTGGACCACATGCCCGCGCCCAGGCCGGCAATGGTGGCGGCGCCGCGCGCGGTCGCCTCGAGTGAGGTACTTCGCAGCACTTGTAGTCGAGAGTTGTCAGCCTGCAGTTGCATCAGGAGGTCCATGGCAGCCGCACCTCCGTCGGCACGAAGTTCGTGAAGCGTGATGCCACCGTCACCGAAGGCGTCGGTCATGGCGCGCACTTGGTAGGCGAGTGCCTCGACGAGTGCCCGGGCGATCTGACCCCGACCGACGCCCCGACTGAGCCCGGTGATCGATCCGCGTGCGTCGCTACGCCAGAAGGGAGAGCCGAGACCGGTGAACGCCGGTACGAACTGCACGCCAGCGCTGTCACTGACGCTCGTCGCGAGTGCCTCGAGTTGCGACGACTCGTCGATGAATCCCATCTCGTCGCGCAACCACTGCACGGCGGCGCCGGCCACGAAGGCAGAACCTTCAACGGCGTAGGTCGGCGGCGCGATGTCACCCAAGTCCCAGGCCAGCGTCGTGATAAGTCCGTCAAAGACGCCGGGATTCTTCTCGCCGACGTTGGCGAGGATGAAAGCACCGGTACCGTAAGTCGCCTTCACGATCCCCGGCCGGTAGCAGGCCTGACCGAACAGCGCCGCCTGCTGGTCACCGAGGATCCCGGTGATGGGTACGCCGGCCAACTCAGGCACGACGTCCTTGCTCACGACGCCAAACGATGAAAGTGACGGCTGAATCGTCGCCAGCATCGCGGGGTCGACGCCGAACAACGTGGTCATCGTCGCAGACCACTGCAGGTCACCCAAGTCCATCAACATCGTGCGCGCCGCGTTCGACGGCTCCGTGGCGAAGAGGCCGCCTTCAACACCGCCGGTGAGACACCACACCAACCAGGAGTCGACGGTCGCGAAACTTGGTTCGCCAAGATCGTCCATGAGACCTGCATCGAGGAACCAACGCATCTTGGTCGCCGAGAAATACGAGTCGAGCACGAGGCCGGTTGTTGCACGAACCACCGGCGTCTCGCCGCGAGCGTCGAGTTCATCGCAGTACGCGGCCGTGCGACGGTCCTGCCACACGATGGCGCGGTGGGGAAGTCGTCCCGTTTCGCGGTCGAAGGCGACCGTTGTCTCGCGCTGGTTGGTGATGCCGAGGGCGACGATCTCATCACCGTTCGCTCGCGCTCGTTGCGCGACGTCACGAAGTGTTTCAATACAGAGAGCAGCGATCTCTCGAGCGTCGTGTTCGACTTCGCCGGGACGGGGGAAGTACTGGGTGAGCTCTCGGTAGGAGGAGTCGCGGAGCGTCGCGGTGGCGTCGAAGGCCACCGTGCGGACCCCCGTGGTACCGGCGTCGAGGGCGAGAACCAGTTCCACGGGCGTCACGCTAGCGATGGTTACCGCGCAGTTTTTGGGAAGATCATTGGGTCAAAAATAATTGTTCCAAAAACAACCAAAATTGAGTTGACGCGGTGTAATTACAGTGCTGTAATAACACAGCATCTTGCGACGAGAAGTGGTCTGACCACTACATCTTGTGGCCGTGGGGGAATTAGGTAGTAAACTAGACCTCCCGACTCCGGCGTCGCGAGAGGCATTTACGTAGTGTCGGTTTCGGCAAGAAAAGAGAGAATGATATGGCTATCGCACCTCAGCGACTGGGAATTGGCATCCGTCGATACTTCACCACTGACGACCGGCACCCTTACGACGAGGTGACCTGGGACCGCCGTGACGCTCGAATTTCGAACTTCCGCGACGGCTCGGTGGCCTTCGAGCAACTGAACGTCGAAGTCCCCTCGAGCTGGTCGTTCAACGCCACCAACATCCTCGCCCAGAAGTACTTCCGTGGCACCCTCGGCACCGACGAGCGTGAGACCAGTCTCAAGCAGGTGGCCGACCGCATCGTCGACACCATCACCGCCTGGGGCATCGAACGCGACTACTTCGTCGACGACGAAGAGGCCGAGGCCTTCCGCGCCGAACTCAAGCACCTCCTGATCACCCAGAAGGCGGCCTTCAACTCCCCGGTCTGGTTCAACATCGGCGTGAAGGGCGTGCCCCAGCAGGGCAGCGCCTGCTTCATCCTCTCGGTCGAGGACTCGATGCGTTCGATCCTCAATTGGTACACCGAAGAGGGCATCATCTTCAAGGGCGGCTCGGGCGCCGGCGTCAACCTTTCCAAAATTCGTTCCAGTGCCGAGATGCTCGAAGGTGGCGGCACGGCGAGTGGTCCCGTCTCGTTCATGCGCGGGGCTGACGCCTCGGCCGGCACGATCAAGTCCGGTGGCAAGACGCGACGTGCGGCCAAGATGGTCATCCTCGACGCCGATCACCCGGACATCGAAGAGTTCATCTGGTGCAAGGCCAATGAGGAGAAGAAGGCCCGGGTCCTGCGCGACAACGGCTTCGACATGGACTTAGACGGCAAGGACATCCACTCCATCCAGTATCAGAACGCGAACAACTCCGTGCGCGTCTCAGACGAGTTCATGGACGCCGTGATCGCCGACGCCGATTGGGACCTGAAGGCACGCCACGGCGGCCGCGCCGTCCAGACCGTGAAGGCCCGCGAGCTGTGGCGCCAGATCGCTCGTGCCGCCTGGGAGTGCGCCGACCCCGGACTCCAATTCGACACCACCATCAACAAGTGGCACACCTCCCCGAACACCGACCGCATCAACGGGTCGAACCCGTGCTCGGAGTACATGCACATCGACAACTCGGCGTGCAACCTGGCCAGTCTCAACCTGATGAAGTTCCTCCAAGACGACGGCAGCTTCGACGTCGACGCCTTCAAGCACGCGATTGAGGTGCTCTTTAGCGCCCAAGAGATCATCGTCGGCGCGGCGGACTACCCGACCGAGAAGATCGCCGAGAACTCGCGCAAGTTCCGCCAGTTGGGTCTGGGCTACGCCAACCTCGGGGCGCTCCTCATGGCCTCGGGTCTGGCCTATGACTCGGACGAAGGACGAGCCTGGGCCGCGGCGATCACCGCGTTGATGACCGGCCACGCCTACGCCGTCAGTGCGCGCACCGCCGGACGCATGGGTCCTCATGAGGGCTACGAGGAGAACGCCACACCGATGCTCGACGTGTTGCGCATGCACCGCGACGCTTCGTACCAGATCGACGGGGCGTTGGCGCCGGCCGAGATCCTCGAAGCGGCGCAACGCTCGTGGGAGGACGCCGTCGATCTCGGTGCTCGCCACGGTGTGCGCAACGCCCAGGCTTCGGTGCTCGCGCCGACCGGCACCATTGGTCTCTTGATGGACTGTGATACGACGGGTATTGAGCCGGACCTCGGACTGGTCAAGTTCAAGAAGCTCGTTGGCGGCGGCAACATGGCGATCGTCAACCAAACGGTGCCGCGAGCGCTTCGAAAGCTCGGGTACTCCGAGACCGAGCAAGAAGCGATCGTCGCCTATATCGACGAGAACAAGTCGATCGTCGGCGCCCCCGGTCTCAACCCCGAGCACCTGCCGGTCTTCGCCTGCTCCATGGGCGACAACACCATCCACTACCTCGGTCACGTGAAGATGATGGGTGCCGTGCAGCCCTTCATCTCCGGCGCGATCTCCAAGACCGTGAACATGCCCGAGGACGCGACCATTGAAGACGTCGCGAACCTGCACATGGACGCCTGGAAGCTCGGCGTGAAGGCTGTCGCCATCTACCGCGACAACTGCAAGGTCGGTCAGCCGCTGTCGACGGCGAAGAAGGACGGCGAGTCCACGTCGTCAGTCACCGCCACCGACTCGGTCGCGGCCGAACTGTTCACTCGCATCGAGAATCTCGAAGAAGAGTTGAAGGCCGCTCGGTCCGAAAGCCAGCACGTCACGATCAAGGCGCTGCGCGAGCGCATGCCGCGCCGCCGCGTGTCGACGACGTTCGCCTTCCGCGTCGCGGACTGCGAGGGCTACGTGACAGTCGGCGAATACGAGGACGGTCGACCCGGCGAGGTGTTCATCAAGGTCTCGAAGCAAGGATCGACCTTGGCTGGCATCATGGACGCTTTCTCGATCTCGATCAGCCTCGGCCTTCAACATGGTGTGCCGTTGGCGACATACGTGCGCAAATACGTGAACATGAAGTTCGAGCCCTCGGGCATGACCGACGACGCCGATCTCCGCATCGCGACGTCGCTGGTGGACTACATCTTCCGCCGCTTAGCGTTGGACTACTTAAGCCAGAGTGACCGTGAGGAGTTGGGCGCGCTCTCGACGAGCGAGCGAATTCAGCCGACGTTGCCCGAGGTCGCGGAACAAGCGACGCCGACGGTCAACGCGAGTGTGCAACCGACGCTCGTTGACATGAGCGAGAAGCCGACCGATGCACCCAAACTTCTGAGTCGCGACCAACAGCGCGACGCACCTATGTGCTACCAGTGCGGCAACGCGATGCAGCGTGCTGGTTCTTGCTACGTGTGCTCAAGTTGCGGAGCTACCAGCGGCTGCTCGTAAAGTCTCATTGCGCGCGACATCGGGAAATTACACGCGAACTCCGGAGCCGTCACCCACGCACCCTGGTGAGATGTGCCAAGGGTTGCTATATGGTTTGGATTGTTTCGACTAGCCCTTCGTCTCCGAATAAGGCGGTGGCACTGGCATCTACGCTGGCTCATCGTGAGTATTTACTGCTTCCTAAATAGCACTACATGAGTGTCATCGCTGCGATACATGCTGGAGGTCCTCAGATCTCGGGCATTGCAGCAAAGATCTTTGTAGTTTCAGCAATCATTTTTGTCGTCTTTGGCGTCGTGACTTTGATCAAATCGATGAAACGAGGTCGTTAGTTCCGGAAACTAACGAAGGCCGATCCGTGGCAAATCCGCTTTAGTTTTTGCGGCGAATCCCAGTCGAGGGAGCTTCATCCGCAGTGGTCACGATTGAAGGTTCTGCGAGAAGTTCCCTCACACGCGGAATGACTTCGCGCCCATAGAGATCTATGGTCGTCAACTTCTGCTCGTGCGGTACGCGGCCAGTCGCATAGGCGAGGTCGAATCGTTCGAGCCCAAGTAAGCGAACGACCCAGGCGATCTTCGTCGCTACCGTCTCCGGTGACCCGAGATACAACGAACCCTCATCGATCTCGGCTTGGAATCGCTCCCGGGTCGGACGCGCCCATCCCCGTTCCGCGGCGGCGCCTTCGAAGACATGGGCCCAATGCGGCCACTGGATCTCCTCGGCCTCGGCGTCGGTGCGGGCCACATACCCGTGTGAGTGCATACCGACTTTAAGTTGTGGATACCCGTATTCGTCGAGCGCCCGCTTATAGAGCTCGACCAACGGCGCGAATCGTTTCGGCGAACCGCCAATGACGGCAAGCATCAGCGGCAGTCCGTAGCGAGCAGCCCGGACGACCGACTCGGGGCTACCTCCGACACCGACCCACGTGGGCAGGTGCCCTTTTGGCAGAGGAGGACTGAGATACTGATTGTTCAAGGGAGACCGGAACCTTCCGGACCAGGTGACCGGTTGATCTCGAAGTAGTCGTGTGAACAACTCGAGTTTCTCCTCGAAGATGTCCTCGTAGTCGGCGAGGTCGTAGCCGAACAAAGGGAATGACTCGATCAACGAACCGCGACCGAGGATGAGCTGTGCTCGTCCGTTCGATACCGCGTCGAGGGTGGAGAACTCGGTGAAGACACGAACCGGGTCTTGCGTGCTCAAGACGGTCACCGCCGTGCCGAGTCGGATTCGCTCCGTGCGGCCCGCGATGGCCGCCAAGATGACGTGGCCCGCGGAGTCCATCATGTCGGGGCGGTAGTGCTCGGCGATATTGAACGAATCGATTCCCACGGCATCGGCGAGCACCGCTTCTTCGACGGTGTTGCGAATGACCACGTCGCCACTCAGTTCACGACCCGACTCGTCCACGCTGAGGGGTACGAATGAGTCCAATCCGAACTCGATGTCCTGGGTACTCACGTCGCCGACCTCCAATCTCGTGTCACGAGACGACTTTGGGTGCTTCAAGTTCGAACAATCTGGAGAGTATTCGGTGTTACCTCGGTTAGAACCGGATCGCCGGAACGACGAATCGAACCTTGCAATATATAGGTCAACTGTATATACTGGTGAAATGATTAAAGAGATGAGAGAACCTACGTTTCTCGTGCTGACGACACTGGCCGAGGGCAAGAAACACGGCTACGCCATTATTCAAGGTGTGGCCGGCCTTTCTGATGGCGAAGTGACGCTCAAAGCGGGAACGCTCTACGCGATGTTGGACCGTCTGACCTTTGACGGCGTCATTGGATTAGCGGGGGAGGAGGTCGTCGACGGACGACTCCGCCGGTACTACGAGCTGACGCCGGAAGGAACGACACTGCTCGGCGACGAGTCAAAACGTCGCGTCAAGGTTTCCAACATTGCGTTGCGACGACTTCGATTCATTGGAGGTGTCGCATGACTCGAGACCATGATCGTTCGCGGAGACTTCTGAACTTCTATCCCAAGGCGTATCGCGACGAACGTGGCGATGAGATCGTGGCTACCTTGCAAGAAGCCGCCGAAGCTCGCGTGCCTCGGGCTTCGCTCAGTGACCAGATAAGTGTGGCGCAGTATGGGGTGCGCATTCGATTGGGCCTGACGAGCGAAACCATGTTCGGCAAGGCGTTGGATATCGCCGCCATCCCGGGTCTTGTCATAGGAGCATTTTTTGGACTGTATCTCTTGATCTCGGGCGACTTGCCCGTGGTTAATTCACGGTTCTTCTATCCACATTTCGGACCGTTCCTCACGGTAGGACCATTGTTCTACCTGGTCTGGATTCTTGGTGTCGTCGTGGTCTTTGAGTGGCCGCAGTATCGCCGACGGATCGCCGGTGTGTGCATGACTCTCACGATTATCGGCGAAGTACTTGCGAAGATTGCTCATCGGAATCCCAACGCCTGGGAAATCGCGATACTGGTGAGTCTCGGCCTTCCCAGTCTTCTGGCCCCGGACGTGTTGGTCACACGACGCAGGGTCCTGCCAAGTTTGAGCCTTGGCCTCGTCACGTTCGCGGCACTGTTCTTCGTAACCAACACGCGCGTCAATCCTGGATTCTTCAATTCGTTCTACTGGTCCGGGACATACGAGATCGTTCGTCGTCTGCCGTACGTTGACGCTCTTTTGCTCGTCCTATTTGTGGTGCTGTGGGCTACGAAGCGACGTGAGATCGCCAGCGCGGCGTTGATTCTCAGCAGTCCCTGGATAATCGTTGGCGTCGCGTATCCGCTGTCGCTCCGGAACCTACCCGTGGACGCCTTCAACGTGATCGCCCTCATTGCGTGGGCCGCGGGAATGGTCTTGATTGTCTCGACGAGTCGCTACCGTCCGCGTCCTCCAGCGCCGATCGGGCTGTCGGCGGTGAATTCCGGATTGTGAGTGCTTAACGAATTCGAGGCTGAGGCTGATCAGTCCGCCAGTGAGGCGGCTAGCTTCGCGAGGGCCTCGGCCCAACCATTCTCGGTGGGGGACACATAATCCTCGCGAAGCCACTGGCGGATCTCCAGACGCGTCTTTCCATCGGCTTCGTCGTAGAACTCGACGCGCATTCTCGTCTCGAACCCCTCGTAGTCGCGCGGCAGTTGTCCGGTAATGCTCATGACGCCGTCGAGCAGCTCGCCTTCCACGACTTCGGTGAGGTCGATACGACCGTGAGTCCAAACCTCGGGTTCGTCGGGAAAGACCTCTGACCACTTCTGGTAGCCGCCGGGGCGCACGTCGAACTCAATCTCATCGCGAGGCAGTGAATTGCCGAACGGACCCCACCATTTCGCAAAGTGATCGGGGTCGGTGAACGCCTGATAGACGCGTTCTCGAGGCGCGTTGACGATGTGTGTCAAAACGAGTTGTGGATGTGTAGTGGTCATGGTCTACCTTTCTTCTGTTTGAGATGTCGCGGGTGTGACGGAAGTCAGTCGTGCGAGGTGGTCATCGAGCCGGCCGAATCGTTCGGCCCAGAGCCGCTCATTGACCGCGAGCCATGTCGCGGCACCGTTGAGCGATGTCGGAGAGAGTCGCGCGCTGCGCCATTTACCTTTTTTGCTTCGAGAAATGATCGACGCGCGTTCGAGCACCTTGAGGTGTCGCGAGATTGCCGGGAGACTGATCGAGAAAGGAGCGGCCAACTCCGTGACGGTCGCCTCACCATTTGCGAGTTGCTCGACAATGGCCCTACGAGTCGCGTCCGCGAGCGCCCCGAAGAGTAAGTCGAGTTCTTCGCTTGTTAGGTCCGGTGTTACATTTAACATAATGGTTAATTGTAACCAAGAACTGCATCCGTTGCAAGCCCCAGGATGACGAATTGATCCATTTGTCGGTTGCCCGTTGGAGCTTCGCTGGACCGTTTCTGGGTTTGAGTCTCAGGCCAAAGGTTGGTACTGAAGATGGACGAAGCCACCCGCAAAACGATCAACACTCGCCAGTTCGAGCTTCGAGCGGAAATGCTGAGGTAGCACAGGCGTACCACCACCGACGCAGACGGGTGCAACAAAGAGATGGATCTCGTCAACCAGCCCAGCCTTCATGGCCAGACCGGCGAGACTCGCTCCGCCAATTGCAACATCGTGATCCGATGACTGCATCACTTGGCGGACCTCGTCGACGTCGAATCTCGGTTCGATCCGTGTACGTTCACTGGACACCTCTTGCAGCGTCGTCGAATAGACAATCTTGTTGGCGGCTCGCCACATCATCGTGAAGTCCCGGATATAGGGCGGTTGGTGTCCGGAGGCATCGAACGTCTCCCAGTAGACCATCGTTTCGTACATTCGGCGTCCGTAAAGATCGGTCCCGAAACGACGTTCGATGTCGTTGATGAAGGTGAACACCTCGGCGTCAGGAGTAGCCCAATCGAAATTGCCCTTCTCATCCGCTATGTAACCATCGAGCGATGAGATTGCCGAGTACACCAATTTCGCCACGAGCTTCAACCTAATTGTGTGCTTTGAGCGTGGACACGATTCAACGTCAGAGGATTGGCGCCGAGATCGTCGGGCCGGGAGGACCGAGTCCCGCGCGTTCACGGATGATCGTTTCCACCCGTTCGGGATCGTCGGGAGTGATGAACGGCTTGACGTGTTTCCCGAGATCGAGAATCAGGCCCTCTTTCTTGGTCGGTCGCCGGGTGTCGAGGTTGGTCCAGTACCCCATATTGGCCGTGCCCCAAATCCTGCCGCGTCCCTTCATCGTCGAGAGCGTCACTCGCTGGACGCCGGCGATTGAATGGTAGGGAACGGTTTTGGATCCCCAAAGGTAGTAGCAACGAATCTCGAGTGTGTCGCTTCGACAGACGATTCCCTTTTCTGCGTAGTCCTCAACCATGGTCTCAATGTACTGTCCACTCGCTAGAGAATGGCTCGAACCAGCACTCCTTCGACGTTGGTCGACCAGACACGACTACGCAGGATCATCAAGGTCGGTGCGTTATGGTCCCATTAGGTTTTCGATGTCCAAGGAGACGCGATGGTTCAGGCGGATAGGACGCAAGTCGACTCCAGCGACGAGTCCACGGTGGCCGGCGTCTTGCGCGGTGACGTATTCGTACCGATGGATGAGCTGATGGCACGGGCTCGTCGTGCGGCAACCGGCCTTCGGTCTCTCGGGGTCGAAGCCGGCGGCTCCGTAGCGCTTTTGCTGCGCAACGACCACGAGTTCTTCGAAGCGGCTTTCGCCTCCTCGGCGCTCGGCGCAGCGACGGTGCCGATCAATTGGCACGGCAGCGCTGAGGAAATCGCCTATGTGGTGAACGACTCGAAGGCGGCGGTCGTGGTGGCCCACGCCGACCTCTTGCGCCGCGTCCGCGATGCGCTGCCTTCATCGGTGACGGTGCTGGGCGTGACGACACCACCGAGCATCGCCGAGCGATTCGGGATCAGCGCCGCCGACGCGACGTTACCGAGCGACCTCGCCGAGTGGTCGAGCTGGCGCGACAACTTCGACGAACTCGAAGAGGCGTACATCGGTGATCCCCTGTCCATGATCTACACATCCGGCACGACCGGCTTCCCGAAAGGGGTCCGACGACTCCCTGGAACGAGTGACGGATCACAAGCCGTTGAGTACTTGACGCAAGTCGCGAAACTCTTCGGGGCTTGGCCGGGCATGCGCACGATCGTTGCGGGACCGATGTACCACTCGGCGCCCTACGCCTATGCGCTGGTAGCGGCGCGAGCCTACGGGGCGATGTTGGTCCTGGAGGACCGTTTCGATCCCGAGGAGTTCCTGTCGTTTATCGAACGCCACAAGATCACCTCGATGTACATGGTGCCGACGATGTTCGTCCGACTCCTACGACTTCCCCAAAAAGTTCGTGATCGCTACGACATCTCCTCACTTCGACACGTGTCGCACACGGCCGCTCCCTGTCCGCCAGACGTGAAACGCGCGTTGATCGAATGGTGGGGACCGATCGTCGACGAGTTCTACGGGAGCACCGAAGTCGGATTCATCACCGGTTGCACGAGCGAGGAGTGGCTGGCGCATCCGGGGACAGTCGGACGCCCTCTGCCGTCGAGTGACGTGCAGGTCATCGGCGAGGACGGGCCAGTAGCGGTCGGGGAGTCCGGCGAGGTATTCGTTCGGGCGAGGGCGAACTCGGACTTCACCTACTTCGGTAAGTCCGAAGCTCGCGCGGAGGTGGAGCGCGACGGTCTCATCACCTGCGGCGACATCGGATTTCTCGACGCGGACGGCTTTCTGTATCTCTGTGACCGCGCTCGCGACATGATCATCTCGGGTGGCGTCAATATCTATCCCATCGAGATCGAGGCCTGCCTCTTGAAACTCGACGGCATCGCCGACTGCGCGGTCTTCGGTATCCCGGACGACGAGTACGGCGAGTCGATCGCCGCGGCCATAAAACTCGATGAGGGCGCGAGCTTGAGCGCCGACGACATTCGAACTCACGTGCGAAGTCATTTGGCGGGATTCAAGGTGCCCAAGGTCGTGACGTTCCACGATTCGTTGCCTCGAGAAGATTCGGGAAAGATGTTCAAACGCAAACTGCGTCAGCCGTACTGGGAAGACGCTGGTCGCACGATTTAATGACGACGTGATCGCAAGCGGTCGAATAGCCGTCCGCCGTCCATGAGGCGCGAAGTCGCGTAAGTAAAATCGGTCCATGTCGGATTCCGGTTCACCCACCCCTCGCGTACCAAATGGGGCCCGACTCGAAGCGCTCGGCCAGGCCGTGGACGCCCGCCAGGGCGGAGCGCGTCACCGAAAAAAGGTGAAGCGATCACGTACGAAGATCGTGTTGATCACCCTCGCCACGGTCGTCGTCGTGATCGTGGCGGCGGTGGCCGGTGACTACTGGTACATCAACCACTTGATCAAGCACGTGAACGTCGGCACCGAGACGACCGCCACCTACAACAACTCCGAGAACATCCTGCTGGTCGGCTCGACGACTCGCTGCGGACTCAAAGTCCAGAACAAGGCGTACGGACTCTGCTCCCAAGGCGTGACCGGCGTGAACAGCGACGTGGTGATGATCCTGCACCTCAACTTGACCACGAATCAGGTTTCGATTCTCTCCTTGCCCCGCGACCTGTTCGTCCCGAACGCGCGAAAGGACGGCGCGAACAAGATCGACGCAGCGCTCTACAACGGCCCGTCACAACTCGTCGCGGCGATCCAAGAGGACTTCGGTATTCCGATCAACCACTACGTGGAGCTCAACTTTGACACCTTCGCCGAAGTGGTGGACGTGCTCGGCGGCATCAAGATGTACTTTCCGATGGAGGTCTTCGACGCGTATTCGGGCCTGTACGTTCCCCACACCGGATGTATTCAGCTGGACGGCTATCGGGCCCTGCAAGTGGTGCGAGCTCGCCATCTTCAAATTCGATTCCCTGGTCAAGGCAGGGACTACCGGCTATGGCCGCAAGAGGCATTGTCCGATCTGGCACGGATCCGTCGCGACCACGAGTTCTTGAAGGTCTTGGCCGCTGCCGTCAAGGCGAAGGGTATCGGCAACCCCTTGACCGACCAGCGATTGGCGACGTCAGTCGCTCGGTATCTAACCGTTGATCAGGGATTCACTACGAGTGCCTTGCTCAGTCTCGCCGAACACTTCCACGGCGTGTCGGTCGGGTCCGTGCCGGAATTGACAGTGCCGGTTGTGCTCGTCGAGACGTCCAGCGGTTACCTCTATCAGGGGTACTACTACGGCGACGTTGAATTCCCGATCGATCCGGGCGTCACCCAAACCATCGATCGATTCTTGAACATCGGACCCGGCGTGAACACGATGGACGGAAAGGCATTACCGACACCCTCGAGTGTGAGCGTTTCGGTCGTCGATGGATCAGGCGTCGTGAACCAGCAACACGTGGTCGCGGCGGGTCTTCGTCGTCGTGGATTCGAAATCCACGGCGTTGGCGTCGCGACGCCTTACGGAGTTCGCGAAGAGACCGTGGTGTTCCACGCCAATAACTCAGAGGCGTCCTTGGCCGCCGCGCAGGCGGTCCTGCACACCATCGAAGGACCGGCGGTGATGGCGCTCGGTCCAACGACCGGCGGTGCCGAAGTCACTGTACTGACCGGATCGGACGTGAGCATCATCGCCCCGCCGCACAAGACGTCAACGACTACCACGGTCAAGAAGAAGCATCACGGCTCAACGACGACCACCACGAGGCCCACCACGCAGATCACGGTGGTCGATCCATCCGCGGTCAAGCACGACACCCAACTCTCGGCGCCGACCGACGTCACCCAGGCGCTGCAGCCGTGGGATCCACGGTCGTGCGGTCCCAATGGAACTGAGGGTCCGTAAAGATCGCGCCGTCCGGGGTTGACGTGGCGCGGTGCACTACATTCCCTTGCATATGAAGAGGTCGTTCTTGGGTCTCGTTCTGTTGGCAGCGATCATCGCGAGCATCGTGGTCGCGACCAACGGGAATGCACCCGCGCGAAAGTCGCCGCCATCGATTTCGCACACGATCGAGGCAACGTCAACGAACATGGCCGCGTTGAAGGCGGCGTATCTCACCTTCAAACTTCACAACAAGGAGATGGTTAGTACCGATCGGATCACCTGGGGCCAGGTCATCGAGCCATCAGGGCCGAAGCTGCCGCTCATCGCCCATGACGCCGTCGATCACCGCGACTGGGCGATTGCATCGTTCAACTTGGTGTTACCCGCCAGTTACAAGGCGGAAGTCTCTTTCCAGGACGGTGGCAACATGGGCATCTTCAACAAGATCGGTTCTGGCAAATGGTTCATGACCGGCTCGCCTGGTTTTCCATTGTGCGCGAAGGACGTCCCATCCATCGTCGCTCATCTCTGGGGACTGAAGAACTATCCGGCCTGTAACTAAACCTGAACCGGAAACCGGATTGACGCAGACTTTCTCGAACGTCTGTTGGCCACATCGTCTTGAGTGCCGTAACCCTGAGTTCGACGGAGCCGAACAGATATGGCTAATTTCGTCAGGTCATTTCTAGTTGACGAGACTTAGGCGTAGGAACCGGCACCACTTCGAGGACTTGAGGACTCGCGCGTGCGGATCGCGTGTTCCAAAGTGAAATCAAACTGGCTGAAGCTCGCTTGCTCTGCAGACAACGCTTCAAAGCGATCCTCGCGGCGACTAACGGGACTCGTTTTGATCGACCATTCAAGTCAAAGAAAAGTCGCTGATTCCATCCGGCGGCGCGCACGCTATTTCAGTATGCTGACAAAAATCTGGCCTCAAGATCTTGGGTCAGTGCACAACATAGGGGGCTGTCGTGAGTGATGTACCGAGTAAGTCGTCTTTTTCTTTTGATATGAAACGCTGGTCGCAGGCCGAGCGCACTACGGCCATTGCAACGCTTGTGCTGTTCATCTCGCTCTACCTTCCGTGGTACACCTACAATTACGGTCTCGGTTCGGTATCGGTTGACGGCCTATGGCACGGGTGGATGTACCTCGTCTTTCTATTGAGTCTGGCGATCCTGGTGTATTTGGTTTCACGCGCAGGCTTCAGTGAAATGCCGTTCAAGATGCCCGTGTCAGGCGATCAACTGTTGTTGTTCGGATCGGCCATAAATCTCGTGCTGGTGGTGCTTGCATTCCTCGACAAGCCGGGCGGCGTTGGATTCAGCGGCATTGGTTGGGGATGGGGATCATTTGTCGGGTTGATTGCCGCAGTTGTTGCCGCGGTTCCTTTGGGCGTGCCCGCTCTTCGAGCTCGGAGAAGTTAGGTCATCGACGCGTCTACTACCCGGCCGACTCTGCCTTAAGGCCTCCGCGCAGTTTCTTGCGCCATACGAATTTGAGTGCCGACCAGTCCTCGTCGAGGGCGGCGACTTTCACGTCAACGAGGCCCAGTGGCAGCGCAACGTTGCGAACGACATTGTCGGTAATGTCCGAGATGTGTCCGGCGGCCCTACGGGGCCAGGCGATCCACAACGACCCATCGACTGTGATCATGTGCGACAACAAAGAGATCCGCTCACCGAGCGAAGCGGCGTCATCGAAAAATGCGACAACGACGTTTGCAGGGGAGCCACCTCGTCGGCGAATGACACGAACTTTTTCCGGGAGATCGTGGATTGACCAATTTCGAGGAACGCCAATCAAGGCCACGCGATGACCGGCTTTAATCCCGAGTTTCGCGGCCACGGGTTTCCCTGAGTATCCAGGCGTCATGTCGACGAGTGTACGGTAACTTGTGGCGTCGACGAAGAGTCAGAGGGAAGTCATCGTGTCGCGATCTAACGTTTGTCGTTGATTGATTTGGTTCGGAGGCTCGCGTGCTGCAAGGCCTTTTCTTCCCACCCTTTGACGGAGTTGCCGATCCCCATCGGCTCGTTGAATTAGCCCAAACCGCAGAGGCCGCCGGCTGGGACGGCGTCTTCCTCTGGGACCATCTGTTGTACAGCGGGGACGTCACCAAGATCCTTGACGCCTACATCTCGCTCGCGGCGATCGCGTCGGCGACCACCACGATTCAACTCGGTGCGATGGTGACGCCGCTCGTTCGGCGCCGCCCGCAGATCGTGGCGCGCCAAGCGGTGACCCTCGATCTCCTCTCGAATGGTCGCTTGACACTCGGCTTCGGCATCGGCGACGACGGTGACGTCGGCGAGTTCTCAAAATTCGGCGAGATCACTGACGCGAAGGAGCGGGGCCGGATGCTCAGCGAAGGGCTCGTCGTGCTGTCGGGACTTCTCTCGGGCGAACCCGTGAATCACCACGGCGAGCACTACGTTTTGAACGACGTCACCTTTCAACCGACGTCGTCACACCCCGGCGGCATTCCTATCTGGTTGGCCGCGCGTTGGCCGAATCCGGCGCCGATACGTCGCGCCGCTCGCTACGACGGCGTCATCATCATTCAGATGACTGATCCCGACGACGTCGCGGTACTGCGCGAACGTCTCACGCAGGACGGCGCCGACCTCGATCACTTCGACGTCGTGGTCACCGGCTTCATCGGCGATGATCCGTCGCCGTGGGCCAGGGCTGGCGTCGATTGGTTCCTCAATTGGATCGGTCCGTACCACATGGACTTCGACGAAGTGCGCGAGATGATCGTCGAAGGTCCGCGCGAGGTCAGTGCTTAGAGGTCCTTGCGCCACGCCACCACGGCACCGGCAATACGAGCACCGAGTTGCTCGTTCACCGCGATCATCGGTGCGTTCGATACCGCGTTCATCGTCGTGATCTTCTTTGTTGCGTAGTTTCCAGACTCCAGTAAGCGCATGGTCGCGATCTTCAACAGACCGCCAAGTCGGTGGCCCCGGTGCGCGCGCACGACCAGCGTGTCCCACTGGTACGCCGTCTGAGGTTGTTCGCGCGACACCGTGAGTTCGCTGTAGCCGACGAGCTCACCGGTAGCGCGGTGACGTGCAGCCGCGACGAGCAGATCGCGCCCCATCTGGTCGGTGGTTGCTTCGTGGAAGCGAACGCGCTGCGCGTCCCAGCGTTCAGCTTCAACCGCGATATCGACTTTGGGAACCTCGAGAGGCATGATCGCCGATAAGTGAGCTCGCCCTTCGACGAGATCGTCCGGTGTGGTGCCGGACCACGAGACTATTTCGTAGTCACGGGCGAATGGAATCCATTCGTTCCAGAAGCGGTCGAGCTCGCCCTCAGGTCGGGGCCAGGAAAGGTCGCGACGAACACCTTCTTCCACGACGCTGTAACCGTGACGAGGCGCGAAGAAACGATTAGGTCCGGAGCCAATCTCGTGCGAACCTTCGATGACATGGATGACAAGTGTCGGCCGTTGCAAGTCGCGCGCGCACGTTTCGAGCTCGGCAAGAAGAGCTGCACCATGACCCTTGCGACGCTCCGACGGATCGACATGGAGCTGTCCTCCGATGAAGGCGAAATTGTCGCCTCGCGTAACTTCGAGTGCACCGACCGCGACGGGACGCTCCAGGGAAGGGCCATACGAATAGAGCCGGTAGAACTTCGGGGCCGATTCGTCGATCGAGCGAGCGCGCAGTTCGTCGGGGTGCCAGCCCTGACCACGTCCACCTTCGCGCTGCAGCTCAGAACGCTGCAACACGCCGAACCAAGAGTGAAAAAGCGCGTCGTCGGTGGCGTCGATTCGGCCGAACTGCATTGTTGCTACTCGATCGCGTCGGGCGCAACGTGAGGCTCGCGGCCGTCTTCGCTGGCGGTCAGTAGTTTTCGTAGCCGGCGCATGAGGGCGCCGCCGACCAACGCAGTGATGCCGGTGCCCAGCGGCCACCAGCCGCCGAGGTGATCGTTGAAGTAAAGGGCCGTGATCGCCGGGGCCAATGTGCCCGACACTCCCCATGAAAGTCCGGCGGCGGCGTTGTAACGACCGCGCAGGTGTTCCGGGGCGATCTCGTTGACGAGCGCCGGGCCGACGGGCGACAACATGGTTTCGCCCAGCGCGAACACGACCATCGCCACGCACAGTGACACGACGGCCAGCACCTTGGGCAGTGCGAGCGCGGCGTCCAGGATCACCCAGAACACGAGCCAAAAGATCGCGACCGTCGCCATCACCTTGGTCCGACTGCGACCTTCGATCTTGTTGAGGACCCAGAGCTGTGAGCACACGATGGTCGAGGTGTTGAAGAAGAAGATGATGCCGATGACGTGAACCGGGAGTTTCAGATTGTTCACGACGAAGAGGCTGAAGCCGGCTTCCTGCGAGCCGTAACCGCCGATCATCAACACGACCGACGCCAGAACGTAACGGCGCAGCCGCCGGTCTTTCAGAACCTCACGCCAACCCTCCTCACGGAGTCGTTCATCTTCGCGGTGCTCCTTGATCGGCCCGCCGAATTGCTTCAGCGTGAGGACGATGATGCCGCCCAGCATCGTGATGCCGGCGTTGAACGTATAGAGGACCACGAAGGACTCGGGGTGGTGCAGGTCGACGATGCTGGCCGACATGAGACCACCGAAGCCGATGCCGAGATTCACCAGCATGAAGTTGAAGCCGAATGCGCGTTGGCGGTGCTCGGACGGCACGATGCGAGAGAGCAACGTGCTGCTCGGTCCCCATCCGGCACCTCCGAAGAGCGCAAGCAAGAGCGCGGCGATGGCCGCCTCGGTCTCGGAATGTGCGTGCGCCCAAAGGATCAATGACGCGGCGTCGGCGATGACCGCGATCATGATCACGCGAATCGGACCGAAGCGGTCGGTCAACGTTCCCCAGAGAGGACTGCTGCAGATACCGACGAGTGCGGCCGCAGACAGAAGGAGTGTGGCGAAGTCAGTCGAGAAACCACGCACGTTGTGCAGGTACACGACGAACAGCGAGAGGGTCAGTCCCTGACCCATGCACGACACGAACGTGCTCGTGTAATACCGTCGCAACGGACGGTTAATACTGCTGCGAAAATCAGCAGGAACGAGTGTTTGAATCAGTTTCACGGAACGAACAGAGTACGCCAGCGTCTTGTGCAGCGAATCACAAGTTATGAGATTGTCACATCTCGTGGAGTATTACGCTGGAGTATGTAACCCGCCCTCGGGTGGGCGAAAGGTAGTAGATGGTCCTCAAGATTTCACCGAAAAGCCGTACCGATCTCCTTTGCGAAATTGCGCCCGATGTCGAGCGCCTCTACAACCGACATCTCGAGGCTCCTCGACTTTGGTATCCGCACGAACAGATCAACTGGGGCGAAGGCGAAAACTTCGCCGATTCGCCGTGGGAACCATCGCAGTATCCGCTCAACGAGGGTGTGCGTAGTTCGATCTACGTGAATCTGCTCACCGAGGACAACCTTCCGTATTACACGCATACGTTGCTCAGCCACGCTCCGAAGGGTCATCCCATCCTCGACTGGAACCACCAGTGGACGATGGAGGAGAACCGTCACGCGATGGTTATGCGTGACTGGGTGCACATCAGCCGTTGCATCGACCCGACCTTGCTCGAAGACGGTCGTCGAGTCCAGATGAAAAAGGGCGAGGTGCCCAATCCCAAGGACATGGCCGAATTGATCTCCTACGTGTCATTCCAGGAGCGCGCCACCCAGATCGCGCACCGCAATACCGGTGCGAAACTTCCGAAGGACGACAAGATCGGTCGCAACGTCTTGGGCCTCATCGCCGGCGACGAGACGAAGCACTATTTGTTCTACCGCGACCTGACGCTCGCGGCCTTCGCCATCGACCCTTCGACCATGATGATCGCTGTCGCCAAGCAAGTACGCGATTTTGCGATGCCCGGCACGGGTATCCCGAGCTTTACTCGTCACGCGGTGCGCATCGCTCGCGAGGGTATCTACGGCCTCAAGCAGTTCCTCCGTGACGTGCTCGACCCGGTACTCGGACTGTGGGATGTTGACCACCTGGCTGGACTCTCCGCGGAAGCCGAGAAGGCCCGTCAAGATCTCAGTGAGTTCGTCGCGAAGTTAGGCGAAGGCGTCGAGCGAATGGCCCAAAAGGCCGCGGCCGCAGCCGTGGTACTCGCCTAAATCTCCTTCTTCTGAAGGAGATATCCATCTGGCTGCTGAACTGATGTTCAGCATGGAGTTCCGGGGAACGTATTAAAGCTCCCTGGGCACCACGTAAAGGCCTGGCTCGACGTCACTCGACCCTGAAGGTCGAATCCGATAATGCGTCCGAGAGATACCTGGCGTCGGGGCCACGGAGCGCGCCAGTGTGGCCATTTTGCCATCGGTACGCGAAGCACCTCGAAGCCGCCACCTTGCGCAAGCACGATTGAGCGCGAGGTCGCCGTAGTCACGACAACCGATTTCGTTTTCTGACCAAGGTGCACGAGCATGAGCACGTTGCTGTTGAGACCGCCATCAAGGACGGCGACGGGTGCGTCGACCGCCGAGTGCATTGCAGCTCGGCTGATTCCGCCCCCGCCCGTTCCCATCCCGTCGTAGCACCAGCCTGGACCGGTGGAAGTCTGAAAAGCCGCAATCGAGGCCACCGCACCTAGTCCGACGACAACTGGTCGTAAACCCGTTGCCGGAAGTCCAGTACTTATATTCACCAGCGATTGAGAGCAGTCTTCTACAGTCGCGCTGATCGTCGGCCCGCTAGTGCGGGAGAATCCGTACCAAAGGCTCGCGATGACGACGACGGCCACGGCGCAACCCGACAGAGCCCATTGACGTTTGTGGCGGAATTTAGCGCTCGAAGCCGCGCGAGCGTGTTCGATTTCACTGGCGTCATCCATCGACCGATCCGTTACGTCCACGACTGTCATCCAAGCACACAGCAGTCCAGCGCAGTACGGCGGTGCACGATGGGCACCATCGCCGTAATTAGTATTTGGCAACGGCTAGGAGGGTCCTGTGGGACTGAGTTTCAAAGAGGCGAACGCCGAAGTCGGCGCGCCCGGCAGTCCATTCGAGGTCATCAATGTCGAACGTGACGGTGTCACCAATCGGATGTTCAAACACGCGCCGTCCACTCTTCGAGAGTTCTTCGACACGGCGCGCGGACTCGATGAGACCTTCATTGTCTACGAAGACGAGGAGTGGACCTTCGCCGAAGTGATGGTCGAGGTGGACGCGCTGGGCCACGCGCTGGTTCATCACTTTGGTGTGGCGCCTGGCGACCGGGTCGGCATCGCGATGCGTAACTACCCCGAATGGATCATTTCGTTCGCCGCCATTCTCTCGATTGGCGCTATCTCGGTGTCCATGAACGCCTGGTGGACCGAACAGGAGATGGAGTACGCGATCAATGACTCCCAGTTGTCGGTCCTCATCGGCGACAGCGAGCGAGTCGAACGCTGTGTCGGTCCGTGTCAACGCGCGAACGTCCGGATACTGGGTGTGCGACTTGACACGCTCGCGCCCCTGGCACCGAATGTCGAACACTGGCCCGACGTGCTCGAGCGCGGCGCGCCGATGCCGGACGTCGAGCTTCGTGGGGACATGGACGCGACGATCCTTTACACCTCTGGAACGACCGGCTTTCCCAAAGGAGCGCTCTCCACTCACGAGACCATCTGTCAAACGGTCTTGGCTTTCTCGTCGGGAGCCGCCGTGCAGTTGGCCCGACGAGGACCGGACGAGACGTCGAGCGATCTCCCGCCGTGTTTCATATTGGTCGTCCCGCTCTTTCACGTGACCGGGTGCATTCCGGTGATGATGACGTGCTTTTGTTGGCACGTCAAGCTCGTGATGATGTATCGCTGGGAGCCGGAGCGTGCGTTGCAGTTGATCGAGCGTCAAAAGGTGACGACGTTCGTTGGAGTGCCGACCCAGTCCTGGGACCTCGTCGAGTCTGCGCACTTCGCCGACTACGACACTTCGTCACTGTCCTCGGTCGGCGGCGGGGGAGCCCCGGCTCCACCGGCGCTGGTCAACCTCGTCGATGGCTCATTCGCCAAGGGACGCCCGACCCTCGGTTACGGCATGACCGAGACCAATGCCTACGGACCGCGAATCGAAGGCACCGACTACGTGACGCATCCCACGTCCACCGGGCCGGTCCCGACGTTGGTGATGGACGTGGAGATTCGCGACGAAGAGCTTCGCGCGCTGGGAACCGGCGAGAGTGGCGAGATCTGGTTGAAGTCGCCCACGCTTATTCGCGGTTACTGGCGAAAGCCTGAAGCGACTGCCGAAGCACTTGTCGCCGGTTGGTTGCGCACGGGTGACCTTGGTCACATCGACGACGACGGCTACCTCTACGTGGAGGACCGGGTGAAGGACATGATCATCCGCGCGGGCGAGAACGTCTATTCGACCGAAGTCGAAGCCGCCATCTACGAACACCCGGCGGTCTACGAGGCGGCGGTCTTCGGCCTTCCCGACGAACGCCTCGGCGAAGTCGTGGCGAGCGCGGTGTATTTGAAACCCGGTCAGCACCTCACGGAGGACGAACTTCGTGCCTTCTTACAGAAACGACTGGCGGTTTTCAAGGTCCCGACTCGGGTCACGTTCACCGACGCGCCGCTGACGCGAAACGCTGCGGGCAAGTTCTTGAAACGCGAGATGCCGGCGGCCTACTTTCCCTGAGCGGAAGCTATCGCCGCCTGGGCGTATTCGGCGATGTTCATGTTCTCAAGCTCAGCGAGCTCGAACCACGCGGCGTGGTCCGTCGTGCCGTGGACTTCGTGGTGGAGCTCGCCACCGGCCAACTCCACGGTGAACAGGATGCGCACGGTGTGGATCTTGTCACCGTTGTCGCGACGGCGTACGTCGCTGGTGACACCCAGCAGCACCGGATGACGAACTAGCAAGCCGGTCTCTTCGTGGAATTCACGCAGCAACGTGTCCTCTGGCGCCTCGCCGAAATCGATGCCGCCACCGGGCAGCCACCACAGGGGCGGGTTATGACGGGGGTTCGAGGACCGAACCAGTGCAACGCGACCGGCATCGATCAGGACGCCGTAGGAACGGACGCTGGTGTGCTGTTTACTCATGAAATTACTGATGTCCCGCCTGATTGGGCCGATTTCGACCTTGTTCGCTGGTGAAATAGTAGGCGACTAAATCGTCGGTGACTCGCGTGCGCGTTGCTGCCAGCGTCCAGTTCAGAGATGATCCATTGAATCACCGGCGACGTCGGTTTCTAAGTCGTCGCCACGCTGGTCGAAATGCTCGGCGCATCGGGGCGAACAAAAGTAGTAGTCCACACCACGGACGTGACGGGTAGCGGCAGGCGCCGAGATGTCAACGGTCATGCCACAGATGGGATCAGTTGCCGATGAGGTGGAGTGGCGAGCTGAGCGCGCCAGGAGCCAAAGCGTCACCAGCAGCGCGGTCGCGAGGATGTTCAGCGCGAGCGTCCAGCCCAGGGCAAAGTTGTCGGCGCTAAAACGAGTGTGGTGCGACGAGGGCACCAACGACGCGATGTGGAATAGACGGTCGACGACGAGACCGCCGGCGCTCATGACTAACCACAACAGACCAAAGAGTCGAAGCGCGGCTCGAGTGCCGTAAAAGCGCCGGTAGATGAGCAGCAATGGCAACGTCACGAGGTCGGCGAAGATGAAACTGATCACGCCGCCAAAAGCGACGCCGTGGGCCCAAAGGGCGGCGGCCAGTGGAATGTTGCCGACCGAACAGACGAAGGTGATGACCGCCAGTAACGGCGCGATGATGACGTTCTCTAACACCGTCCAAACGCCGTGACCACTCAAGAAGAGATGCGTCCACCATCGATTCGGTACGTCGACCATCAAGAAACCGGCCACCAGGAAGCCGGCGAACAGTTCTTTTCGCAGCATCGTGAGATCGCCAATGGTGTATCGAGCCGCGAGCGAGTAGCTCTCCTTATCGCGCATCCGGTCGCGCCAGCTCGTGGTGGCCGGATTCATTGCGGGCGGCGACTCTCGCAGCACGTGTTCATGGATCTGATCCTGGTAGCGACGAGAGAAGACGTAGTGCGTAGTGAAGGACAGCATCGCGATCATGAGGACGCCACCGACGAGCTGCGCTGCGACGAACTGCCAACCGAGCAAGAGGTACAACACGATGCCGAGTTCGATCACCAGATTCGTCGAGGCGACCATGAAGACAATGGAGTTCGTCCATGACGCGCCGCGCGCGAAGAGCGCGCGCGACATCGCACTGGCGGCATAACTGCACGACGACGAGATGACGCCCAGCACCGACGCCTTGGCGACCGACGTCGCGTTGGTGCGACCGAGTTGAGCGCGCAGGCCGTCGCGCGGCAGGAGACTCTGCACGAAGCCGGACAACGTGAAACCGAGGACCAACGGCCACCAAGTAATCCACAGCATCACCAAGGCTTCCCGCAGCCCGTGCCCTACGCCATGGAAAAAGGTCGAAGCGATCACCAACTAGCGCGTCGTGGGAAAGCCCAGGTCGATCTGCGATTCAGACGGTTGGGGCCACCGTGTCGTCACGACCTTGGCGCGCGTATAGAAGGCGAAGCCTTCGGGACCGTAGATGTGACTATGACCGAAGAGCGAGTTCTTCCACCCGCCGAACGAATAGGCCGAGATCGGAACCGGAATGGGCACGTTGATACCGATCATGCCGACGCTCACCTCACGTGAGAAGAGTCGCGCAGCGTTGCCGTCCCGGGTGAAGAGCGCGACGCCATTGCCGTATTGATTGGCGTTGATCATGGAAACGGCGTCGGCGTAGGTCGCGACTCGCGAGACGCTCAGGACCGGACCGAATATCTCATCGTCGTAGGCCTTCATGCCTGGCTCCACACCATCGAGCAAGCACGGTCCGACAAAGAAGCCGGGCTTGCCGGCCCACGACGTGCCGTCGCGCACGACGGTGATGCCGTCGCTGGGCGCCGAGGTGACGTAACCCACGACTCGGTCGCGGTGTTCCTTGGTGATGAGTGGTCCAAAGTCACTGCTGGGATCGTCACCGGGTCCGACGGTCAACTTGTCCAAACGGTCGGTGATCCGCTCGATCAGATCCTCGGCGACGTCGCCGACCGCGACCACGACGCTGATCGCCATGCACCGTTCACCGGCCGAACCGAATCCGGCGTTGATGGCGGCGTCGGCCGCGATGTCGAGATCGGCGTCGGGCAGCACGACCATGTGATTCTTCGCGCCGCCGAGGGCCTGGACGCGCTTACCGTGCGCGGTAGCCGTCAAGTACACGTGACGGGCGACCGGTGTCGAGCCCACGAAACTCACCGCGTCGATGCCGGGGTGCTCGAGAAGTAGGTTGACCGTATCGGCGTTGCCGTGGATCACGTTGAAGACGCCGCTCGGAAGACCGGCGTCTCGCAGGAGTTCGCCGAGTCGTACCGAGACCGAGGGGTCACGCTCGGACGGCTTCAAGATGACGGCGTTGCCAGTGGCGATCGCATTGGCGGTCATCCACAACGGAACCATGATCGGGAAGTTGAAGGGAGTGATGGCCGCGACGACGCCGACGGGCTCGCGTATCGAATGCACGTCGACTCCGTCGGCGACCTGGCTGGAGAAGTCGCCCTTCATGTGTTCGGTGAGACCGCAGGCGTATTCGACGTTCTCGAGTCCACGAGCCAGTTCGCCCTTCGCGTCGGCGATCGTCTTGCCGTGTTCTTGCGTGATCAGCGCCGCGAGTTCATCGGCGTGTTCGACGAGTAATTGGCGCAGCGTGAAGAGGACGTTCGTGCGCTGTGAGAGTGTCGAGCTACGCCAGCTCTCAGCGGCCGTGCGTGCGATGGAGACCACCTCATCGACGAGCTGCGCGTCGGCGATCGGCACGTGTGCGTTGACGTCGCCGGTCGCGGGGTTGAAGACCAGAAGGTCACCTGCTCCCTCCACTCGCTCATCGTTTATGAAATAGGGAATGGTCCTCATCGATACCTCTTTCTCACTCGACAATCTAACGGCTCGAAGGAAAACCGCCGTTAAGGTTTGCCTATGAGCGCCGCGCCAGAGAGTCGGTCGTTGCGCGACGCTGCTGCCGTCGACCGGCTCGGTCCGGGCCGTTACGCCGTCGATATCTCAGACCACTACACGGTGGTCGGCCACCCCAATGGCGGCTATCTTCAGTGCCTCTTGGCCAACGCGGCGCTCGCCGCGGCGAGCGATGACGGCTCACCTCACGTGCATGCCATCGCCATCACCACGAACTTCGTGACCGCGCCGAACGTCGGTGTCGCGGAGGTTCGCACCTCGGTGCGAAGAGTGGGTCGAAGCATCTCGTTCGTGCACGTCGAACTCGTCCAGGACGGGACTGTGACCTCAGAGTCACTGGTGACGTTGGGCACCATGGCTGATGATGCCGTTGTTCGGTATCTTCACGCCGAGGCACCCGAACTGGCCCCGCTCGAACAGTGCGTGGCGCGCACGGTGGTCGAGGAGATCAAACTCATGAGTGTGGTGGATTTTCGATTGGATCCGACGGCGGCGAAGTGGTTGGAAGGCGAACGCAGCGACCTCGCGGAAGTGAAGGGTTGGCTCCGACTCAATGACGGTGCGGGAGCCTGGGATGCATGGAGCTTGCTCTTCGCGAGCGACGGTCTTCCGCCAGCAACGTTTCCGCTCGGCTCTTCTGGTTGGGTGCCGACTCTGCAGTTGACGTCCTACGTGCATCAGATTCCGATGGGCGAGTGGTTGCGGGCGCGCCAGTGGTGCGTGGTCATCACCGACAGCATCGTCGAGGAGCGCTGCGAGCTGTTCGACTCCCGGAACGAATTGGTGGCCACGTCTAGTCAGTTGGCAATGGTTCGCTTTCCGGCGAGCGCGCTGTGAGTGCGCCACGGGTACTCGATGACGGTTCGCTCCACATTCGCCCTCGCCTCACCATCCCGTCGGACGAGATAACGCTTCGCGTGACGACGTCGGGTGGTCCGGGTGGTCAACACGCCAACCGGTCGTTGACGCGCGTCGTCGCTTCCTTCGACGTGCGCGAGTCGGAGGTACTTTCACACGCTGATCGAGAGTTGTTACTCGTGAAGATCGGCCCGGTCGTTCGAACGAGTGCCAGTCGGTTCCGTTCGCAGGGTCAGAATCGAAGCGCCGCTCGTGAGCAGTTGGCAGTAAAGATCGCCGATGCGCTGACGCGACTGCCGCCACGACGCGCGACCAAGCCGACGAAGGGATCGAAGATTCGTCGAGTCGATGACAAGAAGGCGCGGAGCCGGGTGAAGGAACAACGGCGTCGCCCGACGGACGACTAGCGCACCTTGTGTAGGTGTCGCGCGATCGCTTCCAGGGCCGAGTGCACGAGACCATCGAGTCCTGGATCAGCGTCTTCGTGCGGTCCGCGCAGCGGGGTCAGTGACGCGTAGCCGGCGACGATCAGGGCGCCGTCTTCGTCGGCGTCTTCGTCACTGACGTCGCCGATGTTGGGCGTCGCGCCGCCGAGTCGCAGCGTCAGCTCACCTCGTTCGCCTAAGGAGTCCTCGCCGTTCGCGGGCTTCGCCGACTTCACGACGCCAGCGCCCGAGATCCGACCTCGTCGCACGCCTTTCATCTCGGCGGCCGGGAGGTTCGGAACGTTCAGATTGAAAAGCGTGCGTGAGGGAGCGTTCATGAGTTCCTGGAGGACTTCGATCGCGACTTCACCGGCCGTGTCGTAGTGGACGTCGTCACCCCATTGCACCGAGACGGCGAGTCCCGAGAGGCCGAGTTGCGCCCCGGTGAGAATCGCCCCGACCGTGCCGGAGTGCAGGACACTTCGTCCCACGTTCGCGCCGGCGTTTATGCCCGAGAGGATGAGGTCGGGCTGGAACTCGAAACTGCCTACCGCACCGAGGATGGCGCAGAGCGCCGGGGGGGCTTCGAGTGAGTACGCCCTGATCGACTCGGCGCCGGGGATCGTGCGACGTTCGTACGTGACGTGGGGATGCGAGAAGACATCGCCCACCGCTGAGGACATGCCGGAGTAGTTGCGGTGCGGCGCCACCACGATGGCCTCGCGAACTTCGTCGGCCGGCGCCTCGTCGATCCACCGCGCCACGTTTCGGGTCAGGACCTCGAGGCCCGGCGCGGTGACCCCGTCGTCATTGGTGATGAGGATTCTCATACGGCGTACGATAACGGGCGTACGTTACCCGCCAGTGATGAAAAGGAAAAGCGCCTAATGCTGCCATCCGGTGAACAGATCGCCATCGCCCACGGCGACGAACGGGCGGTGATCACTGAGGTGGGGGCCACACTGCGGACCTTCGTGAAGGGCGGCCTCAGCGTTATCGAAGGTTTCGCCGGCGAAGAGGTGCCCACGGGGGCGAGGGGACAGGTGCTCTATCCGTGGCCTAACCGCATGGGCAACGGCGACTGGATGTTCTCTGAGCGCACCGCACGCCCGACGATCGATGACATCGCGCACGCCACGGCCATTCACGGCCTGGTGCGCTGGAGGCCGTTCCGCATCGATTCGGTCAATCAGAATCGGTGCTCGCTCACGCTGCTACTGCATCCGTCGCCGGAGTATCCCTTCCTCAGCGAGATCAATGTGACCTACCACCTGGGACGGCTCGGTCTCACCGTCACGACGACGGTGACCAACCGCGACGACGTGCCGATCCCCTTCGGCGTGGGCTTTCATCCGTATCTGGCCGTCACGACACCCACCATCGAGGGCGCCGAGCTCGAGATTCCGGCCACCCAGTACGTCGCGGTGAACGATCGTCAATTGCCCACCGGAGAGATCTTGCCGGTTGCCGGCGGCAACCTGGATTTCACGAAGCGCAAGTCCGTGAACGGCCACGAACTCGACACCACCTTCACCGATCTGGTCCGCGACGATTCGGGTCTCGCGACCGTCGTGCTCGTCGACTCGGCGGGTGGTGAGATCGAACTGAGCGTCGATCGAAACTTCCCGTACCTCCAGGTCTTCACCGGTGACCATCTCGAGAAGGGTCGTCGACGCACCGCGGTCGCCGTGGAGCCGATGACCTGTCCGCCGGACGCACTGCGCAGCGGCAAGGACATCGTCGTGCTCGAGCCCGGCCAACACTGGGCCGGGTCGTGGCGACTGCGGCGAAGGTAGCGATGAGCGAACGCGTGGTCTTGGTCACCGGTTCGACGAGTGGCATAGGCGAAGCCACGGCGCTGCGTTTCGCAGATCGTGGCGACATGGTCGTCTTCAATTCGCGCTCCAGCGTCGACGCGGGAGAGCGTCTCGCCGCGGCGACACCGAATTCGATGTACGTGCAAGGCGACGTCGCCAAGAGCGACGACTGCGCACGGCTGATCGCCTCGGTCCTCGCGCGCTACGGCCGACTCGACGTGCTGGTCAACAACGCCGGTACGACCAAAGTGATTCCGCACGCGGACTTAAAGGCCGCGTCGCTCGACGTCTGGCGCGAGATCTTCGAGGTCAACGTGTTCGGTACGTGGAACCTGTGCGTCGAGGCCATGGACTCACTTCGCGCCAGCCACGGGGCGATCGTGAACGTCTCATCGTTGGCGGGCGTGCGGGCGACCGGCTCATCCATTCCTTACGCCGCGTCGAAAGCCGCCGTTAATCACATGACTGCGCTGCTCGCCAAGGCGGTGGGACCCGACGTTCGTGTGAACGCCGTCGCCCCAGGGCTGATCGACACGCCGTGGACCAAGGACTGGGACACGATACGTGGGTTCGTCGACGCCGTGGCTCCGCTGAAGCGAAGCGGTAAACCCGAGGACATCGCCGAAGTGATCGAGGCGCTGGCGTCCTCGGCGTACGTGACCGGTCAGGTAGTGGTCATCGACGGGGGTCTCGGGCTTGCGACTTAGTCGAGGGCGGCACGAACAGTCGGATGAGCCGGCAAAGTAGTGCGGTCGCAGGTCGTATGAGTAGTCGGTCGCGAATTGGTCGGTGCTTGACGCCGAGGAGCTCGAGTTCCCACGGTTTCATCAAAGCGAAGGAACCACGGACCAGCAACCAGTTGACGGACCTTCGAATCGCCGTGCCCTGGACGCCGCGGATAACGAAGTCTCGGGCGTCGGCACCATCAGGAATCAGTCGCAGCTCGGGTCGGAATCGCTGAATCGTCGCTTCGAGTTCTGCCACGGAGCTTGGCGGGTCGACCATTCCCAGGTCGCGGGCCAGGTGGGCCATCTCGTTCACGTAGCGGTTGGCGTCGGCGTCGCTGAGTCGAAGCGTCCCGTACCTGCGGTACCCGGCGAGGAACATCGAAGTCTCGGCGGCGTGCACCCACGCGAGCAGATGCGGATCGTTCGCGTAATACGGTGTGCCGTCGTCGGCGACACCTCGCACGGCTTGATGCACCGCCAGGACGCGTTCGATCGACGCGTAGGCCTGCGCGCGAGTGCCGTAGGTGGTGTAGCCGATGAAGTTCGCTGTCTGCAGCATTCGCCCCAGCGGGTCTTCGCGGTAGCGCGAGTGTTGCGCCACGCCGGCCATGGTGTACGGATGGAGCATCTGGATGAACAACGAAGCAAGTCCGCCCACCAACATCGACGGTAAGTCACCGTGGATGATGCGCGCCACGCTATCGAGCGCGAAATACGCCTCGTCGGGATCGTTGCATCGCATCGGGGGATCGTTCGAGAGTCCGATCGATTGTCGGATGTCGCGATTCACGCGTCGTCGCAGTCGCCTCAGGACTTCACTGGCCACCGTGACCGACACCTTTCTTCCACGTTCTTCCATGCCAGATTATGTTCATTGCTTTCATTTCGTTCACAGTTCTGGGACACTGGTTCCATGGCGTCCACTCAACCCCTTCGTCGAACGACGACCGAAGGTGAAGTTCAGACCGACGACGCCGTTGAGACCAAACGTCCGTGGAACGTGATCGTGTGGAACGATCCCGTGACGCCCATGACGGTAGTCGTCGTCATCTTTCGAAAGATCTTCGGGTACTCGAACAACAAGTGCACGCAGCTCATGCTGGCGGTTCACCACGAGGGCCGAGCGCTCGTGTGGTCGGGACATCGTGAACGGGCCGAAGGTTACTGCGTCAAGTTGCAGGTGGCGGGTCTACAGAGCACGATCGAACAGGACGCGTAGTGCCCGGAGGCAAGGTGTTCATCCGTCGACGCGACGGCCGAGTCGAAGTGCGAATGAACGACTACGGCCGTTCGGTCGTGCGCAGTGCCTTCGCCAACGTCTTGGCCGCCGAACGCGACCCCGATCACGAGTGGCACGTGGCGTTGACCGGTCCGATCGATCCCAGCCTCGATCAAGACAACCCGGTCTCGATGCTCAAGCGACAGACCGAAACTTCGACCAACGCCGAATTGGCGAGTCTCACGGTCGACGAACAGTTCTTAAACGACGCCGAAGCATGGGTGTGGCTCACGACCTTGCAGGTGGCACTGCGATCCACGGCGCAAACGAACGGTCTGCACACCGACGAGCAGTTGGCCGCCGCCGACGAACAGATGCTCGCGTACGTGCATACCTTGCAATCGCTACTGTTCGAACTCGCCGCCTGTTTCTAGTTCGCCGAGCTCTACGCCCGAGTTTGACTGACCACCTCGTTGATGGACGCGACCATCTCCAGGGCGCTGGCACCGGGTCCGAAGACCGCCGCGACGCCCGCGGCTTTGAGATCGTCAAGATCGTTATTGGGCACGATGCCGCCGACGATCACCGGGATATCGGAACCCTGAGCTCGGAGTGCCTCGACGACTAAGGGCGCCAAGGTCAGATGAGCACCCGACAGCATCGAGAGACCGACGACGTCGACGTCTTCTTGGATGGCCGCGTTGGCAACCGTCTCGGGGGTCTGGAAGAGCCCGGTGTAGACGACCTCCATGCCGGCGTCGCGCAACAGTCGAGCGACGACCTTGATGCCGCGGTCGTGTCCATCGAGGCCAACCTTGGCGACCAGTACCCGAATCGTCACAGCGTCGGAATCTCGATGTAGCGACCGAAGACCTTTTCCATCGCGCCCATCATCTCACCGACGGTGACGTCGGCGCGCGCGGCGTTAATCAAGGCCGGCATGAGGTTGACCTCGGGATCCATCGCGTCCTTGGTCAATTCCTCTAACGCCAAGAGCACCTTGTCCTCGTCGCGGTCTCGACGAACCTCGTTGAGCCGTCCGATCTGTTTGCGTTCGTCTTCGTTGGTGATCCGAAGGATCTCCAGGTCGGCGTCGTCGTTGCCCTCGGTGAAGTCGTTCACGCCGACCACGATGCGCTCGCCTCGGTTGAAGGCCCGTTCCAGCTGGTACGCCGACTCGGCGATGCGGCCCTGGAACCAGTTCTCCTCGATGCCCTTGATACAGCCATCCAGCATCGAGCCTTCACCCATGAGTTCGATCTCGGCGAAGATCTCCTCGGCCTCACGGGCCATTTCGTCGGTCAGTTCCTCGACGAACCACGACCCGCCCAAGGGATCGGCCACGTCGATGACGTTGGTCTCGTGCGCGATGACTTGCTGCGTGCGCAGTGCGATGCGCGCGGCCTTCTCCGACGGCAAGGCGAGCGCCTCGTCCATGGAGTTCGTGTGCAGCGACTGGGTACCACCCAAGACGCCGGCGAGCGCTTCGATGGCCGTGCGCGCAATGTTGACCTCGGGTTGCTGGGCGGTGAGGCTCACGCCGGCCGTTTGGGTGTGGAACCGAAGTTTCCAACTGAGTTCGTTGGCAGCTTTGTAGTGGTCCTTCATCCAGGTAGCCCAGAGGCGCCTGGCCGCGCGGTACTTGGCGATCTCTTCGAAGAAGTCGATGTGCGCGTTGAAGAAGAACGAGAGCCGTGGGGCCACGTCGTCGACGCCAAGTCCGGCCTGGCGCGCGAGCTCGACGTAGGCGAAGCCGTTGGCCAACGTGAAGGCCAGCTCTTCGACGGCCGTGGAGCCGGCCTCGCGAATGTGATAGCCCGAGACCGAGATGGAGTTCCACTTGGGCATCTCGGCGGCGGTGAAGGCGATGGTATCGCGCACCAGTCGCATCGACTGGCGCGGCGGGAAGACGAACTCCTTCTGGGCTTGGTACTCCTTCAAGATGTCGTTTTGCAACGTGCCGCCGAGTTGGCTGCGGGCGACACCCCGCTCTTCGGCTTGGGCGACGAAGAGCGCCAACATGACTGCGGCGGGGGAGTTGATCGTCATGGACGTCGTGATCGCGGCGAGGTCGATGTCCTTGAAGAGGTCGCGCATGTCGCGAAGGCTGTCGATTGCCACACCGCAGCGCCCGACTTCGCCCAGGGCCATCGGGTCATCGGAGTCGAGTCCGAGCAACGTCGGCATGTCGAAGGCCGTTGACAGACCTTGACCGCCGGCGGCGATTATCTCCTTGAAGCGCTTATTCGTGTCGATCGCCGTGCCGAATCCGGCGAACATCCGCATGGTCCAGAGGCGTGAGCGGTACATGCTCGCGTGCACCCCTCGCGTGTAGGGAAACAGCCCGGGGAACTCGGCGTCGCTCGGCCCGTAGACCGGCTTGAGGGGGATTCCCGACATCGTCGTGAAGGTGGCGTCACGCTTCGCGGACGCTTCGTAGAGTGCAAGCCACTGGTCGTAGGCCGACGGGGTCATCTGATCACCTTTCGGACATTCGGTCCTGGGGTCAGCATAGGTTGGGTGCAAACGAGTCAATATGGCGTGGTCGTGCGCGCTTTCTCCGCTCACTGCACATAATGGATCTGCGAATCACCGTAGGCTTGAGACCATGTCCTTTTCAGCCCGTCGTCGTTTCTCGCTCATCTCACTCGCGCTCGGCGCCACTCTCGTGCTCGCCGTGACGCCGATCGCGGCCCAGGCCTCGGTGAGCAACCCCACGACGAAGTCGGTACTCACAGCCGCGAAAACCGCCATGGGCAAGGAATCCGGCGTGCATATCTACGTGACGACCAAGTCCGGTACGTCCAAGAGCACCGTGACCGTCGACATCGGGGCGACCTCTGGCGAAGAGACCATCACGACCGGCAAGAGCATCGTGAAGATCATCGTCACTCCGACCGATGCGTACCTCAGTGGCTCGAAGACCGGTCTTACCACCATCATGGGCCTTACCGCCGCCGAACAAAAGAAGGTCGGCTCACTCTCGATCGTGATGAAGGCCGGTACGTCGCCCTACACGAGCTTCCACTCCAATCTCACGACCGCGGTCCTCACTGGAATCTTGCCCGCGACCAAGGGAACCACGTTCAAAGTCAGCAGTGACAGCAATAAGGACTACCAACTGACGTGGAGTGTCGCGGCGACGAGTACCGCCTCGGCCACGAAGAGCGTCATGACGATCTCTTCGGGATCCAAGACGCTTCCGATCAAAGAAGTCATCACGGGATCCACCGGCGGCGGCACCACGAAGTTCTCTAAGTGGGGCGAGCACGTGGTCGAGCAAGCTCCGTCGACGGCCGACACCATCGCCTACGCGAAGGTCATTGGCTGATTCGATTCGCTGCGTTGGCTGATCATCTCGGCCCCGCCAGGTTGCTTCGATCAGGTTGAGTTTCCGCGCCTGCGTTTCAATCCGATGGGAACCGGAAAAAGTGCGCCACGTCGACGACGTTTTTGGGATAGTGCGTAAATTTCACGTGCGAGACGAAGCCGGACATCGCGCGGTTCGCTGACGCCGCCGTATTCATGATTGGATCGGCGCAGTTTTGATTCCACCACGTATTGAGAAGCTTGCCCTCGCTGGTCATCTTCTTTCCGGAGCCTGCGAAGAATGCGGTGAAGTCGGCGCGCGGCACGTATGGTCCGTTTGCCGTCAATGTCTTTTCGTATGACCGGTAGTGCGTCTTATCTTCGGTAGTAAGTACTTGACCGGAATGGAACGTCTCGTCCACGAACTTCGTGAGTCCATACATATCGTGGCAGTAGTGCCCGGTCGAACTCCACGGTCCGGCCCCGAAGGGATATTCGACGCCGGCTACGACTTTGCCCGGACCTATGACGACAACGGCCGCGACCAGTACCAGGATGATCGCAATCAACGTTCTCACGAAGACCTTCATGCTGCGAAACCTAGACCTCGACGTGGACCATTGTTCGATTGTTGCGAAAGAGACTGGTAGACCTCGGTGTATGCAGCGATTCGCTGACCGACGAGACGCGGGACGTCGCCTGGGGGAGCGACTTTCTGAGATACTCGGCGACCAGCATGTCGTCGTCATTGGTCTTCCGCGCGGTGGAGTACCGGTGGCCTACGAAGTTGCACGCATTCTGCACACCCCTTTAGACATCATCATGGTTCGAAAGATCGGCGTCCCCTGGCAGCCCGAAGTCGCGATGGGCGCACTGGGTGAAGACGATGTGTTGGTGGTGGAACCCGACACGGTCAAGATCTCTCACGTTTCGGGTCCCGAATTTCAGCGTGCGGTCGCCGCTGAGCGCAAGGAACTTCGTCGTCGACTTCGAACCTACCGGCGACGTCGACCTCCACTGCAACTTGACGATCAAGTGGTGGTACTCGTCGACGACGGTCTGGCGACCGGCGCCACCGCCCAAGCGGCGTGCGAAGTCGCCCGGGCTCGAGGCGCGAAACGCGTCATCGTGGCGGTTCCGATCTCGAGCAATGGTGCGGCGACTCGAATCGAACACGTCGCCGATGAGTTGGTGACGTTGCAGCGCGTCGGAGGACCGTTCGCGGTCGGTCAGTGGTACGACGACTTCGCGGCAACGTCGGATGAAGAGGTCATCGAAGATCTGAAGTCGTCGTTCGCCGACGGTTCACGCGACGGTCCTTCGGATTAGCGATAAGGGCGTTGTTCGCCGGCTTCCACAAGGACGGCGAGATGATTCTCCGGCGGCGGTAGCGGGCACGTGGCGAAGTCGGTGTAGGCACACGGCGGATTCGTCGCACGATTGAAGTCGAGTATCACGGTTCCGTCGGGGCCGGGGGCCAGCACCGTGAGAAAGCGGCACGCCGCATACGTCGTCGTCGCCGCTGTCTGGTCGGTGAAGACGATGAAGAGTTCATCGGGATCTTCATCGCCGAACGCGATGAGTCGGCAGTGTTGTCCCGCAAGCGTGAATTCAATCTCGCCCGGGGACTCCGTGATGTGTTCGACACCCTCAACGGTCGCGTCCACCGTGACGGAACGAGGAGGGTCAAAGGTGATCATCGTTCCCGTGACCACCCAGTCCGTGCACGCCGCATACGAAGGAGTCCCGCTGTACGTCGTGCGAAGCGGATTGTCGGGATGGCGCGGCCGAATCATGAAGTGGCCGTCGCGTCGTGACACCTCCACCACCGCGTCGCCGAAACTCGCCAGTTCGCCGTGTTCGTCGACGTGTTCGAAGACGTGGTCTCCGTCGATGCGCACATCATTCACCGAGAGTTCCTCGTCGGGGCCAAGCTGAACGTGCACGTTGCCAGCCCCGCTCGACCACGTCCCGGGCACGTCATCGAAGCGCTGGGGTTCGTCTTCCAGCCAGTGCAAGCCGGTGATCGCGAGGAATCCAAGCGGTCGCGCGCGTCGAAGTTCGAATTCTCGATGCCAATTCTCCCACTCGTCAACAAAGGCAGTGTGAGCTTGGACATTTCGCATCACAGATGGAAAGGGCCGACCATCGACGGTGCCGACTTTGCTCCGGCGAGAGGCGCGAGATGCAAGAGGCTCTCCGTCGTTCGAAGCAGTGAGTAGTGCGTGAATTTAGCGCCAACCCGAAGCCCGCTCGGCGTGCTCGGAGCAATGACCAAGGTCGGAACCTGATTCGAAGCATCCAAATCGTTCTCGTCGAATGTGATGAAGAGAACGAGCGAACGCGATTGATACTGCGAGCTCTGCACGACGAGCGGGACGAAGCGCTTGAGCCAGGCGTCGCCCGTTGCCACGGGACAGCTGTGCATGTCGTTGCACACGTTGGGAACGATCATGGTGAACCGGGAGCTGAGATTGAGCGGAGTCGTCAGGGGGACGTCATTTCGTTGACAGGCCGCGGCAATGTTCGTGTAATAGACCGCTGGATTGTGGCGCGCGGCATAGACCCCACTGGTCACGTGATCGCAGCGGCCAGGCATGGACTCAATCAGTGCTCGCCAATTTGATCCGAGTTGGGAGAAGATGCTGGGCACAGCGAGTGGATGAGTGCTCGGTTCGCCGTCGTCGGCGATACCCTGCGTCGAACCCGAGGTCAACGCAACGTAGTTCGGCAGACTCGGATGTGAAATCGCGAAATCGTTCGTCGCCAGCGCGCAACGAGTACCGAGTTCGTTGAAATACGGCGCGCTGGGCGAGCCGACCACTGAGTAACCCTGATTTTCGAGCAGTATCCACACCACGTGGGTGTAGGTCGCCGTATGCACCTGTCCGCACGGCGCGCTCACCGAGATCTTGGAAGGCGTCGCTGCGGTACTTCGCGACACCGTGAAGGAACAAAGCAACGTAGTCGCCAGGGCGACATACATCAGTCGACGAACAGCCATCGTTCTCGTGCGTTTCGGGGTGACGATCGTTCACCCACGTTAATAGAGGTGTGCTGAAAGCGGATTCCATAGAGGATCACCGGTGAGCCGAAGTGACCCTCTATTGTCTGACCAAGTTGGTAGTTCATCGAGAGAAGGATGCCGTGTCGCAAAATATGGTTGAGGCAAATTTGTACATCGACGGAAAGTATGTCGAAGGTGATGGATCGGAGCGCTACGAGGTAATAAGTCCGGCCACTGGAATGAGAATCGGCTCCGTTCCCGTGCCGGTGGCGTCCGACATCAACACCGCAGTTGAGGCGGCGAATCGGGCCCAACAAAAGTGGGCTCAGGTCAACGTGTGGGAGCGAGCCAAGGTCTGCCACGCGATTGGCGACGCCATCACCGCGCGACGCGACGTGCTCGCGCGTCTCCAGACCCTCGAGCAGGGCAAACCGCTCATCGAGTCGCTCGCCGACGTCGATGAGTCTGCGACACTGTTTCATCTTCACGCCGAGGACGCGGTGAGGATGACCGGTGAGACGATCTCGTCCACCGATTCGCATAAGCGGATGTGGACGTTCTACCGTCCGGTCGGAACGTGGGCCATCATCACCCCCTGGAATTTTCCGCTTCTGATGTTCGCTGAATTCGCCGCTCCAGGCCTCGCGACGGGAAACTCGCTCGTCGTCAAGCCACCCGCGCACACCGCCTTCACCGTGCTCGCCGCGATGGAAGTCCTGCAAGAGGTCGGCCTGCCCGACGGACTCGTGAACATCTTGCCGGGCGAAGGTGCGACCGGACACTCCATGGTGACGCACCCGGGGATTGACGCGATTGGATTCATCGGATCCTCGGGGACCGGAGAGAAGATCCAATCGGCCGCGGGACTCAAGCGTTCGATTATGGAGTGCTCGGGTAACGGTCCATTGATCGTGCTGGACGACGCTGACGTCGCGGCGGCTGCTGCGGCCGCCGTCTACGGCGCCTACACCTGCTCCGGCCAGGTCTGTTGTGCGACCGAGCGTGTGCTCGTGCACGAGCGCGCACATGACGCCTTTGTCGAGGAAGTACTCGCGGCGGCCGATCAAGTTCGTCTTGGCGATCCCTTCGAAGCGACGACGACGCTCGGACCACTCAATAACGAAGCGGTCGCAGCGAAGATGGACCGTCACGTGGCCGACGGGGTTGCGCGCGGCGCCCAGGTGCTGCGGGGAGGGCGACGCGCTCCGGATCGACCAACCAATCTGTTCTACGAATTTACCGTCGTCGATCAGGTGCCGCTGGAGAGTCTGCTCAGTCGAGAGGAGTCCTTCGGACCCGTGGTACCGATCATCACCGCGGGTTCGGACGACGAGTTGTTGGAGGTAGCGAACGCCGACCGTCTCGGTCTTCAGGCAGCGGTGTTCACGCGTGACATCTCCCGGGCCTATCGATTCGTAGAGGAATTAGCGGCCGGGCAAGTGGTGGTGAACGACAGCACGTGTTGGTGGGACATCAACATGCCCTTCGGCGGAGCAGGAGGGCGGAGCACCGGCTGGGGTCGCATTGGTGGCAAACAGACCCTCATTGGAATGACCGACCTGCGCACAGGAGCAATCACCATCTGAGTTGCGACGATTCGGCGTCAATCAGGCGCTGTCCTTGAAGACGGCCAAAGGCAATCTCACAAATCTGTCGTCAATCGGAGGACTCACCGAATCGCCTCCGGGGAGCAACAACGCCAGCAAGGATGGTGGTGACTGCGCTGACGGCGACAATGACGCCCAATGCAGCGGGAAGTCCGACCGCGTCCGCTATCCCGCCGATGAGCGGCGGGCCGATGAGCACGCCGAGGTAACCGAACGAATTCACCGTGGCCAATGACGGGCCAGACCGTTCAAGTTGCGACGAGGCAGTGAAAACGATCGGAACGACGAACGACATTCCAAGACCAAGCAAGACGAAACCGACCATCGCTACCGCTACCTGCCCGACGATCAAAGCTGCGGCGAATCCAACCGTCGCAATTCCCGCAGAGAATCGAACGAGGCGGACGGGTCCTACGCGATCAGCCATGCGGTCTCCAACAAGGCGGCCAAGGGCCATTGCACTTGAGAACGCGGTGTACGCGACTGCTGCAAGACCAACTCCCGCCTTCAGCGAAGAATGCAGATAAATGGCGCTCCAACTGTTGACCGCCCCGTCGGCGAGAAAACAGCCAAGAGCGATCGCGCACAGTCCGACCAGTGACCACGAGAATTTTGGACGACGTGGCGAACGCACCGGCTTCGGATCTGATGAAGCTGAACCGACCCTAGGCCTCGAGGGCTCTCTCGAGAATGCTGAACTGGCGACGACGCCAGTCACGAGCACAGCAAATCCGACGATCGAGAAGTTAACGACCACACTCGTTCCGGTCGCGGCGGCCAAAGCTCCCGCTCCAGCACCGAAGAGTCCTCCCAGGCTGTACGCCGCGTGAAAACTTGACATGATCCGCCGTCCGACATGGTCTTGGAGAGCGGCGCCTTCGACGTTCATCGCCACATCGATCGTCCCGACCGCGGCGCCGAATCCCAGAAGCGTCGCGAAAAGTTGCCATGGCGAGCCGACGAAGCTGAGGACGCACAGCAACGTTCCGTAGGGAATGAACATCACGCCGACGATCCGACCCGGCTTCACCTTCGCGAGTACCGAAGGAACGATGGTCATAGCAACCACCGCTCCCATCGCGGGTCCCAAGAGATCCAAGCCCAGGATTCCCGCGGAGAGATGCAAGTGGGCCTTGATTGCCGGAATCCGAGCGGCCCACGTTCCCGAGACGAAACCCACGAGGAAGAACACGATGGTTACCGCTATCCGGTGGGCTCTGGGGGAGCGATCGAAGGGCGATGACAATCGATCGAGGGGCGCCGAAGGGGCAGGGCGACTGAGAAAACCCGGGTCGAATTCAGACACGATGGATCGTCAGTCCTGCGGACTCCAACTTCTTCGTCTGTTTGGGGAGGGCGTCCGTTACCAGCTGCTCGATCGCCTCAAGACCGCACACTCTCCCGAATGCCACCGCCTCCAGCTTTGAAGCGTCACCAACGAGGATCGTTCGTCGAGACGCCGCGACCGCTGCGCGTTTAATTCTGGCGTCAGCTGGGACATGAGTCGTCACCCCATCGCGTTCGCTGATCCCGCAACAGCCGAGTACGAAAGTGTCGAATCGCAAACGCTCGAAGGCCACCTCGGCGAGATCACCAGTCATCACCAATTCTCCCGAGCGCACGTCACCTCCTGGAGCGATGAGTTGCACCCGGTCGTCGTCCGCGAGGTCGATGAGCGTTCGCAGTCCCAGCGGCATCATCCTGATCGCTCGACCGCGCAGCGCCCGGGCCACCTCGGCGGTAGTGGTGCCAGAGTCGAGTACGACGGTCTCTCCGTCGGCGATGAGCCCCGCGACAGCCTTCGCAATTCGCTCTTTCACTTCGACTGCTTCGAAGACGCGCACCGCATAGGGCACTTCGTCGCCTCGCAAATTGAAGGCCACCGCACCTCCACGTTCGCGGCGGAGTACTCCATCGCGTTCAAGGACGTCAAGGTCGCGGCGAACCGTCATTTCAGAACAGCCAAGCGCAATCGCCAATTGGCTCACCGGAACGCGCTCCGATCGCACCGCCTCGACAAGAGCCTGGCGCCTCGCCCGCACATTCATAATGGTAAGAATATCAAGAATTCTGTTAGTTCTCGAACGAGATTTTGCTTGCCGAAGGTCATTCGCCGCAGTTATGGTGTGGCCGTTCATCGAAACGCTCGAGGGGAGCGCACTATGCCCTATGTCACTGCAAATGATGGTGCCCAGATCTTCTACAAGGACTGGGGTGAAGGGCAGCCCATCGTTTTCCATCACGGCTGGCCGCTCAGCTCCGATGACTGGGACGCGCAGATGATGTTCTTCCTGCAACACGGCTATCGAGTGATCGCGCACGACCGTCGGGGCCACGGACGTTCGTCGCAGACGTCCGATGGCCACGACATGGATACCTACGCCGCTGACGCTGCGGCCGTGGCCAATCATCTGGACTTACATGACGCCATTCACATCGGCCACTCGACGGGCGGCGGCGAGGTTGCGCGCTATGTGGGGCAGTACCGGGCCCGTCGAATCGCCAAGGCGGTGCTCATCAGTGCCGTACCACCGCTCATGGTCAAGACCGACGCCAACCCGGGCGGCACGCCGATCGAGGTCTTCGATAATTTCCGCGAAGGTACCGCATTTAATCGTGCGCAGTTCTTTCTCGAAGTGGCTTCGGGACCCTTCTACGGGTTCAACCGACCGGGAGCGACGGTGCTCGAAGGCGTCATCCGAAACTGGTGGCGTCAGGGGATGATGGGCAGCGTCAAGGCCCACTATGAGGGCATCAAGGCGTTTTCTGAAACCGACCAAACCGAGGATCTCAAGGCAATTGAGGTTCCTACCTTGGTCATGCACGGCGACGACGATCAGGTCGTACCGATCGCTGACGCCTCGCTGTTGACGATCAAGTTGCTCCAGAAGGGGACGCTGAAGGTCTATCCGGGATTCCCGCACGGTATGTGCACCACTCACGCCGACGTGATCAACGCGGACCTTCTCGCTTTCATTCAGTCGTAACTCGAAGAGTCAAGGCGTCGCGATTAGGCGAGAGGACCTTCTTGTCTAATCGTCTCCACCGACTCCATTGCTTTTCGGAGTTTGAGTAGCCACTCGTCGGCATTTGTGCCGACCAATCGGACGCACCACGCCAACGCATCGGAGCGACTGCGCGCGACGCCGCTATCAACCAGCGTGTCGAGAACGGTTCGCTCAGATTGTCGGAGACGGGTCATCATCGGAGTCGAGACGTTGGTGAAGACGTACTTACTGGCTCCGATTTCAGCTCCCCAACTAATGGCTCTTCCGAAGCGCTGCTGGCCTTCTCGTGCTATCGTCATTCGCTCCTCGCGCGTCTCCTCGCGGAACCTCTTGATTCGACCTTCTTCGGCGGCCTCTTTGGCGACGGCGTCGGCTTCGGCACTTAATTCAGGTGCAGTTAGTCGTCCAATGATCAGTATTTCGTCGTAATCGATGGTGATCGCAGGCGCCCCTTCGAACCAACTTTCAGGCAGGCGCCCGATGATCCAACCCGATATCTCCTCGGGCGACACCTCTGGCGCGTTTCTCTCTCCTCGGGTACCTCTTGATCGACTCGCAGTTTTGTGAAACTCCACTGGGACCTCCTCAGTATGATTACTTAATTACAGCGTATCATATCTTACAACAATAACCATTGGTTGTCCTCAAGAACCTAAGCGTCGATACCAGAGCCTCCAAGGGGTCGTGTGGCGCTGCCACACCGCAGGTCCCGCTGAGTATGGCGGTCCGACGTGACGGCGTTGAGAGGCAGATGACTCGTCAACCTCGTAGACCGCGAGATATTTTGGAGCTCCCAGATAGGGAGCCTTGACCTCTTCAACGAGTTCGTATCGCGTGGCGCGAAGTGCGTGGCGGCGCTCGGCTACTTCCACAAGATGGACCTTCGTGTAGAAATCGTTGAAGGTAGCCAGTTCCGATTCACTGGCGTCGTCCGGCGGATTGACACCGAGGAGATAAATGGCGAACGGGCGCTGCGTCGCTGGAGCGGTCTCGGCGATCTCGCGATACACAACTGACCACGCCAGTCGTAGTCCGGAGAACACGTCGACGTCGTCATCCTTCTGGTCGCTCTGCGTGACGGCATTCGCGCTGAGAACCTGTGGCGGATGGAATCCGCGCGCAGCGACTGCGAGCAACTCGTAACGCGATTCCGTGTTCGGAAACGGAGGAGCCGAATCTCCGAACGCTTCTGTCGCGTCGGGGATCGCTCGCGCCCCGGTACGGAGCTCCCATCCTCGCCACGACACGAGGTTTGACGTTGTCTTGGCCATAACCGCAGGCTACGTTCGTTCGGCGGCAACGTTGCCGCTGTGTCCGGAGTCGCTCTCGAGACCGCTCCTTTAGAACCTCGATAGCCGCGCTACGTGTTGTCGCAACCGCGGGGGAATTAGAACTGGCTGTAACGCACGTTGCAGGATTTGCCGTTGGCCAAAGTGATCCGGAATACGTGAATACCCCTCGGTGTTCCCGCTTGCACTCTCACCCTTACGGTCAGTCGTGTGCCAGTGTCATGAATCACCCGTGCCACGGTGCGTCGGCCCGTGCTGCTGACGATCCTCGGTTGACCATAAAAGCCGGTCCCCAAGATGGTCACATTGACGGTTCGACCGGCCCACGCGCCGCCGACCACTCTCGTGGCGCGGAAGGGGACCTTGGAAACAGCGCTAATCACGAGTGACCCTGCGACATAGTTATACGTGCTCGCATAGAGGCCCTGATCGGAACTGGGCGTGACGACAACCGTGGCGTTGGCGGGCAGCGCAAGGTACGTACCCACGGCCGACGGTGCGACGGTCGACGTCGCGTACACAGTCGGAGCGACGCCGGTGAAGGTGAAGGTGTCCTTGGTGACCGTCGCGTGATCGGTCGCCGTGAGTCCCGTTACGACCGTCGCAATGTCGATGGGATGGCCGACCGTTACGTTGGTCGCTCTCGCGGTGATGGTGAGCACGCCGGGCGTGATCACGTTGGAGTGAGCACCGACCGCAGACGTGAAGTAGTCCGTGCCGTTGCCGACAGAGGTGATCGTCGCGTAGTAAGTGTCGCCCGCGGTGAGTCCGGTAATGATCTCGCTGCCCGTGGTGTCGCCCACGATGGCCTTCACGAGTGAGCCGTTCTTCGCCAGTCGAACGGTGACGGTGCTCGATGTGGCGTTGGGGTTAGGCGTGAAGGTGACCATGATCGAACTTGGTGACACGAGTGAGACCGACGGAGCGGCCGGCGTGGCCAAGGTCTGGGTCACCGTGATGACCGGCGACTTGGCCAGAGCGGTCTCGGTTCCGGTCGACGTCGATTTCTCGGTCGTGGTCCAGGTCGCTGGTCCGACGCTGGTGGTTGCCGTCGCGCCCGGTCCCTTGGCGGCCTTGGAGCCGTAATCGATGGTGAGTTTGCCCCCAGCTGCCAGCGTCACGCCGAGCACGACGATGGTCTGAGCGTCGATCGTGACCGCACCGGTGCTCGCCGTCGTATAGCCAGGCGAAGTGCCCGTCGTTGAGGGAACTGACCAGCCCGTAGGAACCGTTAGATGGACGCCACCGTTCGACACTCCACCGGCGGCGGCGATGTACGTGAAGGTAATGACATGGCCAGTCGAGCCGTACGTAACGGTCGTTGTCTTTGTTGTCATGGTGCCAGTACCGTCAGCTGCCGCGGCGCCCGCGGGCCCTGGGAATGCGATCACGAGTCCGGACATCATCAGTAGTAGGGGGAGCAGGCCGCGACCGAGCGTGCGAAGCATCTTTGGACGACGATTAATTGGCTCCATGATCGAACCTCCATTTGATTAGGTCAGTCCCCACGCGGGAATGCGCATTCGAGTGCGATTGCCCTGGATGTCACACCACAGCGACGAGGGTTTCTCGCACGGGACCTTCTCAAGTCATCTTCACGAATCGATCTAAATCTGATTGACGCAAACCATCGTGAAAACCCTCGTGGTCGAGGAAAGCCAAGGATAAGGTCCAGTGCTTCACGATGAGTGGTCAGCAACGTGACGTCTCAGACAATTCTCAAGGTCGTAGCGACGAAATCAGTCATTGCATCGGCGCCAAAGGTTGTAACACCTGACAAACGAATTGATTCGGCGGCCATCGCGTAGTGCGTTGACGCGCGCCGTCGATTACTGAATGTTCGCGATGTCGCACGGCCACGGACACGTCATAGATACATTGTGGCGTGCCCGAATTGCCCGAGATGCAAGCTTTAGCTGAACGACTCGACTCGCTGCTCGTCGGCACTCTGTTGCTCCGAGCCGACCTCCTCGGCTTCTCATCGCTTAAGACCTACGCACCAGCTCCCGACTCGATACTGCAGCACCGACTCGAATCCGTTTCCAGGAGGGCTAAGTATCTGGTGTGGGAGTTCGATGATGGAAACCGCATCGTGTTGCACCTCTCGCAGGCCGGGCGCCTCGACATCGAGCAACCGCCAAAGCAAACGCGCCCCCGCGGCTCGGCGGTGCGCTTCGTGTTCGGTCGAGATCCCTCCGGCGTCGAGTGGTCGAGCGTCGGCGTTCTCGTTCGCGAATACGGCACCCACCGAAAGGCCTCGTGGTGGGTGCTCGCGCCCGGCGATGAAGGACCTCTTGCGGGACTCGGGCCCGAACCGGGGAGCAAAGAGTTCGCCGAACTCATCCGTACGAGTACTTCGAAGCGCCAACTCACGACCGACTTGCGCGATCAGCACGTGATGTCAGGTATCGGCCGTGGCTGGGGTGACGACATAATGCACCGAGCTCATTTGTCACCGTTCGCGTCGCTCGGCTCGTTGACGCCCGAGCAACGCGAGACCTTGTTGAGTGCCGTCACCACCGTGTTGGACGAAGCACTCGCACTCGAGCGCACTCGCGAGGGCGGGCTCTCGGAGGCCAAGCTCGGTGGCCGATTCAAAGTACATGGTCGCGCCGAAGAACTTTGTCCTGCCGAGTGCGGCGATACATTGCGGCGCGTGTCCTTTGAGTCCTACGAGATGACGTACTGTCCTACGTGCCAGACGGGCGGTCGCCAGCTCAAAGACCGACGTATGTCGCGCTTACTTAAATAGAGTGGCCCGGACCGCGGACCTTGGTGCCCTAGTTGGGACTTACAACGCAATCGAGCTAAAGCCGGACGACATCCATGAGCCAGGCTTCGACAGTGAGGACGTCGAGCCCCGGGTTGATCTCGAAGAGTTCAGGGGAGAGTGATTCGATCTGCCATTCAGTTTCAAACGCGGCGCGCAACTCACCTTCGGTGACTCGACGGGGACCCCAGTCACCGGGCTGGCGGTCGCTGAAGCACATGAGGTGAAGGTGTCCACCCGGGCGCAGTGCGGTACGCACAGAATTCACGTACTGCATGCGAGCGGTGTCGTCGAAGACGTGGAACAGCCCACTGTCGAGCACAATGTCAAAAGTCTCGTTGAGTGTGTCGAGTTGGAGCGCGTCGCCCAGGTCAAAGTTGACGTCGATGTTGCGCTCGCGAGCTTTGCGGCGAGCGATCTCGATGGCTCGCGAGGAAACGTCGATGCCGAGGGCGCGCGCTCCATGGAGCGCCGCGAGCATCGCGTGCTCGCCGGTGCCGCATCCGGCGTCGAGCAGCGCACCATGAAGAGCACCCGATTCAGCAAGTCGCACGAATGCGGGCTGCGGGTGACCGATGTCCCACGGTGGCGGCGGCCCGACGTAGGAGTCATCCCAGTCGGAGTGTGCTTCAGCTGCGCTCACGCTTCATTCTCGCCGCTGATCCTGGAGCCAGTTGTGTGAAGAGCATGACCACTATCGAGTGACAAGACGCACGGCTGCTTCAGGTGTATTGATCTGGAAGGCGAAGCTCTCTTCGATGTAGAACCGGACCTGATCGGCGTCACTGAAGTGGTAGCCAACCGAAAAATCCTCTCCGACGGTCAACTTGTAGTCGCCGCCGCGCTGACTCAAGATCACGGCTCCCTCAACTGCTGGTGCCCACGTGACTGGTCCACCGAGAATCTCGCGGAGGTGCTCGAGGACTGGATAGCCGCCGCGCTCCGTTGTCTCGGTCACGCCAGTGAAGCACTTCGCTCCAAGGGCGATGGCATACGGCCCGGCTATATCGGCTGCACGGAGGATGGCAACGGCCTTCGCCGCATGTTCCGGGAAGCGCGAATAATCATCGTCGATCGTGACGGACTCGTGGGGTGATGACTCCGCTATCCCCGGGATATCACCGTTTTCGAAGCCGTGGAAAATCGCCCCATCTTCGGCGAGCGCCGCTGAACGACTGGCCGCGATGACGGGACTGAGATCTAAATCGGTGGCTCCGCGTTCGGCGGCGGCGAGTTCTTGTCGAGAGAGGGAGAACGGCACACGAAACTCGACCAACGGGCGCACCAGTCGGCGCGCACTTGCGACGCCCTCCACGGGTGCGTCCGCGAGGTTTTCGATGCGACCGAGATCGACTGAGGAGTGATCCCACCCGAGTGGTCCCTCGAAATCGGTGAGCCGACGCGCGGCCAAGTACTGCTTCAGTGACCGACTCGCTTCATCGTCTATCTGAGCCCACGCACTTTCCGTGACTGGTGCGAGTTCGCGATTCAGATGGTTCATGGTAAATACCCGCTCTCATTTCGTAGACTGCCGATTCCGAGACTCGAATCCCCAACGTCATATTGGGACAAGGGATTCGGTTGAGGCAAACTCACCCTACTCAGCGTGTTGTGATCGGTGTGGTGGAAGGGCGCGTCACCCCCTTCAATCTCGAGGACGCCCTCTTCTTCGTACGACCACGTGTCGTCGTCGTGGATCGTAACGTGAATGCGATAACTGGATGTGTGAAATGCGCGGTCGAGAAATGGGTTCGACACGATCCCGTTCACGTCGGTGCCGGCCGTCGCCGTCAGTTCGAACTCGGTGGCATTGGCTTCAGCCTGACCCATCGCGATCAGCGCTTGACCACGAGGTATTCCGAGGGTCAGCGTCACCGAGTTCGCCAAAGGTTCCCAGAGCCAGTAGCCCACCTGGTCGTGGAACATGGCTGGTAGACCCACTTCGCGGATATTGGTGTGATAGCGAAGGCCGTAAAAGATCTGTGGACCATTCGTTTGAAAATCGATGGGGGTCAACTCGTAGTGCTCAATGAAGGCGCTCCGCCCGACGCCCACGTCGATTGGGTGTTGGTCGGCTCCCTTCAGACCTTCAAACACTCCGGCCATCGGGCGAATCGGTCCTAGATTCGCGAGGGTATCGGGGTCGCCGTCGACTTCGGTGTAGATGTCGGTGCCGTATGAATCCGTTTCTGCGGGGCTCAAGTCTCCTCCTCAAGTTTTTTGTGCCACAGATAGTTGAGGTGCGCTGCGAGTTAATTCGTGAACGACGCGCTCAGCATATCTTCGAACGCTCGATAGCAGCTCAATTAAGCAGCGTCCCATTCCGGCGTGTTCTTCGAAAGTGCTTCGCCGATCCAGCTGGATCTATTGAGACCGGTTCACCTGTATCAGTGACGGCAGTTGTGCGCGATCAACCTTGCCGGAATGAGTGCGAGGCAATTCGTCCGCCTTAATCACGATCTTGGGGCGCTTGTACGGTGCCAACATCGCCGTCGAGGATTCGAGAACATCGCCGACGTTTGCGGTCCCCAGGAAGGCCGCACAGACACGCTGGCCCCATTCGGGATCTTCTACCCCAAAGACCACGATCTCCTCAATTCCCTCCACCTGAGAGAGAGCCAGCTCTATTTCGGCGGGATAAACGTTCACTCCGCCGGTAATGATGAGGTCACTTCGTCGACCCTCGAGATAGACGTACCCGTTCTCGTCGACGCGACCAAGATCCCCGACCGTAAACCAGCCTTCTTCCCACGCCTCCTTAGTTTTTTCGGGGTCCTTCCAGTATTCGAATCGCGCGTATTTGGGCGCTTTGCACCACAGTCGACCGTCTGTGTCGCTGCGGATTGATCTGCCGAGACGTGCGCGCCCGACAGTCCCTGGATGAGTGAGCCATTCAGACGCAGAACACTGGGTGAACTGGCCTTCGGTCGAGCCGTAGAACTCGACGAGCACATCTGCACCGAAACAAGCGATTGCTCGGCGCCTCACCAGTTCGGGGCAGTTCGAACCCGCGTGGGCCAGCAGGCGCAACGAACTGTGTTCCGGAGGCGCTGCATCGAGAATTCTCTGCAGGTGAATCGGAGCCATGAACGCGGTCGTTGCTACGTTGTCGATCAGTGACGAAGCCACGCTGGCGTTGAACGTTCTGGGAACCAGTACCGAACCTCCGTTGAGGAGTGTATGAAGGGCGAAACGCAATGGCGCGGAGTGACTGAACGGGCCACTCACCAGATGCACGTCGTCTTGGTTGAAATCCCATGTTTCACGTTCTTCGCGCGCGAGCGCCTCAGATTGTTCATCGCTCAACCAGCCGCTCCACACGCCTTTGGGGCGACCAGAAGTACCTGACGTGAAGTGCATGGGACGACATCCGAATTGTTCGGTCAATGTTGGTGATCTCGTGATCGACGAAGTACATAGTGCAGTCAATTCTTCGTCACGAAGTATCACCGCGTAGGGGAGACCGTCAAGCATGGCGTCTCGCTCGGTCTGGCTAAGACTCGCACTGATAATCACCGGTGCCAGTTCCGCTCGAAGGCATCCGTAGATTGCCGCCAACAGCACGGCTGAATTCTGCGCCTGACAGACAACAAAACTCTTCGCAGGCAACCCAGCAGCGAGCAGCGACGACGTGAAACACTCGCCCCACCTCGCAGCTTCATCTGCACTTAGGTACTCGGTACCAAGTTCGTCTGCAAAGGGCGCGGACTTACTCATAGCGCTCGCAGTCGCTCCTCACCGCAGCACTGAGCGAGGAGAACGATTCTCATGGACGCTTACGAAGGGCGTCAATAATCGCCACTGTCATTTCCGATGTCGATGAGTTCCCACCGAGGTCGGGTGTGCGAACCGCACCTTCAACCAGGACCGTCTCGATGGCGTCAATCACAGCGCTCTCCCAGTCCGGTCGACCCAAGTGCGCAAGCATCATGCCAACGGCCCAAAGCGTGGCGACGGGATTCGCAATGTTGTGACCCGCAATATCGGGCGCCGAGCCGTGGACAGGCTCGAACATCGACGGGAATGTTCGCTCTGGGTTCAAGTTCGCACTTGCCGCAAAGCCGAGTCCACCGACGAGGGCCGCACCGAGGTCTGAGAGCACGTCGCCGAAGAGATTGGAGGCGACGATGACACCGAATTTCTCTGGGTGCTGCACCATATGAAGGGCGGCGGCGTCGACGAGAAGATTGTTCGAAGGTACGTCCGGGTACTCAGCGCTGATCTTGGCAAAGAGTTCATCCCACAGAACACCACTGAAATTGAGTGCATTGCCTTTAGACACACTGGAGAGCGATCGCCCAGACTCGCGAGCTCGTTCAAAGGCGTAGCGAAGAATTCGTTCGACACCTCGCCGTGAAAAGACGCTCGTTTGCAGCGCAACCTCATCATCGGAATCGGGAAAGATCCTCCCTCCAAGACCCGCGTACTCGCCTTCGCTATTTTCCCGCACGATAATCATGTCGAGATCCTTTGGTGTTCTACCCAGCAGCGGGGTCGTGACTCCATTTAGGAGTCTGACCGGTCGGAGGTTTACGTATTGATTAAAACCCTGGCGAATCGCGAAGATTAATTGGCGAAGGGAAATGTGGTCCGGCACGCGAGCATCGCCGATCGCGCCTAAGAAGATGGCATCGAACTCAGCGAGCGTGGCCATACCGTCGCTCGGCATCATTGCGCCGGTGGCGAGATAGTGTTCGGCGTTCCAGAGGAACTCTTCAGTCTTGAAGCTGAGGGTCGGGTCCAGTGAGGCAATTGCGTCGATCAGTGCGCGCGCCGAAGCGGTTACCTCAGGTCCAATTCCGTCGCCCGGTAATAACGCAATGCGGTAGTCACTGATCGCCACGATCACGTCTGCACTCTCTGTCGTCGCACGCGCGGGCCGCTTCATAGACCTTGACGAGCCGACAAGGGAAAGGTTACTGTCTTTGGATTCGATTGCAAAGTGCCGAATCGACCACCTCATCGTTGATGGTCGCTATCGCCAGAAGTAGCGAGCGGGGCTGAAGGACCGCGAGGGCGGTTCGCGGGGCGACTTAAATGACGGTGGCGACTAGAGGGGGTCCGATGGCTTGGAACGTGGGCGCGGGGATAGAGGGACGCATCATCGTTCTGACTGGCGCGACCGGCGGAATCGGTCGCGCCATAGCGATGGCCTTTGCGGCGACGGGAGCCACCATCATTGCGACCGATCTGGATCAATCGTCCCTCGATCAGTTGGTGATCGATCTCGGATCGGGCCCTCATCAAGGGGTGGCACTGAATCTTCTCGAACCAGACGATCGTCAGCATCTGTTGAATCTCGCCACCAGTGACGGGAAGGCTCCCTACGCCCTCGTCCACACGGCAGCACTGTTGCGTCGTCGCGCCAGTTTGGACGATGTCACCGAAGAGGATTGGGACCTCCAAATGGACACCAATCTGAAGTCCACCTTTTTTCTTTGCCGATCATTTGCCAATGAGATGAAGACGGCTGGCGAAGGGCGACTCGTACTCTTCACGTCGCAGAGCTGGATGACCGGAGGTTTCGGAGGTGCCACGGTGTACGCGGCTTCGAAAGGCGGCATAGTTTCGCTTGCACGAGGTCTCGCGCGGACGTACGGACGTGATGGCATTACTGTCAACACAATCGCTCCCGGACAGATCAATACTCCGATGCTCCTCACAGGTTTGGATCCGGCCATCTACGAAAAAATGCGAGAAGACACGCCACTCGGCTACGTGGGAGATCCCGATGACGTCGCCGGTTCGGTTGTATTTCTAACGAGTTCGCACGCGCGCTACATCACAGGTGCCACCATCAACATCAGCGGCGGATTCTTGATGTACTAATCACGGTCGTGCACCGACAAGCGAGTATCTATTCCTAAAACCCTCAAAATTCAAGGAGAATGTATGCCTCAGATTCCGTTTGTCGACACGCACGTCCACTTCTACGACCTTCGTCGAAAAGACCTGGTCTACGAGTGGCTTCAGCCAGAGTTCGTTCACCCACAGCTGGGCGACATCAACGCAATCAAGACCTTGGTCTATGACGCGACTTCGTTTCATGCGGAGTCGCGATTCGCAAACGTTTCCAAAGTGGTTCACGTGCAGGCGGCGCTCGGTGCCCCTGATCCGGTGGCCGAGACCATCTGGCTCGACGAGATGTTTCAACGCGAAGGGGGGCCCGACGCTATGGTCGCCGCCGCGAACCTTCGCGATCCGTCTGTTCAGGAGACACTCGAGCGTCACGTCGCCGCTTCTACGCGTGTCTGCGGAATTCGAGATTTCGGCGAGGGAGACTATCTCACCTCGCCGGAGTGGCAACGTGGGTACGCGTTGCTCGAGCGGTTCAATCTTCTCTGCGACCTCGATTGCACCTGGGAGAACATGGGAAAAGCTCGTGATGTCGCGCAACTATTTCCGGGGACCACCATGGTGCTCGAACACGTCGGCTATCCGAGTTCGAGGAGTGATGAGTACTTTCGTGACTGGCGCAGTGGTCTCACGGAACTGGCGTCAGCCGAGAATACGTGGTGCAAAATCTCGGGACTCGGGATGTACGATCACGAATGGACCATAGACAGTATTCGGCCTTGGGTGATGGCGTGTCTGGATATTTTCGGCGTCGAGCGGTGCTTCTTCGGATCGAATTGGCCCGTTGATCGACTCTTCAGCTCCTACGACGTGGTGATCAATGCCTACGCCGAGATCATCAAGGACTTCACGCAGAGTGAACAAGAAGCGCTCTTCTTCATGAACGCCACCAAGGTCTACGGTCTCGGCTGAATGCCTGTCGCGAAGTCGTCGAAACTTGACAGGCTTCGGACCGGACCGTAGTCTTGGAATCGATTGTACGACTGACGTGGGGCGTGAAAAATGTGAGGTGGCGAGTGCCGTCTCGCGGTCGTCTTCCCTGCGCGGAGAGGGATTGAGGCACTGCCGATGAGAATGCGCATGAATCAAGCGATTACCCGGGCAATCGCCGATGAGATGGAGCTGGATTCGCGCGTCGTCGTCTTCGGTGAGGACGTGGCGGTTGCCGAGGGTCCGTTCAAGACCTCGGAAGGACTGCTCGCGACCTTCGGACCGGATCGGGTCCGCGATACCCCCATCTCGGAGACCGGTTTTCTCGGTGCCGCCGTTGGTGCGGCCATGACCGGGCTACGCCCGGTCACCGAGATCATGTTCATTGAATTCCTCGGTGTGGCCTTCGATCAGGTCGTCACTGAGGCTGCGTTGATGCACTACCTCTCGGCGGGCCGCTTCAACGTCCCGATGGTCGTTCGAGCTTCGGCCGGATCGGGACTCGGATTCGGGTGCCAGCACTCTCAGTCGCTGGAGCGCTGGATGCTCGGAACTCCGGGACTGAAGTTAGCGGTCGCTTCGGGTGCGCGCACCGCCTACGGGCTCACCCGCGCCGCTATCCGCGACAACAACCCGGTCGTACTCCTGGAACCGCGCGCCCTCTACGGCGAGCGCGAGGACGTGGAGCCCGGCGAAGCGTCGATCATTGAACTTGGAACGGCCGAGATATTACGCGACGGCACGGACGTCACGGTGGTGGCTCTGGGTCAGACGGTGCAAGTGGCACTCGCCGCCGAAGCATCGGCGTCGTGGTCGGGTGAAGTAATCGATCTTCGCTCTCTTATGCCGTGGGACAAAGAGGCGATCGTTGCCTCTGCGAAGCGTACCGGTCGACTCGTCATCGTAGAAGAGAATCAGTTCACCGGCGGTTGGGGAACTGAAATCGCTTCCTACGTTTCTTCGACAGCGTTCGGGGACTTGAAGGCGCCCGTCGTTCGTGTCACCGCGCCCGACGTACCGGTCCCGTTCGGACAAGAGTTGGAGAAACGATTCCTCCCTTCGCCCGAATATGTTGTCCAACAGGTTGACGCGTTGCTCGCAACCAATAGCGCACCCGCACCGTGGTGGAAGGAGTTCGCATGAGCGTCACGAACGCAACCGAGGAGAACGTGGTTGTTCGACGTCGACTCGAGCTCGCGGCGAGTCCACTGGCCCGCCTTCAGCGGATGATTGAGATTCGTTTTGTCGAAGACCGCATTCAAGATCTCTTTGCCCAAGGGCTGATTCCCGGCACCACTCACACGTCGCAGGGCCAAGAAGCCGTCGCCGTGGCGCTCGGCGCCGCAACGCGACCGACTGACATTGTTTGCTGCACCTATCGGGGCCACGGCGTTGCTTTGGCGCTCGGTATCAAACCCGAGTCGGTGCTCGGCGAAGTGCTGGGCCGCCAAATTGGTTGCATGGGGGGACTGGGTGGTTCAATGCACTTGAGCGATCCTGCGATTGGGCTTCTGCCCACTTTCGCCATCGTGGGTGCGGGGGTTCCCGTGGCGGTCGGCGCCGCACTTCAGTTCGCCATTTTGAAGAGTGACGGTGTCGCCGTCAGCGTCTTTGGCGACGGTTCCACCAACATCGGCGGGTTTCACGAGGGACTCAACCTTGCGGCGGTGTGGAATCTTCCCACCGTCTTCATCTGTGAGAACAATTTGTACGGCGAGTACAGCCCAATCGCTACGACGACCGCGGTGACTGATATCGCGCTTCGTGCCACCTCCTACGGAATGGCCGCCGACACCGTGGACGGCCAGGACGTGGACGCGGTGTACGAGAGCATTCGTCAGGCGGTGGATCGAGCGCGTGGCGGTGGTGGCCCGACGTTGATCGAGGCAAAGACCTACCGGTACGTCGGTCACTCTCGATCCGATAAGGCTCCGTATCGCCCGGAGGGAGAGCTCGACGCCTGGATGAAGCGTGACCCGATCGATCTCTACGCCGCGAAGCTCGCGGCGAGCGGGGAACTGGATGGGCGTACGCTCGACGAGATTCGTAGTGAGCAGAGTTCGTTCATCGACGAGGCCGCGGCAGCCGCGGTGTCCAGTCCCTCGGGGTCCGTCGCGCAGATGTTCGCGCACGTGCTCGCGCCATCAGGCAACTGAGAACGAGGAGACAATAATGCGTCATACGGTGAACCTGCCGGTCCTGGGCGATACGACGAAGTACGGCGTAATCGACCATTGGCTCGTCGCCGTGGGCGACCACGTCGATGCCGACCAACCTCTCGTCGCCGTGGAGACCGACAAGGCCCTGGTGGAAGTACCGTCGCCGGTGAGTGGCGTGCTGGTTGAGCAGTTGGCAGCCGTCGAGGACGAATTGGAAATCGGCGCGCCGATCGCCATCATCGAGGTCGCCGACTGATTCGGATATAGCGGAGAAGGGACAACATGTCGAAACTACGTCTGGGCGTCATCGGCGCCGGGTCGTGGGCTGTGGCCTCACACCTCCCAGAGTTCGCCAAACGACGTGACGACGTTGAGTTCGTCGCCGTATCTCGAAAAGGTCCCGAGCTACTCGAGAAGATTCGGAGCGACTGGGGTTTTGCGATGGCGAGCGAGGACTACCGCGACGTCCTCGCGGCCGGCGTTGACATCTGCCTCGTGGCGAGCCCGACGGGCTTGCACCATGAACACGCCCGAGCCGCCATGGAGTCCGGCGCGAACGTGCTCGTGGAAAAACCAGTCACCATTAGTCCCGATGACGCGTGGGATCTCGTCGATACCGCCGAGCGTTTGAATCGTCAGCTGCTGATCAGTTTTGGTTGGAACTACCAACCGATGATGCGCACCGCTAAAGCTCTAATGGACGACCATGGAGTCGGCCATATCGAACAGTTGATGCTGCACATGGCCTCGCAGACCCGTGAACTTCTCTTGGGCACTGGCGCCTACCCTGACGCGTCGCCGGAGACGACGCCCGACTCGCGTACGTGGAATGATCCCAAACTCTCAGGTGGGGGATACGCAATGGCGCAGCTCACTCATGCGCTCGGCGTAGCTCTCTGGTTGACCGGGCTTCGTGGATCCGAAGTCTTCGCCTTCATGTCTGCGCCCCATGACGCGCCCGTGGAGCTACACGACGCCGTCGCGCTTCGCTTCGACGGAGGCGCGGTCGGCACCATGGACGGGGGTTCGGCCCACGTGAACGCGGGGAACAACAAGCACCAATTGGAACTGCGCGTCATTGGTTCCGAGGGACAGTTCCAGATCGACTTCGAGCGCGAAGCGCTCTGGCTTTTTCGCGCGCCGGATACGAACTATCGGCCGGAGTTGGCGCCCGACGCAGGACTCTACGACTGTGTCGGTCCACCGCACGCACTCATCGATCTCAGTCTCGGCCTCGACGTCGAAAACTGTTCACCCGGATGGCTTGGGGCTCGGACAGTCGAGGTCCTTGATGCCTGCTATCGCAGCGCTCAAAGCGGAGCGGTTGCGACGATCGACACGAGCGGACACTAGGGGGACAGATGGAACGGCTCTGCTTTACATTTCAAATTCGGCCGGGAACCTTTGATGAGTATCGGCGCCGACACGACGAGATCTGGCCTGAACTGGTCGCCGAGTTGAAGAGCGCGGGTCTCTCGAACTATTCACTGTTCAAATACAACGACGAGCGAGTCGTCGGTTACGTCGAATGTCAGCCCGACGCGGCGACGTGTTTCGGCGAACTAGCGAACGCGCCCGCTAATTCGCGATGGAGCGAGTGGTTCAAGGAGATCATCGTCGCTTTGACCGACGAGAATGGACAGATGCCGCACATGGAAGAGATCTGGCACCTCGCCTGAGGTCAACGCCTATGACTATTCGAAGCGTTCGCGCTATCCCAGTTGCCTACCCCGAGCCCAATGACTCCAACTCCACCCGCTCGCTTATGTTCTGTCGAATTGAGGACGAGGACGGCCGAGTTGGCTGGGGTGAAGCCATCACTCAGTTTCCCGAAGCATCGCGCGCGGCGGCGGTCCTGCTTGAAGGTATCGCCGACACGGTGGTCGGTCGCGACGTGCTCGATCACGGGGCGATCATGACCGACATCGAACGGCGCTCGTGGTGGTACACGTACGGCGGTGGTATCGGCGCCTTCGTCACCAGCGCGCTGGACGTGGCGCTGTGGGACCTGAAGGGGAAGGTTCTCGGCCGTTCGTTGAGCGATCTGATTGGAGGAGCGGGGCGCACCACCCTGCCAGTGATCGCGTCGACGCACGCGTTCAATCCCAGTCTTGACTTCGAGATCGAGCGCCACGGCGCCTATGTTCGCGACGACGGTTTCAAGGGAATCAAAATCGGCATGGGCAAACGTGGCGAAGCGCGCTTGGGCTACGAGTTCGATCGCGACGTGAAGTTCGTCGCCGGCCTGCGTGAAGCCATCGGCCCTGACGCGATTCTCATCATGGACCGGGGCCAGAGCCTCGCGTGGACGGTCGCCGACGCGATTCGCCGGACACAGGCGTTCGACGAGCATCGACTGACCTGGATGGAGGAGCCGCTAGAGCCTCAAGACGTCGAAGGATTTCGACGTCTACGCGAACAGGTGTCGTGTCTTATCGGTACCGGCGAGCGTGAGTTCACGCTTCGCGGTTACCAGCAACTCGTGGAAAGCGGGATCAGTGACGTAGTCGGATTCGATCCGGGTCGAGCTGGTGGCATCACGGGCGGACTCAAAGTAATCCAATCTGTGGAGTCTGCGAGCATCTGGTTCAATGCCCATGCGTGGAGTAGCGCGGTGACGACCGCCGCGAGTTTGGCGTTGTCAGCCAGCACGAATCGCTGCATGCTGTTCGAGATGAAGCCGCTGGTGAATCCCATGCACAACGAACTCATCACGACGCCTTTTGCTCACGATCGTGGCGTGATCTCAGTCCCCAATGGTCCGGGACTCGGTATCGAGGTCATCGAGTCAGTACTCGAGTCCTACCGACTGCCGTAATACGTTCGCTCGTAACGCGGGAGTTCTGCCGTGGAACGCTTTTCTTCAGCACCGGCGCCTCAGGGCGCGGCCAACGACAAAGCCCCGGAGCGATACTCCGGGGCTTTGTCGGTTGGGGGGCAGGTACTAGTTAGAAGCCCGCGCTCTTCACGTTGGCTGAGGTGTAGACGACCGCGGCACCGGCGCTCACCGTCTGTCCGGGCAGCACTACTTCCTTGACACCGTTGCACTTGAAGGACTGACCCGTCTTACCGGTCAGCGTTCCCGCGAGCACGAACTTCATCGCGCACGCGGCAACGGTTCCCTCTTGCGTGAAGTTCCACAGAGCGAAACTGTGCACGCAGTTGTTGGCCGTCGTCATGAACGGTTCCATCTGGTCGGGGTCACCGAGTCCGGTCAACACGTACTTGGAGCACAGGTTGTTCGTCGTCAGGTACTGAGCCGCAGCGGCGATGGCCACCGTGGTCGGCGAGATGATGCCACTGATACCCGGGTTCGCCGCGAGTGCAGCTTGCAAGCTGGACGTTGCGTCAGCTGCCGAGTCCGAAGGCGGATTAATAATGGCCGCCAACGTCATCTTGGAATACTTGGGCATTGAAAGGTCCTTCTTCAGCTGCGCATTCCACTGGACTTGGTTGGAGTCCGTCGCCTGTGCCGACAAGATGATGAAGCTACCCGAATACGGTGTCGCCATCTGAGAACCAAGCATGTTCAGCTCCGTTAAGGCGATTGACGCCGTGCTCGTGCCTTCGACATAGACAGTACGGCCAGTCTTCAACGCGTCCGAGTCAAACGTGACGACCTTGACACCGTGATGCTCTGCACGAACGAGAGCGGGGTTGGTGGTCGCCGCGTCGTCGTTAGAGATGAAGATACCTTTGTCGCCCGCCGAAACGGCGTTGTTGATGAAGTTGACCTGGTCCGTTGCTGATCCGGTGGTTGGGCCACCGTAAAGACAGTTGAGCCCAATCTTCTGGCCTTCGGTCTTGCAACCCTTGGCCGCGTCGGTGAACGGCGCGATCCCTGTGAACTTCGGAATCATGAACACCTTGACGGCACCGGAAGCGCCGGCAGTGCCGGAGCTCGCCATAAGGCCAACCGGAATCAGCATCGTGCTCGCCAGGGCGAGAGTCATTGCTGACTTCAATAAAATACTTCGTCGCTTCATTATTTCCTCCATTGCTTATATACCGCGAACTCTCTAGTTGACGGCTGTACTGCGGACTTCTGCACCGCTTGCACCGCTACTACTCTCACTTCCTCCCCTCGACTCACCAGTTCCTGCACTAGCGATCTCCCTGACGCCCGCGTGGCGCCGCCACCAGTCACGAGCTGATCTGGCTAACGGTTGCGCGCCGATGGCGATGATCAGTAAGAAACCCACGGCCATGGTCTGGCCTTCACCCGAGAAACCGTGTAGGCCGAGGGCCGACTGCAAGAGCGCGAGCAAGATTGCAGCGAGGACGACCCCCGGGATAGTGCCGGTGCCGCCGTAGGCGCTCACGCCGCCGAGGATGACCGCAGTGATGGCCGGCAGCAGCTGCGACGCACCCATACCAGCTTGCGCGGTCTCGTAATTTCCCAGGAAGAGCAAACCGGCGAAACCGGCGAGGAAACCCGAGATTATAAATGTGGTGATCCGCACACGATTGACCGCGATGCCCGAAAACAAGGCGGCCTTGCGACTTCCTCCGACGGCGAAGAGCGATTTGCCCCAGGTCGTGAAGTGCACGAGATACGCCATGATCGCGGCGATTGCGAGGACTACGACCGTAGCGAACGGCACCTGCGTTCCGGTTAAATTCGAACTGCCGAGACTTACCACGGAATTCGGAAACGTCGTAATCGCCAGGCCACCCAAGATGAGGAAAGAGATGCCCGTGTAGGCGCCCATCGTGCCGAGCGTTACCGCCAGAGCGGGAAGATCAAAGAGAACGACGAGTAGTCCGTTTATGAGACCGCAGACGAGTGCAAGCACGAGGCCGATCGCGATGGCGAGCCCCGTTGCCATACCGTGGGCCATCAAATCACCCATCACAACCCCGGAGAGGGCAAGCGTGCCAACGACGGAGAGATCGATGTCGCCAGTCATTATGACCGGTGCGACGCCGAGGGCCAAACACAGCAAGATCACGTTGTTGAGGGCGGTGGTCTGGAGATTAAAACTGGATATGAGGTCGTGATCGGCCAATTGACCAAAGATCACGACGAGGACGGTCAGTACGACGAGACCCGCCTCCCAACTCAGCACCAGTTGGCGGAATCTAGCCATTGGAGGTGCCCCCTGCGGCCTCGATGGCCGCCGGGTTCAGTGTGGGATGTTCGCTCAAGAACGCCTCGCGCCGGACCGGTCGACGGAGTCGGCGACTTACAACCGCGTAGACAGCCACGGCGATCACGATGGCCGCACCTTGGAGTGTTTGTTCGGCGAAGATTGAGATGCGCGTCAATTCCAAGACATTTTGAATCTCACCGAGCAAGAGCGCTCCGAGAACCGCGCTCAATGCGGTGCCGGCGCCGCCAAAGAGACTGACGCCACCAACGACCGCGGCCGCGATGACAGTGAGATTCATCCCGTTGCCGGCGGTGGCGTCAACGTTGCCGAACTGTGACGTGTACAGCAGGCCGCCAAGGCCGGCGAGAGCGCCGCAGAGAGCAAAGATCTGGAAAGTGCGAAGACGAATCTTTACACCCAGGTAAGCGGCCGCCTCGGGGTTGGAGCCGAGTGCGTAGACGTCACGACCGAATCGTGTGCGGCGGAGAATAAAGCTCACCGCGACCAAAACGATGGCCGCGATCCAGATAAATGTTCCGATCCCGAACCAGGCGTTTCCACGTAGACCGGCGAGCCATTTAGGCACTTGGGTGAGATAGAGCTGTGATCCGTTGTTCACGATGATCTGCAAGCCCGTGTAAATAGAGAGCGTGGCGAGCGTGGCGATGATGGCCGGCATCTTGAAGACGTTCACCAAGAGGGCGTTGCCGAGACCGAATCCTGCGCCGAGTGCGAGGGCTAAGAGGACTCCGATAACCGGTCCGAAGGGACCCGAGAAGTGTCCCGACCATTCACCGACCAGATACGCGCAGATTCCGAGGATTGCTCCCACCGACAGGTCAATCTGTCGAGCGAGAATCACCACCGCCTCGCCGATGGCCACGATCGCGATGAGCGCCGTGGTGTTCAAAAGGTTATTGATGTTCGACAGCGTGCGAAAGTCGGACAAAGTCGCGACAGCCACGAGCGTGATGAGCGCGATCAATCCCAGGAGAGCCGTGTCACTGCGTCGGACCATTGCGTTCACGCGACTTCGTCGCGCCGAAGAGGTCGCCACGTCGGAGATCATCTCGGCCGCGCTCATGACTCGTGCTTCGCGTCGACGCCAGAGGCGGCTTCGAGTATGACGTGGGCGTCGACGGGAGTCGCGAACTCAGCAACGACGCTGCCTTCGCGCATCACCAGCAGACGGGTGCTCATCGCTCGCACCTCTTCGAGCTCCGATGAGATGAAGATCACGGCGACGCCCGTCGCTGCCAGCTCGGCCACGATACCGAGCACTTCGGCTTTGGTGCCGACGTCAATGCCGTGCGTCGGTTCATCGAGAATCAAGATGCGAGGTTCTGTGGCGAGCCACTTACCGAGGACCACTTTCTGCTGGTTGCCGCCCGAGAGCGAGCTGGTCAACTGATTGAGGCGACCAGCCTGCAGTTGTACCCGTGCGGCGAGCTCCGCGGACTGGCGGTACATGACCCGCGTACGGAAGCGCCCGAAACGATTCGCGATGCGGCCCCACACGGTCATCGTCATATTGAACGGAACGCGCATGCCCATCACGAGGCCATTGGAGAGTCGATCCTCAGGGAGATAGGCAATGCCGACGCGCACGGCGTGTCGCGGCGAAGTAGCGGTATAGGCCACACCGTCGAGGGTCATCGTTCCAGATTCCGCCTGCGAGATGCCGAAGATCGCCTCGGCGAGTTCGGTACGTCCTGCGCCGACGAGTCCGGCCAAACCAAGGATTTCACCGCGACGTAACGTGAACGACACGTCTTGGAAGTAGCCGCGGCGAGTCAAGTGTTTGACCTCGAGAATGGTGTCGCCGGCCACGCGAGTCAAGGACGGGTACAGCTCACCAATCGCTCGACCGCACATCATCTGTACGAGTTCCGAGACGCTCACGTCGGCGGTGGGCTTCTCCGCGACCAATGCCCCGTCACGCAACACGACGACGCGGTCCGTGATTGCCTTCACTTCGTCGAGCTTGTGGCTGACGAAGACCAGCGAAATTCCTCGCTCGCGAAGTGAGTTCAACAAGATGAACAGCGAGTCGACCTCCCGACTGGAGAGTACCGACGTGGGCTCGTCGAGAATGAGGACTCGGGCACCCGAGATGAGTGATTTGGCGATCTCAATGATTTGGCGGTCCGCGATGCCGAGTTGATAAAGCGGAACGTGGGGATCTAGATCGACGCCGATTTCACGGAAGACCTCCTCCGCCGTCTTGTACATGGAGCCCCAATCGATGATGCCGCGACGAGTGGGCTGGCGACCGGCGAAGAGATTCTCGGCCACGTCGAGGTCCGGGAAGACTGCGGGCTCTTGGTAGGTCGCCGCAATGCCGAGCTCTCGGGCTACACGTGGGTTGCTCACGCGACGAATCTCACCGTCGATGACGATTTGACCGCCGTCGGGTTCGAGGACGCCCGTGAGGATCTTCACCAGCGTCGATTTACCGGCGCCGTTCTCTCCAAGAAGTCCGACGATCTCACCGCGTCGAAGAGTCATGCTCACGCCGCTCAGTGCCTGCAGTCCACCAAAACTTCGTTTGATGCCTCGCAGTTCAACGATGGGTGGAGCGACGAGTTTGTCGCTTTCAGAAACGGCGCGTGGGTCGCTCACCTCAGCCTCGCGACCATGTGTGTTCACGAATCGTATGCAATGTCCCTACCCCCGAGGCACGCGTGTTTCACGTGCGACTCAACTCGCGCCAACCGTAGACCTGCCGATATTTTGGAAACGATACCAATGAAGTGTCTATCACGCAAGTGGGTACCTCGAAGTTCTCATCTGATTCTCCGTGAGCCTTATTTTCAGCCACTGAAAGCGCGTCGGACGCCTACGCCGCGATCGAAGCTAGGACGCAAAGATTGGATAGCAGCTGCAAAGCAAGATTTTCTTGGAATCGATATTTTCCTGAGTTAAGATGTCTGCGGAAGCGACTTGCGTGGCGAGTATCGAGAGGAGATCAGTAGTGGACCTTCTGGATTCGGATAAGGACCTTGATCAACCTCAGGGCGCGAACCCGTCGCCCTTGACCATCACGCGAATCGAAACGATCCCGGTGCGCGCCCCGCTTGGCGCCGACTTCAAGGGAAGTCACTATCACATGACGCATCGTTCAACCTTGATCACGCGGGTCTACACCGCGGACGGCATCGTGGGCGAGGCGTACGCCGCTGACGAAGACGCGACTTTGGCGGAGATCGATCATATTGTTCATTCGGAATTGGCACCGAAGATTGTCGGACTCGATGCCATGGCCACGGAGAAGTGTTGGCAGTCCGGATACCCAGTGACGTTTGACATCTTGCGCGACCGACGCCAAGGGCTCGTTGCTCTTGCTGGCGTGGATACGGCGATCTGGGACGCCGTAGGCAAGGCCCTCGGTCAACCGCTCTGGCGACTCTGGGGCGGATATCGCCGCACCATTCCTCTCATCGCCATAGGCGGTTATTACGGTGATCCCCTTGGCACGATTGAAGAGGAGATGCAGTCGTACGTGGACCTCGGTCTGGCCGGCGTGAAGTTCAAAGTCGGCGGGGCATCGCCCGAAGTCGACGCCGAGCGCGTCGCGCGAGCGCGCGCGGCCACGCCGAAGGGTTTCTTGATCGCTATTGACGCCAACCAGGGGTACACGGTTCCTCAGGCTCTTGAATTAACCCGACGCATCGAGGATCTCAACATCATGTGGTTCGAAGAACCGGTGGGTTGGAGTGACGACGCCCGAGGGATGCGCGACGTGCGTATGCGAGGAAATATTCCGGTCTGTGCAGGACAAAGCGAACATTCGCCGGTGGGATGTCGCAACCTCATGGACGTAGGCGCGATCGATTTCTGCAACTTCGACGCGTCGTGGTCGGGCGGCCCTACGGTGTGGCGTCGAATGGCCGCCGTCGCTGGCACCTATAACGTCGCGGTTGGACATCACGAAGAACCGCAGGTCGCCTCGCACCTCGTAGCGAGCCAAGCGCACGGCTCAGTCGTCGAGTGCTTTCATCCCGACCGTGACCCTTTCTGGTGGAATTTGATCGCCAATCGACCTCCACTGGTAAACGGTGAACTCCAGTTAAGCGATGCCCCAGGGCTAGGCTGGCAACTCAATATGGACTACATCGAAGAGCATCGAGTTCGATCGGAGTAGTAGTGGCATCATCGGGTCCCGGCCTCGTCCCTCGGCCGAGCGTCAGCCGCATCAGCATGCAGGAGGTCGCACAGCGCGCCGGTGTCGCCGCGTCGTCGGTATCGCGCGTGCTCTCCGGCCACCCGAACGTCTCAGACGTCATGCGCAATCGCGTCCTCGACGCGGTGGCCGCACTCGGCTACGAACCCGACCTCGTCGCTCAGAGCCTCCGTCGAGGTGCCACCATGACGGTCGGTTTCGTCGTAGGCAACATATCCAATCCGCTTCTGTCCGAGATTGCGCTCGGCGCGGAAACGGGACTTCGCGAGGCTGGATACTCAATGCTGCTCGTGAACTCCATGAACAAGCCCGAGTTGGACGCTGAACATATCCGCCTCTTGGCCCAACGTCGGGTGGACGGGTTGCTGTTGTCGCTGGCGAGCGAAGACTCTCCGGGGACCTTGGATGCGGTCTCACGAGCTGAACTTCCGGTGGTGCTGGTCGACCGCGAAATGAGTGTGCGCGGATCGATCTCCGCGGTGTATGCCGAACACGAAACTGGCGTCGAAGCGGCGGTGCGCGAGCTCGCGTCATACGGACACCGTCGTATTGCCCTCGTCAATGGCCCTCCCGATCTGCGACCCGCGCGAGTTCGTGCCAACACTCTGCGGCGTGTCGCACGTCAACTGGGGATCACGAGCATCGTGCGTTCGGGAAGTTTCACGACCGAACACGGCGAGTTCGCGACTGAGAGTCTTCTCGCGATGGCGGAGCCCCCGACGGCAATCGTCGCAGGAAGCAACCAGATCCTGGTGGGAGTGTTGCGTCAACTGCGCCGCGCGAAATGTCGTGTTCCGGAAGACGTGTCGCTGATCACCTGCGATGAAGTGCCTCTCGCGGAGTTTCTCGAGCCGCCCATCGCGACGATCGAACGAGACCATCATGAAATGGGCGTTATCGCGGCGTCACTTTTGCTGGAACTGTTGTCGGGTGCGGCGGCCCGAACTCAGACCATTCCGACCGCGTTCAAGTCCAGCGCGAGCGTTGGCGCGGCGCCAGGCCGCGTCCGATAAATCAAGGGTAAAGGAAAGGGTTGGCGTGGAGTTTCTGCTGGAGATTGAAGTCAAGTTGCCGTGGTCGATGGACGACGCGCAGCGCACTCGACTGACTGAGGAAGAACGCGTTCGTGGTCGCGAACTCGCCGAACAAGGAGTCATTCGAGCGATCTGGCGGGTACCGGGGAGATTCGCCAATCGAGCGATATGGTCCGCTTCCGACGCGACCGAATTGCACGCCGCGATAACAAGTCTGCCTCTCTGGCCCTACATTGACGTGGTCGTGACTCCGCTCGCGACCCACGAACTCGGGCATCACTGTCAAGGCTTGCCGAACGGGCTTGGCGCGTGAACATGATCTACCGCGACTGAGGAGTCGTTATGGCGCGCGATCCCGAACTGGCTTCGTACCTGAGCGAGCCGTTTCCGAATGATCTCGATGACATTGAGGGCACTCGGCGGATACTTGCAGCACGGCGCGACGAAGAGATTGCCGCGCGAGTCGAGGCGACTGAGACACTTCGGTGGTGGGACGAATACATCGCCGGACCCGGCGGGACTTCGCTGACCCTTCGGTTCTACGTGGATGAGGTCACGCCCGAACCGCGCGGTGCACTCCTTTTCTTCCATGGAGGGGCGTTCGTCTTCGGCGATCTCGAGTCAGAGCACAATCGTTGTCGTTATTTGGCGCGTGGATCTGGATGCATCGTCGTGTCAGTCGACTATCGACTCGCTCCCGAGAATCCGTTTCCGGCTGCCCTCGACGATGCGACAACGGCGCTCGAGTGGTTGTTCGAGCACGCAAACTCTTTAGGTGTTGACCGGGCGCGGATCGGGATTGGCGGTGCTAGTGCTGGCGGGGCGTTGGCCTCGGTGACCGCGCTTCGTGCGCGCGACGAGGATGGTCCGGTGTTGCGCGCACAGTTTTTGATTTATCCGGCCGTCGATGATCGTGCGAGCGATGGTTCCATTGCGCAGTACTTGCAATCAGAACCGTGGGACGGGGAGCGAACGAAAAAGATGTGGCCGCTCTACCTCTCGACGCTTTCGGAGCAAGAATCGCGCTACGCATCTCCCATGCGGTCGGACGACCTCTCAGGTTTACCTGTCACATACATACTCGTGGCCGAAGAAGATCCCTTGCGTGATGAGGCATTGAACTTTGCGATGCGGCTGTTGAATGCTGGAGTATCGGTGGATCTTCGACTCATCGGGGGCACGTACCACGGATTTGACGTTGTTGCACCAGAAGCGCGTCTCAGTCGATTCGCTCTCGATGAACAACGAATGTTTGTCGTTCGAGAACTCGGTGCAAACGATGGTCGTTGAGTAAGAAAGTAGGTCGCCATTGACCCCGAAGATCTTCTCAATCCCTATCGCTTGACCGACGCCAGCCTCCGCTGACCTTACAAAGATGATGAGATCATCGGGTCTTGATCTCCGGGAGCCCCCGGGTCAAAGTCCCGACTCACCACGACTCGCATCTCGGTCTCAAGAGAGCTCCGTGCGGCCAGTGTGGCGGCACTGTCGTTCTCGATGGCCGTAGCCAGACTTCCCGGGAGGCTCGTGCACGGCTCGGTGAGCAAGACGTAGTGACCTCGCCATCCGCCCAGTACTCGCCATAGCCACGGCGTGCGGTACACGTCTTTGTCGAATTCGACGCGCACTGCGACACCGTGCGATGGGTGGGTGACGGCACACCACCCCGCACGAATGTCCATGGCGTACAGGAACTCAAGTGCATTCGACTCGGGTCCGGCCAGTCGACTCAGGTCAGCACCGTCGTTGATGGGCCAGTTGACCGTAAGCGCATCGCCGCGGGTGGGCGCCGGCGGGATCACGCCCATCTTGCTGACGGGCAGGTGAACACGTGACCCGGGTCCAATCTCGTGAGCGATGTGCTGGTTCCACATGAATCGCACAGGCGAAAGCCCGTAGTTCGTCAAACGAAGATTCACCGAGACGCCGTGACCTGCGCGCGTCACGGTGATCCACTTCTCGACCGTGCAGGGAAGCGATACGCTATCTCGGCTGAGTCGAATGATCGTTTCGTCGGAGTCGTCCTTCTCGATCGACCAACTCCAAGGCCCAATCCAGAGGTCGCCGTGGTCGTGGAACGTATTTGCAACGATTTCGCAGGTTGCATCAGTGGGGAAAATGTCGTCCCAGCCGCCGCACCACACGTCGTCAAACGGTGCACCCGGGTACGTTCGACTAATCGGCACTCGAGGGTTCTGCCAGAGAAGATTGAAGCCTGACTCGTTGTCGATCAGTTGGAGAATTTTGCCCCCGGCTTCGGGGACGATGACCAACGTGACGTAATCTCCGCGAATCGCGATTTCGGTGAGACCTTCGGCGATGGGGCGAGAAGACAACAGAGATTCGCTCTGAGGATTCCGCCGTTCATTATCACTCATCTGGTCTCCTCACGATGCTGGTTCGACGGATCGCATCTCACCTAGTTACTCGGCGAGGGTCGGTAGGGATCGAGTGGTCGACCCGTAACGCCCACGTTCGCCGCAAAGAGCCGTCCAGCGTCAGGTTCGTCTACGAACCTTGATGCCGGAAGGTCCTCCTGCGCGGTGGTGATGTACAAGGTGGTACCGTTCGCCCCGCCAATTGCGCAGCAAGACGGTTGCGCGGTGGCGACACTCACTCGTGCCATCAACTCTCCAGACGGCGCATATCGGCGTACTTCGTAGCCACCCCACACGGCCACCCAGATGAAGCCCTCGTTGTCGATGCACAGTCCGTCGGGGGTACCTTCCATCGCGACATCGAATTGCGCGAAGAGACGGGGACCGGAGATCTCACCGCGGCTGTCGACGTCGTACGAATGAATCGTTCCTGGTCCGCTGTCGACGTAGTACATGGTGGTTCGATCAGGACTCCATCCGATGCCGTTGGATATCGTGACGTTCTCCAGCATCGTCCGAGCTCCCGTCGATGGGTCGAACCGGTAGACCTTGCCGCGATCCGGCTCTTCATTGACGGCCATAGAACCCACCCAGAACGACCCCCACGGATCGGCCGCTCCGTCATTGAGCAACATTGCGTGGTCGCCATCTCGCTCCAGTTGGGCGACCTCGTGAATTTGACCTGACTCGCCGAGCAGCCACAACGACTGATTCATGGCCACTATCCATCCGTCGCTCCTGTCAACCAGTGGAGACAGCGCAGAGACATTGCCGTCGAGGTCGTATCTATGGAGAATTTCAATCTTGGTGCCTTCGGCCCTCGCTCGAAAGAAATGGCCCTCGTGGACGTCCACCCAATAGAGCTCGCCGCGCACTTCGTCCCACCGGCAGCATTCGCCCAGAAAGTAGAGGTCAGTCGTGCACGGCTGGGCTACGAACTCTTCCACGTCGCCCTTCACCCGCCAAAACTGAATGGACCCATGGGAAGAGCGGCCATCAAACCTCCGTCAACGGAGTACAGCGAACCGGTGACAAATTCTGCGAGAGGCGACGCGAGAAACATTGTCACGTTGGCAACTTCGTTGGGTTCGCCAATTCGACCCCACGGTTGACTCCGGTCCATCAGTTTCAACGCCTCTTCGGGATTCGATGTGGCCTGCGCCTCACGGCGAATCATCGGCGTGTTGATTGACCCGGGAATGACGCCATTTACACGAACGCCGAATGGAGCGCCCTCGAGGGCCAATGCGCGAACGAGAGCGCTGACCCCACCCTTCGACGCCGCATAGGCCACACCATCGGACACCGTGGCCAGGGCATGGGGTGATGAGGTCGCGATGATGCATCCCGCCCGACGTTCGCACATCAAGCGCATCGCGGCTCGACACACGAGGAAGACGCCCGTCAAGTTCACGTTCAGTACGCGATTCCATTCTTCAAGGGACGTGTGACGTGCATCCTTCGTCCACTCGACACCTGCGTTGGCGTACGCAACGTCAACCTCGCCGAAAGAGTCGCGAGCCAGCGCGAAGAGGTCCTCGACGTCGTCTTCATTCCCGACGTCACAGCGACGAAAGATCGCGGTGCGACCCTCTTCAACAAGCGTGCGAACCAAGTCCTCGCCAGGGCCTACCGCTACGTCCGCAAGGATCGTGTTTGCACCCGCCCGCGCGAATCCTTGTACGGCTCCCGCTCCGATGCCCGTCGAACCGCCAGTCACGATGACCGTTTTGCCGGTGAAGTACTCACTCCACATTCGCGGAGCTCCTATTCGGGCGTTGAAACAGCTCGAGTGTGATCCCGTCGGGATCGTAAAGATAAAGTGACGAACCGCCGGTGTTCACACCGGTGTCAACCTCTACCGGCGGGCTGATGGTGTTGATACCATTCGCCAAAAGTCGCTTATAGAGAGCGTCCAGATCCTCAACAACAAAGCAGATATGCGCGTTACCCACGTTGCGCGGCTCGAGGTCACGACCCTCGGACTCCGGCACTAGATACTGGAAGAGTTCAATCCGGGGACCGCCCCCAGGTGGCTGCAGGTGAGTCATTAATACGTGGGCGCCTGGATATCCGACGATCGCCGCCAGATAGCCCCCTTCCTTTTCTTGCCTCATGACGATCGAGCACTCTAGGACCGAGGTGTAGAACTCAATCGACCGCTCAATGTCCGTGACAGTGAGCCCTACGTGATCGACTCCACTAACGATTCCCATATACAACCTCCGATTGCGCCTGCACTTGGTGTGCCTTTCCTAAATACGATCCTCGACGAGTCATCCCGAGGGAATCGTCGTAAGAGCTCCGTCGATGGTCACGCACGTTCCATTGATGTAGGAAGCTCGTTCGCTAGCGAGAAACACGGCCAGTTGTCCAACCTCCGACGGCGTGCCAAGCCTTCCGGCCGGAATGGTGCGAACGTATGCCGCGTCATCGACAGCACCGTTCGCCGCGTCGCTCTCCCACATCGGTGTTCGGATGGGGCCGGGGGCAATCGCGTTCGCGCGAACTCCGAATTCGGCCCATTCGCCGGCAGCGACCTGAGTCATCATCAAGACCGCCGCCTTCGCCGCGCAGTACGCAATTCGCCCCGGATTCGAAGAGAAGCCGCGAATGGACGAGATTGTGATCACACTTCCAGAGCGCTGGGGCAACATGTGGCGTGCCGCGGCGCGCATGCCGTAGAAGACGCCGGTCTGCATGACGTCAATCGACGTATGCCACGCCTCATCGGTGGTATCGACGATGTGGGGTCCGACGAAACTAACGCCCGCGTTGTTGACGACGATGTCGAGGCGGCCGAAGTCCAGGGCCACGGCGTCCCATGTGGAGTCCACCTCGACACGTTTCGTTACGTCCGCAACATAAACACCACCATCGGCCGTCACGTCGCTCAACATGGCGAGAGTCTCGTTCGCGGCTCGTTCGTCGCGGTCAACGATCGCGACGCGCGCACCGGCCTTCGCTAACTCGAGTGCGATTCCCTGTCCAAGACCCGAGCCAGCTCCGGTGACCAGTGCAACTTGGCCCGTCAACTCGCTCATTACTTCCCTCCGCTCGACACGATCGCTTACTCACGAAGTTACCGTCTCAGTGACGAACAATGTCGTGCGAGCGTGACTCTTGTCGGTCCCTCCAGCCACGTGACGTTGCACTGCAAGTGTCGCGTTCTGATAGTTGGAACGAAGCCGCGAATCTCGTCAATTGCGTGCGCGTTGCCAAACTCAGTTGGTCGTTGGCCGGCATTAGCCGGTCAAGTTCTTCACTGAAATGATCGTGTAACAACTAGCGTGACTACTACGAATCAAACGATTGGACGTAGTGAGGCATGCAATGAAAGCACTGGTATTTACTGATCTGGGTGTGGTCAAAATCCAAGAGGTTCCCGACGTAGTGCCGGGTGAAGGCGAGACAGTAGTCGTCGTCGATCGAGCGGGCATTTGTGGAAGTGAACTGCATGGTATTTCGACCCCAGGTCCTCGCGTGCCGCCTCTCATAATGGGTCACGAGGTCGTAGGTCACACGTCTGACGGACGGCGGGTTGCGATCAATCCGTTGACGTCGTGCGGTGAATGCGATCTGTGTGCACTCGGTAAAACACAACTCTGCCGTACACGTTCGTTGATCGGCATTCACAAGTCCGGTGGGTTCGCCGAACGCGTTGTAGTTCCGCAAGCCTCTATACACGACCTTCCCGACGATCTGGACTTCGACCGCGCGGCGTTGATCGAGCCGTTGGCGAACGCAGTGCATGGATGGAATCTGGCGGGTGCCCCAAAGGGGCTGCGTGTGGGGGTCCTCGGTTGCGGACCTATTGGCCTCGCCTGCGTCGAGATGGCACATTACGCGGGAGCGGGCAGCGTCGCCGCGACTGACCTGTCCGAACATCGTCGCATCGTCGCGGAGAAAGTGGGAGCCGATGTCGTCGGCGAGACTCTGGATGGCGAGTTCGACGTCATCTTCGACGCGGTCGGCAGTGCCACGACGCATGAAAGCTCCGTCGAACATTTGATACCAGGTGGGACCACCGTGTGGCTCGGCCTGGCATCGGCTAACCCCGGGTTTGACGCCATGAGCATTGTGCGACTCGAGAAGAATATTCGCGGCTCCTTCGCGTACAGCGACGATGAGTTCGTGAGGGCGATTGACATTGCGTCCAGCCTGGATCTCTCGTGGTCGACGACGTATCCGCTGGATCAAGGAGCCGAGATTTTCACCACTCTTATGAACGGTGAAACAACCCCGATCAAAGCACTCTTGCAGCCGTAAGTGCACCTAAGACACATGGTGAACGCAGAATCAGAACTTCGATCGCCGAATTCAGCGGCGGCTGTAGCCGCCATCGATGGAGATGTTCGAACCGGTGAGAAATGGCGTGGTGCCGGAACATAGAAAGACCGCACTTTCCGCGATCTCGTTCAACTCGCCAAATCGACCGATCGGGTGGCGACCGAGGAGCGTGCGTTCAAATGCCCGTCCGTCATTCATCCCTTCCATCACTCCCTCGTGCAGTGGCGTCCGAAACACGCCCGGCATCAACGTGTTCGAAACAATTCCTCTTGCCCCGTATTCGACGGCAATGTGGTCGGACAACATGTTGAGGGCCGCCTTAGAAATGCCATACGCGCTGTCTCCTTCCCACACTGTCAGGGCGCACACCGAGCTGATGTGCAGCATCGAACCGCCACCGGCGGCGAGCAGGTGTGGGATGGAGAACTTCGCGATGAGGAACGGTCCACGAGTGTTCACGGCCATGATCTCGTCAAAGACATCGATCGGAAAGTCGGCCACGTCGTGCCACTCATTGGCGTCAATACCCGCATCGTTCACGACGATGTCGAGCCCACCCATCGCGGCGACCGCGGCGTCGACGACCGAGCTCGCGTCATCGGCCTTCGACACGTCGCCGGGGACCCCAACCGCACGACCGCCCGCCGTCTCTACCGCGCGACACGTTGCCTCGATCCTCGCTTCGTCGCGTCCGCCTACAGCCACGAAGGCTCCTTCTTCGCCGAAGCGCACGGCTATTGCCTGGCCTATGCCGCTCGAGGCGCCGGTAACCAGGGCTCTCTTGGATCGCAGTGTGTTCATCGTCTCTCCTCGCCACATTTCATGAAGTCGTGACGGCGTGTCGTCACGCCTGGGCCAACACGCTTCTCTGGGTGCCCAATCCATCGATCGACAACTCGACCACGTCGCCCGCCTTCAAGAAGGGGACGTCATCGTGTCCGAGCGACACGCCGGCGGGTGTTCCGGTGTTGATGAGATCGCCCGGTTCGAGCACCATGAATTGACTCACGTACCAGATGAGGTAGGCGACGTCGAAGATCATGTTGCGAGTTGAACCATCTTGCCTCGCGACACCATTCACGCTGAGGTGCAGTCCGAGGTTCTGGGGGTCGTCGATCTCATCGGGAGTGACCAACCATGGCCCGAGTGGATTAAACGTCTCGCAAGACTTTCCCTTGTCCCACTGCCCGCCCCGCTCCATCTGAAACTCACGCTCCGAGACGTCGTGGGAAACGCAGTAACCGCCGACGTAGTTCAGTGCCACGTCGGGGGAGGGGAGATAACGAGCACGCGTCCCGATGACCACACCTAGCTCGACCTCCCAGTCCGTCTTCGTCGATCCTCGGGGAACGAGAATTTCGTCTTGGGGTCCGATCACACAGTTGGGTGCCTTCATGAAGATGATGGGCTCAGTGGGAATCGTTGCCCCCGTTTCGATCGCGTGATCGCGATAGTTCAGTCCAATACAGATGATCTTCTCGGGCTTAGCGATTGGTGCGCCGAGTCGCGCATTCGGAGCAACGATGTCCTCGGCACGTTCAGCGGCGAGAAAGGTGCGAATCTCGTCTGCGCGCCCGTCGATCCAAAAACTTGCGTCAAGGTCGCCGAAGGTATCGGGGAAGGCTCGCAAAGTGCCATCGGGAAGGACAACGGTCATGCGTTCATTGCCGACTTCGCCTACGCGAGCGATCTTCATTGCCCACCTCCTTCAATCCGTGCCGTGTCGAGCGGGTCGCCGCTGTCACGGGCGCTAGAGACAATTGCATCACGACTCTCCGCATCGAAGAAATACATTCGTTCGGTGAAGACCGCGAAACTCGCGTTGCGCCCGACGTGGACTTCGGCTCGCGGTTCAACACGAGCCACGCCTTCACCCACGACGTCAATCGCGGTGGCCTCAAGTTCCTCGGTCTCGTCAAGGCCCTGGGCCTCGCCGGTGACTCGCGTTGCGTCGAGCGAGAAGTGCACCAACAACTCGGATCCGAGCGCCTCGACCTCTTCCACCCGAGCCACGAGGGTGGCGTCGGACTTTTGCTCGCCCGTCGCGATGGGGAGGTCTTCTGCGCGCAGCCCCACGACAATCTTGCGGCCGGCGTACGAACGTAGCGCTGGTACTCGCCGATAGAGCAACTCGCCGAGGGGCAGGCGCTGCGAACCTAACTGCAGGAGCGAGCCATCGTCGCTAATTGTCGCTTCAAAGAGATTCATCGCGGGTGAACCAATGAAGGCGGCAACGAAGAGATTCGTGGGCTTGTTGTAGAGCACGGAAGGTTCGTCACACTGTTGGAGCACACCTGCGCGCATGACAGCTACTCGATCGCCCATGGTCATCGCTTCGGTTTGGTCGTGGGTGACATACAGCGTGGCGACACCGATTCGTCGTTGGATCCGACGAACCTCAGTACGCATCTGCACTCGAAGTTTGGCGTCGAGGTTCGAAAGAGGTTCGTCCATCAAGAACACGGCCGGGTCTCGAACGATGGCGCGGCCCATGGCGACGCGCTGACGCTGGCCACCGGACAATAGTCCGGGTTTTTGATTCAACAAATCGGTGAGGCCGAGAATCCCCGCGGCAATGGCGACCTTCTGTCTGATCACATCCTTGGGAATCTTTCGAAGGCTCAAGCCGAAGGCGATGTTTTCTCCGACGGTCATGTGAGGGTAGAGCGCATAGTTCTGGAAGACCATCGCCACGTCACGCTCCTTTGACGTCAGTTGATTCGCGACTCGGTCGCCGATGTGCAGGGTGCCCGAGGTGATGGCCTCGAGCCCGGCGACCATGCGCAACGCGGTCGTCTTCCCACACCCTGAAGGACCGACGATCACCATGAACTCGCCCTCTCCAACTTCGAGATCCAAGTCGCGAACAGCATTGAAACCGTTCGGGTAGGTCTTGGAGATCTTGTCCAGTGAGATTGAAGCCATAACTTTCCCTTTATTTCCGAGACTCTGCTCTGTGGTTCATGAGTTCGAGCTACTCCTACGCGCTGACAGTTCGTCGGCGAACTTCGTCGTCGTCGAGGGTGATACCCAAACCGGGTCCCTGGGGCACTCGAAGAAGGCCATTTTCGGGCGTAAAAGGAGTCGTCAGCAGCGACCCCAAGCGTTTGCTCTGGGTGACCGGATACTCGATGAGTCGCTCGCCGGGGAGCGTCGACACGAACTGGAGTGTCGCTGCCAGCAGGACATCGGTCGAGAAACAGTGGGGTATCACGACGGCGCTGGCACTGTACTCACGAACCATCGCCGCGATGTCGCGCCCACTGGTCATGCCACCGCAGCGACCGAGATCAGGTTGCAAGATACTCACGCCGGCCTCGATGAGTTCGCGAAATGGCCGAGTGTTGGAGTGAGCCTCACCGCACGCGATGCGAACTGCGACGCTGCCGGTGAGACGCTGGTAGGAGAATATGTCGTCCGCCTCGAAGGGTTCTTCGAACCAGAAGATGTTGAGCGGCTCGGTTCGTCGGCAAAACTCCTTGGCCGAACGCACGGTGTACGCCATGCCGCCGTCGATCATGAGCTTTCGTTCCGGGCCGAGGACGGACCGGGCTGCCGCGGTGAGTTCAACGTCGAGCCCCACGTCCGCGCCGAGCGGACCCCAGCCCAACTTCAGCGCACCGAAGCCCTCGGCGACCACCCGCGTCGCGAGGGCCGTCACTTCGGCGGGCGTCTGGGGCATCACCTCGCTCGCGTAGATCTCGATCGATGAAGACGTCTGTCCCCCCAGCAGTTGAGCGACGGAAAGTCCAGAGGCTTTGCCCAACAGATCCCACAGCGCCATGTCGATGGCGCTCATGGCGTGCAGGGCCGCACCATCGCGACCATAGTGATAGCTACTCGCGAACATCTCATCCCACAGCGGCCGTATCCGCAGCGGATCCTGGCCGATCAGTACCTCACGCAGACCTTTGGCCAAGGAGTGCGACGAGGGCATGTTGACGATCTCGCGCGCGACGTAGGGCGACGTGTCGCCTTCGCCGACACCCACTAGACCTTCGTCGGTGTGCACTCGCACGATGAAGGCGTCTTGGGTACCGTCCGCGCGAGTCGTGTCGACCTCACCGACTTGGAGGACTAACGCCTCGACCTCCGTTATCTTCACGCCATTACCTCCCCTAAATGCTCTCGAATCATCTCTTGAGCATGATTGAACGACGACTCCAGCTTCTCCAACGGGAAGCGCTGCGCGACGGCGGTGATGCTGATTGCTCCGTCCGGCAACGTCTTTGACGTCAGGAAGAGCGGAATCGCGAGGCAGTTGATGCCCTCTTCGTGTTCTTCGCGGTCAAGGGCGTATCCGTTCTCTCGAATGAGTTCGAACTCTGCGTGCAGTTCTTGCGCGGTGAGAATGGTGTTGTTGGTGAAGGGAGCGAGCGGAGGTTCGTGGCCGGCGACGAACTTATCGACCTGGTCACGGGTCAAGAGACTGTACGCCAACAGTGCTTTGCCGACGCCGGTGCAGAAGGCGGGGTTGCGACCTCCAATGACCGAATTCATCTGATATCGAGAGAGCGGCGGCTGGACCTTCGCCAGGTACACCACTTCGCGGCGATCCAATATCGCGTAGTGCGTCGTCTCGCCAAACTCGGCAGCGAGCGACGACAACACGGGCCGCATTCTCCCCACGGCATCAATCTCGTCGTAGTACGAGAATGCGAGTTTCAACAGTCCGTATCCCAGCCGGTAGCGACTGTCGCGGTCCTGTTCGATGAGATCGGCGCGGCGCAGAGCGCCGAGCGCACGGTGCACGCTCGAGCGCGGCGAGTTCATGAGTCGAGCGAGGTCGTTGAGCCCGACGCCGTCAGGGAATGTACCCAACAGATTGAGGATCGCCAGGACGCGATCGGCTCCGTTCGGTCCTTTCACCTCACTTACGACAGCTAGTTCATTCTTGAGGGGATCAGCGACCATGATTAGCGCACCGCCCCCGACAGCATGCCGCGAATGAAGACGCGAGCGGTGATGAAGTACAAGAGCAGCGTGGGCAGCGCGCCGATCAGCAGACCGGCCATCAATACGGGAACGTCGGTTGAGTATTTTCCGCTCAGTTGCGCGAGGGTCGGTGTCACCATTTCGGTGTTGGACGCGTGCAGGAGCACCAGGCTGATGAACAGGTCGTTCCAGATGTTGAGGAACGTCAAGATGGCGACGGTGAAGACACCGGGTCGCCCGATCGGGAGAATCACCCGCCAGTACACCTTGATCCAGCTCGCGCCATCGACTCGCGCGGCCTCCACTACCGAGTCAGGAATCGAACGGAAGTTGGAGCGAAGCAGATAGGTGCCATAGGGAATGCTGATCGCGGTGTAGATGAGAATCGCCGGCACGAAGTTGTTCGAAAGCCCTGTGTGGGCAACCTCGACGTAGAGGGGGAGGAGCACCACGATGCCGGGCATGAACATGATCATGAGCATGACCCAGAACATCACGTTGCCCAATTTGATTGGCACCTTCGTGAACACGAACGCCGCCAGTGACGACGTGAAGGTGGCCAGGATCACCGCCGGCACCACGACGATGAATGAGTGCAAGATGCTTTGAGCGAACGGGATTTCCTGGAACAGAGAGTGGTAGCTCGAGAAATTCCAGTGGGAGGGGAGCCCGAAGGGGCTCAACTCGAACGCACTTGACGAGCGCATGCTGTTGAGCGCCATGAAGATCAGCGGATAGACGGTCGACACGGCGATCAGACACAAGATGACAAAGACGAGAGTTCGCGAGATCCGAGACGTCACTGCTATGAACCCTGTTGCACTTCACGGTAGGGAAACAGCTTGACCTGAGCGATCGTCAAGGTGAGCACGATGAGGAACAGCAAAAGGGCGAGTGCCGCGCCGTAGCCGAATTGGCCGTTTTCGAACGTCGTGATGTAGGTGTAGTAGTCGACCGTCGTGGTTGAGAAGCCTGGCCCGCCGGCGGTGATGGTGAAGACGAAGGCGAAGAGCGAGGTGAAGGTGTAGATCACGTTGATCACGCTGAGAAACTGGAGGGATCCCGAGATCATGGGAATGGTGATCGACCGCAAGCGCCGCCACCACGAGGCTCCGTCGATGGCGGCCGCGTCATACAGCGCTGTGTCGACGGTGGACATGGCCGACAATATGACCACCATGCCGAACCCGAACGATGTCCACACCAGGGCCAGAATCACTACCGCTCGAGCGGTCCAGGGATACTGAAGCCAGGAGAACTGTCCCAAGCCGAACACGCTGAGCAGTTTGTCAACGGCGCCGCCGGGTAGAAATATCGTGCTGAAGAGTACTCCGACGATGACCGGTGACAGCACCATCGGGATGAAGAAGAGAAAGCGGAAAACCCTCCACCCAAGAACTTTCTCGTAGACCAGTACAGCCGTGACCAGCGACGCCGCCAAGATCAATGGCACCGATATCAAGAAGATCAGAGAGTTGACCAGCACTTGGCTGATAATGGGATTACTGAAGATGAGACGGAAGTTCTCGAATCCGATGAACGTGCTGGTGGCGCCGTCCCAGTTCGTAAAGCTGTGATAGATAGTCTCGCCGATAGGAAAGACCATGAGTCCAAAGACCAGCAACGCGGCGGGTAGCAACGCAATGTAGGAGAACACGTTGCGTCGCTTGCGCACCTTCTGTTCTCGCATTGTGATTACCGGCGTATCAACTTCGTTGAGCTGCCCGGTGACGTCATTATCCACCGTCGCGCACGACCTTTCTTCATTACTTTTCGTCGAGAGTCAAACGGATGAAGACGTCATCCAGGTCCGCTCTACCCTCCCGTTTTCTGCGTCGCGAGGTAGCTCTTCATCTGCGCTTCCATGCTGGACGCGGCACTCGATGCACTCAACGAACCTTCAAAGACTCCGTTGTTGGTCTGGTACCAGTAGGAGCAGATGCTGCCCGGCATGACGTTGTCAAAGGCTTCGTCCAAGGCGTAGTGGTCGGTTCCGATGTACGTGTTCAAATCCGCCAACAGTGGCTGGGAGGCCGCGAAGGAGGGCGTGACTTTGAAGCTCGTGTTGTTCGGCGCCTGACCCAACTCGTTGACACCGAGCAACTGGACCTTCTCCGTAGTAAGGAACTTGATGAACTTGATACAGTCGGCGACATTCTTTGCATTCTTGAAGAGAACGTATGCGTTGTTCGGACCGCCCGACAGGGCCTTGGGGTACTTCGCACCCGTCAGCGCCGGCACCGGGAAGAGTCCGACGTTGGAGGCGCCAAGGCCCTTCGAGATCTGGGTGTCGTAGTACTCACCGGTGATCGTCATCGCCGCCTTCCCGGCTGCGAACTCTGCGACACCGCTTGTGTAGGTGAGTGTCGCGGCGTTCGCATTGGTCAAGCCCTGGGAAAAGAGTCCGTGCCACGCCGTGTAAGGCTTGATGAGGAGTGAGGAGTTGAGTGACTGCTTGCCCGTGTACATGTTCAACACGCCGGTATTGCCGTCGAGACCGGACATCATCGCGTCTTGGGTCCAAGCGCCGAAGTAGCCCTCTTTCTCGCCGAACTCAAATGGCGTGATGCCCTTGGCCTTCAGTTGCTTGGCTAGTGCGACCAGGCCGTTCCACGTGGTCGGCAGCGAGGTCGTCGAGATGCCCGCTCTCTTGAAGAGCGCCTTGTTGAAGTAGACGGCGTAGTAATAGCCCTGTCCGTACGGCACGGCATAAATGGTGCTGCCGACCTTGTAGTTCTTGGAAACGAACTGCCAACCGGTCAAAGAGTTGATGTAGGACTGGCCCAGAAGATTATTGAGCGGCAAAAGGAATTTGGCGTTCTGCTCGACTTGCCCACCCACGTAGAGTTGGCCGATGTCGGGCGTTGTGCCGGCGATTTCGCTGGAGCTGAGAAGCGTCTCGAACTGAGTCGAGGCCGCGAACGCTTCTTGCGTGATGTCGACGGTGATATTGGGATTTGCCTTCTCGAATAACTCCGCGCCCTTGGTAAGGAAGGACTTCGACGCAGGAACGCCGACGGAGCCAGCGGCCAAGGGGTCATTCCAGACGGTGATCGTCACCTTGCTACTCGCCCCCGCATCCGCGGATACAGTCACCAGACCTACACCAGAGACCATTGCCACAGCCAAGGCGATATTGACCAATGATCTCGCGGCCTTCGTCTTGCGACCCTTATTTTGCATCCGAAACATTACGCCCCCTCGATGTCGCTGTTCCGATAATTGGACCTGTGTCCCAACTACCTGTGCGGACCATACATGTGTTGTCGTGCTTTGTCAAGGTCGCAATGGAGAAGTAATCGTCAGAATTGACATCAGTGAGGCGCATCGCAACTCGTATATAAATGTCAACGGTTCGACGTTGGTCACTGCGTCGAAACGACCTTCGATCTTTTCAGAGCTCCTCTATTACTGGTCAGGCCACTTCTTCGCAGCAAAGTTGAAACCATTGCCGGCCATCACGTTAAATAAAGGTCAAAGCGCCGTTCGGATCGTGGACTTCGCCGCCGCCGTCCCTGCACCGCCCGCTAATGTCGCCCTTCATTCAAAGTGCTTTTCTACTCCACAAGTAGAGGAGCACCACCGTGGGAGATATTCTCTGACGCCCACACACTGATTGCGTGCAACGCCGGAATCAGTGCGTTGCCCGCGTCGGACAGTCGATACGAAACCGAGACCGGAGGACCGGACTCGACGGCGCGCACGACGAGGCCCGCCGCTTGAAGTTCGCTGAGACGCTCAGACAATACTGAGTCACCGATGCCGGTCACGTTGCGTCGGAGCTCGGAGAATCCAGACGGACCCTTCGTCAACGTTCCCAAGATGACACCGTTCCAACGTTTGCCCAAGAATTCGAACGCCTGGGTGAGCGCACCGTCGCAGGTTTTGGACGTCTCTTCGGGTTCTTCGAGTTCTGAGGAATGTGACTTTTGCGCCTTAGACACGTTCACTCCGGGGGTCGACTTCATTGCTTCTAGTGTACAAGCGACTTTGTTCAAAATAGTCGCTTCGAAAATAGAAGTTCCAATTAGGGTCCTGACATGACAAATACAAAGGACCAGACATCGCTTTTTCGCTTGGACGCGAGTATCCGGACCGAGGGATCCGTTAGTCGCGCTATTGCTGACATCGTAGAGAGGACATGGCGTGAGGACAATCCCGACGAAGTGGTCACTCGGCGTCACATCGGACTGGAGCCAGTTCCCGCCACGGCGTGGGCGCTATCGGTGTTTGCCGATCGCGTTCATCCGGAGAACCAGAGTGCGGAACAAAAGGATGCCGTACTTCTCGCTTCAGAGTTGGTCGACGAACTTTTAGCCGCCGACGCGTTGTTGTTTGCCATTCCGCTCTACAACTTTGGTGTCTCTCAGCACTTCAAAACCTACGTTGATCTCGTGCTTACCGATCCGCGACTCGGCGCGGCCGGTGGTCAACCGCTGAGGGGTCGTCCCGCGGTACTGGCGGCGGTGCGCGGTGGCGCCTACGGCCAAGGTACGCCGCGTGAAGGTTGGGATCACGCATCGGGCTGGTATCGCCGCATCCTCGAAGATGTTTGGGGCCTGGACCTGCGCGTGGTGGAGACGGAATTCACATTGGTGGGCGTTAACCCGGCTCTGGACGAGTTCAAGGACGTGGCCGCGGAGATGCGCCGAGAAGCTGAACGACTCGCCGCCCAACATGGTTCACATCTCAAGGCAAAGTCCGCTTCCAACGCTGCGTGACCGACGGCGCTCTGTTCGAACGTCGAGGTTGCCTCAGCCGAAGTCATTCTGACAAACGGGGATCAAGTTACTTGGTGCGCCGGCCGGGACTTGAACCCGGAACCTGTTGATTAAGAGTCAAATGCTCTGCCAATTGAGCTACCGGCGCGAGATGAGTCTAACCACACGCCGGTCGTCAATGGATCTAGTTGTGTTGGATGGCCTTCACTTCTAGGAACTCTTCGAAGCCGTGAAGTCCGCGCTCGCGACCGATGCCCGACTGCTTGTAGCCGCCGAACGGAGCCAGCGGATTGAACGCGCCACCGTTGATCGACAACTGGCCGGTGCGAATCTTTCGCGCGACTTCGAACGCCTTCTCGTCGGTCCCGGCCCATACGCCGCCGGCGAGTCCGTACGCAGAATCGTTGGCGATCGCGATGGCTTCTTCTTCGGAGTCGAAGGGGATGATCGAGAGCACCGGTCCGAAGATTTCTTCTTGCGCGATCGTCATGTCGGTACGAACGTCCGAGAAGATCGTCGGCTGCACGTAAAAGCCTTGCTCCAATCCTTCTGGGGGAGTGGTGCCACCGGTGATCAGTCGCGCGCCTTCGTCGATGCCCTTATTGATGTAGTCGCGTACGCGCTGTTGCTGGACAGCACTGACGAGCGGTCCGAGCAGGCTCGATCCGGTGATGGGGTCCGACGGCGCGAAACCGGCAGACGTCGCGACCGCCAGGTCCTCGACCTCAGCCAACTTCGAACGTGGCACCAACATCCTTGTCAGGGCCGAGCAAGTCTGTCCCGAGTTGAGGTAGCACTGGAAGATCCCGTCTGCGACCGCAGCGCCAAAATCGGCGTCTTCGAGAATAACGTTGGCCGACTTGCCACCGAGCTCAAGCGAAACTCGCTTCACTCCTTCGGCGGCCAGTTGCATCACGCGCTTTCCGGCGCGCGTGGATCCCGTGAATGACACCATGTCGGTCTTGGGATGTACGACGATCGCTTCGCCGACGACCGGTCCGAGTCCCGTGATGAGATTGAAGACGCCCTTAGGTAATCCGACCTCGTCGATGATGTCGGCGAGGATGAACGCGTTGATGGGTGCCACTTCGCTCGGCTTCAACACAACCGTGCAACCAGCAGCGAGTGCCGCGGCGACCTTCAGCGAGACTTGGTAGAGCGGGTAGTTCCACGGCGTGATCGCTGCGACAACGCCGACCGGTTCACGGACCAACGTTGAATTGCCCGACTCCTCTTCCCAATCGAACTCTGCGGCGCGAGTGGCGTTCTCGGCGAACGCCATGACCGGCAGTCCGACCTGGATTCCCTTGGAGAGCATCAATGGCATGCCGACCTCGTTGGAAATGACGAGTGCGATCTCGTCGTCGCGCTCGGCCAACTTCTCCGAGATGCGCATCAAGAACTCGCCTCGTTCTTTGGGACTGGTGTTCGACCACGCGGGAAAGGCTGCGGCCGCCGCTTCGACGGCGCGATTCGCTTCCTCGACCGTGCTGGCCGGGATGGTGGCATAGAGTTCGCCGGTTCCCGACGTCGTCACTTCGAGAGTTTCGGGTGAACTGGCCTTCACCCATTCGCCATTGATGTAAAACGAGTCACGAACGATAGTCATTGGTCTCTCCAGTCGAACGTCGTGTCAGGCGTCCTACGCGAAAATCTACTCGTCGGTACGCGAACGTGCGACATAAAAAAACACCCGACTCCGACCGTCGAAGCGGAGGAGCCGGGTGTTACGAGGGTGAGCGACGGGGGTCGAACCCGCGGCCTCCAGGACCACAACCTGGCGCTCTAACCAACTGAGCTACGCCCACCAAGTGAGTCCAGTATTGCACAGCGCACTTCTGTTGAGCCAGGAATCGCTCACCCGTTCAGTACGATTGGCGATACGCCCCTGTAGCTCAACTGGATAGAGCAGACGGTTTCTACCCGTCAGGTTGCGGGTTCGACTCCTGCCGGGGGCACCAAGTTCGTTGGACGAATCCGCACGACTAAATCGCGCAAGTGGTCAGGGCCGTTACTGCAATGGGATGGACTGAGCGAACGAGAACAAGTCATCGGGATCGTATTTGTTCTTGACGGTCATCAGTCTTGCGAGGTTCGACCCGTAGTAGGCATCTTGCCAATTCGCGAGGGTCGGGTCGATGTAGTTCTGATATGCGCCCGACGTCGGATCAAAGACCTTCGCGCCGAGCGAGGTGAGCCACTTCGCTCCCGCGGCAATCGTCGACGGTGACGTCGCACTCGACCACGAATAGGTCGCTTGGATGCAGGCGAGTTTGTCGCGATGCACGAACGCCGTGGCGTCGCTCGCCACGCGATTGATGGCGCCTCCGTAGGAGTCGAAGGCGAGACCACCGCCGACGGTCGGGGCGAGCGCATGAAGATGCTCGACGGCGTGAACGAATCTGGCGACTGAGGCGTCATCCATGGGCGCGTCGACGTAACTCGACTTGGCCGAATACGCCTCCCGGCTCAAGCGTCCCGTCGGGTTTTGCGTCGTGAGATGACAGGCGGCGATCGAGAGGCCCGAACATCCCGCTTCGATCTCCATGGCGCTGAGATAACTGTTGGATCCGTTAAAGAAGTACGTCGGCGCGGTACCGATCATGGCTTTGAGTGGAGCGAGCACGCTCGAGAGTTCGATCGAGGACCCGCAGTACACACCGCCGATCTGTGGCAAGTACCCGTACGTACCTTGCGACAGCAACTGGCAATTTGACCACAGTTCGTCGGGAGCGGTATTGATCCACTGGCCCCACGCGCTCACCATCGTCGACGCAGCGGCCCAGGGATATTGCAAAGTGAAGAGCGTCACCTCGGGCATGGGGTGCACGTCGAACTCGAACGATGTGACGACGCCGAAGTTACCGCCGCCGCCGCCACGACACGCCCAGTAGAGGTCGCTGTTGGTCTGCTCGTCGGCGGTGATGATTCGAGCGTCGGCGGTGACGATGGTCGCGGATTGGATGTTGTCAGAAGTAAGGCCGAATTTGCGCCCGAAGACGCCGATACCTCCACCGAGGGCGAGTCCCGCGATGCCGACGGTCGGACACGACCCGCCCGGCAGCAGCCGGTCAGCATTGCCGATGACGTTGTAGACATCGATCAACTTCGCGCCCGCACCCACGCGCGCTATGTTCGCGTTCGGGTCGACACCGATCGACGCCATCGAGCTCACGTCGATGACCAGTCCGTCGCTGTTTGAATAGCCGCCGTAACTGTGACCACCTGAACGCGCGGCAATCGCAACGTCGTGTGAAGTCGCGAAGTCAACGCAGCGAGCGACGTCGTCGGGCGTGACGCAGTAGGCGATGGCGCGCGGATGGAGATCGACGAACTTGGAGTTGTAGAGCAGTCGGCCAACGGCGTAGCGGGGATTGGTTGGAAGAACCAATGAATCCGAGAGGGATGCGCCAAGTTGCGCCCACGATGCCGCGGTCGCCGGACCTGAAGTGGTCGTCGTGGTGGGAGAAGTGGTCGTCGTCGTAGCCGTCGATTTTCGGTCCTCCACGTAGATCGCACTCGCCAGTGCGGCAGCGGCGATGACACCCACGCCGAGCGTTCGTCGAAGGAAAGTTCTTCGATTGTGCCTAGCGGACGTGGAGATGGAATCGCGTCGAAACGGGGGAGAGTTCGACTCGTTCATGCCTTCATTGTTGCACCGGCGAAACTGAAGTTGAGGAGTAGAGGCGCAACCGTTACGTGATTACTCGACTCCATTTCGCGCCTCCATCCGTCGTTCGCTCCAAACGATTTGAAATCCCGACACCTTCGGGTGAGCAGATGGCCAAGCCAGCGCGCTCCGAGATGAAGACCATGGAATTCACGCTCGAGTCGACCTTCGAACATTGCAGCGTTCCGACTTCGGTCATGTGGTGCCCCGCGTCTGTGACTCGATAGAGCGAACGGGGTCCTCCGTAGTCCAAATAGGCCAAAGAGTTGGAGACAGGATCGAAGTACCCGCCTCCCGTGCCAGAGAACTGCTTTGTCGGTAGCAACGTCCAATTCGCGCCGGCGTCGTCCGAGAAGAAGAACGAGATCTCCATACCCGTCGGACACTGCGCCCACAGCACCGTAGTTGAAGTGGCCGTCAAGTCACAGCCGGCGACACTCATGAGGCCCGGCGGTACAGGCGTACGAGTGCTCAACGTCATGCCGTAGTTGCGCCAGGAGACGAGTAACGACCATTTCGCTCCTTCGGTGAGCCAAGCCTTGGATCCCAACGCAGCGACGTTGCCCACGTAACCGCCAGAAGGCAAAGCATTGCCATTTGGGATCGCCGAGCTGACCCAGTGATTGACCGACAGTGACGTGTGTACGAGTCGATAGTTCGTGCAGCCTTCGTTACCATTGGACTGTTTGGCGCAGTGCATCGTCACTCCGTACAACATGTTGGGCGTGACAGCGATCCGAGAAAGTGCGCCTCCTGGCGGCTCGGATACTTTCTTCCAAGTGCGGGCACCGTTGTACGTGGCGTAAAGCACATCGCCGTTCGCTACTCCTTCACCGCCGCCTTCTCCTTCGAGTGCGAAGCCGACTTTGTCATTGGCAAAGACGAGTTGGTTCAGTGAACCCAACGGAGAGCCCGCATCTGAGGTGACGGGCGGCGGAGTCACCGTGGCGAAGGTTGAACCATCGTTGCCGGTTCGAAGGAGCCGTAGGCATGGAGCCCGTGAACAGCCGACTGACCCTAGGACGTAGACGACATGTGATGATTCGACTCGCATCATCATTTGAGGTGAAAACACGCTGTTCGATGCACTGGCGCCGCTCGCCGTCGCACTTAGCGGGGCCGCTGCGGACGCCACTATGAGACACGCAGCCGTGGTCGTTCGCAAGCGAGTTGCTGACATCATGGGAACCTTCCGACATCAAGACTGGACCACGTACCGATTACAGGCGTCCGGAAAACGGGAATCAGACGCTGAGTCGGGGAGGCGGGATTCGAACCCGCGGCCTCTGCGTCCCAAACGCAGCGCGCTAGACCAAACTGCGCCACTCCCCGTTATGCTTTCTGCGGCTTGACGCTCACAGAAGATGATTCATCCTACTTGGGCCTAGATGGGCCAACTGAAAATGAGATCTGACCCGGGACCTCCTGGTCCGTTGCAACCGAGTGATCTCTGGTAAGTCCACTCATGTTGCACTCCTCACGGAGTTGATCGCCCCGACAAGCGTCGGGGATCCCTTCCGCGTGTCTTTGCCAGCTGCTGAGTGGGACTCAGTCTGATGCTCGGCTCCACGCTTCACCGGGGCTCCAACTGAACCCAGGCTCGCCCATCGGGCGAGATTGATGGCCGCATTCTCGTCGCGCTGGTGTGACGAAGCACACTCATCACAAGTCCAGTGCTCGAACCAGCCAATGTCTTGCACGTGACCACAGTCGTGGCACGTCTTTGATGAGGGAAAGAACTTGTCAGATTCGATCAAAGTGGACCCGTACCAGGGGCATTTGTAACGAAGCTGACGACGGATCTCTCCGATTGCTGCGTCAGAAAGTCCCCTTCGACGCGAACGTGCACCGGGTAGACCCTTCTGCTGCAGCAGTGACGCCGCGTCCAGTCCTTCGACCACCAGCACGCCGTGGGTCTTGGCGAGGTTGGTAGTAAAGACATGGATTTTGTGTTGGCGAAGGTGGGCGACCTCGGCGTGCAGGCGCGCGATCTTGGTCGCGGTCTCGTCGTACTGGCGCGAACCACGGGTCCGACGAGAGCGCTGACGCTGCAGTCGACGAAGTTCTTTGAGGCGGTGTTCGAGAACCCGGGAGTTGGCGAGTTCGCCGATCACATCGGTCGTCGTGGCAACCGTCGCCAGGCGTCGCACGCCCACGTCAATGCCGACCACCGAGTCGGGCTGGGCAACGCTGGCCTGCTGAGGGCGAGCGACTGCGACTCTGACTGCTGCGATCGTGCGTTCACCCTGGCGCGAGACCGTGATGCCAAGGATCTTCGCTCGATCAAGGGCGATGAGTCGTTCGATACGTCGAGTGTTCTCGTGGGTGCGGATAGTCCCGAGCGTCGGGAGCGTGAGGTGGCGTCGGTCGGCTTCCAGGCGCATAGTGCCTGCCGTAAAGGTGAATCGGTCGCGGTCCCTGCCCCGCTTTTTGAAACGCGGAAAGCCAACGCGTCGACCTTTGATCTCGCCTGCTCGCGACTTCTGCCAGCGCCAGTAGCCGTCAACGGCTCCACGTACGCCGTCGGCGAAGACTTCCTTCGAGACCTCGGACCACCAGATCTCGCCGGTTTCAGTGTTGACGCACACCGATGACTTTTCGGCGTTCCAGCGTTTGCGTAGGGAATAGAACGAAGGTTTATCGGTCGACTCACCAGTCTCCCCATGGCGCTCGATGTCGGCCTTGATCTGATCAAGCGTCCAGTTGAAGGCCTTTCGGCGAGCCCCGAAAAACCGAGCAATTTGAGCCGCCTGGTCGGGCGTGGGGTCGAGCGCGAAAGTGAAGGCCTGGATGATCTGGCCCTCGGGCGGCGAATACCTAGGCGGCATTGACCGTCACCTGCACTTCGCGAAGGTCATGGCTCATCATTTGTGCGCGCGCTGGCAATATTCCTTCTCGAAACCACCGATGGGCGGTCTGGGGATGCTCGCCACGCAAGTCGTCCCACTCACTCAGTTTCATTACTTCGCAGTCTTGCGGTGCGGTGTGACGCCAGGTGTGCAACGCCGTGCCCGACATCGTTACACATCTGATCGTCTTAAGTACGACCGCTCCGTAGGCTTACGCCTAGAGTAAGGAGACGGACGTGGCGTACGAATGGATCACCGACGCTCTCGAGACGACCTGGGGTTCGATTGACCGCTTCCTTCGACCGCTTCCACCCGAGAGTTACGACGCACCGACGCCGTGTCCCGGTTGGAGCGTGAAGGACGTCGTCAGTCACCTCGTGGGATTCGAGAAGATGTTGCACGGCGAACCCGTGCCGCAGCACCACGGACGATGGCCCGACTACGTGCACAATCCGATCGGCGAATTCAACGAGGCTTTCGTGCAGGCCGATCGTGATCGGTCCGGGATCGAGGTCCTCGACGACTTCCGAATCCAGAGCGCGCTCTCGATCGCCGCGTTGCGCGCGCTCAGCGACGCCGCGTGGGAGAAGGTCGGATGGAGTCCCGAAGGCGAACGTCCCTATCACCGATTCCAAGAGACTCGCGTCGTCGACAGCTGGATCCATCTTCAGGACATTCGCGACGCCTTGTTGCAGCCCAAAGACGACCACGGACCCGGAGAGGAGATCGTCGTGAATCGATTCGAGGCGGCGCTGCCCTACGTGGTGGGCAAGCGGATGAAGTCGCCGGACGGATCGTTGGTGCGACTGAACCTGTCTGGACGTCTGGCCCGCTCGGTACTCATTGGCGTGACCGGTGGTCGAGCAAGTGCGATGAGCGAAAGCGCCGACACGCCGACACTGGAGATCACGACGCCGGTCGCGCTCTTCTGGCGTCGAGCCGCGGGGCGAATCAGCGCGGCAGCGTTTCTCTCGGCGTCGGCGACCGACGTGCGAGGTGACCGCGCAATGGCTACCGCCTTGGCCGACGCGCTTGTGATCATGATTTAGGAGATTGCATCGACTCTGTAGGCTGGTGTCTCCTATGCGCGCCACGACCACACTTTTAGAGAACAACCGAGTCATGCTGACCGTCGAAATCGATGACGTCGAAATGGACGAAGCCATGGACGGGGCGGCGAAAACGCTGTCAAAGCAGGTCTCGGTCAAGGGATTTCGCAAGGGCAAGGTTCCGAAGAACGTCCTGATCGCGAATATTGGCGGTCCGTCGGTGCTTCGCTCCGAGGCGATTCGGGAGTCGCTTCCAGATTTCTACGCTCGCGCCGTCGCCGACTCCCTCATTGACCCCATCGGTCAGCCGGACATCAATATCACGGGTGGCGAGGACGAAGGACTGCTCACCTTCGAAGCCGAAGTCGAGGTTCGCCCGGAGATATCCATCAAGGGCCAACGCGAGCTTCGCGTCACCATTCCTTCGCCCGTCGTCACCGACGCCGACGTCGACGCCCAGATCAACCGCTATCTCCAGACCGACGCAGTCCTTGATCCGGTCGACCGACCGATCGTCACAGGCGACCTCGTCACCATGGACGTGCACGTCCAACCGATCGCCACCGAGGCCGATCCTCTCGACATGACCGATTTCATGTACACCGTCGGATCCGGATCGATCGCCGAAGGTGTCGACGACTTGATTCTGGGACTCAAAGCTGGCGAAGAGCTGAAGTTGAATGCCCCGTTCGGCGACGGAAGCGTCGCGACCTTCGAGTTGACATTGAAGCAGGTCCAAGAGCGAGTGCTTCCGGAGTTGAGCGACGAGTGGGTGGCGGAGAACTCCGAGTGGACGAGCGCCGAAGAGATGCGCGACGAGATCCTGAATCAAATGCGTCGACGAAAGATCATCGAAGCACAGATGTCCCAACGCGACGCCGCCTTGATCGCGTTGAGCGAACTCGTCGCCGAAGAAGCGGCACCCGACGTGCTGGTTAACACCGAGACCAACGAGCGACTACACGACCTTGGCGAGCGACTGGCCGCTCAGAAACTCACGTTGGAGATGTACCTGCAGGTGACCAACCAGTCGCCCGAAGAACTTCTCGCTACGTTGCGACAGGACGCGGTGCGAGCGGTTCGGGTCGACTTGGCCATGCGCGCGCTCGTCGCGGCAGAACACCTGGAAGCGACCCCCGAGGAGATTGACGAGGAACTCGAGCGAACCGCCGAGGCGATGGGTGTGTCCGCGGACCTGCTTCGCACCAACTTGCGTGACTCCGGACGCGTCGTCAGCTTCGCGGCCGAGGTCTCGAAGATGAAGGCGTCGAAGTGGTTGAGTGAGAACGTGACGTACGTGGACCCCGAAGGCGTCGAGATCGACAACGCAATGCTTCGCGCCGACCAGTCCGTCGAAGGTGACGACACGGAGATAGATAACGCCGAGACCGGCGACGACCCCGACGATTCTGCAGAATCTGACGCCTAAGGTGGTCGAGTGAACGAACACTTCAGAGCCCAGAATTACCTCGTCCCCACGGTCGTCGAGTCGTCGAATCGCGGCGAGCGCGCCTACGACCTCTACAGCCGACTGCTGCGCGAGCGAATCATCTTCCTCGGCACACCCATCGACGACACCATCGCCAACCTGATCTGCGCCCAGATGCTCTTTCTCGAATCCGAGGACCCCGACAAGGACATCAACCTCTACATCAACTCTCCTGGTGGCGACATCACCGGACTGCTTGCGGTCTACGACACGATGAAGTACATCAAGCCCGCCGTCTCGACGTTCTGCTTCGGCCAAGCCGCCTCGGCCGCGGCGGTCCTGCTCGGCGCCGGCGCCAAGGGCAAGCGATTCGCACTGCCGCACGCGCGGGTGCTGTTGCACCAACCGTGGGGCGGCGTCGGCGGACAGGCCTCGGATATCGAGATTCAGGCCCGCGAGATCTTGCGCATGAAGGACATGTTGAACGACATGTTGGCCCAGGACACCGGCCAGTCGGTCGAGCGCATCACCAAAGACACCGACCGAGACTTCATCATCAGCGCCACCGAGGCAGTGGAATACGGGCTCATCGATGAAGTCATCACCGCTCGACCGTAGGTACCAAGAATTGACCGTATCGGCCCGTAGGATGGTCGCGGCGGAGGTCGTGTCGGAGGGAATCAGTGGCAAAGTTTGGTGAGAGCAACGACCTTATTAAGTGCAGCTTCTGCGCGAAGGGTCAAAAGCAGGTAAAGAAGCTCATCGCGGGGCCCAGCGTGTACATCTGCGACGAGTGCATCGACCTGTGCAACGACATCATCGCCGACGAATTCGGTGACCGCCCCGAGTTCGTTCTCGACGACCTACCCACCCCTCGCGAGATCTCGGCGTTCTTAGACGAATTCGTCATCGGTCAGGTCGAAGCCAAGAAGATCCTCGCGGTCGCGGTCTACAACCACTACAAGCGAATTCAAACGGGACCACTGCACGAAGACGACGTGGAAGTCGCCAAGTCCAACGTGTTGCTCCTCGGCCCGACCGGTTGCGGCAAGACCTTCCTCGCTCAGACCTTGGCCCGCATGCTGAACGTGCCTTTCGCCATCGCCGACGCCACCGCGCTCACCGAAGCCGGCTACGTCGGTGAGGACGTCGAGAACATTCTTTTGAAGTTGCTGTCGGCCGCTGACTTCGACGTGAAGCGCGCCGAACGCGGCATCATCTACATCGACGAGATCGACAAGATCGCTCGAAAGGCCGAGAACCCATCGATCACCCGTGACGTCTCGGGTGAGGGCGTGCAACAAGCGCTTTTGAAGATCCTTGAAGGCACGGTCGCGAGCGTGCCGCCACAAGGCGGTCGAAAGCACCCGCACCAAGAGTTCATCACGATTGATACCGCCAACATCTTGTTCGTGGTCGGTGGTGCGTTCGCCGGACTCGAAGAGATCATCGAACGTCGACTCGGGACGAAGTCCATGGGATTCAATCAGCCGGTCGAATCGAAGCGCAAGGGTGACATCGAACTGTTCCGCCACGCGTTGCCCGAAGACCTCGTCAAGTTCGGACTGATCCCCGAGTTCATCGGACGTCTTCCCATCGTGAGTGCGGTCCAACAACTCGACCGCGACATGTTGATTCGTGTGCTGACCGAACCGAAGAACTCATTGGTGAAGCAGTTCCAACAAGTGCTCGCGATGGACGGTGTCGAGTTGGTGATCGATGAGGGTGCCTTGGAAGCCATCGCCGACCTCGCGCTCGAGCGCGGCACCGGCGCGCGCGGACTGCGCTCCATCCTTGAAGCGGTTCTATTGGAAGCGATGTACGACGTTCCTGGACGCACTGACGTGGTCCGGTGCGTCGTCACCACCGAATCGGTGCGCGACAAGGTCGCCCCGGAATACGAATTGCGAAAGTCGACGCGCACCCGTCGCGCGAGCTAACGCGTGCGCCTCACGTCGTACGCTGACGCGCTGACGTGGCTCGAATCGCACATTGATTACGAACGGGTCGCCCCGAACCGGCAAGAGGTCCCGACCCTTCAGCCGATAGTTGACACCCTGGCGATGCTCGCCGATCCGCACCACGATTACCCCTCGATCCACATCACCGGCACGAACGGCAAAGGTTCGACCACGACCGTGACCAGTGCGTTGTTGAGCGCGACTGGTCTTCGCGTCGGGACATTCACGAGCCCAGACCTTCACGCAGTAAATGAACGAATTGCCGTGAATGGCGAGCCCATCGATGACGAGGAGTTCATTGCGCTCGTTCAACGGTTGGCGGACGTCGAATCGGTCACCGGCGTCGTGCTCACCCGATTCGAACTCCTGACGGTGGCGGCATTCCTCCATTTCTCGGACGAAGGAGTCGATGTCGCGGTGGTCGAAGTCGGTCTAGGCGGTACCTGGGACTCTACCAACGTCATCGACAGTGTGGTGGCGGTGCTCACCAACGTCGACCTCGATCACACGGCGGTACTCGGCCCGACGATCGGGGCTATTGCCAGCGACAAAGTCGGCATTTTTCGCGCCGACGGTGTCGCCATCGTGGGCACGACCAACGCGATCGTCGTCGAGATCGCGCGGCATCGAATCGACCAGCTGGGAGGCGAACTCTGGCTCCTCGGGGCATCCTTCGAACTGGAACAGAACGAACTGGCGGTCGGCGGTCGGGCGATCACCCTTCGAACGCCGTTCGCGCACTACGACGAAGTGTTCGTCTCGCTGCACGGAATCCACCAAGGCGTGAACGCGGCAACGGCGATCGCCGCCGCCGAAGCGTTCCTAGGTCGCGCGCTCGGTGACGACATCGTCACCTCGACGCTCGCGAAGGTCCGCATGCCCGGTCGGATGGAGTTGATTTCGAGAAAGCCGATGATCGTCGTCGACGGCGCGCACAATCCGGCCGGTGTGAAGGCGCTCGTCGCGACGTTGGATGGCGCGTTCCACGTCGCGGGCGAACGACGATGCGTGCTCGGCATGCTGAGCGGACGCGACATCGACGACATGGTCGAACCGCTCGTCACTCTCGGCTTCACCGAGTTCCACTGTTGCGCGCCGAACTCACCAAGAGCCGTGTCGGCGAGCGAGGTGGCGAACGCGGTTCGCCGTCATGGCGGCGTCGCTTACGAACACCCGAGTGCGACCGCCGCGTTGGCACACGCGCGTGAGCGCTCCACCGACGAGGACCTGATCGTCGTCGCGGGCAGCCTCTATCTCGTGGCCGAAGTGCGCGGCGAGGTGATGAGGGTGCGCTCACGTCACCTGACGTAACCCCTGTTAGATTGCTTCGTCGTGGATAGAACGCTCTTCATCGTGAAGCCCGACGGCGTCGAGCGCGGTCTCGTCGGCGAAATTCTCGGTCGACTGGAAGCCAAGCAGCTGCGCATCGTCGCGGCTGAACTACGCACAATCGACCGCGCGACCGCCGAACAGCACTATACCGAACACCAGGGTCAGGTTTATTACGACAAGCTGGTCGAGTTCATTACCCAGGGTCCCTCTTTGGTCACGGTCGTCGAAGGCCCCGAAGAGACGTGGCAGGTGGTGCGTAGTCTCATGGGGGCCACCTACGCTAAGGATGCCGCGCCGGGAACCATTCGCGGTGATCTTGCGATTGGACATCGAGAAAATCTTGTGCACGGTTCCGATTCAGCAGCGTCTGCGACGCGAGAGATTCTTTTATTCTTCCCAGATTTGAGCTAATGGACTCCGTTATGTCAACTTGGAAAACGATTGACTCGCGCAGCGACATACGCGCGAGAAGCCCATCCAAATCACAAATTCGTCTCATAATCTTTCTTCCGAAAAATTGACACTTGGTCGAATTCGCCGATTCAGGTTGGATTCGCCAGCGGCTCTTTGGTTCAAGAGTTGGAGTTCACATAATTGACACCCACTTTTTTCAATCAGACGGGTATTATCAAGAAAGTTCTTGAAGCCGGAACGAAGAAACCCTGGTAGCGTTCGGTATAGGGAAACATTGAAGTGGCCGGATGGGAGGTTCCTCGTGGTCGAACAAATCCGGGAAAAGATCTCGAATCATCGGAAGAAGATTGTGCCGGGGCTTATCGCACTCTCTCTACTCTCGGGACTTGTCGTGAGCATTGTCTCCACTCCGAATGCGCTTGCTGACTACAACGTTGGCTGCGGATATGGGTATAACTCAAGTGGCGGGGGCTTCGGTTACGGAAGCGGTAACGCATTCGGCTATGGCTACAACCAATACGGCGTGTTTGGATTCGGATACGGTAACCAGGTTTGTCCACCGCCACCTCCGACTACAACTACGACGTTGGGTGTTGGCAGCACGACGACGAGTACCGCACCGACCACCACGACCACTGCGCCAGCAACAACAACTACTGCGCCGGTAACAACGACAACAAAGGCGCCGCCGCCCCGGCGTCATCACTTGTTCGCGGCCAAGGTGCACGGTTTCGCGAGGGTTGGAAAGACTCGCCGACTCGCCATCACCGGTGGAGGGTTCTACGGTCAACCCAAGATAACGAGCAATGAGCCTGGTACGACGGTTGGCGTCCAACACGACTACGGCAATGTACTCATCGTGGTGATAAAGGTTCCGATTGGCTCGGCCCTAGGCTGGCACACTCTCACGATCACAGAACCAGACGGACAGTCTTGCAAGGTGAATTATTTGGTGAAGTAGTCGAGTGTGTTTTGTCCCTCCCGCGGGTGGGTCAAATCCATTGATTGACTCCTCAAGGCGCATGAAGTCGGCGGTGTGCCCGTACTCAAGGATAATGACGTGCCACACATCGAACTGGAACAGACCGCAACTCGCGACAGTTTCTTCATCTCGGCATATTCATCTCACGGCGTAGTAGTGATGCTGATACGAGGAGCATCGACGGCAGTGGGCCCAATCACGATGAACGCTGTCTGACCAAAGACGAGCTTCGAAGTGTCAAGGAGAAGGTCGACTACGTCTGAGCGAGCGATTGCAACGTGGTCTCGACTGACCACTGGAATTTTTGGACGTGGCGCTGTTTCATTCTTGGTCGCTACGGCAGGCGTCAACATATCGAATTTTGTCTTTCACATTTTTGTGAGTCGTTTGCTCGGTCCTGGTCATTACAGTGCTGTTGGCGCGATTCTCAGCATTCTTAGTCTTCTGACCGTTCCCGTCGGCGCTGCGCAATTGGCCGTTACACAGGCAGTTATCGGCCATGGTGTCACAGACCCACCTTTCTCACTGGGCAAGATCACTAGCAGGGCGTTTATAGGTGGAATCGTCGCAATGTTGATTTTCGCGTGTCTCACTCCACTCCTGGACAATTTTTTACATATCAGTTCGCCGTGGCCCCTTCTCATTGTCAGTGCTTGGATTCCGTTAGCCTCAGTCGGCGCAGTGTTGCAAGGAGCACTGATAGGTGAGTATCGATTTCGTCCGGTCGCGTTCGCGATATTTGGTGGCATGGGACCGATACGTCTCATACTTGGAGTGGGGATGGTCTCGGCTGGTTTTGGTGTCGAAGGCGCCGTTGCAGCCACCATTGTTGCCCAGGCATTTACAACAGGTTCATTGTTATTTTCCGCACGTCGTGAAGTGCGTAGCGAAAAAGTAGGTCCGATGATTCGGACATCGAAGCGAGACATGACGCTGTCGATCGCGGCCCTCGCGAGCTACACCTCGCTAATTGGAGTCGATACCTTTCTTGCTCGGCACTTTCTTATGCCTGCCGTCGCAGGGAAATATGCGGCGGGTGCAGTGGCTGGGCATATTGCTCTTTTTGTGCCGAGCGCACTGGTTACCGTTGCCTTCCCGCACATCGCCGATGGTAAAGGGACAAGTAAAGCGGGTCGGAGAGTCTTCATGCAAGCACTGCGCATTACCACGATTCTCGGTGTAACAGTCGCAGGCGGTCTGACTCTATTCTCTGGAATTGTTGTTCGACTGCTTTTTGGTGAGCACTACGCCGATGCCACCTCCGTGGTCGGACTATTAGCGTTTGCCTCTGCTGCGATTGGGGTTCTCATTCTCTTCACCTATTTTCATCTCGCAAGACGATCGATTCTCGCTCTTATCCCGTGGCTGGCCGTGGCGCTCGCCGCCGTATTGATTTCTATCCATCACCAAACCAAAGTTTCGATCGCTGCGATAATGCTGATTGTCAGTGTGCTGGCCTTGATTGGCGCTGGCATTCCGGCACTGAAGACAATAGCCAGCGCCGCCAATGACGACCCCTTCGAGAGTGTGTCACCCAGTGAGTGAGTTTCTCGGGTGGCGGTTTCAACCAGTCAGCGCAAGAAGCTCAGCAAGCCTCTCTGATGGTTTCATAAATCCGAGGGTCGCACGCGGACGATCGTTCAGGCTTCTCGCGA
>Ga0209006_10000074_pt1 | contig 104108 bp, 147 predicted proteins | sample JacPin_JW_Ref_O2_FD_188567 | JGI IMG/M metagenome (GOLD analysis project Ga0209006, IMG submission 188567) | Forest soil microbial communities from Algoma, Ontario, Canada - Jack Pine, Ontario site 1_JW_Ref_O2 (SPAdes) (version 2) | ecosystem: Environmental > Terrestrial > Soil > Boreal... | reverse complement strand
GCCCCCGCCGCCACGACCGCCATAACCAGTCACGCCCGTTGAACCGATGGCGCCGCTATTTAGACCGCCCGCAGCACCGTTGGTTGCGCCAGAAGCGCCCGCGCCGCCAGCACCACCAATGCCGCCAACGCCGCCCGTGGTACCAGCAATCCCATACTCGTCTGCTCCGCTGGCGTTGCCGCCGCCGCCGCCGCCGCCGCCGCCAGCTCCGTTCGTGACGCCGCTACCTGCGGAGTGACCCGCAGCTCCACCGGCCGCTCCTTGATTGAGTAGACCCAACGTGATGCCGATAACAACTTGTGCCGGTCCGCTGCTCGCATTGCCAGCCGAACCCACTTTGCCGGTTGCGCCGCCGGCCCCGCCGGCTCCGCCAGCCTGTGAGAGTAGTGCGGTGACGTATAGCAGTTGATCGATAGTGAATCCGGCGGACAACGCCGCTTCGGCAGCCGGGTAACCGAAGCCGGCCAAGGTGCCGCCGGCACCGGCCGCGCCGGCTGTGCCAGTGGCGCCAACGCCGCCCACTCCGCCACCGGCGCCGATAGGTATTGAGCTAGGTCCGCCGCCCTGGGCGAAGACAAGCAGCGTAGTCGAGTTCGACGTCCCGGACGTGTAGCCGAAAGACGTCGGAGTACCGATGCCGCCCGAGGCGCCCGATGCTCCCTGGCCGCCAGTGAGAACGCTCGTGCCGCCAGCCCCGCCGGCCCCGCCAGCCCCGCCGGGACCGATCGTCATGCCGTAAGTCTGATTGTAGTTCAGCCAGACCCAAGCGAGCTGGGAGTAGGCAGGTCCGCCTGGGGCGCCTCCACCACCACCACCGCCGGCAGTATTGTTGCCCAGAGCGGCGCCCCCGGCCGTTCCACCGGACGCTCCGTGCCCACCACCCCCACCACCCCCACCACCGGCTCCGGGTCGGCCGTATATCTGCGCGAGCACGGATGCTCCCGTTGCGCCCGACGGAGTCCACTCGGTATACCCGGCCGTCGTGAACGTGGCGATGAGCACCGAGCCGGAACCAGCGGGACCCGTCGCTCCCGTGGCGCCCGCCGCTCCGGTAGCTCCGGCGACGCCCGTGGGTCCCGTCGGCCCCGCTGATCCAGTCGCCCCCGCCGGCCCAGTCGGCCCAACAGCGCCGCCGAGGGCCTCGACGACCAGCGAGCAACCGCCGATTATAAGGATCGCCCCCGCCGTCGTCGTATCCGAGACCCACAAGCCGAGCGTGTCGTTTGCATTGCAGGCGATGATTGCATCGACCGTGAGTTCGACCCACAGATCGGTGGCGGAGATGGCCAACGCGGAAACTTGATTGGTGTTCGCGATCGCGCTGCCGTTCTTCTGGATCTGGACTTGGACGGTGTCGTTCGCCGCGACGGTATTGCTCTTGACGCTGAGAGTCCCCGTAACCCTCACCGTACCGGCGACCGACACGACGACATTGTTGCCCGATATCGACGTATTCGACGTCGGTCCCGCGGTCGTAAACGGTACCTGATAGAAGACGCCCGCCGTGATGCCGGTGACCGATCCGCCCGTTGCGTATTCCGATCCGTAGATCGAAGACGCGACGCCGGGCCCCGTTGCGCCGGTGGGTCCCGTTGGCCCTGTCGGCCCGGCTCCTCCGGTCGGGCCGGTCGGGCCCGTGGCACCCGTCGGGCCCGCGCCCGGTCCGAGCCCACCCGACGACGTGAACCCGAGCCCGTACGTCGAGTAGTAATTCGTCCCGTCCCAGAACAGGCTGACGAGGTCGCACGCGCTCGCGCCTGTCGAGAGCACCGGCGCGGCGCCGCCCACCCACTGCACGTCGGAAGGCCACGAGACCGTGCGGCCCCCGGTGCCGTCCTGCCGCACGCGCAAAAGCAGTGACGCGACGCCCGTGGGCCCCGTCATCGTGAGCGTGCACATTGAGGACGTGAGGTCGAGCTCTTGGCGCGCGCCGTTCAGCCAGTTGACCGTCGCCGTGAGGCCCGCGCTCGGGTTGCCGACCACCTGGTCGAACGTCAGCGTCTTGGCGTTCAGCAGGTCGAAGTTCGACGCGTTGAGGTTGGTCGGCAGCGGCTCGCCGAGCGTGTAGAGCGCTGCGGGGTTCAAGATCGTGATGCCGCTGCCGGCGTTGCCCGTGACGCCGAGGTTGGTCAGCCATGCTCCGGTGACGCCCGTCGTTGACGCGACCGTGAAGTAGCCGCCGACGGTGCCGCCGCTCGTCGCGCCCGGGCCGATGTAGACGACCATCCCGGCGGCGAGCTGCGCGGACTGCGAGAGCGCCGTGAGCACGGTGCCACCGCTGGCCGGCATGGCGAAGTTCGCGGTCGTGATGATGTCGACACCCGCCCCGCCCCCGCCCGAGCCGGTCGGTCCAACCGGCCCTGTGGGCCCCGTCGGCCCTGTGCCGCTTGCACCCGTCGGTCCCGTGGCCCCTGCCGCGCCCGTTGGGCCCGTCGCGCCCGCAGCTCCCGTGGGTCCGAGGAGTCCGGCCGGGACCACAGATGCCGGGCTGAGGATCGTAACGCCCGTCCCGGCGTTCCCGGCGTAGCCGCTGTTCTTGAGCCACGCCCCGGTCGCCCCCGTGGTCGAGAGGACGGACATGTATCCGCCAACGGTGCCGCCCGCCGTGCCGCCAGGGCCGACGTACACCTCTTGCCCGACCGCCATCCAGCCGGCCTGCGTGGTCGCGACCTGCACCGAGGCGCCGGACGCCGGCATCGTGAAGCCGGCAGACGTCGTGGTGTACGCGTTGATCCCGCTCGCCCCCGTCGCGCCCGCAGAGCCTGTGGGACCCGTCGGGCCCGTGACGCCCGCTCGAGCCGCGAGCAGGTCGAGCGCTTGCGCGACCTGTAGGGGAACCGTAGCACCCCAGCTGAGGGTGGCTCCGACCGTATAGCCGATCCGGGCCGCACGATCCGCGTACAGCAGTTCGGCGCTCTGCGGCAGGTCCACTTCTGCGGAGGCGTCATATACGAGGATGCCTCCCGAACCACCGATCGCGTGGGCGGCAACGTACGAAGATGTTTGGGCGTAAACAGCCAGCGTCCCCGCTGCGGTGGCACTGACTACAGCATGCGTGCCGTCCCCTATGGGATCGGCAAACTTCCCATATACGAACGCAAAGCCAGCGCTCGAGTCCATAAACGGGGCGGTACCCGTAGCAACGAACGCGGCGTTCTCTAGGTAGAGATTGGCCTCGGCATTTGCCGGAACATTGAATATCGTGCTGTTGGCCACCGACGTGACATAGATGCTGTCCCTAAACGTCAGCTGCCCGAATGTGACATTGACCCCATCGGCAAATTGAAGAGCCGCGCCGCCATCCGCCACGTTATAATTCGCCGTGCACGTAAATATGAACTGGTCGAGGTTATATGTCGCTCCGGCAGGAATAACGGCGGGGCTCACGAGGCTGTCGTCGATCGAGACGAGCTTCGGCCCCGTGACCGCACTCGCGGCCGCGTACAGCGTGGTCCACCCCGCGTACACGTTGCTTGGAAGGGCTCCCGTGGCGCCTGGTCGGAAGATGAACGCAGGCGAGCCGTTGGTTCCGGTCGGCCCAGTCGCACCCGCTGCGCCCGTGGGGCCCGTCGGCCCGATGGCGCCCTGGGGCCCGGTCGGTCCGGCGCTTCCCGTCGGTCCGGTCGCCCCGGCCGGTCCCGTCGCGCCGGCGGATCCGGTGGGGCCCGCGCTTCCCGTGGGCCCCTCGACGCCGCTCGGCGAGACCCCGGACGTCGCGCCGATGGTCGCGCCCGCCGCTGCGTTCCCGAGGTCCCCGGTGTTCGTGAGGACGGCGCCCGTCGATCCCGTGACGGAGGCGACCGAGTAGACGCCGCCGGCCGTGCCGCCCGCCGTCGGGCCGCCCACGAAGACCGGCTGACCGACGATGAGCCAGAGGCTTTCGGCCATGGCCACGGGGACGGTGCCGCCGGTCGCCGGCTGGACGAAGGCCGCCGTCGTGGTCGTGTACGCGTTGATTCCGGACGCGCCGGTCGCCCCCTGGGCTCCGGTGGGGCCTGCCGGACCTGTCGGTCCTGTCCCGCTGGCGCCCGTTGGACCCGCCGGTCCGGTCGGACCTGTAGCTCCGCCCGGTCCTGTCGGGCCGGTGGGCCCGGTGACGCCGAGCACGTCTTTCCACGTCGCCCCGGTCCAAGTGATCAGCTGGCCTAGGGACGTGTCCCAAAAAAGATATCCATCGCGGACGAAGAACCCCGAGGGTCTTTGGGTCGTAGTGCCGGACGGGATATTGACGATACCGTTGACCGTGACGTTGGTTCCTTGCGTCAGGCTGACAAAGGACGTCGCGTCGTATTGGGCGACAATGCCGCCCGACAGGGCGTTGCTGGCGACAGACGAATCGTTCCAAGCATCGACAACGCCTATGCCGCTGGATGCGCCAGGCGCCGAGATGACGACGTTCGTTCCGTCACCGATGACTGCCCCGTAACAAAAAACCTCGCCGAAGCACGAGCTCGCGTTCAGGTCGAGGAATGCTTGCCCCCCAGGACACGACAGGCCAGCGCCCTCTTCGATGAAGATGTTTACTTCGATAGCCGTCGTCACCGTATAAAACGGGGAGCTTGTTCCGGCGTATGTGACGAATAGCGCGCCTTCGAAGCGAAGGTTCGAAAAGGTGCCGCTCGAGCCGTTGGCAAACTCGAGGGCGGCGCCTCCGGAATTCGTCGCGAAGTTGGCGACGCCGGTGAACGAAACACCGTCGAGGTTGTATGGGCCGCCGGCTGTGACGATGGCCGGAGAGGAAAGCGTATCGTCGACCCAGACGGTCTTGGCGCCGGCGACGGCGGACATGGCCGTGTAAAGACTCGACCACGACGTGTAGACGTTCCCGGCCGCCACCCCGCCCGGTCGGAAGACGAACGAGCCAGGATCCCCGGACGGCCCCGTGGCCCCGGTAGGGCCGAGCAAACCCGTAGGACCGGTGGCCCCGACGGGGCCTGTCGGACCCGTCGGACCGGCCACTCCAGCTGGACCGGTAGGTCCAGTCGGGCCGACGCCCGCGCCGGTGGGGCCTACGGGGCCGGTGGGGCCCTCGGGTCCAGTCGGCCCAGCGGGCCCCGTGGGGCCGGTCCCAGAGGCTCCCGTAGGGCCTGCGGGCCCCGTTGGTCCGGCGGGCCCGGTGGGCCCCGCAGGTCCAACGCCGCTCGCCCCCGTCGGCCCTTCGGGTCCGGTCGGGCCCGTCGGCCCCGCGTTACCGGCCGGTCCTGTCGGTCCAGCCGGACCCGTCGCGCCGGTTCCGCCGAGCAGGATTTCGGCCACGGATCACTGTCCCGAGGCGCAGTTCACGCTCCATGACGTGAGCGTCACGGTGCCGCCTTCGATGAAGGCCGTGCTGTTGACGACGAAATCGGAGTCGCTCGTCCCCACCGCGCCGTCCAGGACGGCCGCTCCGCCCGAGGCAAACGCTCGAGCCCAGGTCGCCGTCCCGCTCAGGGCCGCCGTCGCGCTGGCGATCGCGTTGGCGACGGCGCTGCCGTTCGAGGCCGCGGCGAAAGCCGGCGAGGCGATGTGCAGGGTCGCGAGAACCTGCTGCGTCGTGACCGGAATATCCGGCGTCGCCGGCTGCGATCCGTCGTAGAAAACGATCGTGCCGCCGCTGAGCAACGCGAGGAGCGCGTCGATCGCCTGGTCCCATCCTGCGATGCTCGCGTGGGTGTTGTAGGACATGCCCCCGCGAAGGTAGGGGGAGGGGCCCTAGAACTGTCCCGCTTGGGACCCCGGTTTTCTCCCGAGGCCGAAGCTCGGATCGTAGGCCTCTTCCGCGGGGAGCATGCGCGATCCGCCGGGCCCGAAGGCCGCGAGGATTTCCTTCCGGCAGATGCCACGGCACCCAGGTCCGAGCTCGGACGGGAGCTTCGACGGATCGAGCGTCTCGCTCACGCCGAAGCTCACGCTCGCGTTGCACTTGGAGCACGTGAGCCGGTAGCCGAGGCCGGGCACGAGCTCGCACCGGATTTCGCATCCGACGAGCTCCCCGGTGTCAGGGTTTCTCGGGACCGGCTCCGGTTGGCGCGGGTGCCGCGTGTGCTGTTTCCACTCCACGCGGAGAAGCTAGGTCAGCGGGATACTCAGCTTGTCGGCCGCCGCGCGAAGCCGTCCGCGATCGCGGAGTATTCGGAGCGCATCGACCCCGTGGGTCACGGCACGCTCGACGGTCCGCGGGTCGAGTTCCGCTTCAGCAGCAAGACGCATGATATCGCGTCGGGATACAGGTTCGCGTTTGCGAGTCATGGCCAATCAAAAAACCGCTCGGATGAAGAGTAGGCGCTGGGGGTTGCGCTTTCGCGCTATCTGTCAAGGATAACCCAGCACCAAGCGACCCGAGCGAGACAACAAAAAAGTCCGGATGAAGAAGGCGCCGTTGGGTTCAGGTAGGTAACCCAATGACTGCGACCCGGACCCGAAAAAAGAGGCGGATGAAGATTGCCGCTCCGAGATTTTCCGTGTCCTACCGTTAGACGACCTCCGCCTTGCGGCGGTGGCTGGGAGTTGAACCCAGGTAGCGGCCTCCGATGGGTAACGGAACAGCGACGACCCGCCTCGAAACCTTACGACACCACCTCCCGGTCCGCGATGAAGTCCGCCATGACGGCGGGTGCCGATGCATCGAAGCCCACGACGTCGAGCATGCCCGCGTCGCTCGGGTCCGCGATGGTGAACTCGTTGGCCACCATGCCGACGACAACGAGCTTCGCCGCGATCCCCGTCTGGCGACGGTACGCCGCAAGGGCCTGGTGCGGATGCGGAACGCCCGCGTATGTCTCGCTATCGGTGTAGACGACGAACGCGTCGACGTCGATCTTGTGCAGCGTCGCCCACTTCATGGGAAGCGAGCAATCGGTGCGGCCGAACGGGAGATCCGAGATCGCCTTCACGACCGTATCGAGCCGCATGCGCGGCGTGATGTGGACCTCCTGAAACGTTTGGCCAAAGGCCATGACGGCCCAATCCTTCTCGGTGCGCGCCGTGACCATCGCCATGGCGGCCGAGGCTTCGCGCGGCGTCAGGTGCGAGCCGCCGATGGTGCCCAGCGCCATGGATCCCGACACGTCGAGCGACAAGAGCGTCCGCTTGTTCGTCGGCTCGATGGCCGCGAACGAGAGATAGAACGCCTCGTCGAGTGCGTCGATGATGGTCGGCACCGGCGTCCACGTGGAGGTCCCCTTGACGCCGTGGCCCTTCGCATAGGTCGACTGCGCGATGAGAACCGCGAGCGGGTGGACGCGTCCCTTGAAGAGTGCCGCCTTGTCGGTCAACATTTCGCAGACGCGCGTCGTGACGGCCGCCAATGGCTTCAAAAGTCCGACGCGCGTCATGGTCGACAGCTGGCGGATGAGCGCCGTCTGGCCCATGCCGTCGAGCAGGGCTTCCCATACCTCCGGCTGATCCTTGAGCTCGTTCGGGATGCACTCGTGCGGGACGTGATGCTCCCGGATGAGCGCGATCGACCGCTTGACGTCCGTCTTGCCGAGCGCGTGCAGTTCGTCGACTGCGACGAGGAGCGCCGGCAGCGACGAGCGGAGCGGCTGGTGGTACGCCTTGGTGCCGCGGTTCTTGGCGATGACGTCCGTACGGCTGAGCCCATGCTTGCCGAGCAGCCCACCGAACGGCTCATCGCCAAGCGGTGCGCCCATTGTCCACGCCGCCGCCGCGCGATGCGCCTGCGAGGGCCACCGCGGATGCGACAGGCGCATGGCGTCCTTGTGGCTCCAGCCGTCCCTCTGCTGGTACTTCGCCAGCTGGAGGGCGAGCTTGTTCGGATCGCGCTCCGTGTACCACTTGGCGACCGCGTTCCGCAGCGCGCGGCTCCAGTTGCGCTGGGTCGTGACGTCCGCCATGAAATGGAAGAGGTGCGTCCCGATGCGGCATACTGCCGGGAGCGCCGCGAGCGCCGCCGCGCGCGTCTCCGGATCCTTGGCCGATGCGCATACTGCGAGCGCGAAGATCGCCGGATCGTTCTTCGGTGCGCGGCCCGCTTCGCTGATCTGCACGATGCGCCGCACCGTGCGCCGGCCGTCGAGCGCAATACACTCCCGGAGCGTTCTCGCGTTCTCGAGCACGATCTTGCGCTCGGTCGCATAGTACGATCCGCCCTCGGCGCCGAGCACGAGGAACCGGTCGAGCCGCTTCCAGCAGTCGACAGCGAACGCGAAGCCGCCCGCGCTATTCGCAACCTGGTCAGGGTGCGCGCGTTCGGTCTGCGGCGTGCTCTTGGCGCTGGCGATATCTCCGTAGCGGCTCATCGTGCATGAGATGTACATCCTGCGCATTTCGCGCGCAAGAGGAATCGTCACTCATCGCTCGCCTCGACCACCATCGAATCCCAGTCGATCGTGTCTGCGCATTCGGACCAATGGTCGCGAATGTACTCCTCGGCAAACTGGCGCGCCCAAGTCTTGACATCGTCCCTCACTCTGGGATGGGTGAAGTCAAACGGCCTGGCCGTCTCACCGTTCGGGAATACGATCTCGACGACGTGGCCGCAGCACCCCGTTTCGCATCCGTAGGTGTCGTGAAACACGCGGACACGGATCTTGTCGTCGCTCATGTCCGTGCTGCGCGTCGAAGCTTATGGCCGAGGACGAGCACCTCGATGGCGCCGCTCCGGGTGGTGTCGAGCTGCTCGGCGATCTGATCCAGCCGATCGGACGCCTGGTCCGACAAGGTGATCGTGTGCATCTTGCGCGTGCGGTCTTCGTTGTGCTGCGTGCCGGACATGGGAACTCCTATCGTATGCGAGAGAAGACGGGATCAAAGGCTAGCCCATGCACGGCCTTGCGAAGGTCGAGGCCGGAGCACGGCGTGTCGCATGGATCGTCGTCAGCCTCCACATCATCGCCGCATACAAGGCACGTCGGGCCATTGTCCACGAGCACCTGAAGCACTGCTTTGACCACGACTTCCATAGTTCCCGCCCACGCCCGCCAGTGCACAGGTGCGGGGCACATGTCGTTGGGGCGTGAGTCGAGCTCGCGACCGCACTCTTTGCAGCTCATGGGAACTCCTAGAAAACGTCGTCAGGGACGACCCTCGGTTTGCGACGGAACGGCGTACGACGGAGGCCCTTGCGTTTCGGGCCGACGCGGGCGCCCTTCTCAGTATTGCAACGAGGATGGGCCGCGGCGAGGTTCGTCAGCTCGTTCGTGCCGCCGTTCGCGAGCGCGACGATGTGCTCGACGTGGAAGTCCTCGCGGGACACCGGGAGCTTACAGAGATGGCATCTGCCGTTTCGGATGGCGTAGACGAGCGCCCGCGTGGCCGGGCTGATGGGCGGCCCGGCGGCCGTCTCGCGAGCTCGGCGGCGAGCTCCGCTCCGGGCCTTCTTGGCACGCTCGCCGGCTTTGGTCGATCCGAACCAGCTCATGATCCGGCTCGACACGCAGCCGCCGCGGTGCAACCGGCATCACGGCAGACATCGCAATCCGGGCACCGGCAGCCGTCGACCGCCTCGAGGGCGTCGGCGATCTCGCGGCTCCCGCCATCCGCTCGCATATAGCACTGGTGATAGAGCCTCTCCTTGCCGTCGTCGAGGACCACCACGTACGAGCCGTTTCTGACGGCCTCCCGGTCTTGTTTGTCAGGTTTGCGCCCGTCGAGGTTCTTCACGTCAGCGAGCGTGCCGCGTCGGAGGACGGTGATAGGCTGCCCGCATCGTCCGTAGATCACGGGTCTTGCTCCCATCCCCGCCGCCCCTCGCCGAGGTTGAGCAGAAGCAGCATGCCCGCGAGCGCGGCGCCGAGGACGATGGTCTCGATGATGCGAACGACTTTCATGACGTCTCCCTATTACCGTTGTGCTTGGCGATGACGGCCACGAGCGCAAGCTCGCATCGCTCGCAGAGTTCCACCATGAGAAGATCACTTCCGGCGCTACCCATCGCGAGGCCAACGAGGAATGCATGACTGCTCGGCTTGCCGAGCGTGGTGCACGCGGTGCACTTGAGCGGCTCAACGCGTGCGGCCGCGAGCCGGCAGCTCACGACTCGCACCGTCCCCCGAGCGACTTCGCCAGCTCGCGCACCTTCTGCTCGTGGTCGTTGTACCCCTTGATCGTGACCTCGACTACCCGGTGGGAGATCGTCGCCCCTGCTGACGCGTCCACCATGAAGTAGAACCGCTCCGCGGTCTGCGCGTTGCCGAACTCGAACACCAGCGTCTCCGCCGCGGGCAATACACCGAAGGCATTCATCGTCGTCGTTCCTTTCGTCTCGTTCCTCACACCACGAATATACTAACCCGTACGTACGGTGTCAAGGTGCATGACGATCCGGCCGATGACCTCGCCGCACTGCGGCACGACGGCGTTTCCAAGCGCGCTCAGCTGCTCGGCTTCAGGCGTGCAAGGGGCGCCGCGCGAGATGACGTGGCGTTCAGTGCGGCCGTTCAGGTGGGACAAGACTCGGACGGAGGCCTTGCGTCCGTACGTACGGGGGTTACGATATAAGTGCGAGGTGATGGTGATGGGAACGCGGTATCTAGCCAAGTGCGGCGCTTGCAAGTGCGTGTCGACCGGCCTCCTCGAGGGCAACGTGACTGACGCGCGCCCGTACGACGTGGTCCCGCTGGGCGTCGTCCACTACAGCCCTAGGACGGGTAGCCTATGCCTCGTATGCCGCAAGTGCGGCGGCCGGGTCCGGGCCAAGCCCGTGCGCGGCACCTACAAGGCTTCCGTGGTGTGCAATGCCAAGTGTGTGGGCTCGACCGGCTGCGTGTGTGAGTGCTCGTGCGGCGGGAAGAATCACGGTGGCGCGAACGCTTGACGCCGTACGTACGGTGGTTATTATAATGGTGTAGGGAGGACGTGATGCGGACCTTGAAAGCGAAGTGGGCCGGCCGGTGCGTCGAGTGCGACATGGCCTTTGACGCGGGCGAGGAAATTACCTGGACGGGCCAGGCCTTCCACAAGGCCTGCTACGAGGCCACCATGGCCAAGCAGGCCGCCGAGGACGCCGAAGAGCGCGCCTTCCAGGCGAAGCACATGGCCGAGTGCAAAGCCGGCCTCCGTATCAAGATGCGCGCCACGGACAAGGAGCTGGTTGTGACAGGGGCTCCCAGCTACGCCATGGCCCGCGCCGAGGCCCAGGCATTCGTTTGCTCGGTCAGGGCGGCCGGTGGCAAGGCCACGCTGCTGGCCAAGACGAAGAACGGCAAGCGGTACGTCGGCCGGGAGCTGGTGACGTATTACGGCATGTCGAACCTCGGACACCACGAGGGCTACGCGTTTCGATACGAGGTTGAGTGAGGGCTTGACGCCGTACGTACGGATGACCATATTATAAGTGGAGAGAGGAAGGGACGTCATGGGTGAGTACGCGGGTTTTCGGGGCGACCAGGTGAAGATCGGGACGTGCGAGCAGATGTATTACCTCCGCGCCGATCAGGCGCACCTCGTGAGGGCGCTCCCGGGCAACGTGGATCCACTCAAGGACGCGGAGCACCTCCGGTTCCGCTTTCCATTCCCGGACGAGGACCACATCCAGCCGGGCGCGTTCGGCGACTTCGACCGCACGGTGGTCCTGGACGTCGCCGCCTGCGAGCCCCAGCACCTCGCCGACTGCCCCGATGCCCGCATCGGTGTTCACTCACAGCGATGCCTCGACGGTCTCCGGATGCTGGTGGCCCGCTGCACAGTGTGCCGCGACATGTGGCGCCTGCCGACCCCGGAGGATGCCCGGCCGTACGTCCGAGCGTGCTTCCTCAAGGCGGCCGACGCCCTGGGCCGCGGCGATGACGCGGAGAGCGCGTTCTATGCCGCGTTGGCGGAGCGGATCGTCGCCGGGTACCGGCCGCACCGGGCCCCGCTAGCGACCGCCCCGACGGAGCCCGCGCCCGCTCCGGAGCCCGTCGAGCCGGCCCCGACGCCCGCCGCGGCCCCGGCAGCCAACGACACGCGGAAGTTTTACGGCGTAAAGGAAGCCGTCGCGGCCATCCGGACGGCCCTCAAGGCCCGCAGCGGCAAGAGCTGGAGCGTCACCCACGGCCGGGGCACCGCGTACGGCTGGATCAACATCGAGGTTCCCCCGAAGGCTCGTGTCGACGGATACATGACGCCGGAGCAGACCGCGGAGCTGGCGAAGCTCCTCGGGGTCGAGCGGGTTCATCACCAGGGCTACAGCGTCTCGCCGGACTCGCGCGAGTGGGTGGTCGCCCAAGCGGAAGGCCGGGACGGTGGCGAGATGCCCGCGCTGTCATGGGACTGAACGGGTGCAAGGAAAGGAGGATCGTGCCATGCTGGAGTTCATGACCGCAGACAAGGCGCCGGGGACCGTCGAGGACGAGGCGGCATACGAGCCTGATACCGATCGGTTCTTCAAGTACGGCGACAGCGACATTCCGGCCTACCGCGACGCCGGCGGCTTCATGCTCGTGATGGCGGATGGCACCGAGACGCCCGTGCAAGACCTCTGGAAGTGGATGCACGAGGCGACGGCCATCAGCGAAGAGGAGTTCAACGCACGCAAGGCCGAGCGCGCGGCGCTGAGCAAGGGCAAGGTCTGATGGCGACCAAGAAAAAGCAGCCCGAGCGCTCGCTGACGAGCCTCATGGGCCCCGACGATCTGAACACGCCGGAGAAGCGCAAGAAGTACGCGGCAACCCTGACCGACGAGGTCGTCGAGCTCGTGCAGGCCGAACGCAAGAAGCAGGGACTTCCTCCGCTCGCCTAGCGGCCGGTCCCGCCCGTCTTGACCTCTTCCCCCTTGGTGATGTCCCAGATCGATATCTGATTGCGCGCGCGCCCGCTCTCGATGGCCTTGTCCCGATCGGCGTGGTGCTCGCTCACGTCGAGATGCAGCGCGACGGGCTTGCCAGCGTCGTCCTTCTCGACGTAGCCGCCGACGTAGTGATCGGCATGGTCGCCCACATAGGCCGCGGTCTTCTCGAGATGCGCTTCGATGCGCGTGGCGATCTGGCTCTTGAGCGAAGCGAGGTCCTTCGCGTGGGTTGCCAGCTCCTTGATGTCGATCACGTGATTGAGGCCGGCCGAGGGCGGTAGCGATACGATATATCCGGTCGTCGGCGCGCTCGCGCCGGGCCGGTAGGTGAAGCCGCCGTGTTCGAGCGCCGTCTCGGTCAGCTCACTCGCCTTTCCCTTTGGCGTCGAGCCGCCCTCCCCAAACTTTCCGTCCGGCGCCCGTGGATGTTTCGACTCGTCGAAGTCGCCATCGTCCTTGCGCGGCTCCGGCGCGTTGGCGCCGGCCCACGAGGGCTCGCGCACCGAGCCGCTGCGAGCTCCGCTCTTGCCCTTCTTCTGCATCGTGTGCAGTTCGTCCCACGGGCCGTTATTCACGTGCATCTCGGCGACGTAGGCGAGGAGTGGCGCACCGAGGGACTCGTGCGCGAGAAACCGGTGATGGCCATCGACGATCTTGTACTTGGCCTCGCCGGGCACCTTGACGAGCACCGCGGGCTTGCGGATTCCGCCGCTCTTGCCTTCGAGGGCGGCCCCGACCTTCTCCTTGAAGCTCTCGTGCGTGCCGTCATGGCTCGCGCGCCAACTATCCCGGTTGCTCGAGTCGATCTCGTCGGTGGGGATCTCGACGGGTCCCTCCCAATGCGCCGCGAGGATCCAGCCGAGGCTGGACGCCGGATAATCATCGAGCAACAACTGGAAGACGGCTTTCGCCTGCTTCTTATTGTCCTCCGGCATTTCCTTGTCGATCCGGAACCGGATGAACCTGGCGACGGAGTCCTCGTAGATGTCGTCGGCAACGACCGGGTCCCCGGGCCCTGTCTCCCGCTGTCCATGGGACGGCACGAAGCCTCCGATCGGCTTGCGCAGCGCGCCGCTCATCATCATCTGCTCCACGCACTCGCGGTATCGGCCGGCCTGGCTGAGGAGTTCGTCGGGCGTGAGCCACGCCATGCGGGAGCCCTGCTCCGCCGCGCGCGGTACACCCTCGACGCGGCCGGCGACGAAGACGTGCACGATCGTTCCGTCGGGTGACGTGATGTCGCTATTCCAGGCGGGCTCGGAGACGAGGATCCCGAGCTCCTCGCGCATCTCGCGCACGGCCGCGCGCATCGGGTTCTCTCCCGGGTCCACGTGGCCGCCGGGGATCGAGTATTCGAACGGCGGATCCGGACGTGTGATGCATAGCACCTTGCCGGCCGCGTTCCACACGACGACGATCGAGGCGTCCTTCTCATAGACGTTGCCTTCCGGATCGGCGGAGTCCTTCTTGGCCTTCGCCTTCTTCTTCTTGGCGTCGTCCTCGTCGTCGTCCTTGCCTTTGCTCTTGCCCTTGGCCGGCTCGTCGTCCTTCGCCTTGTCCTTGTCGGTCTGGGCTTCCTTGGCCGCGCTCTCGTCCGGCTGCTTGCCCTTGCCCTGTTGGACGGGAGTGATGTGGAGCTGGGCGACCTTCACGCCGCCGACCGTGATAGGCGTCGGCTTGGTCGTGCCCTTCTTGCCGTCCGGACCCTCGGCCGCGAGGCCCCCGGTCTTCGGCGACTGCGCGCCGTGGGACGCGGCGTTGCTCTGCTCGAGCGCCGCGACGGCGGGTAGCGCGCCCTTGGTGATCTGCGTGCCGCTCGTGCCCATGAGCGGGACTGGGGCCTTCGAGGACAGCGGCTCCCCCGCGCCCTGCATGGCGATCTGCGCCGAGCCGTCGGGGGCCGGCTGGTTCTCGTAGGGATCGAACATGATCTTGGACTCGAGCGCTTCCTCGCGCGATTCGATATCCAGGTTCGGGTAGACGTCCGCGAGATCGAGCGCGACCTCCTCCGGCTTGACGACGCCGATGGTCACGTAGATTTGGTCTCGCTGCGCGTTCGAGAGAAGCGTCTTTGCGCGCTCGTCGTCCGTCGGCGACCAAAGCGGCTTGAACTTGACGTCCCACTTGACCTTGCGGCCCTTGAGCGGGCCTTTCTTGGCCAGCGCCAGGAGCTTGAAAACGCGCTTCAGCTGCGGGCCGAGGTCGTTCTTTTGCTCGCTCTCGATCGTGTCGTACCAGCCGCGCATGTCGCTCTCGCCGGTGGCGTTCAGCCCGGCGGGCGCGCGACCGAATAGGATCGTGGCCGGCATATCGGCGGCGGCCGCCATGCGGAGCATCATCTTGTCAAGGAGCTCGGGGATGCCGCCGAACGGCGTCGGCACCCGCGTGAACTCCTCCGGTGGCCGGTCGCTATTCGGGTCGCCGGCGTCGAGCGCGATGCCGTGCATGACGCTCCGGGTCTGCTCGAGCAGCTGCAGGCGCATGGCGAAGTTCGCGCGCTGACCCGAGGAGATCGCGCGGATAAGCCCTTGGAGCTTGAAGACGCCTTGGCTCGCGTCGCTCAGGAGGTACCCGGCCGAGTCGAATGCTCCGTCGAACTGGCGCATCGAGTCGTAGACGCGCTGGAGGACCGACCACGACCAGCCCGCGAGATTCTGCCGTGTCGTCACGTCCGCCGGGTGGCCGTCGAACCGTATGACGCGGCTCTCGTGCACGAGCACGACCTGCGCGCCTTGCTTGATCAGGTCGTCGGCCGACTTCGGCGTGATCTTGTTCGCCGCGTACGCGTCCCACCCGTAGCCGGCGACGGCATTCGAGATCAGATATATCTGAGCGTTTCCGTACTTGCTCGACATGCCCATCGCGGCGTATTGCGACTGGACGTAGGAATACCTACGGTCGACGAGCGAGAGCGAATCGAAGCTACGGATATTGTCTTCGTCGAGCGGCTCCCACGGCATGCGGCCGTCGTCGATGCCCATGATGAGCAGGCACCCGCCGTAGAGCCGTCCCCAGCGCGCGCCCTCGCGGAGGTTCGTCTCGACGGCCAGGTACTCGGTCGCGAACTCCCGGATCGAGTCCTTCTCGGACTCGTTGACGTTCGGCGCCTCGATCTCGAACCCCCGGCGGAACATCTCCTCCGGACGCTTGCTGACGATCTTCGCGGCGATGTCGGACCCGTTGTACAAGCTCGTCAGTTCCTGATCGAGCACGCGCCAGACCGGCAGGTACGAGGCGGCCTTCGTCTTGTCCTGACCCCAGACGCCGATCCCGGTCTGCGGATTCGCCCAAGCGTCCTCGACGATCTCCGGTTCTTTGTGGCGGAACGGAGAGGGGCGGCCAGACACTCGGGGCATGCGGCAAAGGTAGGGGTGACCCCCCTACTTTCACGCGGGAGATGCCCTTCCGTCTCGATCTGTCGTCCGGCTCCGTCGGCGCCCGGAAGCGCACGCCGCAGGGTGGGCTCGTTGCGGATGCGAATCTCACGCGGACCGGCGTCTTCGAATACAAGGACCAGGACGGCAAGGTCCGCCGAGAATTGCGGCATCCCGACGAAGTGTTCGCGCCGGCCAGCCTAGCGACCTACCCGACGGCGCCGGTCACCGTCGACCACCCGGGACGCGTCGGTCCAGACAACTGGAAGACGCACGCCGTCGGACACGTGGGGACGTCCGTCCGTCGCAATGGGGACTTTCTTTCCGGCGAAGTGCATATCCAGCACGGCGACACGATGCAGCGCGCCGAGGATGGCGAGCTATCCGAGATTTCGTGCGGATATCACTGCGACATCGATCCGACGCCCGGCGTCTACCAGGGCAAGCCGTTCGACGTCAGCCAACGAAACATCCGGATCAATCACGTGGCCGTCGGTCCCAAGGGCTGGGGCCGCATGGGGCCGGAAACGAAGATGCATCTCGATTCGGAAGCAGCGATCAGCGGCGTCGACATCGACGACGCGGCGCGCGCCTATACGAGCAAGAAAGAACTCGCTCGCCGCGCGGCGAAGTCCGAGGCCGCACATCAGGCCTCGGCTGAAGCCGAAAAGTCCCCTACGAGCGAAATGCACACGAAGGCCGCCGAGGCGCACGAAGCGGCGATGAACGCGCATAGAGCCGTCGGTTCGGCCACGGCGGGCGTGCACATGACCAAGATGCTGGAGCATCGGGAGAAGGCCATGAACTCGCACGCACTCGAGCTTGGCCTCCAGGCCAAGGAGAAAAGCGGCAACGCCATAACGCCCAAATTGCACGCCGCCGCGGGCGAAGCCCATCTCGAGGCCGCCAAGGCGCACAACGAGGCGCGCTGGCAAACGAACGATCCAGCGAAGGCCTCGGTGCATGAGCGTCGAGAGGCTGATCACAAACAGCAGGCATCCGAACATGCCGCCGAAGCCGGCGGCGAATGGGACGAAGGCAAGCATCCGCGGGACCCGAACGGCAAGTTCGATTCGGCCAAGTCGACCCCGAAAAGCACCCCCTACATTCACGGCACCACCACGGATTCGCATAGCGCGATTTCGCAAGAGGCAAAGATGGACGCAGAGACGAAAGCCGCTCTCGACAAGGCACTGGCCGACAAGATCCAGGCGGACGCCGATCTCGCCAAGGCACGCGAAGACGCCGCCAGCGCAAAGACCGAGGGCGAGAAGGCCGCCGCGACGGCCCGCGAGGCCAACGCGCGCATCGCTTCGCTCGAAGCCCAGAACGAAGTCCTCAAGCGCCAGGTCGACTCGACCCGCCAGGACGGCGTGACGGCCGAGCAGAAGAAGGCCGAGGAGATCGCTCAGCAGGTGAAGCTCGAGGAGCTCATCGGGCTCCGCTCGGACGCGCGCATGGTCTTCGCCACCGTCGACGACCCCGAGGGCAAGACCTGGAAGGCCGACGGAAAGAACGCCGACGCGATCCGCCGTGAGGTGATCGTGGCGCTCGAGCCGACCGTGAAGCTCGACTCGCTCGACGGTTCGGGCCTGCGCGGAGTCTACGAGGTCGCCATCGCCGGCAAGCGTCGGACGGACAAGGCCCGCGCGGAGGCGCTCGCCGCCACCACCGGCCCGCGTCGTGAGGACGGCGGCAAGTCGGACGGCGACGACGACGAGGACGAGGAGCCGGATGCGGGCAAGGCTCGCATGGCGATGATCAAGCGCAAGAAAGACGCTTGGAAGACCAGCAAGAAGGACCGTCGCGGCGGCAAGGCCGCGGCCTGAATCTGAGTCACTGACGGCACCACCCGGAGACTTCGAAGATCATGCCCCAGTTCAGTGTCACCCAGAACGCGATCCCGGCCCAGCCGGGAATGGCCTTCGACAGCGAAGCGAGCAACCGCGACGTTGTCTCGTGCGTGTGCGCCGTCAACATCCCGTTCGGCGTCTACTGCGAATTGAACTCGGCCGGTCAGGCCGTCCCGATGCAGGACGCGACGACCGGCGGCTCGTTCGTGCCGCTCAAGCTCGGGATCAGCATGTTCGACCCGCTCGGGTCCGAGCAGCAGTACGTGACCTGGTCGGTGCCGAAGACGGCGGCCGGCACGGCCAACGTCACCAACGGCGCGACCGGCGTCACGTTCTCGAGCAACCAGACGCTCGCGCAGGGCGCGCCTGTCGTCTTCAGCTCGCAGCCGGGAGTTCAGTACTTCCTCGCCCAGGCGCTCGTCGCCGCAACGGCCGCCCAGCTGACCTCGGCCTACACCGGCCCGTCGAACGGCGCGGCCACCGTCACGCTGCCAGGCCTGGGCTCGAACAACGTCGGCTGGGAAGCCGGCAAGTCCGCTCCCTTCATGCGCCGCGGCCGCATCTGGGTCGCCGGCGATGCCAGCGGCTCGAGCACGCAGACGGGCGCGATCAACGTCCACCACTCGAGCACGGGCACCAACCCGCAGGGCGTCTTCACGTACCTCGCGGTCAGCGCGGCCTCGGGCAACGAGATCGACATCGCGCCGGGCTGCCTCGGCTGGAACGTCGGCCTCCAGTACCAGGGCCAGTACACCGATCCGTTCGGCAACGTGTTCTCGATCTACCCCGTGGAGATTGATATTTGACGCCTGCCGTCAAGCGCGGACTGGCCAAATACAAGGCTTCGCCGAAAGGCAAAGCCGCGGAATTGGCCTACCGCGCTCGACGGAAAGAGCGCCTCGGATCCATGGTCTCCGTATATTCGCGCCGCCACCATCTCAAGAAGAGATTCGGACTCACACCAGAGCAGTTCATGCAGATGTTCGAGAACCAAGAAGGTCTATGTGCAATCTGCTCGACCCAGATGGTCGTCAATTCTGGTGGTCGGTCTGGCCGTCAGCCGAAGCACGTCGTTCTCGATCACGATCACAACACAGGGAAGCTCCGCGGCCTTCTATGCCGCCGCTGCAATGCCGGAATCGGCATGCTGCAAGACAACCTGAACCTCGTAATGAACGCCGCCTCCTACATTCGGGATGCGGGCCATAAGTCCGTCGCAGCCCACTCGGAGATTCAAGGCACATGATGTCCACCAACTTCAGCCAGGTGCTCGGCGCCGTCACCATCAGCGCCGGCATGAACCCCATGCGGGGGCTGCGGCTCGACAGCAAGGACGACTTCCAGCGCGTCGCGCGCATCCGCCTCTCGAATGCCGGGTTCCGTGAGGACGCCGGGCAGACGATGGCCTTCGCTCGTCAGCTGGAGCACATCATCACCAAGGTCTACGCGGCCGAGTTCGCGCAGTACAAGGCCTACCAGCTGTTCCCCGTGAACACCGAGCTCGGGCCAGGCGATCTCTCGTACACCTACCGGATGATCTCCCGCCTCGGCAACGCGGCGGTGGTCAACGCCGGCAACGCGCGCGACCTGCCGAACATCGACCTGGAAGGCGAGGAGTGGCCCTCGCAGATTATCACGCTCGGAGCGTCGTACAACTTCAGCGTGATCGATCAGGCGTCCGCGGCCAAGGCGCAGATCGCCATCGAGGCCGAGAAGGCCAAGGCGACGCGCGAGGCCATCGAAGCGCTCGAAGAGAGCATCGCGTGCACGGGCTACGCGGCGACCGGTACCGTCGGCGTGACCAACGCCCCAGGCGTCGCGGCCGTCCCGCAGGTATCGACGGGCACGTGGGCCTCGCAGCTGAAGACGGCCCTCGCAACGCCGCCGACGACGACGGTTCCCTACCCCGCGGTCGGCGCCGTCAGCGCCATCGCATCGGACATTCTGGCCCAGAAGCAGCAGATTTACGCGCTGACCCTCGGACGCCACAAGGCGACAAACGTCCTGCTCCCACCGAACCTCTACGGCATCCTCGACGGCGTTCCCCGCTCGCCCGCGTTCACGGACGACGGCATCCTCGCCTATCTCGAGCGCGTGACCGGCCTCGAGGTCGACGACTGGGCGATCCTCCAGGGCGCCGGCTCGATCGCCGGATCGGGCTCCTCGCTCGGCGCGACGAACTCGTACAAGACGCGCGTCGTCGTCTACGAGAAGAACCCGGACGTCGTCCAGCTCATGGTGGCCCAGCCGTTCGTGCAGCTCGCGCCCCAGCCGTCGAGCCTCGTGTTCGAGATCCCGACGTACTCGCGCGTCGGCGGTGCGATGGCAGTGAGGCCTCTGGGCATCACCGTGATGGACGGACTATGATTGGACTTGCGCCCCGGTTGGCGATAGCCTGACTGGGTGCCCTGGACGATCTACTGTCACACGCTGATTTCAGACGGCCGTCGTTACGTCGGCCAGACGTCGCAGTCGATGGCGCGCCGATGGCGGGGCCACTGCCGCTACGCACGCGCTGATGGCTCGCGAACGCTCTTCGCGAACACGATCCGGAAGCATGGGCCCGACGCGTTCGCGCACGAAGTGCTTCAGACGTGCGCGACACAGGAAGAGGCCAACGAGGTCGAGCGCATATGGATCGAGAGACTCGGAGCTCTCGACCCGGCCAAGGGTTTCAATCGCAAGGTCGGCGGTAATGAAGGTCCGCACGACGGTCGCCGCAACCCGTGGGATCGGCCGGAGCACCGCGCGAAGATGCTTGAAGCGCTGAATCGTCCAGAGGCCATCGCCAAGATGAGCGAGGCCTCCCGCCTAGCCAAGGCGTCGCCCGAGTTTCGTGCCAAGGTTTCCGCCGAGGCCAAGGCCCGATGGGCAGATCCGGAGCATAGGGCAGCCCACGCGGCGGCCATAGCCGCCGGCCAACGCGCCGCCCGCGAAGCCGATCCGGAAGGTACTGCGCGCCGTTTCGCCGAGAGCGCCGCCAAGGTCAGCGCGACCAAGGCCCAGCAGCGTGCCGAGCGCACCCACTTCGACTGCAAGGTTCATGGCCCCGTCCCGCTCGTCGGTGGCTGCTACTCGAAAATCGCCAAGGCGACGGGACTCCGCGTCTACGAGTGCAAGGCCTGCGTCTTGGCGGTCCAGAAGGTCAAGCGTGATGAATTCCGGGCGGAGAACCCGATCGAGCCGTTCACGACCCACAAATGCAAGGTCCACGGCGAGATGGCCTTCGAGGACTGCTTCAAGATCGCCCGTCCAGGCGGTCGGTTCGACTACAAGTGCAAGGTCTGCAACTTGGCGGCTCAAAAGGCTTGGCGCGAACGGAAGAAGGCCAAACGGCAGAGCGATCCTACCTTCACGACATGAGTGAAGCAGCCGCCGTAACGGGTTCGAAGAAAGCCAAGCCGGACGACGCTCCGGTCCAACTGCATACGCAGGTCCCCGACATGATGGTCACGGGGGTCGAGGTCAAGGAGAGCGAGCCCCAGAAGCAGGCGCGCGCGATCCGCGAGAAGCTCGGCCACATCGTCGACATCATCTCGAGCGGCGAGTTCGCGATGCGCAAGCAGGGCGCCGCGCTCTTCGTCGCCCACATGGCCGTCGACGTCGGCGAGGACAAGCTCGCCGCGATGAAGGAAAAGGAAGTCCGCGCGTACACGGCGAACTTCCGCTCGCGCTGGCCCGCTGCCTGGGGCGCCGCCGCATCGTCCAACTGCATGGGTTTCGTCCGGCACCTCAAGGTCTCGGGCCTGCGCGGCGGGGACGGCGAGGTCGACACCTCCGACTCGAAGGCTGTCGCGGCCTTCACGCAGCAAGTCATGGTCGACTACCAGCGCGTCATGTCGCAGCTGTCGGCGCCGACGCTCGATCTCTGACGCGGCCTACCTTCGCGGGGTGGTGACGCCCGCGACGTTTTTGCAGCTCTTCCCCGAGTTTCAGGAGACGAACGCGCTCCTCATCCAGGGAAAGCTCACGCTCGCCGCCGCGCGCATGGGCGGCCCCGATTACACAGTCTGGGGGCCCCCGGCCAATCCGGCCACCAACCCGCCGACGATCGCGGACTCGGCGCAGTGCCTGCTCGCGGCACACTACCTCATGACGTCGCCGTTCGGCGTGTCGACCCTCATGGCCCAGCCGAAGAGCGGCAATAGCAAGACGCCGTATCTCGAGCAATTCGAGGAGCTCGAACAGGCGGTCGCCGGCGGCTTTGCCGTGGCCTCGAGGCCGGTATGAGCGTCAAGATCCACGACGCCGACCGCGGCTACAAGGATCTCTTGAAGCGCGTATATGGCGCCAAGAGCGGCGCGTCCATCGAGGTCGGCATCCTCGAGGACGGCGCGCACGGCGACGATGCCGCGAGCATCATGGAGATCGGCGAGTTCAATGAATTCGGCACGGCGACGATCCCGGAGCGCTCGTTCATTCGCGCGTGGTTCGACGAGCAAGAGCCGGAACTCCGGGTGAAGTTCGCGGCCCTCATGGAGAGCGTGATCGAAGGCAAGCGCACCAAGGAAGAGATCCTAGAGCTCATGGGCCAATACTGCGTTGGCCAGATCCAACAGCGGATGGCCGACGGCATCGAGCCTGCGAACGCGCCGAGCACGATCGCGCGCAAGGGATCGAGTACGCCCCTCATCGACCAAGGGATTCTGCGCAGCTCCGTGAGCTACCGCGTTGTAGACGGAGGCGGTGGAGAGTAACATGTCTTACCATGCCATCACCCAAGCCAAACGAGACGCCGGAGCAGCGGGAGCATCGCTTGGCCATCCAGCGCGCATATCAGGCGAGACGACTCGCTGCGGATCCGGAGGGCGTGCGGGCGAGGGCTCGCGCGTTTACGCGCGCATATGTCGCGAAGAACAAGGACAAGGCAAAGGCTGCCACGAAAAAGTGGCGCGATGCGCACAAACCGAGGTTCAACGAGCTTCGTCGCCTATGGCGCATCAAGAATATTGTCCGGTCGCTGTTCACCGAGGCGAAGAGTCGTGCGAAAAAGATGGGGGTCGAGTTCACGATCCGGCTGGAGGACATACCCCCGATGGGGACGCATTGTCCCTTGTTGGGCCATCCATTCCCACCGCCAGAACAACGCGACGGCATTTTCACGCCGTCTCTCGATCGCATCGACAACGATCGCGGCTACATACCTGGGAACGTCTGGATTGTGGGTCGGCGCGCCAATCGCCTGAAGAGCGACGGGACAGCAGGGGAACACGAAGCGATCGCGCGCGCGATACGCAAACGCGCGCGCTGAGCCTTGCTCGCGTCGTCGAAGGCGGCGGAGGCGAGTAATGCCCATCGGCATTCCTGGTCCGGCCGTAGCCGTCTCGGCGACCGGCGAGCAGCTGGCCATGGGCCCGCAAGGGATTACCGGGCCGACGGGTCCGACGGGGCCGCCAGGTCCCACGGGCCCGGCTGGCGGCCCCACGGGCTCGACAGGCGAGCTCGGACCCACAGGTCCGACCGGGCCGACGGGGCCCACCGGGCCTACGGGGCCGACGGCGATAGGACCCACGGGTCCCACGGGGCCGGCCGGCCCGACCGGGCCACAAGGCGTCACGGGGCCTTCCGGGGGACCCCCGGGCCCCACGGGGGCGGCCGGTCCTACGGGTCCCACAGGCCCCGCCGGGGCCACGGGAGCCTCAGGCGTGGGCACCCAGGGCGCGACCGGTCCCACGGGGCCCGCCGGTCCCACCGGCCCCGTAGGCCCCACAGGAGCCGGCAGCACGGGGAGCGGCGGCGCGGCCGTCGGGCTTGCCTCGGCTCGGCCGTCCGCGTCCGGATCGGGCAAGCTGTATTGCGCGACGGACGTTGGGGCGTTCTATGTCGACGACCCGACGCTCAGTGCATGGGTCCAATTCCTCACCACCCCCGCGCCAGCGCCTCCGCTCGCGAGCTCGTTCACGGTGAACGGCAACCTCGTGCTGAACCAGTATGCGGATTGTATCCGTACGGCCGTCGTCGAAAATACTGCGTCAAAGGCTAATTGCGCGCTCCAATCGGCTTCCCTTGGCCAGACGAGCCCATGGAAGATCACGTTCACGGCTTCGTTTACGCCCGGTCAGCCATTTGGTGGCGACACGTATCCAGGCATCGCTCTGTGCGTGACCAACGGCACGACGGTTGGAACATCCACCGGATGGGCGATCGTGATGTATAACTCTTCGACCGGTGGGTACGGGCTGCACGTCGTGCAGTTCACGGTCGGTGGCGCTCGGATTGGTAGCCCAGTCAACGAAGAGTCCGCAATCGTTCGCCCATTCTTGGGTGGAGACGGTCGCATTCATCTGCGGATATTGAACGATGGTTCGCTACTTCACTTCCAGACCAGTCCCGACGGCATTCTATGGGGAGACTGGGCGGCGATGGCGTCCCCGTCGGGAATGACCGACTTCGGATTTTGGATGGGTTTTGAAACCAGTGGCGGCAATGCCGTGTGTAACGCCATCATCTACGAGTGCGACTATAGCGCATCGCTCCTGCAGGCATCGGTCACCAACGCGACGAACGCGACACCCATCGTTTATTCGTCGAGCGGTGGACACCCGTTCCAGTCCGGCGATTGGGTGAGTTTCAGCGGGATCAATGGCGGGAACACGAACAACGCAAACACCAATACCGCGAACGTGGACCAGCTCGTGGCGAGCACCAATTCGACGGCATATATAGTCACGGTCAGCGGCAACAATTATACTGCGCAAGATATCGCGGGAAACACGAACTACTCGTCAGGCGGTACCGCCACCTGCATCAGTCGATAGGATCCTCGTATGCCCCCCGGAATTCCTGGCCCTGTTGTCGCGACGTCCGCCACTGGCGAGCAGCTCGCCATGGGTCCGCCCGGACCTCCGGGGACGTCTCTGCCGGCCGGTGCCGGGGGCCAGGTGCTGTTCACGGCGAACGGGGTGCCCACCTGGAAAAGTCTCACGGGAGATGTGACGTCGTCACCGACGGTTCCGGGAGATACAACGGTCGTCGCGATCGACGGCGAATCGCTACCGTCGCCCGTGGGCGCGCAAGGTCTGCTGACGTCGACGGGATCTTCTCTTCTCTGGTCGCCCGGAGGATGGGCCACTGCCCTCGACCTCGACCTGACGGCGCAGGGGAACCATAGCTTCGCGACCGACGGAAACTACACGTTCGCCGGGATGACGTGGACGAAGATCAACAGCGCCAATGAACTGACGCACGCGCAGCTCGTGGCGAGCGCCGGCCTTGAGCTCGCGCCGAATACCAGCTGCTCCTACGCATTCAACGCGCACACGGCGCCAGGTCTCTTTCTTCCGTTCAATCAGATCGCGGTAATGGCCGGGATGGACTGGAATACCCAGATACGCCTGTGGCTGCAGATATCGGCGATCTCCACGAACAGCAACTCGAACGACTACGTTTGCTTCGGTGTCGAGCACAACGACGTCACGACGCTGGCGTATCAGGCGCACTTCTCGAACGGCAATGCGGGCGGCACCTATCCGCAGGTGGGTATCGTGTTCAACAGCACGCAGGACGCGATCGTGGGCGCCTTCGCCACGCCGATATGGACGACGGCCACATTCGCGCTCGACATCCGCCGCGGCATTGCCGGCTCGAGCGCGGTTCTCTACGGGGCCTCCGGAGCCCCGGGCGCCAGCTGGCCTACCGCCGGATCCTTGCGGCCGCTGTCCGACGCCGATGGGCAGGCGAACGGTGGTCAGGGGTTCGTCCATTACGCCCTCGGCAACGCTGTCACGTCGTGGGGCATATTCCTCGGCGCCGCCTCGTCGAGCGTTTGCACCGCGACCATTTCCAGGATCCGGATCGACTACCGATGAGCGCATTCGCCCAACAGGATCTTTACCTCGATACGTACTGCGATCTCGCGGAAGGGATCACGGTACTGCTCGGCGGCAACACGTTCGCTGGCATCTCGGCGTCGAGCGCCCAGCTGTCCATCCGGGCCACGCCGCTCGACGCTCTGCCGCTCGTGCAGGTCCCTATGGCGAGCGGGTCACCGGGCGTGACGTTCGGCGTCGCGCCGCCGATGCCGGTCGGAGCGCAGTGCACCAACCTCGCGGAATTGCAGGCATTCAATGAGCCGCCGGTCGTGCAAACGCTGGCGCCGGGCCCCGTCGTCCTGACGGTGGCGACCGTTGCGGCGCTCGCGGCAGCGTCCACCACGGGCTATACGGTGGGCGAATATGCGTTCGTCCAGGCGGGCAATGGAGCGTACTACGCATGGTCGCCGGGCGACACCAACGTCCCGAACTGGTCGACGGTCGTTCCGGGCATCGGCGGCAATTGGCTCCTCGGCGTCACGGTCGTCATCACGATACCCCAGTCGCTCCTTGCTCCGCTGATCGGCACCTCGCAGGCGCAATGGGATCTGCTCGTCACGTGGCCGAACGGCACGACGAACAGGCTCCTCGAGGGAACGGTCTTCATCGACCAATCGATCGGCGGCAATCGTGCCTGAACCCGTATATCCGTCGCCGCGGCTTCCGAAAGCGCAGCTTCTGGCTCTCTTTCGAGAGATCGCCGGTGTCCAAGTCGTATGGAGCACCGGCCGACGCGGGCTCCTTGGCGCCCAGCAGGGAAATGAGCGCGCATGGGTGGCCATCGGCCTGCAGGCATGGCGAGAGTTCGGGACCGACGAGCTTCGCTATTCGTGGAACGAAGCGACAGGCCAGAACGACGAGATCCTCGTCGGGCAGCGGTCGTTCACGGTCCCGGTCCAAGCCTTCTCGATCGACCCGACGCTTGAGGCGTTCGACCTCTGCGAGCGCATCCGTTTCCGCATGCGGACCGAGACCGCACGGAAGCTCATGGTTCCCACGCTCGCGCTTCGGGACTTCCAGAACATCGTTCAGCTGCCCCCGGACCAGCTCACGGTGAACGGCATCGGGCACATTGTCTTGCGGGCCACGCTGGATGTCCGGATGCTGTGCGTCGTCGGCGCGGAGCTCAACGACCCGGGCGGGACGAACATCATCGAGACGACGGAAGTGCCGCCCCCGGTGCCGGGTGGGAACCTGATCCCGTAGGCCGCTGAGGCCCTTCGCGTGCCCCCTACATTCACGGGCACGGTGAGGGCATCGGAATGAGCACGATCTCGGATTTCGTTCAGGTCGACGTCTCGATCTCGAACGCCTCGAGCCCGACCGTCGAGGGCCTGAACACCGGCCTGATCGCGACGTATCACACGCACTATTCGGACCCGGTGCGTGTCTACTCGTCGGCCACCATGCTCGACCAAATGGTCACCGACGGCTTCTCGACGGCGGAGGCCGGGTACAAGGCAGCGGAGGCCTACCTCGCCGCGCCGAACGCCCCGGCCCAGTGCTGCATCGGTCGCCGCGCAAACCCGCCGCTTCAGACCCTGAACCTCGCGTGCGTCGATGGCACCGTCGGCCACGCGTACAACTTCACGGTCGTCGGCTCGGACGGCAAGAGCCACGCGATCGCGTACGAGAACGTGATCAACCCGGGCACGACGGCGAGCGGCTCGTCGAGTGAGGTCCAGGGTTCGGCGAACGTCAACTTCTCGCAGAGCCAGTCTTTCCCGGCCGGAACGCTCGTCATTTTCGGCAGCGAAGCCGGCGTCTACTACGCCTTTTCGGGCGTCGTCTCCGGCACGTCCGGCACGCTCTCGACGCCGTTTCAGGGCAACTCGATCGGCAGCGACACGTTTACGACCGTGCCGCCGCTCGCCGGTACGGCCGACGCGGTCAACGGCTCGACCATCATCCCGACGAGCGCGAGCCAAGCGGCTGCCGTCTTCCCGGGCGACAGCGTCCAGTTCGTCTCGCAGCTGGGCACGTACTACACGGTCCTCTCCGTCACCTCGGCCCACATCATCCTGACGCAGCCGTATACGGGCGGGACGTCGGCCACGACGAAGTACTCGGTGGTCTGCACGTGCGCGACGGCGGCGGCGGCGATTCAAGCGCTCCTCGCGGCGATCGCGCACATCGGCACCGCGACCGTCATCGATTCGGTCACCCCCACGCCGAACGCCGGCGAGCTCGCGACCGTGCAGCTTGCGCGCACCGACGGCTTCCTGACCGATATCCAAGGCTGGGTCGCCAACGGCTTCGCGAACATCCAGATCCAGAACGTCACCGCCGATCCGGGCATCACGGCCGACCTCACGGCCATGCAGCAAGCCAACAATGGCGCGTGGTACGGCCTGATCCTCGACTCGAACTCGCAGGCGGAGATCGAGGCGGCGGCCCTCTGGACCGAGGCGACCGGCATCGGTGGCAAGGTGCTGTTCGTCGACAACAGCGACTGGCAGAACACCCAGGTGAGCGTCACGACGGACGTCTTTTCCGAGCTCCAGCTCGACAGCTACAACCGCACGTTCCTCCAGCAGAACGACCAGCAGCTCCTCTCGTTCGCGGGCGCGGCCATCTGCGGCCAGCTCTTGGCGATGAACCCCGGCAGCTACACGGCGGCCTACAAGACGATGCCGGGTGTCCCCGCCGACACACCGACGACCCTGACCGAGGCGCAGTCGCAGGCCCTCAACACGATGTCGGCCGCGACGCCGGGCCCCGGTGGCAAGAACGGAAACTACTACGCGAACGTCGCGGGCGAGAACTGGCTCTTCCCAGGCACCTGCCCGTCAGGCCGCTTCGTCGACCTGACGATCGGCATCGACTGGCTCCAGACCCGCATGCAAGCTGCCGTGGCGGCCGCCATCGCGGGCCTGCCGAAGCTCCCCTTCACCGACAACGGCATCGGCGCCGTCAAGGACGCGATCGACGGCGTCCTGCGGCTCGGCTCGACACCGGCCTACGGCCTCATCCTCCCGGACGGTCAGGACCCCGCGCGCCCCATCGTCGTCACGGTGCCGACGGCTGCGAGCCTGACGAGCGCGCAGCGCGCGACCCGCAACCTCCCCGGCGTGAGCTTCTCGGCCGGCCTCCAAGGCGCGATCGAGACGACCACCGTCCGCGGCACGCTCATCCCGTGAGGTAACGATCCATGCCCGGTTCCTTCTCCCTCGCTACGGCCGACGCCGACCAGTACCGGATCATGGTCGCGGGCGCGCCCATCTCGAACGGCGCCGGCGCGAGCGGCTACGGGGACGGCGAGTTCCTCAAGGTCGCGCAGAAGAACGATTCGTTCATCGTGGTCGAGGGCTCGGACGGCTCGGTCGTGCGCTCGAAGCGAAACACGCGCCTCCTCGACATCGAGCTCACGCTCCTGCAGTCGAGCGCGAGCAACGCGTTTCTCTCGGCCCTCCTCCTCCTCGACGTCAACCAGCCGAACGGCGCCGGCATCGGGTCATTCGTCATGGAAGACCTCCAGGGCACCACGCTGATCCTTTGCACGCGCGCCTGGATCAACAAGCCCGCGGACGTGATGCTTGACCGCGGCGCGACGGCGCGCAAGTGGCCACTGGTTGGGCTGTGGGACGTCCTGCTCGTCGGCGGAAATTGAGTCCTTTCAGATACTTACGCTGCGCATTGCGCATAGTGAGTCCCGTGCGGTAGAGTTCGTCCATGTGGACGATCTACTGTCACACGCTGATAGCGGATGGCCGTCGGTATGTTGGCCAAACGAGACTCACGATGGAGCGTCGGTGGAAGACGCACGTCTGGAATGCGCGGCGGGCAAAGAATGGCTGGAGCCACTTCGCCAACGCGATCCGGAAGTACGGCCCGGGCGCCTTCTCGCACGCTGTGCTTCAGACATGCGAGACGCTGGACGAAGCGAACCGCGCGGAGCGCGAGTGGATCGAGAAACTTGGGACGATGTCGCCCAGTGGCTTCAATCTGTGCGAGGGCGGCGGCGGGACCGTGGGGTTCACCCATTCTGAGGACGAGGTCGCGCGTCGTTCGGCCCGCATGACGATTGCCGCCGCAGACCCTGCCTGGCGACAAGAGAGGTCCGCCATGGCCAAGGCCCAATGGGGCGACCCGGAGATCGCCGCGAAGAACCGTGCGGCGATCGAAGCGGCCCGAACGCCGGAAGTCTGGGAGCGCATCCGCGCATCGCAGGCGGAGGTTCGTGCGACGCCGCAGCACCGGGCCAAGATGTCGGCGAGCCAACGCGAGCGATGGGAGCGGCCGGAGGAGCACGCGAAGATGTCCGCCGCCCAGGTCGCCGCCAAGGCCTCTCCGGAGTACAGAGCGAAGGCGTCGGTCGTGGCCAAGGCGTCGCACGCCGATCCCGAAGTGCGACAGCGGCAGGCCGTCGCCACGGCCGAGACGTGGAAAGACCCGATGGTTCGAGCCAAGCGCACGGACGCGATTCGGGCATCCCGCACTCCGGAGCTAGCGGCAAAGCTGTCGGCCAAGCACAAGGCGACGTTCAACACGCCCGAGATGAAGGCGAAGCTGGTCGAGGCCCAGCGCGTGCGTCGGTCGTCCACGGAGGACCAGGCGAAGCGAGCGGCGCAGAAGGCGCGGCCGTGCTCGAAGTGCGGCGGTCCCCGCAATGCGGCCGGTCGATGCAACGCCTGCAAGTCGGCCTTCGAACTCCGTCGCCGTATGTGCCGCGAGATCGAAACGCTGGCCGGCTACGTCGGCGAGCGGTGCACGGCCTAGGTTCACGCCATGCCCGAGAAGCCCGTACCTGACTGGCGGCAGGAAGCTGACGCCCCGGCGAAGCTCCCCGCGAAGCGCAAGCCGAAGCCCGAGCCCGAGCCCGAGCGGCAGGACGCGCCGGCGCCCAAGCCGGGCACAGGCAAGGACGGAATGCGCTACGGCTGAGCGGGCTATCTTCGCCGCATGCCGAGAGAGCTAAAGGACACGACCATCGATGGCATCACTTACCAGGTGATGCAGCTCGGTGGGAAGATGGCCGGGGACGTCATGTTCCGGCTGGGACGGGCGTTTGGGTCGGTGCTCGGAGGACTGAAGAACGGCGAGCTCCGGGTCGACATGCTTGAGCAAGCCGATTTCGATTGGCTGCGCGACGTCATGATCAAGGAATCGAAGGTCGGGATCATCGATACCGTGGGCGGCGGCAAGGTCAACATGGTGCCGTTGGCGACAGTATTCGATGACCAATTCTGCGGACCCGCGGGCGTACGCGCGCAATTCATGTGGTTGCTCTTTTGCCTGGAGGCAAACTTCGGCCCTTTGCAAGACGCCGTCGGAGAAATTATCCGAGGGGTGAAGGCGCAGTCCCCTTTGAAGCCCCCGACGGCGCCGAATGGTTCGGCTGGCGACTCGTCCTCAGCACCCGGCTGAAGGTCAGTTCTCTGGACCAGCTCGAGCGCGAATGGAACGCGTTCGACGTTGACATCGCGCACGAGTTCTTGGACGCAATGGATTGGGCCGAAAGCGAATCGATCCGGAAGGCACGCGACGAAGCGAGGACATAGATGGCGCTCCGTGAACTGCTTGCGCTCTTCAAGATCGACGTCGACGACAAGGCTCTCCATGAGGCCGAGGAGGGGATGGAGGGCTTCGTCGGGAAGCTCAAGAAGCTCGGCGGCCTCGTCGCCGAGGCCTTCGCCGTCGATCAGATCAAGGAATTCGTCGTCGGGCAAGTCGAGGCGGCGACCCAGCTCGAACGCACGGCGATCAAGCTCGGTACGACGACCGACGAACTGCAGGCCATGCAGCTGGCGGCCAACGAGGCCGGCGTCAGCTCGGAGAGCCTCGCGACTGGCCTGCGGTTCCTCAATCGCCATATCGGCGAAGCATCGAAGGGTTCGGGCGAAGGGGCGAAGGTCTTCAAGGATCTCGGTATCTCGCTCAAGAACGCCGACGGCACAACGCGCGGCGCGACGGATATTCTAGGCGAGTTCGCCGATGGCATCGTGAAGATCCCGGACGCCGCGAAGCGCACGGAAGTCGCGATGAAGCTTCTCGGTCGCGGCGGCGTCGAGCTCGTCCCGCTTCTTCTCAAGGGCGGCGACGCCTTCCGCGATGCCCGCATGAAGATGCAGGAACTCGGGGGCGGACTGTCCGGAGAATTCATCGAGCAGTCCAAGCAGGCCGAAGAGGCGATGGCGGATCTGCAGTTCTCGACCAAAGGCCTCGAGGCCACGGCCGCGTCGACCATCATTCCGCTATTCACGAAGCTGGTCGACTGGATCACGCGCGGCGTTCGCTGGTTCCGCGAGTTCGACAAGTCGACGAACCTCCTGTCGTCTGCCATGATCTTCTTCGGCGTCATCGCTGCGGCGAAAGCGCTGAATAGCGTTAGGGGGTTGATCAAGGCGTTTGGCTTGCTGGATGCGGAGATGCTTCTCCCCCTTCTCGCTGTCGGCGCGCTCTTCCTGATATTCAACGATCTATATACGCTGATGCACGGCGGCGAGAGCGTCATCGGCGACACGCTCGACGAGCTATTCGGGTTCGGTACGGCCGCGCAGTTCGTGAAGGACTTCAACGACACGCTCGACGCGACCATCGATCTGATGGGAAACTTGGCCACCATCATCACCAATACGGTGATGGCGGCACTCGACACGATGTTCAGCACGCTGAAGGGGATCGGCGAGGCGCTCGGCTATCTGACGGTCGGCAACGTCGGCAAGGCGTGGGACAGCCTCAAGACGGCCGGTGCGGATATCAAGAAGGATACCGAGGAGCGCGGCCAGAAAGTCGGAGCCGCCGCGGAGGGAGTCGCGGACGACTTCACCCTCAACAAGGAGGGCCGTCGGGCCAAGAGGATCAACAAGGAGAACGCTACCAAGGACTTTAGCCAGCCCATCTACACCGTTCCGTCGCCCGACGCTCAGCCCAACTTCGTCGAGCGCGGGCCTGAGCGGAAGAATATATACGGTTCGCCCTACGTGCCGCCCGTCCTCGGCGGCGGCGGTGGGGGCGGCGGAAAGGATGACCATTCGGTCACCATCACGAACCACAACAAGGTCGACGTCCACGGCGTAGACGCGTCCGACAAGAAGGCCGTCGGTGACGCCGTCGGTCCCGGGATCGCGACAGCGACGCAGCGGGGTATGGACAGGGCGCGGACGGCGCATCGTAAGCCATGACCATATCGTCCCTCGCACCCGGCGGCGTCTGGAGCGGATGGCCCGCGAACCCCGCGAGCCTTCTCTGGATCGACACCGGCGGGAATACGAACTTCATGACGTTCGATCTCGTCCAGTCCGAGACGTGGACCGAGGATGCGACCGTGACGGCGCATCCCGTCGAGGTGGGCGCCGACGTCGCGGACCACGTCCGCGTCGAGCTCCGCAAGTGCGAGCTCAAGGTCTGGGCGACCAACGAGCCCATCGACGCCAACACGTTCGACCAGGCGACCCTGACGAAGGCGCCGATCGACGTTCCTGGACCCGGGTGGGCGCCGGGCCCTGGCGTCATCATCGTCCCCAACTGGACCAACCCCATCGAGCTCCGGGCGATCGCCGGCTCGCTCGTCGGCCTGGCGGGCACCATCGCCGGCAGCGCCGCCGGCGGCGCGAACGCGAGCCGCCTCGTGGGCGATATCGCGGCGGTCGTCGGCATCGAGGCGGCCGATCTGCTCCTGCCGGCCTTCGAGACCGATCTACCGGTCCAGACCGACGCCGGCCTGCAACCGACGTCGGGCCAGACGATCCAGGCGCAGGTCCAGCAGTGGCCCGGCGGAGCGACCGGCACCGACTACGTGGCCAAGACGATCGCGCAGCTCCTCGCGCTCAAGAACGCCGCACAGCTCCTCGAGGTCTCCGGGACGAAAGACTACTGCTTCCCGATGGTCATCTCGGGCATCACCTACGTCCGTTCGGACGAGCAAGGGACAGGCGCCGACATCACGCTCCAGTTTACCGAGGTCCGCATCGTCTCGACGCAGACCGTCGCGGCCCCGATCCCGAACCTGAGCGCCGGCGGCGGCACGCCCCCGAAGAACAAGGGCAGCCAGGATCCATCGAATGCGCCGAACGACACCCAGTCCCTCGTTGTCAAGGCGATCAACTTCGGGAAGTCGCTCCTCGGTCCAGGAGGACCCCTCGGATGACCGTCCAGATCGTGCCCACCGACGCGAACGGAATCGCAACCTACTTCCAGAATACGACGTTCGAGGGGACGCAATATATTTTGGAGTTCGACTACAATCAGCGGTGCGCGTCCTGGTACTTGTCGATTGCCGACTCGGATAACGTCGACATCTACAACGGGATCAAGCTCGTCACCGGCTTCCCGCTCCTCCGAAAGTGCGTCGACCCGCGGCGTCCACCGGGCGAGATGTTCATCTTCTCGTCGACGGCCGATCAGTCCCCCCCGGGGCTCCTCGACCTCATTCCTGGGAACGGCCGATGCGCGCTCTACTACGTCACGAGCGATTGGATCGCGCTCATTCAGCAAGGGCAGGCGCCAGCCATCCTCGCCCAGCTCGCCGCCAATACCCAGACGAGTGCGACCTCGTCCTACGGCCAACCGCAGACCTGACGTTTTTCGACTTGCACGGCCCGCGCGGGTGTGCAAGCCTAGTCCTGCGTCATGTTCCTCACGTCGTCCCTCCACGGCACCGGCCACGCGGTCCCGAGCTATACGCTCGACACACCGTCGTGTGCCGCGTGCTTTGGCGGGAGCATTCGCACCAATGTACGCGCGACCTCCGATCAGCAGCCCAAGCCGGAGGTCGCAACATAGGAGGGCGGACTTGAAGTAGTCGACAAGGCCGCCTGAGAAAAAATCAGGTGGCCTTTTTCAGTTTATGGGGTCTGCAATGGGAAAGTGGACGCACAGGCTAAGCGACATCAACGAGTCCACTCGAACGGCAACGTGCGCGGCTTGCGGTGCGGGCGCCGCCATTTGGCGAGGGAAGAAGCGTCCTGGGTGGCGTTGCAGGCGCGGCATCAGCGACTCGTACGTGCGCAAGCTAACCGCCTCCGGCAAGACGAAACTGCCGTGCCATAGGTTGAGCGGCATCGAGCCCACGACGCGGACAGCTACATGCGCACTGTGCGGGCCTGGGACGCCGATACAATACAGGGCGGCCAGAGACATATGGGTGTGCGCGCCGCATCGATCGGAGGTGCGCGGCAACTGGTCCTGGGTGCGTTCGCGTGAGGAACTCGTCCGCGCGCAAAATGGTCGGTGCGCAGTTTGTGGGACCGAGGCCAGACTTGTCTTGGATCACAATCACGATACGGGACGACAGCGTGAGGCTCTATGCCATGGCTGCAACGTTGGCTTGGGGTTCATGCGTGACGATCCGGAAGTACTACGGAAGGCTGCGGGATACCTTGAGAGGCACCAGCCTGTTCAAACTGCGCCGGTCGACGTCTTTGAAATGCACTTGGATACCATGTTTCACTAGGGTTTTTTCGTTTCTGGGGTGTGATACCGGGCGGTTCCCGGAAGCTGACTGTAAATCAGTGGCCCATGGCGAGTGGTTCGACTCCACGACACCTCACGGAGGCAGTGATGAAATCCACCGGTCCAAAGCAGCGAGAGGGAGGTTAGCACCCAGGGGTGCAGCGGTCTTTTACACCGACAGGGGCCAGTTCGAGCCTGGTGCCTCCCACGAGAACCTTCACGGGCTCGTGGTGTCAACAGCAACATGACGGTCTCTTACACCGATCGATGCGGGTGCAACTCCCGTCGGGCCCACGAAAAAGATGACGGCATCTTACGACGCAAAAAAGTACGCCGAGCGGCGAGCGCGTTATGTGCTCATGCTCGGTGCTCGTTGTGCTCAGTGTGGAGCGACCAAAGGTAAACTTCACTTCGATCATGTCGATCCAGCGACCAAACGGTTCAACATTTCCAACCGACTCGACAAAGGTTCTGAAGCCACACTTATCCTGGAATTATCGAAGTGTCAGCTGTTGTGCGAAGCATGTCACGAGAAGAAGTCGATCGAGGAGAAAGGACACGAGAGGCGCGACGGTAGGCATGGCAGTATCTCGACGTACGAAAAGTGCAGGTGTGACGAATGCAGGGCTGCCAACGCAGCGTACATGCGGGCCTATAAAAAAACGGACGCAAAGATAGACACTCCGGTCTCGTCCAAAGGAAGGACAGCAGTCTCTGAAGCTGCGCATGGGGGTTCGAGTCCCTCGACCGGAACCGCTGCCGACCCATTCGCTCGGCTTCGATCCTTGACAACCTGACCGGACGTGACGCGGGCGCGAGCTCGGGCAGTCTCTCCGTTCGTGTACGACGCGCGGGAAGACTCGTAGGTCGCCGCGCACTTGGCACCTAAGCTCAGTGGCCGAGCAGTGGCCTGTTAGACCAACGGAAGAAGGTTCGATTCCTTCAGGTGCCGCGAATGCCGGGTAGTGTCTGGGACCAACGCTGTTTCGTAATCAGCGCAGGCGAGTTCGAATCTCGCATCCGGCTCCTCGTCCCGCTCGTCTAACTGGCTAAGGACACCACCCTCTCAAGGTGGGAATGCCGGGTTCGACTCCCGCGCGGGACGCTGCGTCGCATATTCTCCAGGTGGGGAGATCGGTCCTTCAAACCGATAGGACGGGATCGTTACCCGTATGCGACACTCGACCAAAGCGTTCCGCTCGATAAACGGGCGCCGAGGTCGACAATGCCAAGCGAGCTGTCCAGGTGGAAGCGCCCGTCTGAAGAACGGGAGGGCCCGGTTCGATACCGGGGCTTGGCACCGGAGTCTAGCCTAGCGGCCCAGGCACTTCGTTCGGGACGAAGATGAGGCGGGTTCAACTCCCGCGGCTCCGACTACATCAACAACAACATCTCCGGGTGGAGCTGCAAGGTGCAGCGCGAGCTTTGGGTGCTCGCTCCGGCAGGTTCGATCCCTGTCACCCGGACTGTATGTGTATGGTGGGCGTACTCGTTCGGTAACGAGGGCGCTCTGTGAAAGCGCGGAAGCTCGGTTCAACTCCGGCCGCCCACCCCATCCCCCTCGTCCTGGCGGATCCAGGCGCGACACTCCTAAGGTTGTTGGCCGCGTTCGACTCGCGGCGAGGGGACGAATATTGCCGTCGTGTGCATTCGGTGATGCAGCGCCACTGTCCATGGCGTGAGGCTCGGTTCGACTCCGGCCGACGGCGCTACGGGTTCGTGATGAAGCATCAACGGAGCCTCCAAAACTCCGGACGCAGGAGCATTACCTGCCGGGCCCGCTACTTCAAGCCGCAGAGGCGAACGAAGTCATGCAAAGCCAAGAAGCCACCGAGAAGCAGCGAACGCCGGCGCAGCCAGGCGTGACCGCGGAGAGAGGTCCGCCAAGGGGAGTTCGTCCAATGGGAGGACACGAGGCTGGCAGTCTCGGAATACCGGTTCGATCCCGGTACTCTCCACCGAGGGGTCGTCGTCCAACGGGAAGACGCGACGTTCGCAACGTCGAGATGCCGGTTCGAGTCCGGCCGATTCCACAACGGGGCTGTGCGATGGGTCGCGGCCGTCCCTTGCAAGGACGCGCATCCGAGTTCAATTCTCGGCAGTTCCACTACGCTGGTCTCTTCAAGGAAAGCGTCGCCGTTGGTATCGGCGTCGAGATGGGAGCGTTACCCATGGCCAGCTCCGGGACGCAGCGGTTCGGGTAGCCGAGTCCAAAGGAGCGTGACATGGCCGCTCACGGTCCGAGCTCCGCGCACCGTCCCTCCTGCCCGGCGAAGCATCATGGCGATGCGCGAGGTCTGTACCCTCGAGGTGCGGTTCAATTCCGACGCTGGGCTCTATGCGGGTGCCGTCTGATGGTCAGACCCCAGGTTTCCACCCTGGTGAAGCGTGTTCGATTCACGTCGCCCGCTCTATGCGATCGTCCGGAAGGTCCGGCGCCAGCTTGCCATGTTGGACGTGAGGGTTCGATTCCCTTCGGTCGCTCTCCGATCGTCATGTCGAGGAACTGGCCAGTCACGCGCCTGATCAGCGTGGGCCCGCATGACGATCGGCTCTGACCTCGCGACCCAGCTGGTCAACGCGCGCTGCAACCGCGCGGACCCCGGTGCGACTCCGGGCGAGGTCTCTGGGCGGCCGAAGCATTCGCCACCGGGTAGGTCCCCGATTGTGGAAATGGACCTCTCGGCTGCCCTCTTGCGCACGTCCCGGGGGATCCGGGCATGGCACTTCTAAGGCTGTTGGCTGGGCTCGACTCCCAGCGTGCGCACTACCTCGCGAACCGGGCGGACCCCGGCCTGAGCCTCCGAAGCTTGGTGCTCGGATTCGACTTCCGATCGCGAGACCTCCTCGCCGGCGGACCCGGCGTCCTGGTTACGAACCAAGATTGCGGGTGTTCGACTCACCCCGAGGAGACCGCACGTTAGAGCAGCGGCAGCTCGCTTGGCTCATAACCAAGAGGTCGGCGGTTCGAGTCCGTCACGTGCAACGCCTGTGGATCGGATCGAGCGTGCTCTCATAAGGCGCGGCTCGGCGGTTCGACTCCGCCCACCGGCACCCGAGGCTATCTGGCGAGGGCATGGGTTCCACACTCCCGCGCGAGGCGTTCGATTCGCCTGCCTCGGACCCGACCGCACGCCTAGGCCGGACGGCCTCCGGCGCGACCCTTATAAAGACGTGGCCAGCCGGTTCGACTCCGGGGCGGTCGACAACACGCGCGATTTGCCGTCTGGTGATGGTACCGGTTCGACATTCCGGGGAGCAGGGTCCGATTCCCTGATCGCGCACTGCAGTAAACGGGACTGGATGGCCTGGTTGGCCGGCGAACCCTGATAAGGTTCGTGGCTGGGTTCGATTCCCAGCAGTCCCACAACCCAACGAAAGCCGAGGATGCGAATATGCGAGGTGAAGAGGACCAACAGCTCAGGGCGCTCGTCCTGTCGACGACGATGCAGCCAGACAAGATCATGTCCTGGGAAAAGGCCGTGACGCTCGTCGTCCTGCAAAAGGTCGACGTGCTCGAGACATACGACGTCGAGTGTCGCTCGCCGAGTATCTCGATCCAGTTCCCGGCCGTCATCCGGCTTCGCAAGCACGTTCGCAAGCACAAAGACGGCGTGAAGTTCAGCCGCTCGAACGTGCTGACGCGCGACGGATCGCGGTGCTGCTACTGCGGGCTCCGCATGCACCCGAAGCACCTCACGTACGACCACGTCCTCCCGCGCTCTCGAGGCGGGAAGACCACGTGGCTCAACATCGTGAGCGCGTGCAAGCCATGCAATAGAAGGAAGGGCAACAAGACGCCGGCGGAGATGAGGTGGTCCATGCACTTCAAACCGTACCGGCCGACGACGCTCCCGGACGCGCCGCCGATGCTCATCGACCTGAGCTCGGCGCCCGCGATCTGGTTGCCGTATATCGCGGCGGTCGCGCAGACAGCGTGACGCGCCATCAGCGCCTAGCCTAGCGGCCCAGGCACTTGACTGGGGGTCAAGACGAGGCGGGTTCAACTCCCGCGGCGCTGACTATGGAAGACGAACCGCGCGAGGCGCGGGCCCGCTTGGAATGCGGTGCGGCGCTGCAAAGCGCTGGGGTGCGAGTCCCTCGTCTTCCGCCACGGATGGGAAACCGCACGGGGTGCGGCACCGTTTTGAAAACGGCAGGGCGCGCAAAGCGCTGGGGATCGAGACCTCTCCTATCCGCTACGGAAGATGAACCGAGCGGGGCTCGGCGCGGCTTCGAATACCGATGGGCGCTTCGGCGCTGAGTTTCGAGTACTCCGTCTTCCGCTATGGAGCCTGACGAGCGTGTGGACGCTCACTGGGTTGCTACCCCGGGACACCGCAAGGTGAGTGGTTCGACTCCACCTGGCTCCGCAACTTGACCGCCGTCGCGTCGTATCGTAAGCTCCTCCTCGTGAGCCGCTTGCAGCTACTTCGTCAGCCGGGACGCCTAAGCCAACAGGGCTTATGGCTGGTCTTGGCGTGCATGAAGTAAGTTTCGCGCGAGTGGTGAAACGCAGACACACCGGGCCCAAACCCCGGCGCCTTCGGGCATGGGAGTTCAATTCTCCCCTCGCGCACTCGGGGCTCCAGCGGCTCTGGTAGCTGGGCCTTGAACCCAGCCAGCTCGGATCGACACCGAGGCCCCGAAACGGGATCGTGGTGGAACAGCAGACACACCAGCTTGAGGTGCTGGCGACCGAAAGGCCATGAGGGTGCAACTCCCTCCGATCCCACAAAATGCCCGGGTGGTGGAACAGCAGACACACGGCGTTCAGGCCGCCGCGGCTTCGGCCATGCGAGTGCAATTCTCGCCCCGGGTACCAGGTGAGTGACCCGTCCTTGACGGGCCCGGCGGGTGGTCCTATCCTGTCTTCCGTGGACCTGAGCCGACTTCATCGCCGCGCCTGAGGGGCGCGCCCAGCCCGAGCTGGGACCTGTCGATGCGAGACCTCGAGAAGAAGCGCTCGTACGAGCGTCAGTATCAGCTGAACCGCCGGAAGGCCGATCCGGAGTACGCTCAGAAGCACCGCGATTACTGCCGCTGGTACAAGCAGGCCCGCAAGAGAAACGGGGGGAAGCCATTGGGGAGGAAACTCCTCCCAGCAGAGGAGCGGACGCCGGAGGCCAGACGGGCCAAGGTGACCGAATACATGCGCGGTCGCCGGGCGATGCCGAAAGAGCGCGAGAGGAGCCGCAGGGACGCCAAGAAATGGCGGGAGCAGCATCGCGAGGAGTGGCTCGCGAAGCATCGGCAGCGACGGGCGGAGTTCACTGCGGACGGGAGACCAAAAATATATTTCATACAGGTAACGTCGGGGCCGATCAAAATCGGCTTCACGACAATGAGCATGGCAGCGAGAATGCAGGGCCTGCAGTGTGGCAACCACGAGGCAATCACCCTGCTGAAGGTGACAGGCGGGACGCGGGGCGAAGAAGTCAAGATTCACGATCGATTTCTTGCGGACCGAATACGGCCACGCGGAGAATGGTTCCGGTGCAGCAAGGGATTGCTGGAATACATCGCGAGTCTTCCGGATTTGCCGCCACTGAAGTCCTGACTCATTATATTTTGGTGCGCGATGATTTGCCCAGAAACATTCTCGCGCTGGCCGTGCTTCACGCCGCGGGAGAGTCGTCGCCGGGCAACCTGTCGCCCGACACGCATGGGGCTCTCCTGTGCGTGCCGGACGAGGCCTCGCTCGTCGCGCAAACCGAGCGGCTCCGCGCGCGGGGGCTCGAGATCGTCGAGATCCGCGAGGACACGCCGCCGTGGTCGGGCCAGCTCATGGCGATCGGCGTCCCGCCCGGGCCGCGAAAGCTCCTCAAGCCGCATTTCGGCGGCCTGCCTTGCTTGAGGGAGGTGCCGAACCGCACTTGAGGAGACCGCGCCCCGGTAGCTCAGCGTCAGAGCATCGGCCCGTATAAGCCGAAGGTCGGCCGTTCAACTCGGTCCCGGGGCTCATTTTCCGACCTAGCTCATTGGCAGAGCACCCGAAGGCGCTTGCGCTGGAGGGAGGGAGCATGTTCGATTCATGCGGTCGGAGCCAAACGCGCCTGTAGCTCAGCGGCAGAGCACCGGGCCTGAAGAATCCGGTGGCCGTCGGTTCGAACCCGACCAGGCGCGCTACCTTTGAACCATGCCCGGACTTCTCCCGATCCTCATTCCCGGCCCCAAGAAGCCCCACAAGCCGAGCAAGCGCGAGCTCGCGAAGAAGAGCGCCGCCGCGAAAAAGGCGGCCGACGGGCACCGCGCGTTCGTCGCGTCCCATACCGCGGACGCCAGCAAGGCCAAGACGGCCGACGACAAGGACATGCACGAGCGCATGGCCAAGACGCACATCGAGGCCGCCGAGGGCTACGAGCGCACCGTCGCGCAGTGCGCCGAGCTGGCGAAGACGGCGCGTCGATGAGTGAGGCGCCGAAGCCGACGATCGCGCCGCGGCCCGGCCAGTGGCCGACGCCAAAGCCCCAGATCGCCGAGCGCCCCAACCCGAAGTTCGGACCGAAGCCGCCGAAGCCCGTCCGCGCACCCAGGTAAGCTCCCATGACGCAGCCGGCGGTCTCGCTGCTGAACCGCGCGTGCACCGTAACTGTGGGCACGATCCAGATCACGGACTTCGGCCTCCAGACGGGCCTAGACGTCTGGTTCCAAGTACGGCGCTCGCTCCGGCCCCAGGAGCCGAACACCTGCGACCTGCGGCTCTATAACCTGAGCGACGCGAGCCGGAAGGCCATCGAGTCGAGCGCCTCGCCGAGCCCTGGCCCCGCGCAACCAGGTGGCACGAACACCGTCGTCCCGGTCAAGATCGTCGCCGGCTACGTCGGCGGAGAGAGTACGCTTTTCCTCGGCGAGCTCCGCAGCGCCCAGACGATGACGGACGGCGCCGACACAGTCACGGAGCTAACGACCGGCGATGGCGACGCCGCCGCCATCACGTCGCGGCTCAATCAGAGCTTCGGCGCCGGCGCAAACGCCTACGTCGTCGCGAAGGCGCTCCTCGGCGCGATGGGCCTCGGCCAAGGGAATATCGCGACGGTCGCCCAAGTCTTGCGCGCCTCGCCGCTCTACAACAAGGGCGCTGTGCTCAAGGGCAACGCCATGGCCATGCTCAAGGACCTGGCCCAGAGCGTCGGCCTCGAGGTGAGCCTGCAGCAAGGCGTCCCGCAGTTCGTTTCGCAGGGGCAGCCACTCGGGGGCCAAGCGTATCTTATCAGCAGCGACTCGGGCCTCATCGGCTCGCCGAGCGTCGATACGAAGGGCGTGTGCTCGTTCTCCACCCTGATGCTCCCCGGCATGCGGCCCGGCACGCCGGTGCAAATGAACTGCAAATATGTGACGGGCCTTTATCGGGCGGTGAGCTGTGAGTATACAGGTGACACAAGGGGAAACGACTGGAACATAAATGTGGAGGCGCGACGGTATGGGACTGGGTTAGGATGAAGACTGTCGCACGAGTGGTTCATGCGAAAGGCAGGGTAGTCCAATTCAGCGACAAATCACGCAAGAGCAGGTCATTCAAGCCGCGGTCGACAGCCACAAGGCGAGCGTTTATGTGCGCATGGGCGGCAACGTCGTCAATTATTACCCGGCAACGATGACGGCGGATATCCAGCCGAACCCGAACGACGTGCGCACGAACCTCGACACGGACGGCAACGTATTCGAGCCGTGGCCGGTTCTGAAAAACGTGCCGATCGCGTGGCCGCGGTTCGGCGGCTTCGTGCTCGTCGGCCCGCTCAAGCAGTACGATCCCGTGACGCTCGAAGCGTTCGACTTGGATCCGACGACTTGGCTCGCCCAAGGCCGATCCACTAAGCCGGTCGCGCCGAACGACGTACGTCGGCTGTCCGGGAATTATTGGAGCGCCACGCCGACGGATCTGACGGGCCCAATCAAGGACGCCTCGGAAGCGGCGGCGGCGTTCCTGCTCGGCCTCGATGGCGACACGGCACAAATCCTTTTCGCGGCTGCGGCCCTGACGCTCGGCAAGACTGGGGCTCAGGTGACGATCGCCGGCGGCGCAAACACGCTCGCGGTGGGCCCGTGGGCCACTGGGCTGGCCTCCGCGCTCGGTGCGTTCGCTATGACAGTCTCGACCGCGACCACGGCAACTCAGATCGCAGGCGCAGCAACGACGCTACTGCAGGCGCTCGGTCTGTTGCCACCGCCGACGACGACCGCGACGAAGGCGACCTAGCGGCAGGTCCCGAGCGCGTGACACTCGTTCGAGCTGCACAGCGTCCAGGCGCCTTGGCTTACCGGAGGGCAGCATACCCCGCTACCGGCATCCCCAACACCGACCGGAAAGCAGACCCCGCTCCACACGAACGATGGCAGAAGGGCCGAATCCGTGCAGGCAAACGCGACGGTCCCCGGGTGGGCATTGCACGCGCCCGCCTGCAAGGCGGCTTCGTCCGGCTGGCACCCGGCAGCCTGGTCGTTCACGCACATCGTCCCGCCGAGCGAGCACGTCGCGGCATCACAGTCCGGCGAGCTCGCGTCCGTCCAGAAGCCCGCATCGTCGGTCGGCGAACCCGCGTCCGGGGGCGACGCGTCTTCATGTGCGACACCGCCGTCTGTCGGCACCGAACAGAGCCCCGTGGTCGCCGAGCAGAACCCTTCGCAGCACGCGATCCCGGGCTCCGCGCCCTTGGCCGGATCGCACATGGCGCCAGCGGCGAAGCAGTAGCCGCCCGCGTCCGCCGCGGAGGCCTCGTCCGTGGGGCCTGCCTCGCCCTGGACGGCCGTCTGAGCGTCGCCGCCCTCGCCCGCGCCCTTGGTGGGGTCGCCTCCGTGGGCGCTCCCAATGCCGTCCACGGCGCCGGAACACCCCACGCACCCGAGGACCAGGACCACCACCGCTAGAGCCTTCATCTATCGTCCCTCCATCTCTAAGGTAAGGCCCCGGAGAACCCGACGGAATTGCTCAACCGTACAGGTGGGATGATGGGGCCCGCGCCCTACCTTCGCGGAGCGTGTCCACTTTCGCGATCGAAGACGACGGCGACCTCCAGATCCCGCGGGTGCTCGTCACCGATCCGGGCGAGTGCGCGCGCCTGCAGTGCGTCCAAATTCTCGGCTTGTGGGCCAGTGAGTGGTTCCTTGACCAGAACCTCGGATTCCCCTGGAAGACGATACTCGGCCTCAAGATCGTCAGCACGACGCAGATCGAATCGCTTTTGAAGCAGGCAATTCTCAGCGTCACCGGGGTCGTGAGCGTCACGGCTCAGGTCAACTTCAACCGTGTACAGCGCGCGTTCTCGTACAACTTCGAGGCAGTCCTCAACACCGGCGCGATCCTGACGGGCGGATCGAATCAGCCGTTCTCTGTCCTGGCCAACGGGAACTGATATGCCGGCCTATGGCGTCACGCCCGCGGGGTTCGTCGTCCCGCCGTTGTCCGTCATCATAAGCGGCATCCAGCAACAGCTTTGGAATGCCATCGACCCGCAGCTCGATCTGTCGCCGCAGACCGCGGACGGCCAGATCCTTGCAATCTACGGAGCATACTACTCGAGCGCGTGGGAGCTGCTGCAGGTCTGTTTCAACCAGTTCAATCGCGAAGACGCCGAGGGCGCCGCGCTTGACAATCTGGGCGACATCATCGGCGTGCCGCGCGAGGGTGCATCCTACACGCAAGTCGAATGCACGCTCACGCTCGATCCGGCGCATGCGCCCTATGCCGCCGGCTCCCTTGTCGCCTATATCGACGGGACACCGTCCTTCACGTTCCAGAACGTGTATACGATCGTTGCCGCGCAGATCACGCCGAATATGGCCGTGCTCGGAACGTCGGACGATAGCGGCCTCGTCGAGATTGAGGTTGCCAGCACCTCGGCGCTGACGACCAATCAGACGGTCACGATCTCGCAGGTGCAGGGCACGACGGAGGCGAACGGCACCGCCGAGATCACGGTCGTCGACAGTACACATTTTACCATCCAAGGATCGACATACGCGAACGCCTATGTCTCCGGCGGAGTTGTGACGTTTGGGACGAACTGCGTGGCACTGTTCCAGTCGCAGGTCATCGGGCAGACGCCGGCCGTCAACGACGGGACGCTGACCGATATCTCGACACCCGTCACCGGCTGGTCCTCGATCGACAACCCGGGCCCGGGCTCGCAGACGCAGGTCGGCGAGAACGAGGAACTCGATCCCGCATATGGTCCGCGACAGGCCGAGGAAATCGCCGCCAGCGGCTCGTGCACGGCCGCCGCAACGGCCGCGGCACTGATCGAGTTCGCCGCGAACTTGGAGCCGCCAGTCTCGATCAATGCGTCGGTCCTCGAGAACCCGGAATGGTACTTCCAGGTGATCAACGGAATCGGCATTCCGCCGTTTTCGTACGCCGTGTTCGTGTATGACCCGACGGGCACGCTGACGCCCGCCCAGATCGGGCAGATCATCTATAACAACAAGCCCGCCGGGATCTCCCCCGTGGGGTCGATCTCGGTGACGATCGTCGATCCGAACCTCGGTGTTCAAACCGTCTCGTACAGCGTCCCGACGCCGAAGCCGCTCACCATTATCGCCACCGTGACGCCGCGGGCGAACGTCGTATGGGCGACACTCGAGACGGCCATCGAAGCGGCACTCGTCGAGGCAGCCACCGCCAAGACCCCTGCGAATGGCCAGCCGCCGCCCGGTCAGATGACTCCCGGAGGCAACGTTTATGCGTCCCAGATCGAGGCCGTGATCTCCGGCGTCCCCGGGGTGCTTGACGTTTCGAACCTGCAGATCCAGTTCCCGCCATCGCCGTCGGTCACGACGTCCCTGGTCGTCGAGGCCAATCAGATCGCGGCGATCTCGGCCAGCAACATCGATCTGACGGAGGGGTGATGCATGGCGCTTCCCCTCTACAACCCGCGGATCGTGGCCCAAGGCCTCGCGCGCCTCACCTCGGCCTATGCCACGAAGTACAACGTGCGCAACTGGCTCGCCGCGCTACTGCAGCCGCTGCAGGACATCGAGGACGCGTCGTGGCAAGTCCTCGGCGCGCGGTTTCTCGCATCGGCGCCGACGTACACGCTGCCGGAGACAAACACCGTATTCGATTCGATCGGGGCCCTCGTCGGCCAGGGGCGCGACGGGTACGACGACGCGGATTACAAGTCGCTTATCTACCTCCGGATCGCGGTCAATCGCGCGACGGGGCGCACGACCGACTGGTCGAAGATCGCCGGCATTTTGCTCCAAACCGCGACGGGACCCGTCGGATATTACGATGCGAACCCGAACGGAGGGCAGCCGGATATCGCTCCACAGATGGCCGGGAGCGCGAGCTTCTGCCTGACGATATTCGGGATGGCGCTGAACCCGAATCTCGTGGCCGGGATCTTGGGATACGCGGTGCCGAACGGAACGCGCGGAGTCTTCAGCTACTCGACCTGGCCGACCGGGAACGATGCCCTTTGGAGCAGCGTGTATTCGCCGACATCCGGCCAGGGTGTCTGGGGTAGCTACTATCAATCTGGACTAGGCGGACTGCCGCTCGCGGCGCAGGAGATGACCCGATCATGAGTGGAGGAGCCTACGTCACAGGATGGGCGCTGGAGACCGACTATCCGGCGGGACCGAACCCATGGAACGGGCAGCCGTGCAAGGTGACGCCGGTCGGCGACATCTTCACGCCGCAAACGCCATTCGTCCCGGAGTTCATGAACTGGAAGCTGAACGAGCTGTCGGCCGGCGTCCAGGCCGTGCAGGCCGCAAGCTATCAGCCGGCCCTCCAGAACTGGTACGCCGAGCAGGCGATTACGCCTTTCGCGGGCACGAGCGAATCGCTCATGGCGGCATGCTGGATGCCGAAGTCCAACGTCTGGGCGATTGCTATCCAGGGTAGCACGGGGCCGCAGCTCTCGTTCTTCGCGAGCTATGGGCTCGACGGGAACACGCAGGCGACATGGCTGTCACTCGGGACCATCAGCGCGAACCCTCCGACGAACGTCTCGATCCGAGAGGACGCGACGACGGCCGGGGACTTGTGGGTGGCCTACAGCGCCTCGACGAGCGGCGGCGAGATAATCACCAACCTGTGGAACGGCTCCTCGTGGGGACACGGTGGCACGACCTATATCGTCAGCACCGGTCCGCTGCCGTCGGCCAATCTTGTCGGCACGCTGCACGCGTTCAACGGAAACGTAGTCGTGGGTATCGGCAGTCTGTCGGCCAACGGCGGCGGCTTCTATCCGAACCCGAACACCGGCGCGACGTCGCCATCGTATAGCATCACCGGCGTTACCACCGGGACGATCAAGTTCGCTGATAACGCTGGATATGGCGGCCCAAACGACCTGCTCGTGGCCGTGCCGACGGGTACCGAGGGCGTCGACGTCTACTGGACGAGCCCCGACGGCGTGAGCTGGACGCAGCAGACGCTCGGCGCGCCAATCGTCCCTTCGACCTCGACCATCTTCGGTATCTGCTGGTCGATGGACGCCGTCGGGCCCTGTTTCCTGCTCGGGGTGTTCCACAATTCGAGCGGCGACTGCGACCTCTGGCGCTCGGCGGACGGGATCAACTGGACCGAACAGATGATCGCCACGCCGGGGAAGATCAAATACGGCACCGACCTCAAGGCCATCGGCCCCGCCGTCTATCTCGCGACGCTCGATGTCGCGAGCGCGGGCGCGAGCTTTGCGGCCTTCAGCCCCGACGGCGGCATCACGTTCTATCTGTCGCAGGCCGTCTTGACGTCAAATATCGCGACGGGCAACCCGTATTATACGCCGCGCCTCATCGCCGCGAGCCCGTGCGGGTTCTTGACGTACAACAGTCTTTGGTTTCGGTTCTCGCACCTGTCGGGGGTTACAGGACTGCCACTGCTCAACACGCCGCTCTGAGATCCCCCATGCCCAGCAGTCAATCGCGAGCAACGACGCGGCCGGCCATGGCGGCCGTGCAGCGTGAGTTCAAGCCGTTGCCTGAGGGCGCGACGATGGATCAGATCATCCATGCGCTCCAGGAGATGGCCAGCGCATATGCCACGATCGCGGCGGCGTACTCCAGCCAGCTCCCGGAGATCCTCGAGGACATGGCCGAGATGCGCGTCATCCAAGAGGCCCACGGCGTGCGCATCGGGCGCCTCGAGATATGGCACGCGGAGCAAGTGCAGGACGATCAGGAATTGCCCCCCATGCGGCAACGTCTGAGCAGCACGAGCGACGTGGCCCTCGTGAAGGACGCGTCGCAGGAGATCGGTCAGCGCGTCGTGGCGGAGCTCAAGAATACGAGCACGCCGCCGCCGGACGTCAACAAGGTCGCAGACATCAGCGAGGACATCTTCCAGCGCGCCATCGACCGGGTGAAGGCCCTGGAGCTCGACAAGCGCGAGGCCGCCGCCGCCGCCGCCGAGGCCGAGCGCGTCGCCCTCGCCAAGCAAGCGGAGATCGACCGCAAGGCGCTCGCCAGGGAGGCTCAGCTCCGCGAGGACAACCTCAAGGCGCTGAACGCTCAGCAGAAGATTACGACTCGGTGGGCCGTCATCGGCGCCGGCGCCGTCATGCTGATCGGCGTGCTTCGCGAGCTACTGCTGCGGTTCGGGCACTAGCCGATGTGGATCACGTGGTGAGCCGCTTCGCCGAGGGTCCACCAGAGCCCGACCGCAAACGCGTACGCCCCAAGCGTGGCAAAGCGCGCGCGGCCGGGGGCCGCGGAACCGCTCGAGAGCAGGTGCACGACGGCACCGACAAGGCAGACGGCGAGAGGCACGAGGATGGTCATCATGGGCGGCAGCCCATGCACGCCATGGGCCTATCTTCGCACGCATGAGCCTCTACCACGGCCTCCGGCCGCTCTCCCTGACGCGCGTGCTCGGCACCTTGCTGCTGAGCCTCGTGCTGGTGTGCCTGCTCGACCGTATCGCGTACGCGCAGGGGGCGATCACGGTCGCACCTGTTGCGGTCCTCAACCCGACGTCCGCCACCATCGCGATTCTCGCGTTGATCGCCGGGTTCCTGATCAACGCGAAGAACAGCGGGTCCGTGTTCGGCGTCGCGACGGTCCCCACCGCGTGGCTCCCCTACGTCGGCCTCATCGGCGGCTACCTCCTGAACTTCGTGGCCTACCTCCAGTCGGTACCCACGGTGAACGGCGCGGCCTGGTTCAACGCGACGCTGGCGGGTTTCCTCTCGCTCGGCGGCTCGACGATCGGCGTCACGATCCACCAGCACACGCAGACCGGCAAGAAGAAGCCGCCTCAGATCCCTGGCGTCATCCAGCAACCCGTTGTGGTGCCGGCGGCGCCTCCGCCCACGCCCCCGGCGGCGGCCCGGATCGGTGGCTGGGCGCTCGGCATCCTCGTGATGGCCCTCGGGCTCCTGCAGTCCGGGTGTTTGAGTTCCGCGCCGATCGTCCCCGTGACGCCGGCCAATACGGCCCAGGTCTCGAGCTGTGAGAACACGGCGACCCTTCATGACGGGTTCGTTATTGGCGACTTCGCCCTCGGCGGCGCGGCCGCGGCGCTCGGCGGAACGGCGGCCGCCGTTCCGAGCTCGAACGCGAGTGCTCAGGAGGGCCTCGCCATCAGCGCCGCCGTCGCCGGCGCGGGCGCTGTCGTACTGACGGCCTTCTCCGAGTACACGGCGTCGAACTTCGCGAACGGCAATTGCCCGAGCGTCGTGGGCCCATTGCCTGCCGCAGCGCCAGCGGCGACGGTGGCCAAGTGAAGCGCATCGTCCACGGCCGCGTTATTGGAGCCTGCAAGCTCCCGTCGCCGTTCGCTCATTTGCATGCCCCCAAGCTCAAGGCGTTCCTCAAGGCGGGCGCCATCCCGGCGACGCCCGACACGGTCGACTGGTCACCTGCCGCGATCTCCGTCATCGAGGACATCGAGGGCAACGCCAATTATGGCGATTGCGTCGAGGCCGAGGACGCGCACTACCTCGGCGTGATCACGGGCAACGCGGGCGCGATCTACGAGTACAGCGACCAGCAAGCGCTCGCGGACTACAGCGCGATCACGGGCTTCGTCGAGTCCGACCCGTCGACCGACCAGGGGACCGACCCGATCGCCGACCTGAACTACCGCGTCAGCCACGGCTACGCCGACGGCAGCAAGGACGCCGGCTGGGCCATGGTCGACGCCACCAATCAGGCCGAGGTGAAGTACGCGCTCGCGGAGTTCGGCAACCTCAAGATGTGGTTTGGCATCCCGGACAGCATCGTCCAGAACATGCCGTCGCAAAGCGGGTTCGTTTGGGACGTCACGGCCGGGACCGCGGACGCCAATAACGGCCACTGCATCGGCTCGTGCGGCTACAACCCGAAGGCGATCGTCGCCGTCGCAGCGACGGCCGAGGGCCTCCTGGTGATGACCTGGGGCATGCTGGGCCTGGTGACCTGGGCTGCCGTCGCAGCCTGGTTCGCGCCCGCGCAGGGCGGCGGCATGGCCGTCCGCGTCTCGATGGACTGGGTGAACAAGAAGAGCGGGACCGCGCCGAGCGGCCTCAACGCCGCGGCGATGATTACGGCGTTCAATCAGTATTTCGGTGGGAGCGTCCAAGTTCCCGGACCCGTGACGCCGCCAGCGCCCCCCCCGGCGGGGAGCGCCACGTTCGCCGAGGCGCTTGCGGGGGCGGCAGCCGGCATCACGGCCGGCGATCCCCTCCAGACCCAAGCGCAGGCCATCGCCAACGCACAAGCCGGCATGGCGGCCAGCTGGCCGGCGGCATCGTGAAAGCCGCAGTTCTCCTCGTTGGATGGGCCGTCGCGCTCCTCCCCGTGGCGTGCGGCGACTGCTCGCCGTCGCTCCCGAGTGACGCGACCGTGTACAGCGCGCTCGTCGAGGCCGGCTGTCTCGCGCCGAGCGACGGCGGCGTCGCAGCGGTCCACGCCCAACACGCAGCCCCGGACGAGCCTGCATGGCTTGCCTGCATGTACGTGCACGGCAGCACGGTGCAGACGTGCGCCGTCCCCTGCACGCGGGGCGACGGCGGTCCGTGAAGCTCGTGATCTTCGCCATGGCACTTACGGCGTGCGGCAGTAGCCCCCCGTGGGAGGCCAAGGATACGGTCTCGGGGACGCACTCCGACCAGCTCGCGAAGGGGTGCGAGGCGCTCTGTCTGTCGGATGCCGGATGTACGTCGGATCAGGCGGCCGGCTGCTTCGACGCCATCGGCTGCAACCTAGGGTCGATGCTCCACCGACACGGCGCGGCATCGCCCGTCGCCGCCGACGCGGGGTGCCTGCCATGAGCGACGAGACGACGCTGCTCGTCGAGCTCGAGCAGGTGACCCACATCGATGGCCCGAAGTGGCGGCGCATCGCGGCGCTACCGCCAAGCCTGCAGGCGCTTGAGCTCGCGTGTTACGATGACATGGACTGGACCGATCCCGCGACGCCCGCGGGTCAGCGCGTCCTCGCCATCATTTCGGCGCTTGGTGGGATCGGCAGCGCGGTGGGCAACGTGGCCGGCGCCATCGCCGGGATCCGGGCCATCTAACTTCACGGGCACCATGACGCTCGTCGCTCGCCCCATCCCCCCCGGCTCGGCCGGGGTCGACACCGTGGCCGTGGCGACCCCCACGATTGCCGCCGCCTGGCGGGCCGCTGGGAAGACCTTCGCGATCCGGTACGGGACCTCGGTCACGTCGGCCGAAGTCCTCGCATTGACGAGCGTAGGGCTCGGCGTCGTCTTCATCAGCTACGGACGCAAGAGCGGCTTTACGGCCGCGTCAGGGGCCGCCGACGCGCAAGCCATCCTCGACCACCTGAAGAGCATCGGCGTCCCGCGCGGCGGGATGCTGACGATCCTCGTGGACCTCGAGGACCCCGCCGGCGCGATCATCGCCGACATCACGACCTACGAGCACGCCTTTGCCGCCACGATCGTGGCGACCGGCTGCACGAGCGGCGCCTACATCGGCGCGGGCCTCACGATGACCAGCGCCGAGCTCTACGCCTTGGCGGCCACACGGTACTACAAGAGCGGGAGCCGCATCGTGGACGCTCAGGGCAACGCCGCCGAGCCGCAATGCGGGTACTGCCTCGTCCAGGGCCTGCCGTTCGATCAGCAATGCGGCGGGACCGAGGTCGACTTCGACGCCGCGTTCGAGGACTTCGAGGGCCGGTCGTGCTTCGCGATCTGGGCGACGTCGACGGGCCGGTGGGCCATCCCGATCCCCGAGGGGGCGACCCGGGACACGATGCCGCCGGAATCCGACTCGGAAGACACGCAGCCCGGCATCCCGTAACAGTCGCGTTCCAAAGTTGCCTCATCCGGCCTCATGGCCTAGGGTTGCGCGCCATGGCCCACCTACTCAAGCTCTGCCTGCTCGCCATCCTCGCCCTTACCGGTCGAGGTCTTGACCACACGAGGGACGCTAGCGCCATCGCGGAGGCTACGGCCACGGTTGTGGCGGACGACGCGGAGGACGCCATGCTGGCCAAGACGCCGGAAGAGGCGGCCGAATACGCCCCGGTCTTCGGCTCGTACGCGGAGGACGCCGCAGTCCAGGTCTACTGGGCCTTCAAGGAGAGCTCGCTGAACCTCCAAGAGAAGAGCGGGGACGGCGGCAAGAGCCACGGCGCCTGGCAGCTCCAGAGCGTCGAAGGGGACGGCTCGGCCATGGCGCAGGCTCGCGCGTGGCGGAAGCTACTCAAGCGTGGGGCCAAGCGTTGTCCGGCGTCGCCCGCATCGATCATGTGGGGGGATTGCAACGTGGACGTAGTCGCCGAGGGCACGACGTCGCGTCACGCGGCGGCTCACAGAGTGGAGCGCGCCCGGCATCTTCTCAGGCTGGCGCTCGGCCTCAACGATCCGCCCGAGCTCGCGGCAAGCGACTTCAGGTGATTGCGAGGCTACTTTCCCGTGCCCGCGGTGGTGGCGAGCAGTAGCTGCTGCGCCTCCAGCTCCCGCACCCTGTCCTGTAGCTGCAGCGCCTTCTGCCCGAAGGCGTCGCGCTGGGCCAGGAGTTCGTCGCGCTCGACAAGGGCGGCGCCCACCTGCTGGCTCAGTTCGATCTTGGTGCGTTCATGGGCGGCGCGTTCCTCGTCCAGCTTCTTCGCCCACAGATTCGCACTCGCGGCATGCACCCTCGCTCGAACCGTCTCCGTATCGGCCGCCTCCGCCGCGACCGCCTCGAACTCGGCGGCGAGGGAGGTGACGACCTGCGCCTCGTGGTCGCCCAAGATCACCAGCAGGTTACGATCGTTCAGCCACTTCCGGGCCCCCTCTTCGTGCGTCATGTCTCCTGCCTCTTCGAGACGGCGGAGGCATAGTCCATCGCGGCACTATGTAGCGCTGCCGTCGCTCGCTGGAACTTGGGTCGGTTCTCGTCCGTCGCCGGCCGACGTCCGACCACGCTGAATCGCATCGCCGCACGTTCGAGCTTGTCGCGTGCCGCTTCCTGCCTCGTCGGTCCGTCACTCATGGCCCTCTCTCCTTCCCGCTCAAAGCGCGCATCAATCCAGCACCGTCCACATGGCATTAGCGAGCGCCTGCCGGTAGGCCGGCGTCTGGATGTGACACCAGGGGCAGTGCGCTGTGCGCAGGGTGCCGTGCTCGCAGTAGGTCACGAGGTGAGCTTCCCGCTCAGCCTTGAGCTGCTCTGGCGACAACGCCCGGATCTTGCTCAGGGCCTCGTCTACTTCCTTCGGATCGGTCACCTTGTGGCAGTCCCAGAGGCTCATCGCTACGTCTCCTTCGTCGCCAGCGTGTAAGCGCGCACGGTCTTCACTCCTGGGACAGTGGGGCTGCGGAGCACGCCGGACACGGGAGCATCCTTGGGGTCGCTGTACCCAGACAGTCCGGCACGGTCCTAGTGTCGTTGCAGGTGTCGCACGGCTCCCCCATCTGCACAGCGGTCACGTCATCTGGCAGAGTGTCGATGCGCCGACAGGGGCCCTCGTGACCCTTCAGCAGGTAGCAGCGCCACCAGTGTATGGCGTGATTGGCCAGGTGGTCGCTATGCAGCTCCCGGCAGTACTTCTCGCTGAGGCCCATCGTCTCCTCCTTTCTCGCGCGCATGATCAGCACTTCCGCCACTCGTGGCCCTCGTCGAGGTACCCATGCCATCCGTCGCTCACCTGAATGAGCTTGGACCCGTCGGACTGCTCGTGCATGTCGCCGAGCGATGCGCGGATCTCGAGGCTCCCATCGGGGCACTCTCGAAACGTATGCGGTGGTGACACCGCGTGCTGGAGCGCGCGAGCGATGGCCGGTACACCCGGATCGCGTGCGTTGGGCTTGAGGAAGAAGACAGCCGGCTTGTCGCCGGTGTACCCCATGATCGGGCCCATGTAGTCGCCGGGCTCCTTCGGCCACTCACCCAACGGAAGGCGCTTGCCCTTCATGCTTCTCGTCTCCTCTCGCGCGCATCTCTCCGACCCTACTCGCCGTCGCTCTTGAGCCGCGCGCGTCGGACCAGCTGCTCCACCGCGCCTGATCGCGTCTGTCCTCGCTCCGCCGCAATTGCGTCGAGCCGCGCCCACGCCTCCACCGACAGCGTCAGGAGCTTGGCGGGGCGGGTGCGGCGGCGTGCCTCCTTGCCGCCAGGCACCGTGGCCCGGCTCACGACTGCACCCGCGCCGCATACAGGCCGCGATCGTCCGTGGCGAGCGTCAGGCCCCCGCGGCGCAGGACGCGCTTGACCGCGTCCAGCTCCGGGTCGCTCCACCCGCACCGCGAGCCGATGTCGGCGCGCTCGGCGGCCTCGTACGCGACCTGATTGGACGACGCCTCGCCCTCCCAAATCACGGCGTCCGAGTCGTCGTGCGTCACGACGTAGTACCCGGGGCGCACCTCGTCCGTCGTCATCGCGGCCCACGTCGCCAGGTAGTCGCCCTCGCTCGCTGTCGTCGCCCAGGTCATCAGGTCCGTCGTCATGTTCGCCTCCACACCATCAGTATATACACGGTATCGGCGCACGCAAGGGGTATTCGACACGGCCTGTATATACAGTGAGGCTGTACGCCGGGGACCTCGCGCGCATCATTGGGACCCTACTACCCCGGCTTCCCTTCCGTCTCGATCAGCCACATAACCGCAGCCCCGGAGCAGACCGCCGCGATGGCGATACCGACTCCGCGCAGAGCCGGGCCGCCCCACTCGTGGTCATACGCCAGCGCGACGACTACACCCGGAACGAACGCCAGCACGATCACCTTGGTCCACGGGCGCCGCTTCTCGACGGCGGCGATCCGATCTTCCAAGGCGGTGAACTCCTCCCGTGTGGGCGGCGGCGGCTCACGATAGGCGTCAACCACCGACGTTCTCTGGCTTGCTCGCCATGGCCTTTTTCGCGAAGAAGCACGCCTCTTCGAGCTTCGTTCGGGCGATCGACATTTCCCGCGACGGCTCCGGAAGGATGGCGAGCAGCGTGGTCAGGCACTCGTCGAACGCGTTGGCGATCGCCGTGGCCTTGGCTTTGCCACCCTCGTTCAGCATATGGACTGCAAATTCCTTGTTCATTCTCGACCTCCTAGATCGTCATCGAATGTCTCTGTCTTGACGTCGGCCGGCGGTTCCGGATCGGCGGGCTCGGCGGCGGCGCCGAAAGGCGCGCAGTCTGGGTGTCGATGGCCTGGACCTTTGGGGCCTTGGCTGGCCACCGCATCCGCCCCGCACACCTTCCCGCACACCCAGCATATGGTACCAGCGGCGGCGGGCTCCGCGGGGGAGGCGGGCGCCGGGGCGCCTTGGGCCTTCGGCGGGCGTCCGCGGCGCGCGGCGGGAGGCGTGGCGTCAGGGGTAGCCGCGGGGGCCGGAGGCGCTCCAGCGGTCGCCTGGGGCGACTCCGATGCGCTCGGGGTGAGGGGCGGGTGGGTCGCGCCTTGGGCGATCGCCTGGCCGGTGGTCGCCGGCGGCATGGTGACATGGAAGTTGAGCGGCACGCTGGGCGCCGGCGTCCCGTTGCTGCCGAGCCCACGGAGCGCGTCCTCGATCTGTGCCGCGCCTTCTGCCGGCAGAGCCGGGCCGTCGTCCGGCACCGAGGACCCGACGGTATCAATCGTGTCGTGCAGTTCCTCAGCGGTCTGCAGGCCCAGCCCAATTTCCGGAGCGTACGTGCGCGTCCAGAATGACCCTGCGCGGTAAAGGAACATTTGGGCCGGCATCGTGCGCCACTTGCTGCCGGGCTTGCCGAGCCAGCCCTCGCCCTTGACCATCTCCCACGTGATGAGTGTGCCCTCGAGTTCCTCGCCGCTCTTGATATCCTTGGCGACCGCGCGCACGCCGTACGAGTCCTCGCCGATTTTGCCTTCGGCACGGAACCGCAGGGGAGTGAAGCGGCCCGACGCGTTGACGCTGGCGATCAAGAACTGCGCGGCCCACCCGGGGCGCCCCTGGATGATGTGCAGGTTCTGCATCACCATGAACACGCTCGCGCCGATGCGAGCGGCGAGCTCCAAGGCAATAATGCAGTTGCCGAGGTTCTCTTCGCCCTGATACGCCTTCGGTACGAGCGAGCTTCGGCAAAGCATCTTGCCCATGCGCTGGGCGGCCTCGAAGTTCGCGATGCTCGCGAAGGCGTTCAGCGCCGCGCCGTCGTCCGGCGGCCGCGCGAGCGCGGTGGATGGTTTGGCTGGGGGCGCCGCTGGCGTTGCTGCGGGTTGCTGCGTGCCGGGAGCTTGCGTCGTCATTGGTCCTCGTTTTCCTCATCGTCCGTTTCAGGCTCATACCACGGTCGCAGCGCGAGCTCGGTGATGCCCTGGGGCAGTCCGCGCCACACGCCCCGATCGATGCATCGGCGGAACCGCCGCAGAAGCACCCTGCATTCATACTGCCCCACGCGGAGCGCGTCGGGCGCCAGAGTATACACCGCGCTCAGATAGGGAGGGCGCTTCTCGCAGGCCACCATGGCGAATCGCTGGTGGGTCCCCGTCACCGCATGCACGCCTTGCGGGTAAAAGACGGCCTGCCGCGCGTAGCCGTACTTCTCGACGCTCCGCGCGAAGGCGTCCGGTCGCGCGTCGACGGTGCTCTTCAAGTCCCCAATGAGCGCGATGCCGTCGAGCCACGTGTCCATCCGGCTCTTGCAGATGACGCCGGTCTCCTCGTCCTCCCATTTCACGGTCGTTTCGCGACGCCCACGCTCGACCATCGTCCGCACGAGCGGGTGCCGCAGGAGGCTCTCGCGCATGCCGGCGATGTGCAGGGCGTCGTCGCTGTCGAGCCGCACCGCGCCGGCGTGCGCGGCCCGCCACGCGTCGCGGCGCTTCTTATTCTCCGCGCCCTGCTCTTTCGTCGTGCCGCTGGGCTGGTGGGCCACGCAATATCCGAAGTCGGGCTCGGCCGCGTACTGCCGCGCGTATTGGTCCGGCTCGAGCACGGCCATGTGGAACGCGATCCCGAAGTTGAGCGCCTTCGTGCTCTCGTCCGGCAGCTGCCCCGTGACCCAGAGGTGATAGAGCACCTCGGCGCGCGCGAACTTCGTCAGGATGCTGTTGCTCGCGACACCGAGAACCCGGGCGTAATACTGCGTCCCGGGCACGCCCTCATGAATGCCGTTCGGCAGATCAAGGATCGTCGGCCCGGGCGGCTCGGGTCGCGCGAGCTCCTCGATCAGCTCGGTGGACACGGCGGCGGTGGCGGGCGTCATCACCAGTCCTGCTTCCTGCGCCATTCCCAATAGGCTTCGCCGTACACCGCCGTCATGGCGGCCTCGTAGACGTAGTGGGCGAAGTCGTCGTCTTGGTGCTCGCCCTCCGTGATGAGATTGACGAGCGGGGCCCAGTCCGGAGTGGGTAGCGGCGTCGGCCGGGCCGACGACGTCTCTTTACGGCGGGCCAGTTCGGCCTCAAGGGCCTCGGTGCTTGCGGTTCGGATGTTACCCATGGCGGTCCTCCAGCCTCGCGATCAGATCGTCCTGCGCTTGGCTCACGTCGGCCAGCAGATCGATCGCGGCCGCGAGCGCTGCGATATCGGCCTTCATCACTTTTATCCCTGAAGCCTCGTCGGTGGTGGCCAATTGACGCGCATCGGCAGCCGCAGCTCGCGCCTGCTCCCTCGCCCGGGCTCGCCCATTCGCGTTCAAAACGGCACCGCATCCGGGTGGCGCGGTGCCGGGTGGCCCGGTGGGAGGCCGCCGCGCTTGACGAAGTCGCGGATATGCTTGGCGACGCGCTTCGGGCTCGCGTTGAACCTTAGGCCCGAATAGTACGGATAAAACAGATAGAACACCTCTTCCTTCGTAAGCCCGAACACGGACATCGCAGCCTCCTCGGGTTCGTCCCCCTTCGATCCAAGCCGAGATCCTCTGAGCGACACGTAGCCGCCGCTATCTGGGCCAGACAATCGCAGCACGAGCCCGAATGACGGAACCGTCGTCGCCCAGCCGAGCGCGCATGCGGTCGTGCCGCACGAGAGACTCTTGTCCCCCTTCCAGTCCTCGCCCACCCAGTGTCCATAATCGAACCGCTTGCGCGGCAACGTTTCGAGGAGCAGGGCAAGACGCAATAGCCGTCGCTTGTTCATCGCGTCTCCATCGTGACGGGCGGGAGCGTGCGCGTCGGCGCGAACTCGAGCCGGAAGACACGCGCCGCAATAGCATGGCTCGCGAAGGCTTGCAGCGCCTCGAGGACGGCGGCTTTATATGTCGCGGCCTCGGTGCCCGCGGGCAGGGTCAGCTCGAAGGTCGCCCGGATGTGGAACGGCGCTCCCTTGGGCGCCGGCACGGCGGCGTCACGCTCTTCGGTCAGGTCGCGCAGCAATCGGTCGGTCTTGGTGATCATGTCGTCTCCTTGATCCTTGCGTCGTTCCACGTGTGCCATTCGAGGCCGCCGATGGCCCGCTTGGCGTCGGCAGCGCTCTCCGAATTGAACTTCACGCACGCCGGGCACGGCATTGGTTCTCCGTGCTCGTCCTCGTACGCGTCGCACGGATGCCCCTCATCCGCGTTGCACTCGGGCGGTTCGATAACGAGGTCAATACCGGACAGCTCCGCCGCCTTGCGAAGCTCCTCGGCGAGATCGGCCCGCGTGGCCGACGAAAAGACCGGGCAGATGTATTCGACGCGGTCCGTCCACCAGGTAGCGGCGCGCTTCGGCTGCACGTCGGTGCACTCGGTCACCTTGCCGTCGATGCGTTCTAGGAAGTACCCCATGGGCTCCGGATGGCCGGTGACACGGTAGGCCGGGGTGTCCTCTTCCAGCCTGACGGGCGTGGCGCGAATCGGGTCGGTGGGCTTCATGCCACTAATATGTACCCGTCGGGCATATTCGTCAAGTGGTACTTGACGGGTACCCATCGGGTGCCCCATACTGCCTCGCATGGGCCGAAAGAGCAAGACCCCTGCGCAACGAAAAGCGCCGAAGGACAGGGTCCGAAAGCCCTACCACCTCCACCTCAGCGATGCGGAGAGGGCCGCGCTGGATAAGCGGGCGGCGAAGGCGAACCGCAACCCCGCGGATTATCTACGGATGGTCATTCTCGGGGAGATCCAGCCGTGACGACTCACTGGGACAAGGCCTCGCACTTCATCGGCTCTCGCGATTGCCGGTTCGGCGTGACGGACGTCGTCAACGGCTACATCGTGTCGACGGTAGGCGACTACTGGCCTTCATGGCCGCCTGACCGACAGGCGCCGATGACGATCGGCGTCGATCGCTACTACGAGACGATGGTCTTCCAGGATTCGGGCAAGGCGCGCTCGTGGCGCTCGTGAACTGGCTACTCGTGAGGAGAAAGGACGATGTCGATGCCCCGTAAACGAAACCGAATGGTCTTCCCGAACACGCGACGGCTGCTCAAGCTGGCCGATCTTCTGACCAACCTGCCACCCAAACGGTTCGACTATTACGCATGGGTGGGCCTCGGTTGGAAGGGCGCGCGGGATCTCTCCTGCGGAACAACGGCATGCGCGCTTGGATGGGCAACGACTATTCGCGAATGGAACCTAGAGCTGCTCCAAACCAAGCATCACGATTGCGTGGTAACGCGCGGTCGTCGACTCGGGAAGTATGACGAAGACCTCGAGACATCGATCGCCGCGGGGGCGGAGGCTTTTGGCCTCACAACCGACGAGTCCCTTTACCTCTTCACGCCAGCGGACGAGGGGCCTTATTCGGGACTGCCCGAATCTCCAGGATTCGACTTGGATGCCGTGGAGGCTGGATATCGGCCGTCGGCAAAGCAGGTGGCCGCGCATATCCGTCGGTTCGTCCGGTTCGCTCAGAAAAACCGGGACGTGCTGCGGGCCGCCCGTGTCCATCATGGCCAGCCTAGACCACGCTACCTCGCTTCGTTATTATAGGCGCGCAATGTTGTCTGACGAGAAGCCCAGCAAGACGCCGTATCATGACCACCTCGATGTGTGCCGGTGGTGCGGCGAGCACCCGTTCAACCTCTGCCCGGCCGGCAAGAAGGCCATCGAGGCCGAGGCGCGAATGATGCCGGACTACGTGGCGGACGGAACACGATGGCCGAACAGGAGATGAGGAATCATGGGAACGCGAGCTGATTTCTACGAGGGGCGCGGCAAGACGGTGGGATCACATCAGGCCGAAGGCTGTTCATCCGAACATGAAGTCGATCCAGAAGGTCACGCTGGGCGAGCGCTCGGGCCTTCTCGTATTCAAGGAAAAGTCATGAACGAATACACAACTCAGCCGGTACGAATCCGCTTGTCCATCGAGGTCCGTAACGACACGACCATCACGGATCTCAACAAGGCCGCGCAGGCGGCTTCGGACGCAGTCAAAGAATCCCTCGGAGCCCTCTACATGGGCTTTGCGCCGGAAAAGATATACTACGAGGCGTGCGAGACGGAATGAGCCTCGCTCTCGCCGGCTACTTCCCGGATCTGCCGCGACCGCGGATCATCGTGCCGCCCGTCGTCGAGCCGGAACCTCCGCCGCCGGCGGAATGGGCTGCAAAGCTCATTCGCTCGGTGTGCGCGGAGATCGCCGAGGCGCACGGCATCACAGTGACGTCTCTGCTCTCGCCCTTGCGCTACGCGCACATCGTTCGTGCCCGAGATCACGCGCTGGCCGTCATCCGCTGGAGCTCGGGGCTGTCGTACCCGGAGCTGGGCCGCATCTTCGGTTGCCGCGATCACACAACGGTTCACGCGGCCGTCCGACGTCACGAGCACGTGCTGAACGGGGAAAAAAGAAGGAAGCGATGAGCGATCTCGAGAAGGCGGCGCTGGCGTTCGCGACGAAGGCGCACGCGGAACAGAAGAGAAAGTATACGGGCGCGCCGTACATTGAACATCCGATCGCCGTCGCCGAGATCGTCCGGAGCGTGCTGCACACCGAGGCCATGATCGCCGCGGCGTACCTGCACGACGTGGTTGAGGATTGCGACGTGAGCATCCTGAAGATCGCCGCGGTCTTCGGTGATGAAGTTGCGCATCTTGTGTCGTGTCTGACCGACGTCAGCCGTCCGAGCGATGGCAACCACGCCGAGCGCAAGCGCATCGACCGCGAGCACCTGGCGCGCGCTCCGGCGGAAGCCAAGACCGTGAAGCTCGCGGACCTCATCGACAACGAGGACAGCATCCTCGAGAGGGATCCGGACTTCGCCCGCGTCTACATCCGGGAGAAGAAGCTGCTCCTCCCGCACCTCGTCCAGGGCAATCACGCGCTCTGGTGGCGCGCCTGCAAGATCGTCGTCAACGCCGAACGGTCCTTCGGGTGGGAGCCGTGATCCGTCTCGGCTCGCCGAGCCTATACGGCCCCGGAGAGTCCGGGGCGATCTTCTCCGATGATCGGCGGTACCGGTACTCGCTTTGGCGAACATGGGGTGACCCGGCGCACCGATGCGTTTTTGTATGCATCAATCCATCCGTGGCCGATCACGAGACCGACGATCCGACGATCCGAAAGTGCATCGGCTTCGCCAGGCGATGGAGATTCGGGGCCATCGATGTCTGTAATTTATTTGCCCTCGTCTCGACCGACGTGACGCAGCTCCTCAAGGTCGAGGATCCCATCGGTCCCGAGAACGACGCGGAGATCGCCGACACGCTCCGGGACGCCCACCGCGTCGTATGGGCCTGGGGAAAGCACAACGCGCGCGTGGCGAAGCTCGTGAAGCAGCGCTTGGCGAATACGCCATTCTTCGAGGCGCCGGACACGTGCGACTGTGGAACGCTCGGGTTCAACGCCGATGGATCCCCGAAGCACCCGCTGATGCTCGGATACAATACGCAGTTCGTCAGGAATATATCTCGGATCCAAACCTAGGAGCACTCGATCATGGTGATGCCCATCGACGCAAAGCGCGGCCGGTTCATGAAGGCGGACGAGAAGAAGCGCGCGGCCGAGGCCGAGGAGTTCCGCATGCGCGAGTTCGCGAAGCCGTCGAGTCGCGACCGGCCGGCGTGGATGGAAGATAAAAATGCGCTCCCGCGCAAACCGCCGACGCGATCGGGAAAGCCCTACGAGGCTCGGTGATGATCGATATTTCAGGTGTGGGTTAGAGGTAGCGAATCGTCCCGCTAGGTTCGCGATCACCCATTCCGTGACGCGTGACGAGTCCGTATTCAAGCCCGCGCCGTTGCTCGGCAATCGCAAAATCCGAAGCAAGTTCGGCAATTTCTTGCCAGTCGCGTGGCGATTCTGTATGTGGGGATGTTCAGCGTTCGGTGTGGCGTGGAGGAGTCGGACCCTCATGCGGAGATGTAGGACAGCAGGGCACCCTTTGAGTGGACTCGCGCCGTGGGGGCCCCGCGGCCCGTCCGACCGCTGGCCGCGGGTCCTCTCAAGGGGGGTCTGTCATGCGTGAGAGCGTCCGTCGGCAGCTCGAAGCCCTCGAGGCGGCGGAGTCCGCCGAGACGCGTGAGGAGCGCGAGCGGGCGCATGTGGCGGTGGTGCTGTCCTCCGAGCGGTTGGCGGCCCGCTATCCGTGCGACTGCCGCTCGTGCACGACAGCGAGAAGGAAGGGGTACCCCACGTGATGGCTTGGTGCTTTACCCGGACGGACGTCGTCGAGGACGGCTTCCAGATCGCGGACGACAATGGCCAGACATGGGGAATTACGCGGGTTCGGCGCCGCAGCATCACCGTCGCCGCCGCGTCCTGGTACGACGCGCGGGAGCACGCGGCGGCGGTGCTCGGCATGGATGCGGCACCCGACGCCCCGCGCGGGGGACCCCCGCCGCCACCCCCATCGCTAAGCTGGCGACAAGTCGAGGAATCGGAGGCAACGGTCCGTGTCGAGTGGGAGGGTAGGGACACGGGTCTACCCCTCCGGCAGAAGGTCGCTCGGCCGGTCGTGAAGATCAACGGCAAGGCCAACGGGAGCCACCGATGAGCGAGGCCGCCATCCCGGTGTCGGTCGTGCGCGGCTGGATGGAGCGCATGCGGGAGGAGCACCCCTCGATGTGGGTGGACGCCAGGTACACGTCACAGGAAACCAGGCACAGCGTGAACCTCTACGCGGAGATCGAAGCGGCCTGCGTGGACGCGGAGCGGGCCGCTCTGAGGGAGCCATGATGCGGCCCGACTGCGGTTGCCGGTGCCACGGAGGTCCCGTGGATTCGTACTGTTGCCCCGAGTGCGAGCCGGAGGCCTACGACATCTGCGAGCGGTGCGGCGAGCTCCGCTACCAGCACGATCCCGGGGAGCGCACCGCCGAGGCCTGCGAGGCCTTCTACGACGCGGCCGAGGACGCCAGGGCCGTCATGCGTGAGCGAGAGGCGGCGGGGCAGATGCGGATCGCCGAGGTCGGACGATGAATGTCTTCTCGCATCCGGAGAACAAGCTCGTTTCGCACGCCGAGGGGTCGGGCTTCGCCTGGAGACGTATGCGCCAGAAACCGGGTTGGGTTTTTCTGCTGCGCAAGGAAACTGTCGTCGTGCCGAAGCCTCCCATGAGAGCATTCGGTGTCGAGTCGGTAGTCCCAGACTTCTTGTGCTTTAGGATCGGTTCCAAGCACCCGATCATATCCATCGAGGTCGATGGTTTCGAGTTCCACGAACGAACGCAGGAGCAGGCAGCCGGGGACCGACGCCGCGACCGTTTGCTTCTCCGATGGGGTATCCCGACCATGCGCTTCATGGCGCTCGAGCTGATGCGAGACCCGGAGGCGTGCGTCAGCGAAATTGAGCGCGTATTGGAGTCCTCGGGACTGGATGCCGGTAGACGCTGCCTAACAACGTTCCACCAAGACTTTTTGGACACGGATGCCCTGACTCATCAGGAAGCCGAGTCAGTGTTCTCGCATTTCTTGGGGGACACGTGATCTTCGCGAAGCTCGACGTCTGCTTCTGGCGGCACAAGAAGTTCAAGCGCGCCGGAGTGGCCGCGTGCGGCTTCTACGCGGCGGCGCTGGCGTACCTCCGGGACGAGGAGAGCCCGGACGGGATCCTCGACCACGACATGGCCGGCGACCTACTCGGCGTCGGTTCCAGGGAGGCGAAAAAGCTCGCCTCGAAGCTCGTCGACGTCGGTCTGTTCGAGCCGCATGTACGAGGCTACTACCTCGTCCGGTACGCCGAGAAGAACGAGACGCGAGAACAAATCGATGCGCGAAGAACCGCCACGCGCGAGCGTCAGGCGACTTTTCGTGAGAAAAGGGCGCGGACTAACGGCGTTACTAATTTGGTTCATGCGGATGAGCATAACGCGTTACTAACTGGTTCGCAACGCGCGTTGGTCACTGGTTCTGGTTCTGACTCTCGCTCTGGTTCTTCTTCTGGATCTCTGGGAGAGCCCGAGAGGGGTTCCGGTTTGATGCCCGTCGCGCTGTTGAGCGAACGGGTTGTGCGCACGACGGACCGGATCCCGGACGAACTCCGCGAGGTCGCGAAAATGATCGGGGTCGTGGACATCGAGACGTGTTGGCTCAAGTTCTGCGGCAAGCACGCCGATCGCGTCATCCACGTCTCCGGTCAATGGCAGAGCTATTGCGCTAGCTGGCGGTCGACCGAAGCGCGCGACCGGGCCGCCGGGGTCCGCCGCATCACCTCCGACAAGCAACCCACCGAAGCCGTGAGGGTCTGGAAAGCAGGGGACGGACAATGACGCAAGAGACTGCATGTGTGTGTGAAGTTACGACTTTCTGCCCAATCCATGGGTCGGTTCTGAGCCACGTGGACCCGCCGCCACTAGCGCCACCGGAACCCGTCACCGAGACGATCGCGGACGTTCTGTCGCGGCTCTCGCCGACCTTCCGACCCTGCACGACGTGCGGCCAGCTCACGAGCGGCGGAGGCTCCCCGCTGGTCTGCTGGGACTGCCTCGAAAAGGTCGAGCACGCCAGACGAGCCCGCGAGATGCTCGATGGCGTCATCCCGCCCGGGTTCGCGTGGAGCACGTTTGCTGCGCCGCTTTTGGCCCAGCGCTGCGCCGGAGGCATCGAGGCTACCCGGAGGGCCATGGGAGCCGTAAACGCGTCCAGAGTCATCCTCGTCGGAGGAAGCGGCACCGGCAAAACGTCGCTCGCGGTCGCCATGATGCGCCGGTGGGTGGAGCGCAACCGTGTCCCGGCTCACTTCGCGCTGGCGACGGACCTGGCGAGCGCCCGGTCGCGAGCGCCGCTCGGCCGGGAGTCGTCGGAGGTCGTCGACGCGATGTTCGCCCCACTGCTCTTGCTCGACGACCTCGGGACGGACGCGGACATCGCGCGGTCGGCGGTGACGGAGGTCGTCTTCAAGCGGCACGCGGAGCAGCGGCCGCTCTGGATCACGACTTGGCTGACGCCAGACAAGGCGGCGGCCAAGTACGGCGAGGGCATCGCCCGAAGGCTCTTCGAGGGGGCCAGGATCATCGATTGCGGGAGGACGTCATGAGCGACAAGGAAAGCGGCTGCCTCGCGGCGGCCGTGGTTTTCTTCATCGGGCTGCCGCTCAGCATTGCGGCGAACGCCCTCTGCGTGATGCTCAACTGGAACTGGTTTGCGGTCCCGCTCGGGGCCCCGCACCTCGGCCTCGGCGGCGCGGCCGGGGTCTCTGTGGTGGTCGCCTGTTTTTACACGGTGACACCCGAAAAGCGCGACCCATCGAAACCCGTGAACGATCAGGTTCTGTGGATGTTCGCCAAAATGGCCGTGCGCACGGCCACGCTCTGCGGCTTCGGCTGGCTGCTGCACGCGGTGACGTCGTGAGGGGCCTCGACGCGGCGGAGTACCAAATCCTCGAGGCGGCGCTGCGACCGGACGAGAGGGTGTCGTGAGCGCCATACGACGCCGGCCCACGCCAAAGCCACCCATTCCACCACCCCCGCCCGTCTGCGAGGACCACATGAACCCCGCGCCGTGCTCGCAGTGCACCCGGGCGGAGTTCGTTTCGGACACCGTGCTTGCGGTGCTCGTGGCCATACCGGTGATCGGCCTGCTTGTGTGGGCGGCCATTTCCGCAGTGAGGTCTTGCCAATGAGACTCTACGTCTCAGGCCATGCCGTGCAGCAATGGCAAAGTCGCTGGCGTCCAACGGACACTCTCGCCGAGGCCCGCACCGAGCTCGAGGCCATGGTCGCCGAGGCGACGCCGACCAAGCGCAAGACCGTGGAACTGCCGTTATGATTCCCTGGTACACGGCGACCGTGTGGTTCCTGCTCGGCGTGCTCTTGGCACGGCACGCCTACTACCGCCGTCGCGGCGTCATGCGCGAGGAAATCACCGTGAGCCGGAGTCGCAAACATGATGGCTGGGTGCGGCTCGAATTCGACCGGTTCGGCCACGCTTATGACATGCCGACGGACTGCGCTCGGGAGATCGGCGTGTATCTGATGAAGATGGCCGACGCGACGGAAAAACGGGCGGCCCTCATGAGGAAACCATGACGACGAATATTGCACCTGCAGGCATGACGAAGAAGCGGTCGGCTGCGGCAAAGCGGGACCTGGCGCTCTTGGCCGGAGTGCGGATGGTCGAAGCGGAGGCCATCGCCATCGGCTGCGGACTGGCGATGGAGTCCAGGCGTGAGGCCTTGCAGGCCCTCCGCGAGTGGGTCGCCGCGGAGAAGGCTGCGGGGGCGCTGCCGTGAGCTACGAGCTGCTCGAAGGCGATTGCCTCGAAGTCCTCCGAACGCTCCCCGAAGCGAGCTTCGATGGCGTCCTGTCGGACCCGCCGTACGGGCTCGGGACGCGGGAGCCCACGGCGAGGCAGCTTGCGGCGTACATCCTCGGCGAGGGCGGCCTCGACATGGGTGGCGACTTCATGGGGAAGACTTGGCAGATCCCGCCCGTCGCCGTGTGGCGCGAGGTCTTCCGGGTCCTCAAGCCGGGCGCGCACCTGCTCGTCTTTGCCGGCACGCGCACGCAGGATCTCATCTCGATCGGGATGCGGGCGGCCGGATTCGAGATAAGGGACTGTATTGACTGGATTTATGCGAGCGGATTTCCGAAATCACTCGATGTCAGCAAGGCGATCGACAAGGCGGCGGGCGTCGAGCGTCGCGTCGTGTCCGAGACGGTCGGGCGCTGGAAGTACGCCAACAACGAGAAGAGCGGCACGGCGCTAGGCGCAGAGAGCCGAGACACCGACGAGCGCGGGTACCTCATCAGCCGAGTGACGGCGCCGGCCACCGAGGAGGCTGCCCGCTTCGCCGGCTATGGAACGGCCCTCAAGCCCGCCAGAGAACCCTGCATTCTCGCCCGCAAGCCGCTCGACGGCACCGTCGTGCAGACCGTGCTCGAGCACGGGACCGGGGCGCTCGCGATTGACGCGTGCCGGATTGCGGGAGCCGGCGCCGGGACGAACTGCACGAACCGCAGCGCCGACGGTCGATGTCTCGGCCACGGGAATGCCGGTCGCTCGACCAGCGGCGAGACGTTCCACGGTCCCGATACAGCCCCGGAAGGCCGCTGGCCCGCAAACGTCGTGATGTCGCACGACGAGGGGTGCCGGCGCGTCGGGACGAAACGGGTCTCGACCGGAACCGCCCATCGCACGAACGGCGGCGGTCGGACCTTCGGCGGTGACGAGGCGAAGCCGGCGCTCGCCGACATGAGCTACGCCGGCCCCGACGGCAAGGAACAGGTCGAGGCATGGGAGTGCGTCGACGATTGTCCGATTGCGATGCTGGATGCCCAGTCAGGGGACCGGCCCGGCATGTCCGGCGGCGGTGTCCACCGCGAGGGCTACGGCGGCGGGATGTTCGGAGGTATCGATTCGGCGGGGACCGCCCGCGGCGACTCCGGCGGGGCCTCGCGGTTCTTCTTTTGCGCCAAGGCGTCCCGCTTCGAGCGGGAGTTCGGATGCGAGGATTTGCCGGCGCTCAAGGCCGATGACCTCACTAACCGCGATCCGGATAGCGCGGGGAACGCCAGCGCTCGAGCTGGAGCAGGTCGCGGCGCCGGAGCCGCGAGATTCCGGTGCGCGTCCTGCGGTCTACACCTCGGTGGTGGCCGCGCTGCCACTCCGTGTCCGGATGGGGCCCACACGCCGGAGTTCATCGGAATCGGGCCCGCTGTCCGCAACGGGCATCCGACCATCAAACCCATCGAGCTCGCCCGGTACCTCGCCCGGCTCATTCTCCCGCCCGGGGAAGGCCGCCGCCTGCTCGTTCCCTATGCCGGGGTCGGCTCGGAGATGATCGGAGCCCTCCGCGCCGGCTGGGGCCACGTCGTCGGCATCCAGCGCACAGCGGACGACGACGAGCGCGGCTACATCCGCATCGCCCATGCCCGGCTCAAGCGGTGGGCCGAGGTTCCGGCGCACGTCAACCCGACGGAGTGCGAGGTGCAGGAGAGGCGCGCCGAGCAGGGAAGCCTATTCGGATGACGCGCGCGCGCGAGGGCCGGGTGCTGTATAATTGACGGTGAGGAGCGAGGAACATGGCGAAAAAACAGATGGTGGCGTTTTGTGTGGACGGACTGTCTCTCCAGTCGGATGAAGACGGCGAACCCAGGGTGAGGGACATCGACTTGGCCAAGCGGCTCGGCTTCAAGCAGCCTAGGGATATACGAAAGCTCATCAAAAGGTTGGTGGAAGATGGCGAAATTGCATACGTTATTACGCGCGCCACGGTGGCGCGCGTAATCGCGAAGGCGGGCAGTACTCGGGCCGTCGAGGTTGAGGAAGCTTGGCTCGACCAGGATCAAACCCTCATGGTGTGCGTGCACGCGGCCACACCAAAGGCCGCCGAGGTGCGCAAGCTGATGGTGCGTGTGTTTCGTCAGTTCCTGGAACAGCAGGCAGCTGCGACGCGCATAAACAGCAGCATTCTTCGACGACTATACGACGCGTTTCTTTTGCCAAAGGCGACGGGCGACTGGGAGATCATGTTCAAGCCAACGCTGGTGAAGGCGCTCGCGGCGCTGCACGGCGTGCAACACGACGGCGGCAGTCACCCTAGGTTTCTGGCGAGCACGAACCGAAAAATATATGACACGATTTTCTCGTGCGAAGGCGGACGGGAATTCAAGGTTCGCAATCCGACCCCGCACTTCGGCAGCAACCATCACCAACTGTTGACGCCGGAGGGCCGAGACTACTTGGCGTCTCAGCTCGACATCGTGGAGGCCCTCGCACACCAAAGTGCGAACAAGGACGATTTCTGGCGTCGCATGGAGCGTCACTATGGCGACGCAATGCTGCAACTGTCGATGGATAACTAATGCGGCACACATGCAGCGCCGCAAAGGGCTCTCTCCGGTGCAAGGCCTGCGCGGCCGGCGTTCCGCCCGAGCCGCCGCTGATAATATTCCCTACGTACGTCATCGCCACGCTTCCGGTTCGCACGCGAAATCCAAATAACGGCGCGCAAGGCAACAGCCGTCTCGCGGCGATCATCCGAGCTCGGGAGCGGGCCGGCATCCGCAACGCGACGCGGCTCACGGTGGGCGCTCACATTCGTGCAGCTGGATTCCATCCCCACATGCTGCTCCCAGCGCGGGTGACCATCACGCGCCTCAGCGCCGGGAAGCTGGACGCGTGGGACGGACTTGGCGCGGCGTGCAAGCCTCTGATCGATGGCGTGGCCGACGTCTTCCAGCTCCGCGACGATAACCGGGCCTTCACGTGGGTCCTTGACCAGCGCAAGGTCAAGCGTGGTATATATGGCGTCGAGATCCGGATCGAGCGGATCGAGGAGGTCCCATGATTCGGCGTGAAGACTGGCTCGCGTGGCCGCTGATGGTGCTATTCTCGGCGGTGCTCGTCGTGAGCGCGATCTACGTGTCGTGCCTGGCGGACTGCGACAGCCTCGGATGGATGCCGCTCAAGGACTTGCCGGCACGGTGCCTCAAGGTTGGGCCGTGACACCCGTCGACCACGCCCAGCGCATCGCGCACTGCTGGCTCGTCGGAGTGATCTGGCGGCTGCGCAATCGATGCGAGTGCCCCGCGTGCTCGCGCAACACCCTCACCCTGCTCGCCGATACCGCGCGCCTGATGCTCGCGGTCAATCGGGAGAAGGTCTTCACGGAGCAACCATCATGAGCTGGACCAACGATATCCCATACGGACCTCCGCGCGGAGTACCGAGCGACTCGTTTTTCACTGGCGGTTGGCGATGTGCCGCAGCCATGGGGTTCTTCGGGCACGACATTCCGGACCATCTTGTCACGGCGCCTGCGTGGCGAGCTGACAACATCGACATTCGACACGGCCTTTACTGCCGCGCGTGCGCCGAGAAATACCTGGGGGAGAAGTACGAGCCATGAGCGACGACGTGCGGGCCCTGGCCGTGGAGATCATCGAGAAGCTCTGGCACGGGCTGGGAGTCCCCGCCGATACGCGCGCGATCGCGACGGACGCCATTGAGGCGCGGCTTCGCACGATCCGGCTCGCCGTCCTCGGGGAGGTCGTCGAGCTCATCATCTCGGGGTGCCCGCCGAGAGAGCACGAGCTTGCATACGCCCTCCGGCTTGGCGAGAAGCTCAAAGAGATGGTGTATGCCGAGCGTCTCGCGATGGGCGCTGCGGGAACGTCGTGATCCTCTGGGTGATCTACTGCAGTCCGCGCGACTTCCCGGATAAGTGGGTGGTGCGGCAGTGGTACGACAAGGAGCCGTCGATCGTAGCCTATGCATTCGAGACGCTGGACGACGCGCGCCGTAGCATTCCGCAGGGCCTCGCGAACCTCGGCCGCTACGCGCAAGACGATCCGGTGATCCACGAAGTCTGGGCCTGAACGCACTAGACATATGCCCCCGGAACGGGCATAACTGCTGAGCACGAAAGGCGGCAAAACATGACGGACGGCGGAAACGTGAGGGGCTTCGGGCAGTTGCTCCAGAACCTCGAGGACGGACAGCTTCTGGTCGACCTCGGGGACAAGCTGCAAGAAATGAACGACAAGCTCGCCAAGCAGGCGGACAACGTCGGCAAGGCGAAGGGCGAGCTCACGCTGAAGCTCAAGCTGACGTGCGATTCGCAGGGCGGCACCGTCATGATCGACAGCGAGATCGTCGTCAAGGAGCCGAAGGCGCCGCGCGGTCGCTCGGTGTTCTGGATGGGCAAGGGCAACGTGCTCGCCAACGAGAATCCGCGACAGACGAAGCTGCCGCTTAGGGAGGTCAGCTTCACGAAGGCGAATCGCGACGCCTTGAAGGAGGCCGCGAAGCCGGTCGCGCATGACGAGGACGGCGTCGTCGCCGAGGGAGGCAGCCATGAGTGATACGGAGGCCGAGGCGGGAGCCAAGCTCGCTATCGAGGGAGCGCAGAGGCCGCAGACGATCGAGATCGAGATCGAGGACGAAGAGCTCAAGGCCCAGGTGCTACTGGTCCCGAACGAATCGGGCGGATATCACCAGCACTCGGTCAAGCGGCTCCTCGAGGAATATCGGACCCAGCCCGAGCGCCGCAAGGGCACGGCGAAGCTCACGACCCTCGAGTCGTTCATCGCCCACACCAAGCGGTTCAAGGACGGGGACTCGCTCGTCTTCATGGACCGGTCGGGTCCCTGTCTGCGCTGCGTGTTCGACTACCACCGCAAGGGGGCTGATGGGGATCCGCGGTTCGGCGTACACCGTGGCGAATATCTGTTTCCGTTCAGCGATGAGTGGAAAGCGTGGAGCGGCTCGAACGGCGGCAAGATGGGCCAAGACGCGTTCGCGGCATGGCTCGAGGACCACATCACGGAGATTGCCGATCCGGCGGCCGCTGGCGAAGGTGCAAAGGCGTTCGTCGAGCTCTTGTCCTGCGGATTCGCGAGCCCGAGCAAGCTCCTCGAGGTGAGCCGTGGGCTCGAGCTGCACGTCGGGCAGCGCGTCAAGCAGCACGTGCGCCTCGGCACGGGCGAAATCTCGATGGCGTTCGAGGAGTCGCACTCGGACGCGGGCGGCGCGGCCCTCAAGGTGCCGCAGGCGTTTCTTCTGGCGCTGCCGGTGTTCCGACAGGGCGAGCTGTATCAGATCCCGACGCGCCTCCGGTACCGCGTGAACCAGGGCGTCATCTCGTGGTCGTACGAGATGCACCGCGCCCAGGCTGTCCTCGACCACGCCCTGAACGAGGCGTGCGTCACGGTGGGCGAAGAGACGGGGCTCGATGTCATCGAGGGGACGCCGGAGCAGTGAGCGACGACGTCACGGCCGAATGCATCCGCGGTCACGGCGCCTTCCCGAAAGGTGAGCGCGCCGTGGTGGTGGGCGCGTTCGTCAAGGAAGCGCCCTACATCCAGCTCCGTCTCGACACCGGGGAGACTGCCGCGATCCGGGTCGACACGTTCGGCGCGCACTGGCGGACGCAGCGTCTCACGAAAGAGAGTGGGTGATGGGCGGAGCCAGCCCAACGGACAGCACGCCGGCCGTCGTGCTGATCGCCAAGTGCATCGCGGAGATCGTCCGGCTCGTGGGCGACCGGTGCGACGCGGGGGCTGCGTGACGGCCGTGTCCACGACGAAGGCAACCTCTGAACCTCCGGTTACCGGTCGGGCGCTCTTACTGGCGGACGGCGGAATCGCGTTGGAGACCAGGCAAGGCGATGCTGTCTACAGAACCGAGTGCGGTGCCGATGGGTCGCTGACAATGACCTCGCCTCTTGGAAGCTGGAGGATCGGGCCCGACGGCTCGATGGTTATGCTTGACCGATCGGTCCCTTGAGATCCTTCAGGGCCGAGTCCAGCGCATCAAGTCGAGCGCGCTCGTCGCCGATGTACTTGCGCGTACCCCCGGCTTCTGTGACCGCCTGCTTTCTGTGCTCTGACATGTCCTCGCCAGTCGTCTTCTCGTTGGCCGCGATGATCTCCTCGAGAATGGTCAGGACCAGAACATGCGCCTTCTCAAAGAGGTCGATCGCCGCGCCGGCCGTTGCGATCGCTTGTCGCCTCGCCTCGATCGATACGGCGCCCCCCTCTGTTGCAGCCAACATGGCGTCGCGCAGCTTGCGTGCGGCCTCGTCGAACTGTACGATCCGTGATCGGAGGCCACCATGGGACCACTGCAATACCTGCGGTTGCTCCTTGTCAGACTGCGCGGCGGTCGCGCATCATCACGGCAGGGGGCTGCGATGAGCACGGAAGAACGTCCATCCGAGCCCAAGTGCTTCCGACAGGACGAGTTCGAGAGCGATCCGTCTCTCGTCATGCGCGCGGCCGACGCAGACGGCTCGGCGGTGATCACGGACGACGCGGGCAAGCCACGCATGAGAATCGGTGCGCTGATGGAGCGCCCACTCATCCTGGACTGAGCTGGGCCTGCGTTGGGGGCGAGTGACAAGCATTTCGGCGACTGGTTATCCAAGTCGCCGTGCCGGTTCGCTCGGATATTTGCGTCATTGGATGCGGAACACTGCTCAACATGAAGGCATGGCAGAGCATGGCGGTTGTCTGCATAGGTTACATCGGAGAAAACAGTGATGGTCGAGATGGGATGACCGGGGTCGCCCAGACGCGTCGGTGCCCATGTGGTGGAACGGCAACGATTGAATTCCAGTTCGCACGGGTAGGATAGATCGCCCGACGCCAGCGAAATTGTTCGTGCGGTCGTCGGGCGCATGGCGTACCTACGCAATTACCCACACATGCACGACCCATCGCGGCGCGGCACGTTCGACCCGGTCCTCTTCCGAACCTACCGCGCCCTTGAGCCGGGGCCCGAGAAACGAAAGCTGCTTGGGCAGCTCGTCTACGAGAACGAGCCGCTCGTGAAGGTGCTTCTCGACCAGGTCATCGGCCGCGGACCGGCCAGGAAAAACGACTTGAAGCTCCCGGGCTCCGGCCTGAAGGGCCTTCGGGATGTCGACTGGGATGACGCCTACCAGTGCGCCCTCATGGCCCTCGTCAAGGCGATGGATTGCTACGACCCCGACAAGGGCAAGTTATCGGGCTTCGTCAAGTGGAAGATCCTATACGAGATCCAGTGTCTCGTGCAGCGCGAGGGCCTGAGTCGCGTACCGCGCGGCAAGGAGGACGAGAACGTCTCGTTCGAGCTCGGGTATACCGAGCAGGACCTAGACCAGGTATCCAGGGGTAGCTACGAGGACGGCCTCATCACGAGCGAGGATTTCGCCGAAGCCGACGTGCGGCGTTGGCAACGCAAGGGCGTATGGCCCGAGAGTCCGGAGCAAGCACGGGCCGACGTGCGGTATGCGAAGGCGCGCCGGGACGAGCGCGACGCCAGGGTAGCGAGCCAACGCGCCGCGCTTGCGTGGAATCCCGCCGAACAATTTTGCAATACGCAGGTGCGGTTTGCCACGAGCCTACGGACCGCCCGCATCCCACTGCTCAATCGATTCGATGGCTTCTTGCTCGCGCATAGAGCCTATTCGACGCACGACATATTGCGATCCGAATTGCGTCGGCGCGGCGCGCGCCCGGTGACGGTCCGCGTCGAATGGTGCGACAAGCCGGTGGGTGGGTTCGCCGGCCTGGCGCTCATGTAGGCGCATTACCAAGCGCGCCTGTCGGTGGATTTACGTTCGGTGGACGCCTGACCAGCACTTTTTCCTTGCAAAGCGAAACGGGCTGGGCAAGTAATGGCTTCGCGAACACATGGCGGAACCGAAGCAAACATCGGGTGATTCCAACGGAAAACCGGGGACGCCCAGTGGACGGGCCGTCATCGCACTAACCGGGCGTCAGGTGCTTCGACTGTCACTCGAAGCGGTATGCGACCCCTCGACGGTACGGAAGTGGGCGGACGGGAAGAACGTCTCGGAGAATACCGATACCCGGCTACGAATAGCGGCGGCGAAGCTCGGTATACAGGCGGGGCCGCGATGACGGACGCGCCGCTTTGCGAGGCGTGCCGACGACCGATCCCGCGACGGCCGTATCAGCGCGTGGACGCGCGCACGTGCTCGCCGGGATGCGCGGGCTCATTGTGGAAGGCCGAGAATCCGGCCGATCGCGTATGGCCGAAGAAGGGGATCGACGCATACGGCAGCCCGGTGCCGAAAGATGCGTTCGGGGGTAACGGGTGTGTACGGGTGGAACTGGTGGAGGACGACGACGATGGGGTATAGCGAAGAGCTCAAGGCGAAGATCCGGATCCGTCCCATGGGGGACAGGGTCATCGTGCGGCGTGCGCCGACCGAGACCGTCTCGGCCGGCGGCATCATCATCCCCGAGGGTGCGCAGGAGAAGGCCCAGCGTGGCGAGGTGCTCGCCGTCGGGCCGGGCTTCGAGATGCCGAGCGGGTTCCGTGTGCCCACGGGCGTCAAGCCGGGGGACGTCGTCGTCTTCGGGAAGTGGGACGGCCAGGATCGAAAGGTCGGCGACGAGGAATATCTATTCATCGTGGCGAGCCAGATCCAGGCCGTCATCGAGCCGGCCAATGCCGAGTGACGACGACACGAAGCCGGACGCGCCGGCGCCGAAGAAGAAGCGCGGCTTCGCGGCGATGGACAGGGCGCTCGTCGCCCAAATAGCCAGCAAGGGCGGCAAGGCGGCGCACGCTGCCCAGACAGCACACGAGTTCAACTCCGACGAGGCCAGAGCCGCCGGTCGCAAAGGCGGCCGGGCCATGCGGGCCAAGCGGGCGGCCGCGATGCCCGAAGACGACGGGGAGGAGTGATGTTCGGCGGCGCATCACAGTGGAAGATGATTTGCGACGCGTGTGCCGAAGAGCACAAGGTCAAGCCCATCGGCATGGCGCCGGCGAAGAGCTGCGCGCTCTGCGGTCAGGTCGCCCTGTCCCGGCATCCGGTCGACCGGATCCGGTTCTCTCAGCTCGAGCGCGAGCGGAAGGCGGCCAAGTGACCTGGTTTCATTGGAAGTTGTGGCGGTTCGCGTGGGCGCCGACGCGTCATGCGAATGGCGGTAGAATCGTCGATTATATCGACGCGAACGGCCGCTGGCAGCGACTCCTCTGGTCGCTCTGGTACAGGACAGACACCATTACGCAACTATTCAACGATCCCGACCGGATTCGATCGGGGGAGTGGCGCTGCAGATGACGCCCGAAGAATCGATCGCGTGGAAGCCTACGTTTCCGGGAGGATCCACGGATATACTCGTGGCGATGCGGGATCTGCTCCTCCCGCTCGTCCCGCAGGGCGGGACCTACCTCGAGGTGGGGAGCTTCTTCGGGCGCTCGCTGTCGTTCGTGGGGCTCGAGCGGGCGGACCTAAGGCTCATATCCGTGGACCAGTGGCTGAACGAGTGGGACGACGCGGGCGAGCGCCTGCCGGTCGGCCCGGACCGCGAGCTCCGCGACAAGCACGGCGGGATGTTCGAAGCGTTCTGGGCGATGCTCATGGCGCATGCGCCCGAAATCCTTGCTGGCGGCTATTCGATCGTCCACGAAGCTGCGACGCTCGAGCCGGACTTCGTCCTGGAGCCGTCCCCATTCAAGATCCTGCGCGGCGGCTCGCGCGAGATGCTCAAGCTCGTTCCGGACGCGTCGGTGGACCTGACGTTCTTGGACGGCGATCACACCTACGACGGCCTGCTCGCCGATATCGAGGAAGCACGGCGCATCACCAAGCCCAGCGGTGTGATTGCGGGTCACGATTTCACCCAGGTGTCCTGGGGAGGCGACGTCCAGCGCGCCGTACGCGACGCGTTCCTCTTCAAGGTGGGCGCGCGCGGCTACCTGCTCGCCCCGTGGCCGGTCGAGCGCGAAGGCTGGGAGAACGGCCATTCGAGCGTGTGGTACGTCACCAAGTGGTGAAGCGGATGGCGAATGGCTACCTCCCGAGTTACGACATGGCCGAGATGGCGAGCATTCTCCGCGGAGATAGCGACGCCTACCTCAACACGCGGACGGCCCGGCTCTTGGCGAACCTGAATAGCGCGCGGCGTATGGGCACGCCGGAAGCCATTCGTGGCGCCGAGGCCTTCTACAAGCTGGCCCTCCGGGAGATCGACCGGCGGCGCATGCATGCGGGGCTGCCGTGAATATAAAGACGCTGCTCGAGACTCGTCGACGTGAATTGCAACTATTGACCGATGAGGTCAAGGCGTTGGAGGCGATCGAGTTCATCGTCGGTTATCGATGTGAATGCGACGCAATCGGGTCCGGACAACATTCGGCGACATGTCCCAAAGGTACGCTACTGAGTCGCGTAGGCCTCATATGACAGTCCGCGTGCAAGCCATCGGGGGTCTCGCCAATCGCCTCAGGGTCGCGCTCTCCTACTTGGCCGCGTACGAGAGCCAAGGCATCGAGATCGTCTGGGTACCGGATGGGGAGATCGCCAACGCTCGGTTTCTCGACGTCTTCCAGCCCATCGATGGCATCACGTTCCTTGACGAGGGCCGCGGCGACGAGCTCAAGTCCTTGAACCCGCTCGCCGGCGCGTGGGCCCACAAGTACAGCCTGCTCGTGCCGGTCGAGAAGATCCGCGATCGCATCAGCATCCTGAAGATCGGCCGCGGGCCGTACGCGGCCATGCATATCCGCCGGACCGACCTCCCCAAGGAGTGGTTCGCGTCGAACGAGAAGGACGAGGACTTCGTCGCGTGGGCGAAGGCGCAACCGATGCAGGTCTACGTGGCGACCGACAACGGCACGACGCAGCGCGCGCTCGTTGACTGGCTCGGCGCGCATTGCTTCTTCAATCGGCCCATCAGCGTCCACGACCGCCAGGACGACGCGGGCCAGCGCAATACGATGCTCTCCGATGCCGTGGTCGATCTGTTCATGTGCGGCGGATCGAAGGCGTTCAAAGGGTGCGTGGGGTCGTCCTTCTCGACGGCCGTGACGCACCTCCGGGACAACGACGGATGGTGGAAGCGGTGAAGCGGGCACTCATCACGGGTATCACCGGTCAAGACGGTAGCTATTTGGCTGAGCTCCTGCTTCAGAAGGGCTACGAGGTCCATGGCACGGTCCGCCGATCCTCGTCGTTCAACACGGGCCGGATCGACCCCATCTTCGATCGCCTGAAGCTGCACTTCGCCGACATGCTCGACGTGGAATCGATCCGCAACGCCGTGGACCGCTCGGGGCCAGACGAGGTCTATCACCTTGCCGCCCAGTCGCACGTGCGCGTGTCCTTCGACCAGCCGGACTACACGCACGACGTGATCGCGCAGGGGACCTCGAGGTTGCTCCGCGCCGTGCGCGACATGTGCCCGGAGGCCCGCGTTTATGTCGCGAGCAGCTCCGAAATGTTCGGCAACACGCCGGGACCGCTGAACGAGCGCAGCCGATTCGTTCCGGTATCTCCCTACGGTATCGCCAAGCTCGCCGCGCATCACACGGCCGTCATGTACCGGGAGACGTACGACCTGCACGTGTCGTGCGGGATCTTGTTCAACCATGAGGGACCGCGCCGCGGTGAGACCTTCGTCACGCGAAAGATCGCGAAGGCGGCGGCCCGCATATCAATGGGCAAGCAGGACAAGCTCTATCTCGGGGACCTCATGCCGAAACGCGACTGGGGTTTCGCGGCCGAGTACGTCGAGGCCATGTGGCTGATGCTCCAGCAATACAAGCCCGATGACTACGTGATCGCCATGGGGCAGTCGCACTCCGTGCAAGAGTTCCTGGACCTGGCCTTTGCGTGCGCCGGGATCAATCAGACGGGGCCGTACGTGGGGATAGCGGAGCGGTATACGCGACCGAGCGAGATCCAGAATCTCGTCGGGGACGCAACCAAGGCGCACGACGTGCTTGGCTGGTACCCGCGCACATCATTCAAAGAGCTCGTCCGCATGATGGTCGACCACGAGATGCGGGAGGCGGGGCGATGACCGAGCGCGTGGTCTTCGGTAGCCGTGGTCTCGTGGGCTCGGCCATCGTGCGGGCGCTGCGCGCAACGCCGGGTGGAATCATCGACCCAGCGCGACGCCAGCTCGATCTGAGGGATAAGCAAAGCGTGTGGGACTTCATGCACGCATGGCAGCCGAACGAGGTGTACCTCGCGGCCGCCACGGTGGGCGGCATCCAGGCCAATATCGATCGCCCCGGGGATTTCATCGCGGACAACCTCCGCATTCAGACCAACGTCATCGAAGCCTGCATGCTCTACGGCGCGAAGCTCTGTTTTCTCGGCTCGAGCTGCATCTACCCGCGCGACTGCCCGCAGCCGATGCGGGAGGTCGATCTGATGACCGGGCCGCTCGAAGAGACCAATCGGTCGTATGCGATCGCGAAGCTCGCCGGGATCGAGATGGTCCGTGCGTTCAGCAAGCAGCACGGGTTGCGAGCCGTCTGCCTCATCCCCCCGAACCTCTACGGACCGAACGACAACTTCGGAGAGGAGGGCCACATGGTGCCGATGCTGATCGAGCGCTTCGAGCAGGCGCGCGGTGTCCTGGCGGACGCGCCGGAGGTCGTCGTCTGGGGCACCGGCACGCCGCGGCGTGAGCTGATGCACGTCGACGATCTCGCGGCGGCCTGCGTGCACTTCATGGCCGTGCACGAGGACCCGGAGCCGATCAACGTTGGCACCGAGGCGGAGTATTCGGTAGGGTATATCGCCAAGACCATCGCGGATGTCGTGGGCTTCAAGGGCGAGATCCGGTTTGACTCCTCCAAGCCGGACGGCATGCCGCGCAAGCTCATGAGCTCGACGAAGGCGTACAGCCTCGGATGGCGCCCCACGATCTCGCTCGTCGAGGGCCTGCATCGGACGGTGGCGTGGTACAGGGAGCCATGAAGACGCGAACGATCACGGGGCCGCGCGGGCCGTTCCTCATTCCGGCCGAGCCGGAGGCCACGAGCTACCACGCCGAACGCTGTTGCCGTAGCGTTTTCGAGGGCGAGTACTCGTATCTGCGCACTGCGCCGGAGGACGTCCGCACGCTCGTGGACGTCGGCTGCAACGTCGGCGCATTCTTCGTCTGGGCTTGCGCGTGGTGGCCCAGCTTGCGGCAGATATACGGCTACGACCCGAACAAAGCGGCGATAGACCTGGCGTTTCAGAACTGCGGCGAGTTCACTGCGCCGGTGCCAGTCGTCGTCACCTGCGCGGCCGTCACGAGCTCGCGTCTCGGGGACGCGTACCTTGCGATGGATGAGAACTGGGGGGCCAGTAAGACGTTCGGCGTGCGCTCAGGGACCCGCGTCCCGGTGGTCGACCCGGGCGATCTACCGGCGGCGGATGTCTTGAAGTGCGATGCGGAAGGCGTGGGGCACGAGGTGTTCTCCTCCTATCGGCACTGGGGCGGCGTCAAGGTGGCGCTCTACGAGTCCCACCACGAGACCGAGCGCATCATCATGGAGCACGCGTGCCGGGCGGCGGGGCTGCACATGGTGCGCGGGAACCCGGAGAATCCGGACGGAGACGTTCGTGTGTGGATTCGGTGAGCCACCACGGATGCTGGACATATCAGACCGAGCCATGGATCCTCGTCGAGATCAGGATGGAGAGGGACTAATGGGCAAGCGTCTTTGGCTCGACGATATGCGCAAGAAACCGTTCGACTACGATCTATGGGCCAAGACCGCGGACGAGTGTATCGCGATGCTGCAGGCGCACGACGTCGAGCACGTGAGCCTCGATCACGACCTCGCAGACGAACACTACGAAGATGCCGATGAACCAGGCGGGTATGGATCCCCACCGACGCCCATCGACCGCAGACGTCACAAGGAGAAAACCGGCTACGACGTCCTCCTTTGGATGGAGGAACATGGCAGGTGGGTGCCGGACATCTCGGTCCACACCATGAACCCGCGCGGCGGCGAGGACATGATGCGGAAGCTCCGCCACAAGGCGCCCGATGGGGTAACGTACCGGAGGGTGAACCTGCTCCATGCCGACACTTGAGATCACGACCATGGTGGGCTGCCCCGTGCGATGCGACTACTGCCCGCAGGACGCGCTCCTCGCGAACTACCCGAAGTTCGCGAAGCGGATGCTATCCCTCGAGGACTTCGCCATCATTCTGCCGAAGATCCCGAAGCACGTCCGGATCGACTTCTCGGGCATGGCCGAGCCGTGGGCCAACCCCGAGTGCACGAACATGCTTCGGCTCACGCTCGCGATGGACTACTCGGTCGCCATCTACACGACGCTCCAGGGCATGACGCCGGAAGACGCGGACGACGTGGCGATGCTACTGCACGCCCACGCGGCTCAGATCGAGGTCGTGTGTCTGCATCTGCCCGACGAGGGCGGCCACATGCGGCAGTTCAAGAAGACGGGCGAGTATCTGCTGGCGCTCGACAGGTTCATGATGGTACGCGAGGCCGGGTTCATTCGACGGTTCGAGCTCATGACGATGGACCACGCTGGCGGCGTGGCGTCCGGGCTCGGCCACGGGATCAAGCACCTGCCGATGTGGGAAGGCCACGATAGAGCTGGAAGCCTCAACCGAGAAGGCGTTCACGGTACGCCGTCGCTCGAGCCGGCGGTGCGGCACAAAGGTCCCGTATCGTGCTCGTACACGCCGTTCTACGACCAAAACGTGCTCATGCCGAACGGGGACGTTTACCTGTGCTGCATGGACTACGGGTTGCGTGCACCGATCGGGAATCTGCTTTCGATGACGTACGAAGAAGTGCGCTACTTTGCGCAGGCGGCATCCGCGTCGAATGGCTTGACCGCCGCCAATATGGACAGCTCGATCTGCCGCAAGTGCAACCGCGCGACGGAGTACCATCAAGAGCCGGGCAACCGGCAGATGTGGGTTGGGGATAAGTAATGCCCGCACGAATTCTTCCGGACAGGCCGCTCACGCCGAACGAGCGCGCGAAGCGATACTACGAGAAGCACAAGGACAAGTGCCGTCAGCGCGCGAAAGCGCGCCGTGACGCCAATCCGGAATATGGCAACGCGTGGCGGCGCCGCGACAGAAGGCTGAATCCGGACAAGTACAAGGCTATCGATGCGCGCAATGCGCGAACTCGTCACCCGAAACTGGTCGCCTATCAGAAGGAGTGGGCTGCGCGGAATGTTGCGCGCGTGATGCTCCACGGCTCTCGCATGCGAGCGCAAAAAGAGGGTCACGCGCCGATATGCAACGGGATGGATCGCGCCGATGCATTGGCGGAAGTCCAGCGGTGGCTAGACAAGAAGCCGGTGACCTGCGAATGCTGCGGGAAGGGCGGCAGGCTCACGCTCGACCACTGTCACCGCACGGGCCGGATTCGTGCGTGGCTGTGTCATGCGTGCAACCTGCTAGAGGGCAAGATTGCGACGGGGGACGTGGCGCGGTTGATAGCTTTCATGAAATCGAGGGAAGCGTGAGCCAGCGACGACTGATAACGTTTGGCGGAGCCGCGTACGATGAGATCACGGCGCGCGTGACCGAGTGCTTCGTCGATGTCGGCGCGACTTCTTTCCTCGTCTACGATGACCGCTGGCTAGATGCGCATCCATTCCGGCAATTGAATGCATGGCTCTGGGACCATGAGGGCTCACGAGCGTATGCGCCCAAGGGCCGAGGATACGGACTCTATGCGTGGAAGCCGCTGATCATACTCGACGCCATGCGTCGAAGCGAGCCGGGCGACATCGTCTGCTATATCGATGGTGATTCGGCACCGGTGGCCGACATTTCGATCGTGTTCGAGACGGCCGACCGCGATGGCGCCATGCTGTTTCGATCGTCTGGTCACGATCAGCGGCGGTGGTGCACTCGCGATTGTGAAATCGTGATGGGGCTAAATCCGTCTATGCTTGACGCGAAGCGGATCCACGGGAGAGCCGATTATCTAGCGCCTGGCGTGGCCGCTGGTTGCGCACGCTGGGCCGCCTTCAAGGTGGGGCCATACAAGCCACAACAGCTGTTGTATGAATGGCTGACTTTTTCTATAAACCCCATGACGACCACATTCGAGCCATCGATATTGGGTCCAGAACCAGAGGGGATGCAGGAGCATAGGACCGAGCAAGCGGTGCTAAGCCTTCTTGCCCACAAGTACGGCTATACTCTGTGGCGAGAAGCCGATCAGGACGGTCTCGCGTTCCGCGGACAGCCTGGAGAGCCAGGAGAGTACGGGCAACTCTTTGAACAGCAGCGCCGTGGCGGCCCGTTTCCGCTCGGCCATGGCAGCAAGTTCCGCAATGTCCCGATGCCGGAGGCGTGGTGATGAAGGGATACAGCTACAGCCTTCTGCCCATGGATGGGAATCGACACTTTCCAATCACCGTGACCAGCGAGGATATATACGACCACAGTCGGATCCTGCAACCCGTGGTCGACGTCGACCACGTCTACCCGCCGAGAACGACCGGCGAGTTCTTGGCGTACCAGCACGCGGCAGCGAGGGTGCGGCTCCGCGTCTTCGATCTACCCATTGAACACGCGACGCTGCTCGTGGGAGCCTTCCGGCTGTCGTGGCGGCTCGACTGCCGCGTGACGGATCGGAAGTCGAATCATCGGCAGTTGATCGCGGTCAGCATCGGATGCGAATGCGAGCCGCCGCCTCCCATGGGCGACCTATGCGGCTATATCGCCGCGACCCTCCGCATGGCCATTCGCCAGTGGATGGAGCACGAGATCGACGAGTGCATCCTCATCGACGATGAGCGGCCGTTCGATCCGCATCGCAACGAGCCGGGCATATCGGTCAAGCAGGTTCGGTGATGGTTCGATTTGCCGATCCGACCGTCGTCATCTCGCGCTCCGGACAGACCGAGCGCCGCGAGGCCTTCAATAAGCAGGCGGACGCCATCGGTCTCCAGTCTTGGGGCTACTTCGATGCGTTCGACGGCGAGCGAATGCAGCTGTCGACGCTCGCAGGAAGCGCCCACGGACGCGAGGGGCGCCCGGCGCCGCAGCCGCTCAAGCCCACAGAGCTCGGGTGCCTGCTCAGCCACCTGGCGATCGTGCGGGCCGCCGAGGCTTTCCACATTCAGACGATCGCGATCCTCGAGGATGACATCCAGTTTTCCGAGGACTTTTGCGATCACTGGGAAGCGTTCATGGCCGAGGTCCCGGCCGACTGGATCATGATTCACGGCGCTGGCGATCACGGTGGGATGCCAGAGACAGCTATGCCGCAGCCGGTCTCGCCGCTCGTCTGCCGCGTCGGCCAGAGCTACGGCACGCGGTTTATGCTGATGCGTCGGGAAGCCATACTCAGGCTGAGCATGCACTCGGCGGCGCATCTCTGCTCTGAGCCAGCGGACTGGCTCCTCCTCGAGCTCTTCGCGACGGAGCGCGTTTACACGCCGCGGAAGTGGCTCATGAGGCACCGGTGACGCTGCCTCGGGTGCACGTGGTATCCACAGGCTTCCGGCATTCCACGCGCCATGTGTGCGAGGCCTCGGTGCGCGCGCAGCTCGGCGTCGAGGCGGTTCATCACTACATCGAGGCGAGCGAGCAGGACCCGCCGAAGACGAAGATGGAGAACCTGGTCGACGTCATCGGGACGCTGCCGGCGGACGCCGTCACGGTATGCCTGGACGGCGACGATTGGCTTGCCTCAAGGTACGCCCTCCGCCGCGTCGCCCAGGCTCACGACGAAGGCGCGTGGGTCACGTGGGGCAGCTTCCGGAACAGCGATGGGAGCGGCGGCTTCGCGAACAAGTACGAGGAATGGGAGGACTACAGGCGGGTGCCCTGGAAGATGACCCACGTAAAAACGTTCAGGGCCGGGTTGTTCCAACGGATACCGAAAGAATATCTGCAGTACGAGCCAGGCAAGTGGATTGACCGCGGGGACGATCCGGCGTTCATGTGGAGCGTCGCCGAGCTCGCGGGGCGCGACCGCTGCAAGTTCCTGAACGACGTGCTTTACATATACGCCGTGACGGAGGCTTGGCACAGGACGGCCTCGACCGAAGAACGGCAGCACGAAGCCAACATGGTGACCTATGCGCGAGCGCTGCCGCCGCTGGAGCGACTCAACGTGCTATAAGGAGACCTGAATCATGAACATCTACGAAAGCCTCAAGCTGTCTGTCACGGGCGCGGAACTGGCCGATCGATTCACGAACATCGCAACGTTTCACGCGAAGCGTGCCGAGCAGCAGCAAATCGAACTGCCACGGCTGAAGAAGATTCTCGACGACCTCAAGGTGCCGGCGTACCTCAACCCGGACGGCAGCGCCGGATTCACCTACGGCAACAGCCAATATGCGGGGCAAGATCCGGTGGCCAACCTGGAGGAGCGCATCCACAATCACAAGATGGCCGCGATGAAGTACGACTTTTATGCGAAGCACGTCGAGAAGGACGCGACGTTTCATCTCACCACCAACGAGCTCACGGCCATCGGTATGGCCATGGATCACCGGGAGTTTGCGCTGGTCGCGATGGCGGTACGCTGATGGCCGAGCCCCGGATCACCCTCCACGTCGCGCACGCGAAGTTCCTGCCTGAGCGCGCCGAGACCCTCGCGCGGCTCCTCGGCCAGCTCGAAGCGCAGGGCCTTCGCGCCGTCGTCCACGAGAGCGTCAAGCGCGAGCACGCGAGCGTGTGGGCCACGCGGATCTACAAGGCCATCGCCGCCGAGGATCCGGAGATGGCGTGCATCCTGAACGATGACGTCGACGTGTCGCCGCACCTTGCGGCGGCCATGCATGCGTGGGTTCGCATGCCGACGTCGCGCATTCTCTCGCTCCACACGGTGCACCCGATGGCGCGCTCGCTCGCCGAGGCCGGCCAGCGGTGGCTATCGACCTACCACGTGACGGGCCCGGGATATATCTTCCGGAAGGGCGTCGCCCGCCAGGTGCTCGAGTACTACGCGCGGGCGCCGCGGCAATGCGTGACGGCCTGGAACGAGGACAACATCCTGATCCAGTTCATGTACAAACTCCGCGAGCCGGTGTGGAACTGCATCCCGGCGCTCGTCGTGCATGACGTGACGGTTCCGAGCTCCCTCGGCTACGAGAACCATCCGCAGCGGACGGCGAGCGTGCCGTGGACCGACGCGCTATTCAAGGACGCCAATTTCTCATGGACGGACCAGTGGAACCCGGGCGACAAGCCGGTCCCGTACCTCGAGACCCACTGGACGCCGACGTCGACGCTCGACACGAACGAGGTTGCCTTCACGCTCGGGATCGATCCGATGCAATGCTACTGGTGTCTCGAGCGGCTTGCGCTATTCGGCTCGGAGAAAAGCGGGGCGCGCATCTGCCCGAAGTGCATCCATGAGATACTCGGATCGCTGATCAACGCGGCAACACGGAAGGCCGCCGGCGGTCCCCAATGAGCACCGCGCTCCTCAAGCTCGCGCTCCTCGTGGGCGTCGACAAGCGCGAGCTCGACGACACGCTCGTCGCCTGTCGTCTCATCCTCGGGCCTGAATTCGAGCATTGGGATCAGGCCGGCCTGGCCGTGCTCGCGATTTGGTGCGGGCGGCAGATCGTGGGCATGCGGAAGGCCGCGTTCGCGTCGGCGATCGGTGGTGAGCTCGATCACCGGGCCAAGAAAGGTCCGACGGGGGCCTCGGGGCCGCCCGCGCCGACGGGGGTACCGGAGGCTATGGTCCACGTTGCGGAGACAATGGTTCAGGCTGCGGAGAGAGCGGTCCAACAGAAATTCGCCGACGCGTGGCGCGAGCGTGAAGAGGGACCCGAATGCGTGATAGATGATCCTGTGAGGATCGCGGAGAAGCCATGAGCGAACGCAATGTGGTGGTCTTGAGGCGCACGGAACACTCGTGGGAGGCCGTGATCTACCTGCCGCCCACGATCGATTGGCGCAATTACGTCAACGGGCAAGACACGCCCGCCGGACCCTGGGTCGGAGCGCTGGGTGAGACCCCGGACCTGGCCTACGAGAACGCTCTCCATCAGGTCGGGCTCGCAGTCGTGGCGCTGTCCGAGTTCATCCCGGAGAAGGCGCCATGATGGACGACGAGATCCACCGCGGCACCCGCAAGCAGCGCCGCGCAGCCGCCTCGAGGGCCGTCAATGAGGCCAAGTGCAACGCGTGCGGCAAGGTCGTCTTTCGCATGCGCACCAAGAGGAGCGAAACGAACCCCGAGCGCTGGCAGCGCCAGGCCCGGGCCGCCATCGCGACCCACCTGCTGAAGACCGGATGCCGGAAAGTCCTCGAGGCCCCGCGCAACACCGGCAAGACCCTTGAGATGACATGTGGCGCATGCGGCGTCATCGTTCTGACCATGCCGATGTCCGAGGCCGTCGACCAGAAGGCCACCGAAGCGAAGGCCATGGCCGCGCTCCGGGCCCACATGGCCGAGACCTTCTGTTCCGGCGAACAGGACAAGCGCAAGCCGATTCCCAAGCGCCGGGACCCGCGGTGTGAGGCCCCGGACCACGTCGAGGGATGCCGGTGCGACAAGACGGCGCCCGAGCTTGAGCTGGTCGAGACCGGGGGCAGCAAGGAGATCGCCGCTCCTGATGGCGCGCCACGGTAGAGCAAAAACCCTACCTTCAGTGTGTGGATCGTCGGCCGTGTCCCGGTGGAGCTGGCAAGAAGCGCCCCTGTTGGGCGCGTGAGGGCTCGGATTGGTGCACCAATCACTGTCCCGAGCTCGCGGAGAAACGCCGCCTGAACGGGTTTACGCGCCGCAATGGGCCGCCCCCGGTCAGGCAGCCGAGGACGGTCGTGGCGGTCGCCGGGCAGGTCAAGGAACACCGGCCCGAGTGGTCGCCCACCAAGGCCATGAGGGCGGAGCACGAGCGCTCCGAATGGGAGCGCGCGTTCCTGAACAAGTTCAGCGAGCCGATGCCCAAGAGCGAGGCCGGCAAGGAAGAGATGCGGCGCGTCTTGCGGGCGATCGCGTTCACGTCCCCGGTGCCGAATGCTCGAGTCAAAGCGGCCGAAGTGCTGCACGAGATACTGAAGACCGACGGCGACCCGAACGACCTCAAGGGGTTCGCTTCCCTCGACGATGAGCTCGCGGAGTCGGGCGCGGAGGCTGGCCTGAAGCAGTAGCCGTTATGCCGTCGCTCGAAACGATTCTGACGCACCCGCGCGCGTTCGCCCTGACGACGGCGAGCCCGGTGCAACGGGCGATGTGCAGGGTGATCGACGGTAGCCGGCTCGGTGAGCTGGCGAGTGACCCGACGGTCATTCAAACGTTCGGCGGCGTCGAGGCCATCCAGGCCATCGAGGCCGCAGGAAGACCGACGGAGTTCTATCTCGTCGGTGCGATCCGCTCGGGCAAGAGCTTGATCATGGCCGCAGTCGCGCTGCATACGGCGCTGACGATCAAGCCGCCGCCGCAAATCAAGAGATACGAGCCGATGCGCGTGTCGGTCGTCTCGCTGGATAAAGATAAAGCCGGCGCGATTATGGACCACCTCATGGGCGCACTGACGCGTGAGGGCGGCGCCCTCAATCGATACCTGATGAAGAACCCGAAGCCGTCGACGGAGCGGCTCTGGATCCGACGCGACGACGGGCGCCAGGTCGAGATCGTGATTGCCGCCGGACGCAAGGGCGGAGCCTCGCTCGTCTCGCGGTGGACGATCGCCGCCATCTTCGACGAAGCCTGTCGAATGCAGGGAACAGAAGACGGCGTGATCAACTTCGACGACTCGAGGCTCGCCGTCATCGCGCGACTGCGACTCATCGGCGGTCAGCTCTTGGCCGTCAGCAGCCCGTGGGCCGCGCGCGGGCCAATTTATGACGCGGTCGAGGAGTCGTTCGGCAAGCCGACGAAAGACCTCATCATCATGCGGGCGACCGGGCCGCAGATATGTCCGTTCAACTGGACTCCGGAAGCATGCGAAGCCGAGCGGCTCGCGCCGCACAGTTCGTATCAAACGGACGTTCTCGGCGAGTTCGTCGATCCCGATCAGGGATGGCTGACCGCAATGGAAGTGCGCGTCGCCACGCGGCCGACGCCGGAGATGACGGATTACGATCAGCTATGCGATTATGTTGCAGCGATGGATCCGGGAATATCAGGCAACGCATGGTCGCTCGTCGTGGCCGGCAAGCGGCAAGACGTGACAGATAGCTCCAAGGACAAATACTTCGTCGCCGGTTGCTGGGAATGGCAAGGGACATCCGGCGCGCCGCTCAAGGCGCGCGAAGTATTCGCGGACATCGCCCCCATTTTGAGGGAGTACAAGCTCCACGAGGTCTATTCGGACCGGTTCGCCGGATCGTTGATCGCCGAACACGGGGACATGCAAGGCGTAACGGTCCAGGTGTCTAGGGACACAACAGAACAGACGGCGAAGAATCACGCCGATTTTCGGACCCTGCTACTGGACAGTAAACTCGAATTGGCGCCGATCAAACAGCTGGGGGTCGACTTGCTCAGCAAGCGGCTCAAGCGAATGCCGAACGGCGCGACAAAGTACGATGCCCCGGTCACGAAAGACGGCAGACACGCCGACATGGCGGATGCCGCTGTTCTCGCCGTGGCGCGGCTACGCGGCGGCCCGACCTGGGTCTCGGCAATGGATCGGTTGCGAAAGCGCGGCGGCCATATCTGACGCAGCGGGCGAATCGCTTATCGCCCGCTGCGTTATCCGAGCCTGCCCAGCCCTTCTCCGGCCGGTCCGGTCCCGTCCGTGCCATTCCTGCCCTTCCGGTCCGGTGCACTCCGGTGTCACCTAGACGTGCCCTGCCTGCCCGGCCTGGCCGCTCCTTCTCTCCTCTCCTAGCCTGCCGAGCCGATCCCGTCCTTCCCAATCCCCCCGGTCCGATCCCTGCCTGGCATTCCGCGCCAACCTGTCCGACCGATCCTAGCCTGACTTGCCCTTCCGCTCCTGTCACATCCGCTCCTCTCCCCTTCTGCCGCCCCATGCCTCTCCGTGTCATTCCGCGCCAGTCCTATCCAGACCATTCCTCGCCTGCCGTCCGCGCCCGTCCCGTCCCGTCCGTGACGATCCCAGCCATTCCTGCCACGCCTGACCGCGCCCTCCCATCCTTCGCCGATACCATCCAAGCCTGCCCAGCCTTGCCACGCCTGTCCACTCCGGTCCTGTGCGGTCCCATCCTGCCCAGCCTTGCCCCGCCAACCCATCCTGTCCTCTCCAATCCTGCCAACGCCGCTCCAATCCGCGCCACTCGCCGCCTAGCCTGCCCGGCCATTGCCAGTCCTGTCGACTCCACTCCGATGCGGTCCCATCCTGCCACGCCGTTCCAATGATCTGCCGTTCCATATTCTTCCCAGCCTGCCAAGCCTCGCCTGTCCGATCCCGTCCTAAGCCACTCCTGGCTCACCCAGCCCTTCTCCGGCCGCGACCATGCTCTCCACGACTGCCCGGCCATGTGACCGCCGAGCCCGTCCCGTCCTTGCCTGTCATGCCGGGCCACGCCGTGCCGCTACTCGCCTTGCCTTGCCTGCCCTGCCACGATCTGCCGCTCCAGTCCGGACCCCAATACTGCCTAGCCTGCTGAGCCAATCCCGTCCCTGTCCAATCCGATCCCTTCCCAGCCTGCCAAGCCATAGCCGATCCGATCCCTTCCGTACCGTGCCCTGCCTATCCTGCCTTGCCTCGCTGTCCGCTACTCTCCTGTCCAATCCAAGCCTGCCGGGCCGAGCCGCTCCAGTCCAGTCCTTGCCTGCCCAGCCGATCCGATCCGGTGCACGCCTATCCTGCCCTTCCCAGCCACGCCAAGCCACGCCCGCCCAGTCATGCCTGCCGAGCCATTCTCTCCGCTCCCGTCCCATCCAGTCCGGTCCCTGCCTGCCTGCCATGCCGAGCCGACCGTACCCACCGGTCCACATGTCACCTGTCCGCGCCTGCCGAGCCGTTCCCCTCCGACCGCTCCCCTATCCGTCACTGCCTATCCTGCCGGGCCGTGCCGGTCCGTTCCGATCCCGTCACGTCCGCGCCTTTCCTTGCCTGCCGGGCCACGCTATGCCGGTTCGTGTCACGCCGTTCCCTGCCTGCCATGCCACGATCTTGCCTCTCCATTCCGATCAGACCCTTCCCTGCCTGCCGCTGCCGCGCATTGCCCATTATGACCCGTCGCTTCCCGATCCCTCACCGCCATGACTGCCCCGCCGTGCGCTTCCGCTCCACCCGTCGCCGTGTCGTGCCATGACTGCCTTGCCACGCCGACCTGTCCGGTCCTTGCCGCTCCTGCCGCGCACCGCCCGCCCATTCCCGTCCACTTCCATCCTAGCCTGTCATGCCATGCCGAGCCGTGCCCGATCCGCTCCATTCCATCCGAGCCTGCCGCGCCATCCTGCCCGCTCCACTCCACATCCGTCGCCAAGCCTGCCGTGCCCGTACGCTCCTGTCCCGTCCCGTCCGCTCTTCGCCAGTCCTCGCCTGCCGCTGCCGCGCCCCGTTCCCTCCGTGCCACCCGTCCTCGCCGTTCCCATCCTGCCCTGAGACGGTCAAAATATACTTGACCGATGCCGCGCCATGTTGCTACATCTTGCAACGCGTCGTCAAGGCGCAAACGAAAGGCCGAGGAACCGAACATGGCAGCGAAGAAGAAGAAGGCAAACGAGCCCGAAGTCGCGGAGCAGTCGAATCACGATCCGTTTCAGGTGTTGAGCGGCGATCTCGCGCTCATGCCGGTCCGAATTCGCGGCGACGCGCTTCTTGTTCATCAATGGAGCGAAAAAGCCGTTATCGAGATGCTCTCTCGAATGACCGGCCACGACATGCCGCAACGGCCCAAAGACCTGACGAGCGAATACGAGTCGTCGCATTACCGCAACGTCAAGGACGAGCACGTGCTCCCGTGCCGAACGATCAAGGCCTGCCTCGTCAGCGGCGCGTCGGCCACGGGCAAGAGCGTCAAGCCCAGCGAGATCAAACAGAAGGTCCGCATCATGGGCCATACGGCGCCGATTCACGGCGCGCACGAAATGGACGTGCGCATCGTCGAAGTCGGACCGTGGAATGATCGCGTGCCGGACGTTCGCGCGCGATGCCTTTATACCGACTGGTATATTGACGTCGTCATTCGGTATCCGCACAACGTGATCCCGGCGGCGAAAATCGTGCTCGCGCTGCGACAGGCGGGCCAGGAAGTCGGGCTCTGCGAGTTCCGGCAGCAGAAGGGCGGCGATCTCGGGAGCTTCACCGTCGAGGCGCTTCCCGAGAAGAGCGTCGACGCGATCGTCAAGGCCTGCTCGCTGCCGGAGAGGATGTTCAAGATCCCGCCGGAGCTGCTCCGTGCCGCGACCACGATCGTGGCCGACAAGGACCGGTCGAACATGCCGCGCAGGGCGATGGGGGCGGTCAACACCGTGAACGGGGCCGTTGGTCGTCACGAAGCGGACGAGTCGGCCGAGGCTGAGGCCGAATGAAGAAGTCGAAGCCGGGAGCCGCGCCGCTGAAGAAAGCGGCGCGCGCTCCTCGCCTCGGCACCATCACGAGTGCCGACGGTTTTCCGTGGACGTCCGAAGACGTCCGAGATCGAATCGCGCCCGAGCTATTGGCGATCGCCCGCCTGAATGCGGTCGACGTCCCGATGGTGTCGGCCAAGCAGATTTACGCGTACATGCGCGCGAATCGCGAGAGCGTGCTGTGGCACTACATGCCGTCCGACAAGCGGGCGATCGAGATGACCCATCTCGAATATTGTCGGAAGTTCATCCGGTCTGTTCGTGTCGTGACCGCCAATGTCCCGGGAGTGCACGGCGAGGCAATGCTGGTCAACGTCGACGATGTTCCGACGTTCCGAGATGCGGACGGCAAGGAGAGACGCGGCCGCACGAACGTGCTTGCCTCCGATGCCAGGGAACGTTTCGACCTGTCGTCACGCGTGGCGTCGGCGCGGTTTGCGCTGGTCGCCGGCGCATTCCGGCAGCTCGAATTTTGGTGTCGCACGAGCAACGTGCCGGAGCATTACGTCGACTTCGTGGCCTCGATGCGAGAGGCGATCGACATGTTCGAGGCGTCGAGGGCGGCAATGCGAGATAAGGCGGCGGAATAACAGCTTCGGCAGGATAGGATGGGACGTGGCGGATCGGATTGGATCGGACGGGCGTGGCAGGATAGGCGGGTACTGGTGGAACAGGACCGGCTCGGCAGGCAAGTCCAGGAAGGGATCGGATCGGTTGGGTCGGCTCGGCAGGCTAGGATCGGAAGCGAGCGGACAGGCGAGGCACGGCAGGCTTGGCATTGACCGGAGCGGACCGGGCGGATCGGATGGGTCGGAGCGGACGGGCAGGCATGGAACGGACCGGATCGGAATGGTCTGACGGGAGAGGAACGGCAGGCAGGGAAAGGACGGGAAAGGCGGCTCGTCGGAGCGGCGGGGCAGGATGGGATAGGACCGGATTGGGCGGCGGCGCACGGCTAGGCAGTCGAGGCAAGGGCGGGACCAGTATGGCTTGGAGCGGCAGAATTCATCAGGGACAATGGGTCCACGTAAGCCACGCGATGGGCGCATGGTACGTGTGGTGCGTTGATGTCCACGGGACGCTCGGGTTAGCCGGGCGTCCCGGTAGCTTCATATGGGAGCGACAGCAGGTTGTGATATTGTGCGAGGCTCCGGACAATGCAGCGAGCGTCATCCGATGGTGGCGCGAACACCCACCGGGCGGCGTAGGACCAGAACGAGACGAGCGACCACGATGACCCGACAAGAGATATTGCGGCTTTCGGCCGAAAGCGAATGCGACCGAAGAACCGTCACGAGCTATCTCGCTGGCGACGACGTGCGCGCCGCATCGGCTGAGCGCATCGAGCGCGCGGCGATGAAGCTCGGAATCAAGCTACCAGGACAAAAGAAGGGAAGGGTGACGACATGAACCAGGTACAGACCATCGAAAAGACCAGCAAAAAGTGGAAAAGCGTACAGCTCGTCGGCGTGCTCTTGCTTCTCTTGTCGCCCGTGATGTGCGTGGGCCTCGTGCAGAGCCATGAGCCCCCGGCGGTCGGCGCCGTGATGTTCCTCGCTGGGACGACTCTATGGCTCGTGGGCCGCATCGGTGCGTGGTGGAATCACGGGTGAAAGGGACCGAGTCATGCCCACAGGATATACCGCGATCATCGAAGAGAAGCCCGATCTGACGCTACGCGAGTTCGCCCTGCGGTGTGCTCGCGGCATGGGAGCCTGTATCCATCAGCGCGATGACCCCATGGACGACCTGCCGAAGGCGCCGGAGGCGAGCCACTATCACGCGGAAGAAGCCGAACGCGTTCGGGCCACGTTGCGCGAGCTCGAAGGCCTCAGTAGTGTGGCCGCGCTGGCCTTGTTCAACGCCGAGGTCTCGCGCATCACGAGAGCCAACGCGGCGCACCTGGCCAAGTGCGAGAAGACGCGCAAGCGCTACGCGTCGATGCGCGCCAAGGTCGAGGCGTGGAAGCCGCCCACGGAGCAACACGAGGGGCTCCAGCGATTCATGCTCGAACAGATCGACCTCTGCAGGAGCGATTGGACACCGTACACCGATACAGTACCGAACGACCCGAAGCAGTGGCTGGCCGACAAGATCGAGAGCACGCGCGAGTCCATTGTCTCTCACGCGAAGCGTTGCGCGGAGGAGCTGGCGCGAACCGCGGAGCGCAAGCAGTGGATCGAGGCGCTGTATGCGAGTCTTCCAGGGGGCGAGTGATGGCGATCGGGCCGGGCGCGTACGACGCAGAAGCGGAGATCATCCGGGAGAGGACCCGCGCACGTGGCGTTTTGCTGATCGTCATCCATGGCGACCGCGGGAACGGGTTCGAGTGCCACGTGACGGGGGAGGATGCGGTTCTCATCCCGGGAGCCCTTCGAAGACTGGCCGACATTATTGAAGGGGACTTATCGGCGATGGCGCCAGGCTTGACGACGACGAAGTTGTCATGAGCCGACCTCGCCTTCTTCCTGACGACTGCAGCCGCCAGCACCGGCAGCCGTGTCACCACTGCGCGGGACGGACGGTGGATACGGCATGGGCGGAGCGCAACGCCGCAGTGCGCGCGCTCGAGCTGGTCCTGCACGCCCGCACCATAGACCACGCCAAGGGCATTGCACGGGAGCTGCTGGGAGTGCCCGAGGCTCCCGTCAAGGATATCGACTGTCCATTATGCGGCGGGAAGTCGGCCTACGTGATCCAAGACGTCTACGCCAACTATGTCGATTCGCCGACGACGGCCCCGGGGATCAACTACACCATGCTGAAGTGCACTACGTGCCTGGGCGCCGTGCTTGTACGAAGAACTGAGGTAAGTGCGCTCTAGCCTTCGGCCGCTTCGTCGTCGTCGCTCGACTCCTCCGGCTCCGGCTCCGACTCGGTGTCGTCATCCTCCAGCTCGTCGATAATCGGCAACGCGACGCATCGACAATTCGGCCGATTCTGTCCTGGGTGCCCGTCGTAGGAGTCCTCGTCGGGCGGATCGTCCCACGCGAAGACTTTCCCGTCGCGATCGAAGTGACTCGGCTCGGCCTTCGGATACTTGCCGCTCGGGTCCCCGGACACACGCTCATCTCTTGAAGTAGACCACCGATAGTGAGTCGTGCCGGCCGACCGTGCGCGCTTCTCGTGAACCTTGGAGTTCAGGCGAATGACCTGGTCTCTCGCGATGGTCTGCGCGCGGCTCTTGCTCACGTCCACGCGTTGCTGTAGCGCCTCGCTCAGCATGCGCGGCACGGCGCCTTCCTCGAGGTCGGCGAGCCGCTCTTCGCCCGCGCCGCGGCCCGCGGGCAGATCCCCGTATTCGTCCAGGACGTCTCGGACCTGGTCGAGGAATGTCGAGCTTGCATTCGTGATCAGGTTGACGTTGGCCTGACGGGTCTCGTCAATCAGCCGGTCGAGGCTCAAGGATTGGCGCAGAGGGACGCCGACCAGCTTGGCCGCTGTACCCGAATGGGTGCGGACCTCGCCGGACATTCGGTTGAAAGCGTTCGCGACGTGCATGCGCAGCCACGGCGCCAGCTGATACGAAAGCTTGTGCAGCCGGCTTTTTGCGTCGCCGATGCTGTCCTGGTGTAGCTCCGACTTGTGCGGCTTCAGTTCCCGGTGGACGATATGCAGCGCAGCGGCATGGACCGCCTTCATGATTTGCTGGAGGTCCAACGCGTACCGTGTTTCGGCGCGCGGGCTCGGCTTGAGTGGCGCGGCCTTGGCGCGCAATGCATCCCCACGCCAGCCGGACGCGTAGATCGCCGCGGCTTGCCGTTGCGCGGCTGCCTTCGATTTGTAGGTCTTGCCGCTCTTGCCCCACCGCCATCGGCCCGGGCTGACCTCGCGCACGGGATCCTCGTGGAACTCGCGCTTCTTCCGGTCGATGGGGATGACGGCCGCCAGGTCGGGCGCCGGCGGCGTCAGGTCTTCCGGCTGAGCCTCGGGCTCGCCCAAATCGTCCGGCTCCCCGAGGGATCCCACCCGGTCGGCCACATAGGAGGGCTTCGATACAACCGCCCCGAACTCTTCATCGGTCACGTTGGCCAGCGGGTCCGTAACGGCCGCTCGAGCCGCTTGGGCGAACTGGCCGAGCTCGACCCGGGCGAAGACCCACCCGTCGGCGGGGCGCGGCGGCTCGACGGGCGCGGGGATGACGACCGCCTCCAGCGTCCGAGCGAAGGCCAAGCCCTGGTCCTCGAGGAGCGTGGCGTACATGGTGCGCACGATCTCCGCGTCGTCTTCGGCGTCCGCCCGGCCGAGGTCTGCCTCGATGACGGCGACGCGATGGCGGGCGATCTCGCGCTCCCGGTCCGCCGTGAGCCGCTCGATGCGCGCGGCGCGCTCCGCGGCCTCCTGGGCGGCCTTGGCCTCGGCCTCGGCCTGGTGGCTGGCCAAGGCCTCGTCGGCGCGCGCCATGGCCGCCTGGTGGGCCTGGCGCTCGATTTCGAGCTGGCTCCTCAAGCCGGGCGTCTCGCCGTCGACATGGCCGTAGTGGCGCTGGGCGAAGCCAGGCAGGGCGCTCCGGCCGGCGATCGGGAACCCGGGCCGCTCGCGGTGGAGTGCGCCGCGCGCGCGGAGCCCGGCCAGCTCCTGGTACGCTCGAGCCGGGAAGACGGGGACTTCTTCCCAAACCGTCCCAGCCTGGCCGAAGCCTGCGAGCGTGAGCTGAATCGTTACGCGGCGTTCGGGGGTGAATCCGAGCTCGGACTTTTGCCCAAACCCTCCCAGCCGGGACCGGCCGAGTCCGAACCGGAGCGGGGGCCGCGCGCCGGCGCGACCCGTCTGGGAAAGCCCCGGGAGGAAAGATCGGACGGATGTAAAAACAGGGGGCGGCGGCGGTTGTACACGGACCGGCTGCGGATCCGGTGTGGGCAATAGCCACGTATGGGCCGCGTCACCCCTTGATTTCTCGGCTGCCGCGGCGCGCGCGGCCTCTTCGAGCTTCCGCTTTTTCTCGCGGTCTTTCTTGCGTTGCTGTTTGGATTCTTCCTCGCGCTCCCACTGCATCTTCCACTTGCGCTTGCGGCGCTCAGTGAAATTGTCGGTCGACAGCAACCAACCCCAAGACGCGATGCCTTGCGGGGCCGTGAATGCGACGACGGCGGACTGCTCGAAGCCGGCGAGCTGCTGATCACCCGAGACGAATATCCCGGTGCCGCTCGGGCCGAGGCCGTGCGTAACCGGCAAGCCGCCGACGCCGGATACGCCGCCGAGCTCAATGACCTGCATGGGCTACACCGAGCCGCGCTGAGCCGGGGATCCGGGGGTATTTGTGACGGCGCCGCCGGCATAATCTTCGAGGTTTTGCGTGCTCTGGACGGTCGCGCCGTCGTCTTCGTAAAGCACCAACGTGCCAGGATTCCCGCCCTGGGCGACGAGCTTGTTTGTGTTGAACTGCCTGGCGATCTTCGCGTCCGGCCGAAGCTCGCTGACGATGAGCGTATCGATGGCCAGGCCCGACGTGCCCGAGCCCGTCGACGAATATTCGGCGACGAGCTTGACCGGGAGGCCGCCTGCCGGAGTAAACCCAAGGCTCGCGACGTTCAGCGCGACTTGATAAATTCCGGTTCCGAGGTCGGTTAGCGGCTGATTTTTGACGCTCCATCCGCTCGTCTTGAACGTCGCGTCGCTCCAGTCCAAATACGAATTCGTCGTCGACGCTTGGCGGATCGCGACCGTGCAAGTGAGGCCCGAGACGCCGCCTACCCCGGCGTCGTTGACCACGAGCTCAAGGGGGTATGCGGCGTCCGAGTAGTCGACTTCGCTGGTCACCCAACGAAGTTAGCCAGCCTGCCGCGCCTGTCCGGTCCTGTCACTGCCAATGCCAGTCCACTCCTGCCCTGACGCTCCATCGGCCGAGACCGATAGTTCCCGGACAGTATGCCCGATCAGGCGCTCGGCTGCCACCCGCTCGGCAGCTCGCACGCAGTAAGAACGGCCTCGACGAACGCCGGATCGACCGAGCCGTTCGAAGCCTCCGCCAGGCTGATGGCCGGTTGAGTTTTTCCGAGTTTCTTAGCGAGCGCCGCCTGCGTGAGGCCCGCGGACTTGCGCGCCGCCTTGACGAGGTTGCCGCCGGCGGATGCCGACTTCGGCTTGCGTCCCCTCTTCTTCGGGGCGGCCGCCGCCACCACCACGGGCTTCGCGATCACGACCTTCGGCTTGCGGCCACGCTTCGCCGGAACCTTGGTGACCGTGGCGGCCACGACGGGCGCGGCCTTCGCAGCCTTGCGGGGCTTGCGCGCGGGCTTGCCGCCGAGTGGGTTGGTCGGCTCCGCAGCCTTCCACACCGTGTAGAGCAGCACGGATCCCTCGGCGCAATTCACGGAATCGTGTTCTTCCCGCAGGGCGTAACCGTCCTCGAGGAACCTGTTCAGGTTCTTGATATCCTCCGTGACGTGGTTGCCTCGGACGATCACCAACCGCACATCAGGCTTCGAATTCATTGTGTTCTCCATCATGCAGCCACTTCTCTAGCACACATCGCGACCATATTGTCGGCCCATTCCTTGCGGTGGGGCGCGCATGTCGCGGCGATCTTCCGGAATATCTCGAGGCTCTCGGCCTTGTTGCCGACCCAGTACGCGCAGATGGCCAGCTCGGCAATGGCCTCGAACTCGTAGATCGCGGCCTGCATGAAGAGCCCGTCATTCGGCATGGGGATCGCTGCGGCCCGCCGCGCGAACGCGTACGCCGTCGAGAAGTGCTTGCGCTTCTCGTCGCGGTGCCACTGGGCCAAGACGACGAGCGGCTCGGCGCGGGTCGGCCGGATCTCGTGGGCGCGGAGGAGCGCTTGCGTCGGATCCTCCCCCTTGCGCATGGCCATCAGGCCGATCTGGAATGCGCTGTAGAACCGCTCCTCGTCCCAGCCGTTCGTCATGGCGAGCCGCTTCTCATACGCGACGATGGCCTCCGCCACGCGGCCCGCATCCTGGTAGCTCCGCGCGAGATAGAACTGCGCGCGCGCATCGTCCGGGTGGTCGATGAGCCACTTCGTCAAGTCCTTGGCGTGCTTGCTGTACTTGACCTCCGGCGGATCCTGGTCCTGGAATCCGTAGCTCGAATGGCCGCGGTAGTACCGGAGCGATCCGGTGCGCTCGATCTTGCCGCCCATCACGAGGTGCTCGTGCCGGATGCCATGAAACCGGAAGCCGCGGCCGGCGCGGAATAGCTGGATGCGCGGGTAGACCATGCCGCCGTCGTAGACGAGCATCTCGTAGCCGTCGGCCGTCAGCTCTTTCGGGAGCTCTCCCTCGATCCAGTCGTCGGCATCGATGAGCAGGACGTAATCCGTCCGGCGCTCGGCGATCTTGAGCGCCTCGTTGCGCGCGCCGGCGATGACGCCGTAGCCCTGCTCCCAATCGACCTTCGGGCTCGGCCGGATGAAGACATCCGCGCCGAGGTGTCGTGAGACCTCGGCGACCTTGTCCTGGGCGTCGCATACGACGGTCGTGCAGTCGACCCCGATCTTCTTGGCCGACACGATGGCGCGCGCGATCACCGTGCTCGCCTCGTCGCCCTTGGCGATGACGACGAGCCCCACCGTCGGCCGCCCGTCCGCGCGCTTCGGCACAGGTTCGGGCCGCGCCTCGAGGGTCGCGGTGTTGCGGAAGACCATCATGCTCGCGAACCCGGTGTCGATGAGCACGCGCTCGAAGCCCCCGAGGTCTTCCTCGATGACTCGCGCGATGGGGCTGCCGTTCTTGCCGTTTTGGAACCAGCCGTAATAGTCGTGCATCACGAAGTATCCGCCCGGCCGGACGAGCGGAACGTACTTCTGCACGTCGCGCTGGACGTCCCCGATCATGTGCGAGCCGTCGATGAAGAGCAGGTCGATCGGAAGATCGAGCGACACGTCGCCCGAGGCCTTGTCGATCTTCGCCACGTAGGGCTCGAGCCCGGCCTTGCGGATAAGCTCGTCGGCCTCCCGCGTCGGGCTGGGATCGATCGAGATGACCTTGCGATCGCGCTCACCGAGGAGCTTCGCGTAATCGACGTCCGGACGCTGCTCGGCTCCGGCCCCTTCCCTCCAGCCGATCGCCTGGAGCTTGCAGGCCGCCGCGAGCGCGAGCGTCGAGAACCCCTTGAAGCGGCCGATCTCGACGATGTTCGCCGCGCGAATGGATGCCGCCAAGGAGAAGAGCGTGAGGCCGACGCCGAGCTCGGACCCGCCGGGCGCGATGGCGCCGCGCAGGAGCGACAGGAAGTCCCCGAAGAAAGGACCCATGGGCTCCTTGTTCGAGGCGAGCGACGGATCATCGGCGAAGGTCTGCTCGACCGATTGCGCCGTCAGCTTCTCGCCTGCGAAGAGGTATCGCGATCCCGGGTGATGGTCGATGACCGCCGTTCGCCATCCGAGCTCGGGACGAGCTGCCGTGGCGGCCTTCATGAACTGCGTAAAGTATTCGTCGTTCGCGATACCGTCGGTATGGTGCTGAGGCCACTGGGTGGCCATCAGGTACTTGCCGCACTTGTCGAAGAGCGCCGGGAAGAGCTTGCTCCGGAACGCGAGCGGCGTCTCGCTGAGGCTCCACGTAGCGACGAACGCGACGCCCTTCGTCTTGTCGCCGAGCCGGCGGAGAACGTCCGGGATGTCCTCCTCGAGAACCAGGTTGACGCCGTCGACTATCAGGTTCGAGCGAAAGTCACCCCGCAGAAGACCGCACGTCGAGGTACGAATGCCGTTCAGGCCGAGATAAAGCTTCTGGAACTCGCGCGTCTGCGGCAAGTCGATGATGACGTGCGTCCCGCGGAACCCATCTTCGCGGAGCATACGGGCAAAGTTTCCGTATCCGCCGCCGACCTCGACGATCGTCTGGACGCCGTCGAGGAACCGCGCTCCGGTCATCTGCTCGTAGCACATCAGGTGATAGGCGTGCTGCAGACCGACGGGCGAGGTGCCCTCGTCGAGCGAGAACGCGTGCGGCTTGCCGTATTGCGCCTTGCGACTGAGCCGCTTCCATCGATCCCACTGCGGCGAGGCCTGGAGCGCGCGATACCACGGCGTGAACAGGTCGAGCTCGTGCATGTCCACGTCGTCGGACCACGCGAGGAAGTCCTCGACCGGCTTGGTGCGCGCAAACTCGGCTTGCGCCGCGGCGCGTTCGCGCCAGTAGCTCGTGACGTTGCCGACCGGATCGCCGAGCGAGAGAAGGGCCTCTTTGAACTGGCTGTAGAGCGCGGCGTGGTCCGAGGTGTCCGTCGGCGCGCGCGGTAGCGGCCCGGCAGGCAGCGCCGTCTCGGCCGACTTCTTCCGGGCCTTGCCCTTCGTCGCCTTCTTCGGTGGCGTCAGCTCGAGCGCCTTCTCCCATTCCGGCATGATGGCCTCGGGGCTCCGAGCGCGGACCGGGGTCCACTTGAAGTCGTCGGTCGGCTGGCCGAGATACCTGAAGAATCCATTGACGAACGCCTCTTGCGATTCCGTGATGAGCTCGCGCTGGGCCACGGCCTCCGCCAGTCCCGCGATGCCGGTCCGGCAGAGAACGTGTGTTCGCGTCCGCGAGCACTCGGCCAGGGCGCACACATTGCCGAACGTCTCGGGCATCGTGTTGACAAAGAAGATGCCTTCGGCCCGGGCGATCCATTCGCGATATTTCTCAGGCGTCGGCGCTCCCTCGAAGCGGACCCCGATTTCGCGATCGATTTCGGGCACGCCAGAGAAATCCCCCCAACCTGGCGAAATGATGACGAGCTGCGATCCATTCATCATCGATGGGTGCATCCGCCAGAGGAGCCGCCACATGGCCAGCGTGGCCTCGAGGCCCTTCATGGGACCCGACGCGTAAACGAAAAGTCTTTGAGTCTTCCCGACCAATGGCACCGGATCGAGCATCGGCGAGATGACGATCCGCTCCTTGGCGAACCCGAAGAGATCGGCTTGCCACCTGGTGTTCGCGACCAGCGCCGCGCGCCCGCTCTCGAGCAGCGGCCGATGCACGTCGTAGGGCGGACAATAAACGTCATTCGCCCGGACGACGATGCGCACGCTATCGGGAAGCGCGATGGCCTTGTGCGGAACGCTCATGCGCTGGAGATAGAGCGCCTGCGTCGGCAGGAAGTCCTCGATCTGCGTGTTCGGCACGAAGAGGACGCCCTCGTCCTCGACGACGTCCCGATGGCCATTGGCGACGGCGACGCGGTACCCCCTCTGCGTCAGCCCGCGGGCGACTTGTAAAATTTCAATTTCACTTCCGCCCACGCCGCGCTGTTGCAGCGTCGCGAACCGGAAGTCGCCGCCCTCGGCGTGCGCGATTCGATCGAAAATAAGGACATCGACATCACGCATATGGCCTCACCCGGTTGAGCGTTCAGCACGGTTTTCAGAGCCGCGCCGTACTTCCTAGCTAGCGATCTGGCCGAAGCACCCGCGGCGCTCTCCTCGCGCAATCGAGCGATCTCGGCCTCATTGAACCGATGCTCGTTGCCGAAGTTCTCGACGTGACCATCCATAGTGTGGTGGCACGATGTACAGAGCCGGACGTAGTCGTTTACGTCAGCGTAGTTCTTGGTCAGGCTCGCCCACTCGAACCTTTTGGCCGTCGTGGTCCCGCAGTGCTCGCACTTACGCGGCTTACCGCGCGCATCTTCTACGCGTCGGTGACATTGCGCGTAGCTTGTATGGTCACCCTTCCAGTTGGCGTTCTTGGCTCCGCGCTGGTCTCGTTTTATACGCCTGCGCCGTGGGATCTCGTGATTCACCATGATGCGCTGGACCACGCGCTGTGTAAGGCCCATGGTGGCCGCCACCTCGTCCTGTGTCAGTCCGCTGGCGTAGAGAACTTGGACGCGCTCGACAATGACCGCCGGATATGTCTTGAACTGTGACCGCGGCACGGCCTATACCTATGCACGAAGCCCTACCGGATGTCCAGCGGGTTATCAGGTCATCCCGTAGAAGACAGCGTCCGTCGGCTCGACCACGCTATTCCAGAAGTTGGCCGCGACCATGCCCCATGTCGTGGCGCTCGTGAGCGTAGCCTTCGCGTTGTTCGTGCCGGCCGGTGCGCCGATCCAGTCCTCGATGATGGCGCTATCTACCGGCGTGATGCGCCGGCTCGTGTAGTTCGTCCCTGGGGCCGTGGTGGGCGAATCGACATAGTTGGCCGCCACGATGACGCCGACGTGATTGGTCGTGAAGTTCCCGGTGGCGCTCGTCGCGCTCGTGCCGGCGGCTGCGGTGTTCGCGCCCGCGCCCGCATCGAACGTGTTGATCCCCGAGTACTCGACGGCATAGACGCTGATCGCCGTGACGTTCGTCGTCGTGAAGGCGACGCTGATCTGGTTGCTCGTGTGGGCCGCGACGCCGAACGCCACGTAGATGGAGCCCGCGATGATGTTGGTCGCGCCGCCCCCGGAGGATTCCGAGACGACGAGGTGATACGTGTTGCCCGCCGAATCGGTGACGCCGGTCACGGGGTTGCCCGTGGTCGTACCCTGGGCCGTCATCACGAAGACGATGATCGCGTTTCCGTGCACGTTGGCCGATCCGAAGGCGGCCGTCTGTGCGGGGGTCGCGACGTTGCCGGGCGAGAGCTCGACGATGGTGTTTTGGACGTAGGCGGTCATCAGTAAATGATCACGATCTGTCCGTCGCTTCCCGCGCCACCGAAGCCGCCATTACCGCCGTTGCCACCCGAGCCGCCCACGCCAGCGCCGCCCCCCCCCCCCCCCCCCCCCCCC